>Ga0326728_10004159_pt1 | contig 43437 bp, 41 predicted proteins | sample MB3enrmetagenome_FD_207602 | JGI IMG/M metagenome (GOLD analysis project Ga0326728, IMG submission 207602) | Lab enriched peat soil microbial communities from McLean, Ithaca, NY, United States - MB31MN | ecosystem: Environmental > Terrestrial > Soil > Wetlands > Peat | place: USA: New York...
CGGTGCGTTCGAGATGCTGAAGCCGAGGAACTTGCGTTCTGCCGGTCTGGCCACCGCGCTCTTCTGTTCATTGACCTTGAGTTTGAGACGGCGCGTGATGAAGTCGGTAATGCTCCGCTTCACCCGTAGGCGCTGAGGCTTATGCGCATTTGGCTAAGGGCAAGAGGGGCTCCTTGTTGTGCATGAACACCGAGGGCACGCCAATGACAGATGTCGACTACTGGTTCAAGCCGGCTCTCGCCAAGGCTCGCATCGAGAATTACACGTGGCATGACAACAGGCCCACCGCCTGTAGCCGGTGGGTGATGGGCGGAGTGCCGTTAGCAGCCGTCGGCAAATACGTGGGCCACTCCACAGCGCAGATGACCATGCGGTATACTCATCTCATGCCCGGTGCCAACATATTCGCCAGCAGGGTCGTCGACGCTTTCTATGCGAGCGAGGGTCAGCACGAAGTTCCGACTGACACCAGTACTGACACCGGCAGTTCGAGCAGTTTTCCACAGGAGCGTAAGTTGTTGTAAACAAAGCGGAGAGGTGGCAGAGCCCGGTTGAATGCACCTGACTCGAAATCAGACATAGTCGCAAGGCTATCGGGAGTTCGAATCTCCCCCTCTCCGCCATCGAGATCAGTAGAATCAACACGCAGGGGCCTATCATGGCCCCTATTCTTTTTGGTATGAAGCTTGCCTTTGATGGAAAATGTGCACTTGAGGGCACAGGAAGGCACCGAAATACAAATCCAACTGACCAGAAAGCTGACACCGAAAAGGCCAAACCGGTTAAAGCCGGTTAGGAAAGTACACTGTTTGGCATGTGATTCTCAGTGAAGCATTTGCTGAAGCTAGTTCACGCTCTTCCGGCCACCGATTGTTGGGAGTTGGGGCCGATTCGTGGCTGGGGTAGGTATATACGATCCCGGCTGCGCCATATGGTCACCGCCGATCCGTTTTCGTTGTAAGTATCCACCGGCAGAGCCGGTGGCTTTACGGTTGCTGGCCCCTCAAAGGGGCCTTTTCGCAACCGTCCGAAGCAAAAGCAAGAACAAAAGCAAAAACCTCGTACTGCTGTCTTCACTGCCGCAGTACAGGCAATTCGAGAGAAAACATACTCCCGGAATTCTCAAAGTTCTACTGCCACCCCGGCAGAGCCGGGGGATCTCCCTTTTGGATTAGAGTTTGACAGCCTGATTTCCTTAAGCCATTGTCTTGGTGCCACGAAGTACGCAAGGACGCCACATAGAATCAGATTGAAGATTTGATCCAACAGGAATTGTTGATGGTCATCCCATCTGTCAATGGCCGGAATCATGTAATGGATTGCGAGCAACGCAGCATATCCGCGGCCTTGAATAAGATTGGAGATTGAAGACAGGACACCTAAAACCAGTAGCAAACAAACCACGATGCGGATTACAAGCCAAACTTTCTTCATTGTTCACCTCTCTGGCGGTTGACCCATGTCTCGCATTTGAGACATGGGATAGTAGAAACCCAGCCCTGGATTGCCCATTTCTGAAAATCCAGCGGGAACGAGGCTTTATGAACAGCGGATGTCAGCCCAGGCGCTGTTCATGGTTTTGTCGTGGATGGCGTGTTGGCGGTCGTCCACCAAGCCTCGATCAAGGTAAGTAACTCGTCCACGGCGCCGATGACGTCATAGTATTTGGCCGTTCTGCTCTTGTGAACGCCGGAGGGCGCGTGCTTCAGCCGTTAACCTGACTGTGAACGATATCGAGCTTATCACTTTTCCAGTGGGTGAAGAGGTTCTTCGCTTTCGGAAGGAGTGCTGGCACGTAGGCATTCTCTCCAACTACGATCTTCAGGACACGGTGATATACGGCCGCCGTGCGGAAGAGGGCGTCGTTGAAGTAAAACCCGGCGATCCATTTCCCGTCTGTTCGGACACTCCCAGCCGCGATTTTGAAAGCACGTTTTGCAACGGCGTCGATCTTTGTTGGACGGTCAGTCCTGTCCGTGAAATCGTGCTGTTTGGCTTGAATCAAGGCATAGATTGCGCCCAGGAAATCATCGAGGGAGCCTGCGAGGTCAGAATTTGTGCGGACTTCGGGTGCGGTCAGAAGCTAACCGATCCTGCCGGCGTATTTGGAAAGCGCGCCGTAGAAGGGATCCTTGAGATCAAGCGTGAGCGTCGGACGGCTCTTTTCCTTGGCGAGTGGCCCCATTGGATTCCTGTCGGTTCCGTCAGCAGACTACATCGAATCGTGATCCAGCGTTATTCAGGCTTGTCCTCTTCGATTGGTATCCGTCCTGTTCCATGACAGTGGGAACACTGTCCCCCCAGTTCTTCGGTACCTTTACCAAGGCAAAAAGGGCATTGAGTTGTTTCAGCCATGGTTCCTCCCTCCGAACATCATTACGTCGGGTACCCCTTTACTCGTGCTCAAGCACTTTTAGCCAATGAACGCATGACAAATTCAGGGTCGGCCGCAATGACGATAAGAAGCGCGCGCGCAGCGGCTTCCGGCTGGCGGCGGCCAGACTCCCAATGACGAACTGCATCCACCGACAAACCAAACTTGTCTGCGAAGCGCCCCTGGCTCAGGCGCAGGCGCTTACGGAGACCTCGCACGTCCACAGTCTCCGGCAGAGTGAGCTTGTAGCCCTTGCGCTCACCTTCCATGTAGGCGCGGGCTTCAGCCGTTCCTTGGGCCATTTCTTCAAACAATTTGCTCATCGCTTCCCCTTGTAATCGGCAAAGAAACTCTTCGCCATCTTGGCCAGGGCATTCTGCTCGGCCTTGCTCAAATTGCCCTACTCCGATTTGGCATACACGGTAATGAGGAAGATCGGCAGATCCTCACCGCCGTAGAGATAAACGATTCGTGCGCCGCCGCGTTTTCCCATGCCGGAACGTGCAAAGCGCAGCTTGCGATACCCGCCTGTGCCGGGCATCAAGTCTCCGGCCTCCGGGTAAGCGGCGATGGTGCGAACGATTTCTTCCCGGTCCGCTTCGCTATAGAGGTCTTCGGCGGCTCTCAGGAACATCGGGGTTTCGACCACCGTTTGCACAGAAAAACCATATGCCAATGGCATACATTGGTCAAGTCTTTTTTCAGCGTAGTAGGGGTAGGTTGCGGCCATCGCCGCGGCCACCCGTTCCCCTGCACGCCGGCTGCGCACGTAGATGTTGCAATCGTCCGCGTACCGCACGAAGCAGTGTTTGCGCCGCTCCAACTCCCGATCCAGTTCATCGAGCACGAGGTTCGACAGCAGTGGCGATAGAGGTCCGCCCTGCGGCGTCCCCTCATCCACCGGACCTACCAACCCGTTTTCCATCACACCCACGGTGAGAAATGCCCGGATCAGCTTGAGCACTCTCTTGTCGGCGACCCGCCGCGCTACAGCAGCCATCAGCTTGTCATGGTTGACCCGATCAAAGAACTTCTCCAGATCGAGATCAACCACCCAGCGGCGAACGGAGGCAACATACCGCTGGGCCTCGGTTACCGCCTGATGCGCCGAGCGTCCGGGCCGGAACCCGTGGCTGTGGCTGGAAAACTCCGCGTCCCATCTGCGTTGCAAAACCTGCATCACCGCCTGCTGTACCATGCGGTCCAGCACCGTCGGAATGCCCAGCTTGCGCACCCCGCCGTCCGGCTTGGGGATTTCCACCCGACGCACCGGTTGCGGCTTGTAGCTTCCACTCAGCAACTGTTCGCGAGTCGTCGGCCAGTGCTCCAACAGGTAGCTCGATAACTCGCTGACCGTCATGCCGTCGGCACCTGCGCTGCCCTTGTTGGACTTCACTCGCTTCAAGGCTTGAAGGCAGTTCTCCCGCCCGCAAACCTCTTCCATCAATTGTTCGGTGTCCTGATTCCAAGACGAGCGACTGACCTCCCGTGATAAGAATGACCGCCTTCAGCGCGCAACCGCCGGATTTACAACCAACACCCTTGATGGATATGGACTTCGCTGCCTGCTGCCAGATCGTCCGATGTCGTATGCCTTCTATCCGGTTCTTGTTCATCGGCCCACAGCTTCGCTACACGCTTCCTTCAGACCCCACCTCACGATGACGCCCTTGCGCTTCGCTAATCCTTCACCTCCATCAGGTTGGGTAGAGGACTTCCACCTCCAAGATGTCATTCATGCACGGCATACCGCAGCTTGCGCGCGGTGGCGTCGCGCACCATGGCTGCCGCGGCCCTGTCCTTGACGTTGCCGCCGGGATTGGCCCACTCCGCCTTGCCCAGCAAGGTGATGCCCTGGAGGCCGCGGACAACCTGGTCGAGACGGATGAGAGGAGTCTTGCCGATGCGTTCTGGCAGCGAGGAGCCGAGTTTTGCCTGCGAGTCTTCGGTGTTCATGGGAATTGCGGTCAGAGCTCCGGGTATGCGAGATTGGGTATGCGAGGCAGGAGTCTCGACGAGAGTCTGCCGATGCCCGCTTTCATATCCTCGCAGACTGGAGGGCGGCCGTGAGCCGAAAATTGCGCAATCCGAACTTTGAACAGACCCTGGAAGCCTTGCGCGCGCATGCCTTCGATGTGACACCCTCGGCCGAGGTAGCAGGCGGCGTTCTGGTGAGCAAGCACGGAGCCGGGGCGGTTCTGGTTGCCGCTGCGGACAACGAGGCGTTGGCGGCCTTTGCGGTGCATCCGGGAGCGCTGGTTGGGGGCCAGGTGGCCCGGTTGCTGGATCGCGGCTACCAGAAGTTTATTAAGACTTCCCAATTTGAGATTCCAGCCACGGCCAGTCAATTGCAGGCGATTCACCTGTTCAGCGAAGAGCTGAAGCAGTTGACCGGCGCCATCAATCTGTACAACGAGTCGCTTGGAACCACCAGCGACTTGTACGTGTATGACCGCTTGAAGGGCCGCGAAGCTGTACAGGCTGCACCTTCACGTCCCTGGGAAGCAGGTGGAGGGCACTGATTTTCACCGAATACACGCGGTGGCTGCGATGGAAGTGGCAGAAAAAGCGGAGGCGCTTGCAGCCGGGCAACAGAACCGCCGGGCAGCCCCTCGCTATGGCGTGGAAGGAGATGCAAGCCTTCTGCTGGTGAATCACGGTTCCACTATCTCCTGCCGCATTGTCGATCTGAGCCTGAGCGGCTGCCGCCTGCGGACCCAGGAGCGGTTTCTGGCTGGGATGATGGTGCGTGTCGAGGCCGCATTCAAGGTTCGCGGGCTTGTCTTCCGTTTCAGCGGCGTGACTCAATGGACTGACGGCCGTCATCTGGTCGGCATCCGCTTTGTGGATGTGCCGATGCGGCGACGAGAGGAGTTGGTCGAGGCGCTGGGTGAGGTTGAGGCAGAGATTGCCGCAAAGGCCGCAAAACATGCCGTTGAAGAACAGGCTGCCGCGCAGTTAGCCGCAGAGCGGCAGGATGCGGCAGTCGAGGCTGACGCTGCTCCGGTGGCGGGGCAGCCCGAACGAGAGACGCCGCGGCCATCGCTAGTTCCGGCTCCTGTTCCGGCTTTAGCAATCGCTGTGCCGGCCAATTCCCTGCCGCAGGCGTTGCCGGTTCTTCCCAAGGCCGCCGGCCCGCAACCGGCCAAAATGCCAAAGGGAGAGGCGCTGCTTGCCGGCTCGCCGCAAGCGAGTTTCGCCAAGCGGGAACGCCGCGTACAGTCCCGGCACGAGGTGGATACCTCGGCGGTCATCTATCTCATCAACGTTGCATCCCAATTGCCGGGCCGCATTCTCGACCTGAGTTTGGGCGGCTGCCGCATCTGTACCGATGAGCGCTTTCCGGTGGGCATTTACACCCGGGTTGAGACTGAGTTTCGCCTTGAAGGGCTCCCCTTCCGGCTCGGGGGCGTTATCCAGGCCATTCACGACCGGCGCCAAGTGGGCATCCGCTTTCTGGACATGAGCAGCCGCAAGCGGGAGCAGGTGGAGCAGTTGATCGAGGAGATTCGGTCAGGGGTGAAAGGCGAGTAATAAACCGCGGCGTCAATGTGGACAGTGCGAGCGAGACGTGCGCTGATATTCAACACGACGGATATCGTTTCCGCGCGGGAAATGGCCAGCTTCTGTGACCCACCGGGCACGATCTGGAAGAACTGCATTCTGCGCTGTTGCCACGTGGAGGCTGTTATCCGGAGCAGCTACGGCTGATGGCCACGAACGCGCTCGATCAACGCCAGGGATAGCTGACCGATGCAATTGCGCTGGTCCGGGAGGCCTTCGTGGTGGATTGCTTGGTGATATAGACATGGAACGACTGGACAGGCACTCAAATAACTTTGAAGATGCCCCTGCAAGAATGCCCATCCAGAGACATTCCGAGAGCATCAGGAGAGACGGATGACCTGAAGAAGCTCGCCCGCTTTCTGCCGGTTGTAATTGTCGCACCGGCTCTTGGCCGTAAACAGATCGACCAACCACCAGATGCCGCATCCGCCGCCCGTTAAATATTTCAAGATACCCATGCCGATATCGCCCAACCAAAACCTGTCAAAGCAGAAAATCGCCAAAATGACAACCGTACCCGGATCTTTCTTCTCCGATTGATACTGCTGGTTGAAGATCATTTTTTTTGTATCGTCGAGATCTTTGGTCATTTGCGACAATTCGAGCGCTCCCAATTCAGGCATCAACTTCTCCTTTTCCCGATGCAATACTCAGGACATTCTTCTGTCTGGTTGATCGAGCCAACGCAACAATGAACTGTCTTGCGTATACCAAGAGAAGTGGAAAGATCAACCAGTTCATCTTTCCAGCCTCCCGCAAATGGCCGCGAATCAAAAAAGCCCACGCCCTGGAAAGTCCACATCCGGGACACCTCACTCCAAAAAAGGTCTTCCACAAGCAAGGAATCCCATGATGCCCAGTAAGTGGGTCAACTGCGATTCCATAGGCCAGCGCCACACAAGGAACTACAAGTATGGGCAGGATTCTACGAATGATTTGCATGCGATTGAGCAATGCAGCGCTTATATCACTCAAAAATAAGGACAGTCAAGGAGTGGGGGAAGATAAATAGGACGTTACTTAAGTGAGGCCGTGCTGCCCATGGAAACTGAGTCGGCACGGCACGGAGGGAGCAACGGCCATACGCGAGCTACATGGATCCCACTCAGGATGTAAATCGCACGTTCCCCGAGGAAACTCGAGTGCCGGTTATCAGCGCTTCCGGGCGCGCTCCCGTTGCAACTCGCGGTAGAGTTCGCTTTTGGACTGGCCCAGTTCGCGCGCCAACTGCTTGAGGGCTTCCTTTTCGTCCGCGCCGGTCTCGGCTTGTAGGCGGGCAATGCGGTCGGCAATCTTGAGGAGAGCGCCAGAGGCGGCCTGTTCTTTGGCAAGCGGCCGCGCCTCCACGAGCAGGGTAATCTCACCGCGGATGCGATCGCGGCCGGCCAGCTCCCGGCGGGCATCGGCCACCGTTCCGCGAACAAACTCCTCGTGAATCTTGGTCAGCTCGCGGGCCACTGCTACGCGCAATTCGGGACCCCAGACACTCTCCAGATCGGCAAGGGTCTCCAGAATGCGGTGCGGCGCCTCGTAAAAGACCAGGGTGCGCGGGGCCTCGTTTTTTTGGATCTCAGCGGCCAAAGCCTCGAGCCTGGTTCGCCGGGCCCCGGCCTTTTCCGGCAGGAAGCCGATGAAGTGAAACTCGCTTGTGGGCAGCCCGGAGGCCACCAGCGCGCTGAGCGCCGCATTGGCTCCGGGGATGGGGATGACGGGCACGCCGGCGGCGATGGCCTCGGCAGCCAGCCAGCTTCCGGGATCGCTGATCCCCGGCATTCCGGCGTCGGAGACCACGGCGATGCGGCCGCCAGCCCGGAGTGTGTCAAGGAATTCCTGAGCGCGCTGGCGCTCGTTGTGCTGGTGGCAGCTTATGGTGGGGGTGGTGATCTCAAAGTGGTTGAGGAGTTTCTGCGTCTGGCGAGTGTCTTCGCAGGCAATGCGGTCCACGCGCCGCAGCACACCGAGGGCGCGGAGAGTAATGTCACCGAGGTTGCCGATGGGGGTGGCTACCAGGTAGAGGCCGGGCGCGAGCGGTTCTTCGGGGTCGTCGGGCATGTGCACGGTCAGTCTCCGGCTACTTAGCGGGCATCTTCACGAGCGTCTTCCCGCTCGAGGCGGCGCTGCTCGGCGAGGAGCGACATGGAGCTCATCAGGTTCTGGACGCTCACGATACCGACGACGCGCCCGCTCTCAGTGACGGGAATCAGCGAGAGGCCGCGGCCGGTCTGGATGCGGCGAATGGTGGTTCCCAGCGTGTCCTCGGGCTGCGCTACCTGGAAGGCTCTGGACATGACCGCCTGCACGTAGCCGTTGCCGTCGTTGCGCAAGGCGTCCACGATGCGCTGCCGCGAGACGATGCCCACCAGTTGCGGGCCGCGGACTACGGGGAAATCCTCTTGCAAGGAGTGGATGCAGCGGACCAGCGCGTCCGCCAACGTGTCAGAGGGCGAGAGGGTGGCGAAGTCGGTGAGCATCACCTCGCGCATACGCACCGTGTCTACTACCGACTGGAAGAAGACGCCCTGGTCCTCGATCTGCGCGCCGATCATGATGAAGAAGCCGGCGATGATCATCCAGGGACTATGAAGCAACATGCCGCCGATCATGGCGGCGAGCGCCAGCACCTGGCCGATCCCGGCGGCCGCGCGTCCGGAGGGAGCGAAACCGTGCTCGCGGGCAAAGCTGCCACGAAGCAGCCGTCCGCCGTCGAGGGGATAAGCCGGCAGCAAGTGCAAGACGCCCAGGCCTGCCTGCATCCAAACCATGCTGCGCAGTAGCCAGGCGGAGGAGATCCAGGGCTGGTCAAACAGCTTGAGGTCTCCGCTGGCGCCCAGAAACGCCGCGGCCAGCAGGAGCGCCGTGGCTAGGTTGGCCAAGGGACCGGCCAGCGCCATGGCGAACTGCCCTCCGCCCTGGCCACAGTTCTCCTGGCTTTCCGGGTCGGCATAGGCAAAGAGTCCGCCGATGGGCAGGAGCAGAATGGCGCGCAGACGCAATCCCAGCCAGGCGGCTACCAGCAGGCGCGCGGTTTCCCGTACAGCTACCGCTGCCACCAACACCAGGAACAGCCCCAGGCCGCGCATCAGCGAAACACCCTCCGAGGCGCTCAGCCCGAGGCAAACAACGGCCAGAAGCGGAAAAAAGGCATGGACGCGCATCTCGACGCCCATCCAACGGCCCAGCGGAATTGACCAGCCACGCATACAGATAGATTGTAGAGGGTCGGGCCCCTGCTTCGAATCCAGGCGCTCTTCCGGTATGCTGGTTGCCAATGCGCATCATTGCAGGATCGCTCCGTTCCCGTACGCTCGACGCCCCGCCGGGGCTTGCCACACGGCCCACCAGCGACCGGCTGCGCGAAACCCTCTTCAACGTGCTGGCGCCGCGGATCGAGAGCGCTGTCTTTCTGGATTTGTATGCCGGCTCGGGCGCGGTGGGCATGGAGGCGCTCAGCCGCGGGGCGGCGCGGGTGGAGTTTGTCGAGAAGGCTCCGGCGGCGCTGAAGGTTCTGCGCGGCAACCTGGAACGGCTTGGGCTAAAGGCAGGATTCCGCATTCATGCCGCCGCTGTTGGAACTACTCTGCGCAGGATGCAAGCAGATGTTGGGCTGTGTCCCGGTTCTGAGCCAAGCCGAGGAGTAGTCCCTGAAATAAGCTTCGACCTGGTTTTTCTCGATCCGCCCTATGACGCCGCGCAAGAGTATGCGGCCACGCTGGGTCTGCTGGGCGGTTCCCTGCTTGGCGGTTCCGGGGCCGGGCTGCTTGCCGCTGGCGCATTGGTCATCGCAGAGCACCGTCGCAAGGAGCGGCTAGAAGACAACTACGGCTTGCTCGCCCGCACCCGCCTGCTCGAACAGGGCGACGCGGCGTTGAGTTTTTATGCCGTGATTGCGTAGAGCCTGCTTCAAAAACAGCCGTGAGGCTTCCGGCAATCTTCCCTCAGGGGCTAAAGCCCAAGTTTTTTGCAGATCTTTCGGCACGACTGAAGCCGTGCCCTGACACAAAAGCAGGTTTAGAAGCGGAGATTTTCGCATGAAATAAGCATATTGCCGGGCGGATTACGGCCATGCTGCGCATGAGTTCTCCTGTGGATGAGAAATCTCGTCACTCTTCATCCATCCACCAGCGTGCGCCGACGGAGGGTTATTTTCTGCAAAGCTCTGCGGTGGGGTCAGCGGCCTTCGGTGGGCGGCTTCCGCATGGATTCATTTCACGTGAAGGGATGTTGGCGATTCGATGAATGCTGGGCGGTTTGAGGGTACCGATTCCGTTGTTGACGAGTGCCTCTGGGATTTGGCATCTATCGAGAATCAGAGTTTAACGGAAACATGATTGAGGTTCGTGCTCTCCCAGGTGCCCGAAAGCGAGGCACCTGGGGCACCCAGTTTTAGTCTTTTTCAGAGGGCTGAAGCCCTCTGCTCCCTCCGGTTTGAGTGCTTCCGCAGCCTGTAAAGCCCGTACCCTTCAAGTCATCGACAGATTCAGAGGCCGCTCTGAGTGCTGTACTTGCTTCGGATCGCCCGATCCGGGCCCGAAGGCCCTGTATTCATGCGCTTGTTTCAGAGGGCTGAAGCCCTCTGCTCCTCTGAAACCGCTATCTACTCGCGCACGCTGATTCCCAGTGTCTTCATCTTGCGATAAAGATGGCTGCGCTCGAGGCCGAGCAACTCGGCAGCGCGGCTGACGTTGTTGCGGGCTTCTTCGATCTTCTTGAGAATGTACTCGCGTTCGTAGGCGTCGCGCGCCTGTTGCAGAGTTGAAAACTCTTCGGTCGATCGCGTGCCGGCCTTGTGGGTGAGCGGCGGCAGGTGCTTGCGCTCGATGCGCAGGGTGCGGGGATTGAGGATGAGCATCCGCTCGATCACATTCTTCAACTCGCGCACGTTGCCGGGCCAGTGGTACTGGGCCAACGCCTCCAGAGCTTCTTCGGCGATTTCCATGCGCGGGCGACCGTACTGGCGTCCGAACTCGGCCAGAAACTCGCGCGTCAGGGGCGGAATGTCCTGCTTGCGCTCGCGGAGCGGCGGCACAAAGAACGGGACTACATTGAGCCGGTAGAAGAGGTCTTCGCGGAAGTTGCCCTTGGCGATCTCTTCTTCGAGATCCTTGTTGGTGGAGGCGATGAGGCGCACGTCGACGCGGATGGGCTGTGTGCCGCCGACCGGGGTGAACTGCTGGTCGTCGAGCGCACTAAGCACCTTGGATTGCGTCTTCAGGCTCATGTCGCCGACCTCGTCCAGGAACAAGGTCCCGCCGTCGGCACGCTCCAGCGTTCCGCGCTGCTCGGGCAGACCGCCGGGTTGCGCGCCGTGCCGGTAGCCGAAGAGTTCAGCCTCGATGTGCGCCTCGGGGATGGCGGCGCAGTTCAGCTCGACAAAGATCTGGTCGCGGCGGAGGCTCTCGGCGTGAATGGCGCGGGCAATCAGTTCCTTGCCGGTGCCTGACTCGCCATAGATGAGCACGCGGCCGTTGGTGGGCGCCATGAGGCGAATCTGCTGGCGCAGGGCTTTGACGGGGACGCTTTCGCCGGTGAGTACCGAGCCCACGTTGAACTGGCGCTTGAATTCGAGGTTTTCCGTGCGCATGCGGCGCGCCTCGACCGCGTTCTTGAGCACGATGAGCGTGCGGTCCAGCGAGAGCGGCTTTTCCAGAAAGTCGTACGCGCCCAGCTTGGTGGCCTTGACGGCGGTCTCGATGGTGCCGTGGCCGCTGATGATGACCACTTCAGGCCGCGTTTCCGCGCCCTGGCCGTGAATGTCGCCCAGCACGTCGAGGCCGTCGCGGTCGGGCAGCCAGATGTCGAGCAGGACCACGTCATAGGGCGCGTCATCGAGCAGCACCAGCGCTTCGGCCGCGGTGGCCGCGCTGGCCACGCCGTAGCCCTCCTCGCGGAGAATCTCTTCGAGGGAAGCGCGAATCTCCGCCTCGTCGTCCACAACCAGAATGTGATTCATCAATGCGACCCCCTCACAAATTTGGTAAATCAGCAGCTTCGGGCGATACGGCAGATTGGCTGGACGCGCCGGCGGGCTCTGAAGGCGGGTCCATCAGGGGCAGGCGGAGCAGAAAGCGCGCGCCCTTCGGGCTGTTGGACTCAGCGCGCAGCGTGCCGCCATGTTCCTGGACGATCTTGGCCGCGATGGAGAGTCCCAGGCCGGTGCCGCGCTGTTTGGTCGAGTAGAAGGGCAAAAACAGCCTTTCCCGGATTTCATCGGTGAGGCCGTGCCCGGTGTCGGAGACCTGGACCTCGACCGACGCGCCGTCTTCGCTGAGCGAGCTTTCAATGCCGAGCACGCGCAGCAGGCTGCCCTGCATGGCCTCGGCGGCGTTATCGATGAGGTTGGCCAGGGCGCGGCGGATGGCTTCAGGATCGGCCAGCACGGGCGGCAATCCAGGCTGGAGGTTGCGCTGCACGGTGATGCCTTCAAGACGCCCGGCGAACAGCGCCAGCGCCTCCTCGGAGACCTGGTTCATATCGCAGGCGCGCGGCTGGGGCGCGGGGAACTCAGCCAGCGCGGAGAACTGGTCCACCAGCGTGCGCAGCGTGCCCACGCAGCTCAGGATCACCTCGCTGCACTTGCGGATAACGGCGGGCGAGTCCGGCTGGCCGCGGTCCAGATGCCTGCCGATCCGCTCGGCGGAGAGCGCAATGGGGGTCAGCGGATTCTTGATCTCGTGCGCCACCCGCTGCGCCACCTCTTTCCATGCCAACTGCCGCTGCGCGCGCAAAAGGTCAGTGGTGTCCTCGACCACCAGGACGGTTCCCGGCTGGCCGTGGGTCAGTTCAAACCGCGCGCTGGTGATGGCCAGGTGCATGGTGCGACCCTTGGAATGCACCTCGATCTCAGTGAAGGCGGCGCCCATGCGGTGGCCGCGGCGAATGACGCCGGCCAGATCGTCGGCGCACTCGGCGGGAAAGAGCGATTCAATCTTTTCGCCGCCCAGGCCGGAGTCCACACGCCGGCCCAGCAACGCGGCAAAGGCGCGATTGGCCACCAGGACTGTGCCCGCGCCGTCCAGCGTCACCACACCCGAGGGGATGGTCTCGATGATGGTTTCCAGCTCGCGGCGGCGCTCTTCAATGGCCAGATTGGCGGCGGTCAGTTGCGCTGAGGAGGTTTCAGCCAACTGCCGGCTGGTGTCCAGATCGGCCGCCATGTGGTTGAAGGCGCGCACCAGTTCGCCCATCTCCCCGGTGGCGGCCAGCGCCACGCGATGGTCGTACTTGCCCGTGGCGATCTCGGCCATGGCCACGGCCAAAGCCTCCACCGGACGGGTGATCTGATTGGAGAGAAACCGCGCCACCCACACGCTCAGGAAGAAAGCGAGCACGGTAATCAGCAACAGGATCAGGAAGAGCGCGGTGCGGATGCTGTTGCGCGAGCGGAACAGTTCCAGGTAAGTGGCCGAGCCGGAACGGATGCGCACGGCGGTCAGGCTGAGCCCCTGAGGCATGGGCAGCGCCACCACTACGACCTTGCCTGAGGCGGTGGCCGAGATGCCCAACGCATACTCCTGTCCTGCCACCTTCATCACCGGCTCATCGGTGCGCCGCGCCGCGAGGAGCAGACTTTCCGAAAGTGGTTCACGAAGCGGAATGGCCTTTCCCTGTTCGCCTTCCTCAAGCCAGGGAATCAGACTGGCCGGGCTGGATTCCGGCGGAGCCTGAAAGCTGGCCAGTACCCGCTGATCGTTACCATAAACGGCCGCAAAGCCGCCGGCCAGCGTAACACTGTGCGAGGCCAACGCGCCCTGAAGCGCCGAAGGCTCGCGGTCCGGCGTGCCCGAGGCGGCGATCGACTCAGCCTCCTGGCGGGCGTTGGCCGTTACGTATTGCGCCAACTCCAGAACCACCCGGCTCGAGTCCTCGCGCAACTCCGAGATATTCGGCGAGAACCACCGGTCCAGCGACCTGTTCATGAGAAGAAAGCTGAACAGAAACATGAAGACCGCGGGCGCCAGGGCAATCAGCACCGCGCCCAGCACCATGCGCGAGCGAAGCCGCGCGCCCAGGCCGCTGCTGCCTTGCCCTGCATAGACCTTGAGGATGTTCCTCAGCAGGAGGATCAGCACCAGCAACAGCAACAGGAAAAACAACCCCGTCATGCCGGTGAAGAGCAGTGTTTCCCCAGAGGTCTCAGGATTAAGGAAACCGACGTTGGAGGTGTTGAACGCTTGCAGCCCGCCCAGCATGACAAAGATCAACAGCCCCCCGAGCGCATACAGGGCAACAGACCGCCATCGAGGATCGCCGCTGAACTGCATGGGGCGATTATAGAGCCGGTAGTTGTTAGCGGTCAGTGGTCAGGGCACAGGACACACCATCTGTTCGCCGTTTACCTCCAGAGCACGAATTTCATCCAGCCTTCCCAGTAGGCTTTGCGGCCGCAGGCTGGCGACGGTCTTTGCACTGTCCGATCAGGCAAGCGCGCTGGCCGGCGTGGTCCACGGCTGCTGCTGGCTCTCTGCCACTCCGCGGCAGGTGAGCTTGCCCAGCCATGTGTTCAGCCCCTCGGCCAAGCCCGCATCCTGGCGCAGCGCCTCGCGGGCACCCAGGTTGGCGATGCGCATGAGATAGGGGAAGGTCGAGTTGGTCAAGGCGAGCGTGGAGGTGTGGGGCACCGCGCCGGGCATGTTGGTGACGCAGTAATGCACTACGCCGTCGACGAGATAGCTGGGGTTGGAGTGCGAGGTGGGTTTGGCCGTCTCCACGCAACCTCCCTGGTCGATGGCCACATCCACGATGACCGCGCCCTTCTTCATTTCGGCCACCATGGCGCGGGTCACGATCCGGGGCGCCGTCGAGCCGGGAATCAGCACGGCGCCGATCACCAGGTCGGCCTCGCGGGTAGCCTGGGCCAGGTTGTAGCTGTTCGAGGCCAGCGTCGAGAGCCGCCCGCCGAAGATGTCGTCCAGCTCCCGGAGCCGGTTCAGGTTCACATCAACCAAAGTCACTTTCGCGCCGAAGCCCAAGGCAATTCTGGCCGCATTTGTACCCACCACTCCGCCGCCGACGATGGTGACATGGGCGGGAGGGACGCCGGGCACTCCGCCCAGCAGGATGCCGCGTCCGCCGTGGTCCTTTTCAAGATAGGCAGCCCCCACCTGCACACTCATGCGGCCCGCGACTTCGCTCATCGGAGTGAGCAGCGGCAGCGTGCCATAACGGTCGCGAACGGTCTCATAGGCGATGCCGATGACCTTTGCATCCAGCAGCTTGTCGGTCAGATCGGGCAGCGGGGCCAGGTGCAGATAGGTGAACAGAACCAGGCCATCGCGGAAGAAGGTATACTCCTGTTCGATGGGTTCCTTGACCTTGACCACAGTGTCGGACTTGTTCCAGACATCGCCGGCCTCGGCGGCCATCTCCGCGCCGGCTTTCTGGTACTCATCATCGGGAAAGCCGGATTGAGTTCCGGCCATAGTCTCCACCAGCACCGTGTGGCCGGCCTCTGAGAGGGCCTTCACACCCGCGGGAGTGATGCCCACGCGGGACTCTTGATCCTTGATCTCTTTGGGAACGCCTATGATCATCGTCGCTGCTCCTCTTCCGTCTCATCCCTTTCGCATTGGATGCAGACCGGGGAGAGCCGGCACCGGGCAAAAAGGGAAAAAAAGAGCCAAAGGTCACGGGCTGTTTCAAGATGGCCGCGGGCGTGAGCCGGTTTCAACTCTCGCCTGCCGGCTCCGGCGTTCGCAGTTACAGTTTGGGGTTTTCACGGAAGGCAATTTGTGGTCCAATGTGATTGATTCCAAAGACTGGCATTGCGGAAAACCGGGGGAAGTGGACGTACAATGATCGATGAGGACCCTAGATTTCCTAACCGCAGAAAACGAGACTGGGAAGAACCGCGTTTCGACGACGAGTTCCCAGACGCGGGCCTGCAAGATTCCAACGGCGAAAAGAAGGAATCGGAACCGCTGCCTCTCAGCGGCTACAGGGTCATTGGACGGGCCCCGGAAGGTCCCGGAGAGGAGCCCGTCGAGGAGGCCCTGCCCGAGCCCATCATTCCCACTCCGGACGCGGAAGAGCAGACCCTTATCAGCGTGAGTGCGGTCGCGGAAGAACAAAAGCCCGCCTCTGCGCCTCCAACTTCCAAGCCAACACCCCGTCAGGTGTGGATGGAACGAATCCGGAAGTTCGCGGAGAGCCCGATCAGGGTTTATACCGCTGCAGGCGTGGGACTCGGAATCCTGATTGGAATCGTTTTCGCGGTAACCTCCTGGTTCATGGCCACCCCGGATGGACGGTACGATCTGGGAACGTCCTCCTCCAGCGAGACCGGGCTGACGGGCCATTTGTATATCCAATGGGATAAGAAGTTTGAATACCGCTTGACGCTCAAACCCAGCGATGCGGACAGACAGGCAAGCTTTGCGCTGGTGGTGGCCAATCCGCCGCGCCCTCTGTCGATTCAAATCCACCTGCGGGATTCCCAGGGCTTTACGTTGTGCTCGAAGGACATCATCTTGAAATACGATGCCAGAAATGCGGCAGCCCTAGGCGCATCGGCCTCGGACTCCGGGGCCGGGGAGGCGAACGCCGGCGGAACTTCCAATGGACAACCAGCGGAAGGAAGCGATCTGGCGGAGCTGGACGCTCAGGAAGCAGCGCGAAGGCAAGGCAATGACGTCTTCCAGAATCAGGCCGGGAAGGATGGAGCGATTGCAGCCATCAACGCCCAGGGAGATTTCTCGTGCTCAAGGGAAACATATGAGAAGACGGCAAGCTGGAGCTTTACTCCCAACTTTCCTTCCATTACCGAGCAGGATGAGCTGCTGAAGCGGCAAAAAGAGATGCAGACCGGCGGGGAACGCCAATCCGCCGAGAGATCTGCCGAACGCGCAAAGAAGATGGCTGCGATTGCCGCGGCAAAGCTGTTGCCCTTCTCCATGGAAGGAGACGATGCAATCGTCGATTTCGATCTCTCGCGCGGGATCATGCAGACCCGAGGGAGAAAGACGTTTTTTGTCGACAAGGCAACCGCGGCAGGCGCCGACCCCAGATGGCAGGACTATCCGGTGAGCATTCATTACCGTTGCGACAGGAGTTCGGACTGCCTGCTCACGCACGCGGGCCAGGGATCCTTGCGCGCCAGGCTGGGGCGGTAGATCTGGCCCCTCTGAGAACTGAAGACTCCTGGAACCCGAAGCGATTGGCTGATTCAGGCGTTGGCAGGAGTGCGTAAATCCAGCCGCATTCTATTCAGAAGACGCTTCCGCCACACCTTTGAATGCCTCGCGGGCGGCGGCGATGGTGACGGCGACTTCCGCTTCGCCATGGGCCGTGCTCAGGAAAGCCGCTTCAAATTGCGAGGGCGGGAGCCAGATGCCCTGGTCCAGCATTGCGCGGTGAAAGCGGCCGAAGGCGGCCGTGTCACACTGGGCGGCCTGGGCGTAGTTCGTGACCGGACTCGAATTTGGCCCTTTTGTGAAGAACCAGGTCCACATGGAGCCAACGCGGTTGAGGGTGAGCGGAACGCCCGCACGGGCAGCTTCGGCGGCCACGCCTTCGGCGACGGCTTTCGCGATAGCTTCGAGCTGCGGGTAGACTTGGGCGGCGTGTTCCTGCAGATAGCTGATGGTGGCAATGCCAGCGGCCATGGCCAGCGGATTGCCGCTGAGAGTTCCGGCCTGATAGACCGGCCCAAGAGGCGCGAGGAGATTCATGAAACGGAGTTTCCCGCCGAAGACGCCTACGGGCAGTCCGCCTCCGACGATCTTGCCGAGAGTGACCAGGTCGGCATCCACGCCATAAAGCTCAAGTGCGCCACCGAGAGCCACGCGGAAACCGGTCATTACTTCATCGACGATGAGCAGCGCGCCTTCGCGTTGGGTGAGCGCGCGCAGGCCGGCCAGGTAGCCGGCAGTTGGCGGGATGCAGCCGGCGTTGCCGACGACCGGCTCGAGAATCACGGCGGCGATTGCGCCGGGATGCGCGGCAAAGGCGGCTTCGACCTGGGGCAGGTCGTTGTAGGGAAGGGCGATGGTGAGTTGGGCGATCTCCTCAGGCACGCCGGCCGAGCCCGGTATTCCAAAAGTCGCGACGCCGGAGCCGGCTTTGACCAGGAGGCCGTCGGCGTGGCCGTGGTAGCAGCCCTCGAATTTGACGATGATCTGGCGGCCGGTGGCGGCGCGAGCCAGGCGAATGGCCGACATGGTGGCCTCAGTGCCGGAGTTGACGAAGCGCATCTTCTCGATAGCCGGGAAACAGGCGGCGACGCGCTCGGCCAGATCGCCTTCGGAGGCCGTGGAGGCGCCGAAGCTGGCGGAGTTGCGGGCAGCGCGCTCAACGGCCTCGACCACCGGCGGAAAGGCGTGGCCCAGGATCATTGGCCCCCAGGAGCCGAAGTAGTCGATGTAGCGGTTGCCGTCTGCGTCGGTGAGCCAGGCGCCCTGGGCGCTCTGGACGAATGGCGGCTCGCCGCCCACGGCGCGGAAGGCCCGGACGGGCGAGTTCACGCCGCCGGGAAAGAGGCGCTCGGCGCGCTGCTGGAGGGCTTTGGAACGGGTATGGATGGGGGCTGGGGAGCGGAGATTCATGGTGGGTTCAGTATAGTGGGCAGATCAAGACGCCAGTGAGAAGTCGAGTCACTAGACGTTGCCGTCGCATCTCAACATCTATGAAGGAAATGGACGGAATCGGCAATCGTCTGCTTGTGGTCTACGATGGCCACTGTTGCCTGTGCAACGGCTGGGTTCGTTGGCTACTCCGCCACGACCGGCGGGATCGGCTGCGCTTTTCTGCTTCCGTCTCGCCAGCGGTAGCGCAGTTGATAGAGCGTCACGCCGATCTCCTTGAGCCAAGTGGCATTCCAGACACGGTTCTGGTCTTTCGCAATCCGCTGCAAATCAATGAACAGTTGTGGCTTAGATTCGCAGGTGAATTGGTTTCGCTGCGCGAACTGCCGCCGCCCTGGCCGGCTGTTGCGGTGGTGCTGGGCTGGATTCCGGATCTACTCAGCGACCCGGCATACAAGCTCATCGCCCGCTGGCGGTACCGAATCTGGGGGAGGCTGGAGAGCTGCCCGCTGCCAACGGCCGAGGAGCGCGCGCGTTTTCTATAGCTTCCCGGAATCGGCGGCGCCGCAGCGGCGAGCCCCCCGCAGCCCAAAGAGCATTAGTGCAATGTACAGTCCAAACAGAAATCCAGTGATTGCGTGGAGCCAATTCAGTTCAACCTGGCTGGCGGTGTGAACCCAACCCCAACGCTCGGAGTTCCACAGCAGAATGCCGAAGATCAGCGAGAGGTTGCCGATGATCATCCGGCGGCGGGTTTCAGGGTCAAATCGACGTTGATTGAAGCACATGTTGCGCATCTCCTTTCAAGGTTGGCGAGTTGAGTCAGTCGTTGAACCGATACCAGAGCATCAGGGCCATCTTGACTACCACCATCGAGATGGCGACAGCAAGAAGGTCCCAGTTCCAGATGTGGTCGTGGAAAACGCGGTAATCGAAGAGGACGATGGCCACCAGGCAAGCGGCGATCCCGGCCAAGCTGGTGGAGCGGCGGCGGTGCTCCAGGAAGCGTTCATCCACGAACTTGCCGAGAATCGGGACTTTGCTGAGGATGTGATCGGTCATTTTTCCTTCTCCAGATGAAAGATTTGATCGGTGGGACAAGCGAAGAGACGGGCGAAGACGAGCGCCAGCTCCAGGCTGGGAACATAGCGGTTGCGCTCGATGGAGTTGATGCTCTGGCGGGAGACGCCGGCAGTCAGCGCCAGTTGCTCCTGCGTCCATCCGCAGGCGGTGCGCAGCTCTTTGACGCGATTTGTGATGGTGTGTTGCATGTAAAGTCAGCTTTCCTCGCTAGAGTATCGGGGGGTGTATCCTTTGTCAAGCCAGCTTTCCATTAAATATGCACTATTTCTTCCGGCCCTCAGATAGGAAGACCTCCGAAATGCACCGCCGACTCATCCAAATCCTGCTAAAATCGACCTTTCGGCCATCCGCGCCAGGATTTCCATCCATAGAAAGCCGCACCATGTCTAGCGAATCCAAGCCCCAATCCGTGACCTATGCCGACGCCGGCGTCGACATCAGCAGTGGCGACCGCGCCAAGGAACGCATCAAGTACCTGGCGCAGAAGACCTTTAACCGCAATGTTCTGGGCGGAATCGGCGGCTTCGGCGCGCTGTTCCGGCTGGACCTGCAACGCTGGAAAACTCCCATTCTGGTGAGTTCGGCCGACGGCGTGGGCACCAAGCTGAAGATCGCCTTCGAGTTGGGACTGCACCACACGGTGGGCGTCGACTTGGTGAACCACTGCGTCAACGACATCGCAGTACAGGGCGCCACACCGCTGTTTTTCCTGGACTACCTGGCCAGCGGCAAGCTGGACCCGGAGGTGACCGAGAGCGTGATCACCGGACTGGCCGAGGCGTGCAAGGCCAACGGCTGCGCGCTGATCGGCGGCGAGACGGCGCAGATGCCGGGCTTTTATTCCGACGGGGAATACGACCTGGCAGGCTTCATCGTGGGCGCGGTGGACCGCGACAAGATGGTGACCGGCGCAGGCATCAAGGCCGGCGACGTGCTGATCGGCCTGCCCTCGACCGGGCTGCACACCAACGGCTATTCCCTGGCCCGCAAGCTGTTTTTCGAGGTGGCCGGCTACAAGCCGACGCAGTATGTAACCGCCATCAAGGAAAAGGCCGGGGCGGCGTTGATGAGGACCCATCGAAGCTACCTCCATGTGATTCAAAAGCTGGTAACGGCGGGCGTGACCACCGGCATGGCGCACATTACCGGCGGCGGCATCACGGAGAATCTGCCCCGCATCCTGCCCAAGAACATCGGAGCGCAGATCGAGATCGGCTCCTGGCCTGTGCTGCCCATCTTCGAGCATCTGCGCGATCTGGGACAGGTTTCGCAAGAGGAGATGATGCGCACCTTCAACATGGGCATCGGGCTGATTGCGGCGATTCCGGCTGCCAAGTTCACGCGGGCCAAAAACCTGCTGGACCGGGCCGAGGAGAAGTTCTACGTCGTTGGCCGGGTGGTGAAGGGCGAGCGCCGGGTGCAGTACACATGAACTCTGGTTCCATCCAAACCGGCCAGAGTCCGGTCAGGCTGGGCATACTGCTCTCCGGCCGCGGATCGAACTTTGCAGCGATTGCCGAGTCCATCCGGACCGGGCACCTGAAGGGCGTGGAGATTGCGGTCGTGATCTCGAATGTGGCCGAGGCCGGCGGGCTGGCCACGGCGCGGGAGCTTGGGCTGACCTCAGCCGTGTTTGTTTCAAAGGGCCGCAAGCGCCTGGAGCATGACACCGATGTGATCGCCTGCCTGCGGGCGCACAAGGTAGACCTGGTTTGCCTGGCCGGGTACATGCGGCTGCTCTCGCCGGAGTTCATCGCCGCGTTTCCCAACCGGATTCTGAATATTCACCCTGCGCTGCTGCCCGCCTTTACGGGGCTGGACGCGCAGCAGCAAGCCTTCGACTACGGCGTGAAAGTGGCTGGCTGTACGGTGCATTTTGTGGATGAGCACCTGGACCATGGAGTTATCGTGGCGCAGAGGGCGATTCCGGTGCTGGAAACCGACGACGCGCACTCGCTGGCCGAGCGGATTCTAGTCGAGGAACACATTGCCTATTCAGAGGCGATTGCCCGCGTGGCTAGCGGGGAGTACGAGATGCGCGGACGGCGGTTTGTGAAGCGGAGCCTATAAGGCATTTGCATTTAGACGGCTTACGGCATGGTTTTTGCGGGCCGGGAGAAGCAACCTCTCCGGGCTGATTTTCGTTGTCAAGCGGCCAATCTTTCTCTTGTCTTGCAAGTCTTTGGTACTTAAGTAATTGGAACCGTTTTGGGGTTTGCCGAAGATATATGCAACAGTACATAGGCTAAGAGTTAGCCAGAGAAGAGACGTAATTACTGCGCCCGGCGAATGAGTACGCCCTCCCCCTGCGGATGGTTCCGGGGCGCGGAAACGTTTCGAGTCTGTAGAAAAGCGGCTCTCCGCCGCGGGCCTGAGCCGCAACCACGGCACGCTCGAATTCGGGGAGATGCGACAAACCGAGACCGGCGGTTGGCACGGAAGGGCGCCAGCCGCCGGTCTCGATTTTTTTATCGCGTTATTGATCCGGCGCGATTGGATTGCGGCAGCGATGCAGAAGAGCAAAAACAGGTTCTTCAGCTTCGCTCCTGACGGCAAATCTTCGGTGATGCAACCGTCTTGCGCCGGATCAATCTTGCACTCAAGCAGGCTGGGCCTCTACCGTGTCTGCCAAATCAGAAGGTAACCAGGGCGGCGAGAGAAAAACCAGGGAAGACGTATCCCGGAGCCAAAGCACTCGAGTCGACGCGGCCAACAGCGAGCGGCGACCTTGAACGAGGCCAATCAGGATACGGTATCCCGGGTTTTGCTCTATGGCCGACTTTTTCTTGTTCGCGAGGAGCTTTCCGTATGAATTCCATTTCAAATATCTGGAATCACCCAAAAACATCGGCTGCCGGGCTGCTGATTGCAATTGTCACCGTTGCCGGCGTGCTTTCGCAGCAGGGCATTACGCTGGGAACGGCCGGGACCGGCACTGTGGTCACGCTGATCGGCGCCCTGTCTAGCGCACTTCTGGGACTGCTGGCGCGCGATCCGTCCAACTCCGCTGGCGGCGCCAGCTCCACCGTCAAGCTGGGCGCATGGGCGCTGATCGCCCTGCTGCTGCCCTTGCCTTTCATGAGCGGCTGCTCGGAAACGGCCGTGGCGCAGGACATTGTGAACTGGACTCCGGCGCTTGAGAGCGCGGTGGCCACGGTCGATTCGGCCGCGGCGCTGCTGGCTCCGGCGGACGCGCCGATCTTTGCAGCAGCCACGGTTGGCTTCGACGCTGCCTCGAAGCTGCTGGTGGCTCAGGCCAAGGCATATCTGGCCAACCCCTCTGCGAGCGTATTGGCGCAACTGCAAGCCGCTGTCGTGGCCTTCCAGCAGCAGGTGAATGCATCGCTCCTGTCGGCGGCGAAGATTGCCAACCCTGCCAGCCAGCAGCACGTTCTGAACGCGATCAATGCTGTGGGGACAGTGGTGGCAGCGATTTTTGCGCTGGTGCAGCAGGTCTCAAGCAAGGCCGCCGTGGCGCGGATGGCCGCTCAATCCACCGTCAAACTGGCCACGGTACGGCCGTATATGGATGAAAACAAAATCGCCGCGATGGTAGCGGCCCACTATGGCGAGCCGGTACAGTTGGCGCGCGTTCAGTTGGCACAGGCTGAACTGAGTGCGGCGCAAGCCGGGTTCTAGGCGGACAAGGACCTTGGGGCGCGACGGTGACGGTTGAAGAGCGGGCCGGGAAGCTCAAAGGAGCTTCCCGGCCCGCGTCCCGTCATTGGGGATGACCTGGCCTCTGTGTGATCTGGGTCACGGAGTCAGAGGGCGGAAACTGGATAGCCTGAATGGGATGGCGCAGGCGCCAGGAGCGCTAAAGCGACCAAGGAGTTTCAGAATGGCTTACGTAATCACGGATGCATGTACCAAGGATTTTGTCTGCGCGCCAGAGTGCGCCACCGCCGCCATTGCGCCCGCCGCGGCCGACGATCCGGCCGCCGCTGGCGTTTCGCAGTTGTTCATCAACCCGGATGAGTGCATCGATTGCGGCAATTGCGCATCCATCTGCCCCTCCGGCGCGATCTTCGTTGAAGACGAACTGCCCGCCGACAAGGCGCATTTCGCCGAGAAGAACAAGGCCTATTTCAACTAGGGCCCTTGCGGTCCCCCGCAAGCAGGGATTTATACGCGCTCTCAGCTCCCGCACTACCTGAGGGCGCCCCTCCCGAATAGGCATTGAACCTCCGCCACCGCCCGGCACGGCTTAGCCAGGCGGTGGCGGTTGTGTGTCCGGATACGCTTATGGTTGAGTGATGGACATCACCGGCAGGGTGAGCGTTTGCACCGTCTCCGGGTCGTCGCGCAGCTTCAGGTAGAGTATGCCGTTGACCGGATGGGGGACGGTCAACTGGGTCCCCGTAAACTCCGGCGGCACATCTGTGGTGTTGTCGAACTCCGGGGTGGCGGCGATGGACGCGGCCAGGAAGAGATTGGTTCCGGTCAGCGAGCAGGGCTTGGTCTGAGAGCGCGGGCAGCGCAGTTCCTTGAAGCCGGGCAGCCGCACCAGCGTTCCCAGCGCCAGCCAGTCGCCCGCGACTCCATCGGCCGACAGCGCGCGCGCCCGCAGCAGACCGAAGGCCGAAGAGCCAAAGCGGGCCAGCGGTTCCACTACCCCAAGAGCGGTCTTTGTATCCTCCAGCATCAGGCTTCCGTCGGTCAGCGACAGCACGGTGCGGAAGCTTCCATCGGTCGCGGCCACTTCAACCTTTTCATCGCGGGGAAAGTTTGCCGGCACGCTGGAGTGGAGAAAGAAGACCAGCCGCCGGTCGACGGGCAGGTCGTCGGGGCTGCCCAGATGCACAGGCGAAGGCGCGGCGGAGGAGTCGTCTTGCGTGCCCTTGCTGAGCAGTGCGACCTGCGGACGGGGCGGTTCGACGGTTACCGGGGCCGGCACGATGCGGCCATCCAGCAACTGAACCGAAGCAAAAAAACGATTTCCCGGCTCCAGGCCAGCCGTCGAACTGCCGGCGTGCAAGATCAACTGGTCAAAGTCCTGCACACGGTTGAGCGTGGCTGGGGTCCAGGTGATGCCATTCAGGCTGACCTTGGCAACTTCGTCCAGGCGGTTGCCTTTCAGTAGCGCTTCCGCATCGCCCGCGCTCAGCGTAAGGCGGTCCAGCGAAGCCGCCTCCGCATAAGCCTTCAGGGGCAACTCGTCGGGCTTTTCCAGCCCAAACTGGTAGATTTCCAGGTTGACCGGCCCCGGAGCGGCGTCTTTCAGCGGCACGGCCACCTCCAGCAGTTCCGCCCTGGGCGATTTCCATGTCAGTTTGAGCGGGCTGCCCGTCGCCGGCTTCTCCTCGATCCGGTCCACGCACAACGAGTTTTCGCCTTCGATGTGCAGCGTATCCTCGCGGCCCACCACAAGGGCCGACTGGTCGGCTGGCGCTACGGACCACCTGCCGGGCAGAGCGGTGCGCAGATGGAAGCGGGGACCCTCCCAATCGTCGAATCCCCACTTGCCGCGCAAGACGCCGGTCAGTTCGCCATCCGGCAAGGAGGGAGCGGGATGCTCCAGCACCAGTCCGCCCTGCGAAGGATCAGCCTTGACGGGCAGATCGACCGGTCCTCCTTTGACTTCGATGTGCAGCGTGAGTCCGTGGACCAATTGGGTGGCAAAGACCAGCGGCGCGCCCTCGGCCGGCAGCACCAAGCCGGGCTTCTGCGCGCAAAAACTCTCTGCCGGATTCACCGGATGCAGCGGCGGCGGCTTGGATGCGCCCACCGGCGGCAGCGCCACCACCACCACCGATTTGGGATCGCGAAACGAGGGCGGCACGTTCAGGCGCAGATTGAGCGTATCCTTTGTGGGCAGAGCCAGCGCGGGAATGTACTGGAAATGCGCCGTGTGCAAGGAGGCGAGGATCTTCGCCGTGTCCACAATGGCGCCCACATAGGGGCTGTATGCGCCTCCCCTGGCCATGCTGGAGTAGCTGATCTGGTTCATCAGGTCCACGGTGGAACCGCTGGTCAACTGCGCCACGCGCGACTGCGCATTGGTGTCGTCCAGGACCAGGCCGTCCGTGTGTTGCACCAGGCAGGGAGCCTGCTGGTCGCTGGGCTTGTCAAAACATTGCTGATCCAGCCGGATGCCCAGGCTGCGGGCCGACTTCTCGGCGCGTTCCTTGAGCAGCTTGGGGTCGGTTTGGGAGGTCTCCTTGACCTCGGCCAGGTAAGCGTCCAGGCGCATGCGGTCCCAACTAGCCACTTGCAGATCCTGCACGGCGCGGACAAAAGCTCCAGGGCGGCCGCGCACGGCGGTGCGCAGGGTGCTGAAGTCTCCGCCCGTCTCCGGCGCCAGAAAGATAAGCGCCTGCTGTGCTTCTGCCGGCACGTTGACGAACACGCCCTCTTCGCGCGCTTCGCGGGTCCATGTCTCCACGCGGGTAAACCACTCTGGCGGAGGAGGATTCGTGGCCCCGCGCAGGAACGCGACGATCAGAACATAGTGCGCGGACTGGCTCTCGGGAAAGTCGGGGTGAATCCAGAGCCGGTCTCCGGGCAGCAGGTTGGGAGTCTCGCCGATGGGCAGCGTCACCTCTCCGCGCTTGATGTGCACGTCTACCTTGGGACCGGCAAGATCGAAGGCCGGGGCATCGGCATGCAGCCCGGTTGAAACCAGACAATAGAACAAAAGAAGTTGCAAACAGCGGTGCATATCATCTATTGTACGGAGCAGCCGTTCAGATAATGTTTCCGAGGAGCGAAACTCTCTCCCGGCGGACGGAGTGGCGGATGAGGCACGGCTTTTCTCATGCGGCATCCCTTGAAGCATTTTTATCGGGTACACTGGAACACTGAAGGATGTATAGCTTCAAACAAACAGATTAACTAGAGTATTTCTCGAATACTTGTGCGGCGGAAGAAACAAGCAAAAGATGGCCCAGGGTCAGCCGAATAACCCTTTAAACGCCATGAACCGCCTTAACTTCATCGGGAAATGCTAAAAGTGGCACACAACTGCCGGATAAAGGCAGGCGTCCTTTGAATCGGTCAGAGGGAAGCTTGAAGCATTGCGGGGAGATGCGAAGGCCGCCCGCAACCCAGGGTGAAGGCCAGGCCTTTCCTCTGCGGAGATAAGTGGAGTTTAGAACTTAAGGCTGCTTTCTTTTTGTCAGCGCGCGGCCAAACTACGGGACAGGGCCATGAGGCCTACCGGAGACCGTGGCGGCGCAGACGGAAGAAGCGGCATACGGAGAAGAAAGAATGAAATCGACAAAAGTTGCCCAAAGTAACGTAGATGTAAACAATCTGAACATTCCCGACGCGGAAGAGATTATCGAAGAAGCCCTGAACGAACTGGCGTTCAGCACGGACCCCGGTTTGGCGCGAGCCTTGCATTTTCTGGCGCCGGCGGGCTATCAGGCGATTGTGGAGCTATGCGGCGAAAATGGCCGCAGCAAGCGCCGCAACGCCTCGGCGGAGACGTGGTCGCCGGAGGAGGACGAGGTGCGCATCTACTTTGAGCGCATCGAAGGCGCGGAGCTTGCGCCACGCCCTGTGCGCGCGCCCCGCGCGGTGGCCGAGCCTGCCTTCGAAGAGGACGAGGACGGACAGGAGGCGTTGATTCCCGCAGACCTGGACGCACGCGTGAAGGAGTTGTGCGCCGCTCTTGCCGAGGCTGAACGGGGCGGTCACGCCTTCATCGCGCTGAAGTGGTTCCGCGACTCGTTCCTGCCGCGCAAGGCCTTCCGCTGGAACCAGCATCCGGAGTCGCGCCAGGCCGTGTTGGCCGAGGCCATCCAGCGCGGTGTCGTGATTACCAGCAAGATCGCCAACCCCAAGACCCCGGCCTATCCAACCACCACCATCCGCCTCAACCGGGCCGAAGCCGGCATGCCCGATGAGGAACAGCGCTTCCATCCCGTCACGGCGCATGGCGACTCCATTGCCGAGGCCATTGAAGAGGAACGAGGCAATCTGTGAGCTGCTACTTCCTTGAGGCCACGGCCTTCGCCAAGCTGTTTGTCCAGGAACAGGGCACCGACGCCCTGATCCGCCTGATGCAAGCCGTCGAGGACAACCGCAAGCTGATCTCGGCCTCGACGCCGCTGGAGGTCTACGCGGCCATCCGGCGGCGCGAACGGTCTGGCAGCTTCTCTCAGGAAGACGCGGCGGCCGCGCTCGACAGTCTGCGCTTGGAAGCAGCGCGCATGGTGCAGGAGCCTCTGAATCCGGCGGTGCTTGAAGCCGCGCGCCAGCTCCTCGACCGCACCGCGTTGCGCTGGCCCGACACCTTGCAACTGGCAGCGGCCATCGTCGCCCGCGATATGTTCCAGGGTACGGAGATCATCTTCGTCTCCGCCTCCCGGCCGTTGCTGGAAGCCGCAAAGGCCGAAGGCTTCCACACCATCGACCCGGCAAAGGAAACGCCTGAACCGGCCAAGGAAGCCGAGTAACAGGCTGCGGAAATCTCTGGATTTCGGGTGAAATTGGCGGAAAGCGTCTCTCTGGGGCTAAAGCATTTTCGATTCTGGTGTTTACAAAATCCATACAGCAAAGTGGCTTTTTCCTCAAGAAAAAGCCACCTTCCGTGCTCTCCTGATGTAAAGATGTGAAGCGAAAATGCTCTAAAGCCCCCGTTTATTTTGTGGCTTTTACGGCACGACTGAAGTCGTGCCCTGACATATGTCGCTGCCTCAACTGAGTTTTTCCGCAGCGGCTATGAGCCGATTGCCTGTTCGACCGCGGCGGCGCAAACCTCAGCCAGGCGCCCGATGCCTTGCCGAATCTGCTCTGGTGATGCATTGGAGAAGTTCAGGCGCATGTATCGGAGGCCGGGAGCGCTCGAGAAGAAATCCTGCCCAGGAACAAAGAGAACCTTGCGCGCAAAGGCTTCGTGCATCAGTTCGTTCGTGTTCACTCCCTCGGGACAGGTGACCCACAGAAACATGCCCCCCTCGGGATGTGTCCATGTGAATCCCGGCGGCATGGTTTCCCGCAAGGTGGCGTCCATGATCGCGTAGCGTTCTCCGTACGAGCGGCGGATCTGCTCGATGTGGCCCTGGCTGTCGGAGTCCGTAAGATAGCGATAAACGATGCGCTGATCCAGGCTCGACGTATGCAGATCGGCCGCCTGCTTGGCGATCGTCAGCTTGCCACGAATCTCTTTGGAAGCAACCGCCCAGCCAATTCTGAGTCCGGGCGCAATGGTCTTTGAGACGGTGCTGAGATATATGACGAGGCCTTCCGTATCCAGCGACTTGATGGGAGGAATGGCCTTTCCGGCGTAACGCAGACATCCGTAAGGATCGTCCTCCAGAATGACCAGCCCATAGCGAGCCGCGATCGAATAGAGAGTCTTGCGGCGCTCTGCCGTGAGCGTGACGCCGGTGGGATTCTGAAAGTTCGGAATCGTATACAGGAATTTGGGCTTTTCGCGCTCAATCAGCGCGGGCAGCTCCTCCGGGATCAGGCCCTGGTCATCAGTAGGCACCGCGGCAAAGCGAGCTCCGTAGGTCTGAAACGCCTGAATCGCGGCCATGTAAGTCGGGCTCTCGGTCAGGACGCAGTCTCCCGCATCCAGAAAGATCTTCCCGGTCAGATCGAGCGGCTGCTGGGACCCGGTCATGATGAGAATGTCTTCAGCGCAGCAGTCGATTCCCCGCCTGCGGGATTCCGCCGCAAAGATCTCCCGTAGCGGGGCAAGGCCCTCGCTGGGGCTGTATTGCAGCGCCGCGGCGCCGCTCTCGTGAAGCACGCGCTCGGTGGCGCGGAGAACGTCGTCTACGGGAAAAAGCTCCGGCGCGGGAAGACCGCCGGCGAAGGAGATGATCTCCGGCTGCTCAGTGACCTTGAGAATCTCGCGTATGGTCGAGGTACGCACACTGTCCATCCTGCGAGCAAACCGAATATTCATGCCTTGTCCCTTCATTTCGTTCAAGTTTTACCTTCTAGTATAACGACTTCAATGTGCATGAAATCAGTCTGGCAGAAGGTTTTGGGTAGTCCACGGCTTGCAGGTAGCGGAAAACAGGCACGGGCTTTACAGGCTGCGGAAAACTCCTGTTTCTGGCAAAATTGACTGAAAATGTCCCTCCGGGGCTGAAGCCCGCTTTGATTCTTTTGGCTTTATGCGGGGGTTGAAACCCCCGCCTCCCTCCAGATCGTGTTTTTTCGCAACCTGTCTAACTCCTGAGGGATAATTGCTCTTCAGGAAGAACTTGTGCGGAGCTACTAGCGACGATTCTTCCGCTTGCTGTCGATCTTCGGCCAGTACTGAAACTCATCGGCGTAGAGTTCGCCGTCGAGATCGGTCACGCGTTGCTGCATGCGTCCCTGTGCGTCCCGAATCGCGCGGTTGTAGATCGCGGGTCCAATCTCTTCCATGAAGAAATTGAGCAGCAGGCCCGCCGGCAAATCGCCGATCGGCTCCGGCATGTTCTCTTCGAAATAGCGTTGAATCGAAGCAATCGCATCCCCGCGCGCCTGTTTGGATATTTCGATTGTGCTCATCGGGCTCCTTGCCGCACGTTACTCCCGCCGGAAGCGGTTCGCCTGCTCAAACTCGCTGCGCAACTCCGGCGTGCGCAGGTTTTCGCGCAGATGGGCGAGGCGTTCTTCAAGGGCGAGAAGCGCGGCCTGGATGTCTTCAGTATTTGTAAGGGCGATGTCGCGCCACATCGAATAAGGACTGGATCCCAGCCGGGTCATCTCGCGCAGGGCGCGTCCGCCCACATCCTGCAACTCCGGCGCGTCGCCCACTTCTTCCTGCAGTAGTGCGCTGAGGGCCGTGGCCACAAACTGCGGCAGGTGGCTGACCCATCCGACCAGCTCATCGTGGCGCGCGGGATCCAGATCGAGCGTCTTCGATCCCATGGCGGCCACCCACTCCCGCCAGCCCTTTGCCAACTCCGCCGAGTGAGGCGAGCGCTGCCAGGTTGCGTCGTCGGTAAACAGCCATACCGCGCCGCGAAAAAGCTCCGCGTCGCCCAGCGCCGCGCCGCCGCGCTCCTTGCCCGCCATTGGATGACCTGGAAGAAAGGCCGCGCGCTCCGGAGTGTTGAAGAGCCGGCCCGCTGCCGTGGTGATCTGCGCCTTGGTGCTGCCTACATCGGTAACCAGATGCTCCGATCCGAGCACACCGGAGAGTTTCTCCATGAAGTCGAGTGTTGCGTAGATGGGCATGGCCAGCAGCACCACCTGGCTCTCCCGCGCCGCCTGCAAAGGGTCCGTCGAGACCGAATCGATGGCCCCGGCAGCCAGCGCCGTCTGCGCCCCCTCGGCACCCCGGTTCCAGCCCACAATCGAGCCGTGAAAGCCGGCCGCGCGCAGCGCCAGACCAACTGACGTGCCCAGCAGTCCCGTACCCAGAATGGCGATGCGCTCGATCATGGAATTCCTGCACTTCATCATAGCGGTGTTAGCCGCGCTTCGCGCGTGTTAGCGGAGCTGGCGGAGTTGGCGAAGGCTAACACCGCTAGCTCCGCTAACAACGCTAACTCCGCTTATCAAAGTCCTATAGCGTCCGGCCCACTGCCGTGGCAATGACCCGCAGCTCGCCCATCAGCTTTTCAAACTGGTCAAGGTAGAGGGTCTGCGCGGCATCGGAGGCGGCCTTGTCTGCGTGGGGGTGAATCTCCACCAGAATGGCATCCGCGCCCGCGGCCACCGCGGCTTTGGCCATGGGAGCCACCATGTCGCGCCGGCCCGTACCGTGCGAAGGGTCGCCCACGATGGGCAGGTGCGAGAGCTTGTGAATCATCGGGATGGCCGAGATGTCCATGGTGTTGCGCGTGGATGTTTCATAAGTCCGGATGCCGCGTTCGCACAGAATCACATCGTAGTTGCCGCCGGCCATGATGTACTCGCTGGACAGCAACAGTTCCTCGATGGTTGCCGCGATGCCGCGCTTCAACAGCACAGGCTTCTGAATCTGGCCCAGCTCGCGCAGCAGGTTGAAGTTCTGCATGTTGCGCGCGCCTACCTGGAAGCAATCGGTGTAAGGCAGCATCGGCTCGATCTGCGAAATCTCCATCACTTCGCTCACCGTGAGCAAGCCGAATTCCTGGGCAGCCTCGTGCATCAGCTTCAATCCCGGAATGCCCAGTCCCTGAAAGGCGTAGGGAGAACTGCGCGGCTTGAATGCGCCTCCGCGCAGGAAGCCCGCGCCGGCTGCCTTCGCGCACCTGGCAATCGTGAAAATCTGCTCGCGGTTCTCGATCGCACAAGGCCCAGCGATGATGGCCACCTGCTGGCCGCCAATTTTGGCGCCGTTGGGAAACTCGACCACCGTGCCTTCCGGACGAAAAGCGCGGCCAGCCAGCTTGTACGGCGCGGTGATGCGGTGCACATACAGCACGCCCGCAAGCAACTCGAACTTAGCCAGGTCAATGCTGGCGGTGGGTCCCACGCCGGCCAGAATGGTCTGGGTCGCGCCCGTCGTTCGATGTACATTCACTCCGGCTTCCACCATGGCGTCGATGACTGCATCGATCTGCTCTTCGGTGGCCTTTTCCTGCATCGCTACTATCATTGCTTGTTCCCTGTCTCGGGCGCGACTGCTTCAACCTGTCCGCCAGTGCCTTGGCCCGGCGCTTGCGCCTGGGCGTTCCTCTCCGATGCCAACTCGTCCCTCTGCAAGGCCCGCATCACGTCGATGATGCGCTCGTAGATATGCGTCAGTTCGATGTCCGGCAGGGGGCCCTTGTTGGCGGCGCGCACGTTGGCGTAGATCACCTTTTCGCGCGCCGGCTCGTAGATCGGCAGCGAGGTGGCAACCTTCAGGTGACCGATCATCTGCGCCGCGCGGGCCCGTTCGCTCAGCAGTTCAACAAGCTGACGATCCAAAGCATCGATTATGTCTCGCATTTCTTCCAGCGTCATTTCATCCTCGTAATGCGTCCGGCGCTCAGGATTCTCAAAAAAGAGCCTGGGCGTCGAGAAGTGTAGGAACAGGAGTTGAATCTATCCAAACGGCCAGCAGTGCGAATTGCCGCGCCGCCTGCGGGGATTGCTCTTTACCGGGCCAGCGCCGCATGAGGCAGGCGAAGGCCCATGATAAATCGGGCCACTGCGCCCGGCGCCGTTTCCGACCCCGCTGACGAAGACCCGTCTGCGTGGACCCCGGCGAGAGTCGACCGTTCGATCAACTCCACAATTGCGCTGCCGATCACCGCGGCATCCGCGAACTCCGCCACCTGGGCGACGTGTTCGCTGTTCGAGATGCCGAACCCCACGGCTACCGGCAGCCCCGTCCATCGCCGGATGCGCGCCACCAGAGACGCCGCATCGGAGGTCATGCTCTGTTGCGTACCGGTAATGCCAACGCGGGAGATGGCGTAAACGAAACCCTTCGAGTGCGTCGCGATAGCTTCCAGCCGTTCGTCGGGACTGGTGGGCGCTGCGAGAAAAACCGGCGCAAGCCCCACGCGGGCCATCTCGGCCAGATACTCTCCCGCCTCTTCGACAATCAGGTCAGTCACCAGCACGCCATCTGCGCCTTTTGCGGCGGCATCGTCCACAAACTTGTGCAGGCCGTAGCGCAGAATCGGATTGAGATAGGTGAAGATCACCAGGCCCGTTTCCGGCCGCGCCGCACGGATTTCGCCGGCCAGCTTGAGCACGCTCTTGAGGCTGGTTCCGCTGGCCAACGCCCGCTCCATGGCGCGCTGAATCACCGGCCCGTCCGCCAGCGGATCGCTGAACGGCACGCCCAGTTCGATCACATCCGCGCCCGCGTCGATGGCCGCTAGGGCTATCTCGCGCGTGGTCTCGATGCTGGGGTCGCCAGCCGTCAGATAAACCACCAGTCCGGGTTTGTGATCGAATCGTATCGCCATTGGAATCACGCTCCCTGGATCTTCAACTCGCGCGCCAGAATACCCATATCCTTGTCGCCGCGTCCAGAGAGGTTCACCACCAGTATGTCATGAGAATCCATTGTGGGAGCAAGGCGCAGAGCCTCTGCCACGGCGTGTGCGCTCTCCAGAGCCGGCAGAATGCCCTCTGTCCGCGCCAGCTTCACCACCGCATCGAGGGCTTCCGTATCATCTTGCGAGACGTATTCCGCGCGCCCCGAGTCATGCAGCGCCGCGTGTTCCGGGCCGATGGACGCGTAGTCGAGACCCGCTGAAACCGAATGCGTCAGCGCGATCTGGCCGTTCTCATCCTGCAAAACATAGGAATATGTCCCTTGCAAAACCCCCGGCGCGCCGCCACGAAAGCGCACCGCGTGCTGGCCCAGCGCAGTTCCGCAGCCTCCGGCCTCGACGCCGATCAGCCGCACCTCGCGGTCGGGAATGAACTCATAGAACGCGCCGATGGCATTCGAGCCGCCGCCCACGCAGGCGATGACGGCGGTAGGCAGACGGCCCTCGCGCTCAAGAATCTGCTCCTTCATCTCGCGGCTGATGCAGCGGTGAAAGTCGCGCACCATGGTCGGATAAGGATGTGCGCCAAGCGCGCTGCCCAGCAAATAATAAGTCGTCCGGACGTTGGTGACCCAATCGCGCATCGCCTCGCTGATGGCGTCTTTCAGCGTCTTCGAGCCGGAACTGACACCGCGCACTTCCGCGCCCAAGAGGCGCATCCGCAGCACGTTCAGCTCCTGCCGCTCCATGTCCACATCGCCCATGTAGACGACGCATTCCAGGCCGAGCAGCGCGCAAACCGTGGCCGTAGCCACGCCGTGCTGCCCCGCGCCGGTCTCTGCAATCACGCGCTTCTTGCCCATCCGCCTGGCCAGCAATCCCTGGCCCAGCGCGTTGTTGATCTTGTGCGCCCCGGTGTGCAGCAGGTCTTCGCGCTTGAGGTAGATCTTTGCCCCGCCCAACTGCTCGGTAAGCCGCTTGCAGAAGTAGAGCGGCGTAGGACGGCCGGCATAATTCTTAAGCAGATCTGCCAGCTCGGCCTGAAAGGCCGCGTCCGCCTTGGCCAGATCGTACTCGCGCTCCAACTCATCCAGCGCCGCCACCAGCGTCTCCGGCACGTACCGTCCGCCGTAAACGCCAAAGCGACCCGGCTTCGACTCGGATGGAACTGCCGGAAGAATGATCGATGCCATGAGTGGCCTCCTGCGCGTCTGCCCAAAGAATGGGGAACACTTCAGTGTACTAGGAGAGCGACGCGCAGCGTAGCGTCCGAGATCGCCTCGGTCGTCTAGCTTCGGATATTCTGGACGAATGAATCTGCTTCAAGCCATTTCTATATGGCAGCGGGAAGCCATAAGAATTCCTCCTGCATCGGGTTCAGATCGTCTGTCAGCAGTAGGTGGTCTGCCTGGACCGGATTTCTTCCCCGAGGGATTTGGTCTTAGCCATTCGTTCGATCGCCGGAACATCATTCCCAACATCATGGCGATAGGCCACAATTTTGGCTGCGCGGCCTATTGGGAAGAGATCGAATCCACGGGACGAGAAGACGACAAGGCTACGTGGCGCAATCTTGATGGGCTATTGCGCAAAGCTGGTGCCAGCCCCGAACAATGTTTTCGCACGAATTGGTTCGTTGGCTTGCTGCCCGGAGAGAAACAGACGGGACGCTTTCTTCTCAAGCCTGATCCAGCATACGAACAGGCCTGCCGTTCGCTACTGATAAAGCAGATTCAATTCCTGCAGCCGATTGTCATTCTGCTCCTAGGCCCTGAGGTTGCACATCGCGCTTATCAGATCATGCCTGCACTTGAACCGTGGCGAAATGCCAATAGCTGGATTGAAATTGACCGCAGTTCAATCGGCCACTCACCGCGCAGTGTAGAACTTCCAGCAGCGAGGTTGGAGACCAACGTGGCCGCCTTATTGCATCCTTCCTTCGGCGCGGCAAATCAAAGTCGCAGGATGAAGAACATGCCGATTCCTATGGCCGAGGCGGAAATCATCAGAGCTGCGTTAAATACGTAGACCGCTCTGTCCAAAACAACCTTACGCTGCCTTCTTCACCCGCAAACTCACGCGCAGGCCGGCGGCGGAGAGCATATTGACCAGCATATCCAGGCCGAAGAGTTCGATTTTGCCATGCATCAGGTTGGAGATGCGCGGCTGAGTCACGCCGAAGACCTTGGCCGCCTCGGTCTGGCTCAATCCTTCGCGTTCGATGTGCCGCTTCAAAGCCAGCATCAGCGAAGAACGCAGCCTCAGGTTCTCGGCCTGCGCCGGAGTTTTTTCAATAGCGTCCCACACGCTGTCGTAACGATTCCTGGTCATTGGTTCAACTCCCGAATCAGATCCTTGTAGCGTCGCGAGCCGAGTGCAATGTCCTCGGGGCTGGTCTTCTGCGTCTTCTTTTGAAAACAATGCAGGACATAGATCGCATCCGCAAACTTGGCAACATAGATCACGCGAAATGCTCCGCTCTTCTCTCGAATCCGTATCTCCAGCACACCCTGGCCGATGGAATTCATCGGCTTCCAGTCGTCCGGGTCCTGTCCTTCCTGCACCTGGTAAAGCTGATAGCCAGCCTCTCGCCGCGCTGTGGCGGGAAAACTGCAAAGATCGTCCAGCGCCCCACCGCGGAACTCGATTGGCTTGGCGCTCTTGTTCACGACGCAATTATACAAAATAATGCATAGTCGGCAAGAGAATTATTCGTTTGTGAGCGATTATTCCCATTTCACAACTTCATGCGCTAACTTGGTGCCCCTACTTCCACCGAAAAATCCGCAGCGAAACGGCGAACGTCGCCACCAGCCACGCCAGCAGAATCGCAACGGGCGCGCCCAACTGCCCCAGGTTCATTCCCTGGAGCATGTTGCCTCGCAGAGCGTCAATGGCCGCGGTGAGCGGAAGCGCCCGTACCAGCGGCTGAATCGCCACCGGAAAGCGCGAGGCGGAAAAGAAGACGCCAGAGAGAATCCACATGGGCAGCATCACCAGGTTCATCAGCCCCGATGCGGCCTCCATGGTTTTGGCGCGCGAGCTGACCAGCAGCCCCAGCGCGGAGAACGCAAGCGACGTGAGCACGCACAGGAATCCCAACTGCCAAAGCGAGCCGCGAAACGGCACGCCGAAAACCAGCCGCGCAAAGCCCAGGAAGACCGCAACCTCGATGACCAGAAGCGCCAGCCGCGACAGGACAAAAGAGGCCAGATACTGCCAGCGCGGCATGGGCGAAGCCACCATGCGCTTAAGCAGTTTCTTCTGGCGCGCCTCGACAATGGCAAAGCCCAAGCCCCACATCGCCGAGCCCATCAGGTTCATGCCCAGCAGCCCCGGCACCACAAAGTCGATGTAGCGCGCGCCGGTCTCATGCACAAGCTGGTTCTCGGCGCGCACCGCCTCCCGCCGCCCGGCCGCTGTCTGAATTGCACGGTCCGCCAGCAGCCGCGCCGCGCGCGCATCGGGGTTGGTGTCGTCGAATTTGTACTCGACCCCGCCCGGCCTCTGGATGGCCAGCAGCAGAATGTCTCCCGTGGCCAGCGCGTGCGTGCCGGCGGCCTCGTTCATCGTCGCCGCCGTCAGCCCCTTGTCGGCGGCCAGCGCCTGCGTCAGTTGGGGTGTCGTCGCGCCCACCTGCAAGACATCGGCCGGCCGGTTGCGAAAGGCGATGCCCAGCCCCACGGCCAGCAGAATCGGAAAGACGAAGGTCCAGAAGATCGCCTCCGGCTCGCGAAGGAAGAGACGGAAGCGCAGGACGGTGAGTTGGAAGAGCGAACTGGTCTCGAATCTACTCATCGCGCAGCGTCCTTCCCGTCAAGCTGACAAACACATCTTCGAGCGTAGCGGAGTGGGTGCGAAACTCGCTCAGATTGAGGCCCTGCTCTTCGAGCGCGGCAAAGATGCGCGGCACCGCGGTGTGCAGCTCGCTGACTGAAAGCTGATGCAGTCCGGCGTCCACGCGGTGCGACTGAACGCTTGGAATTGCCGTCAGCAGCGCCACATTCATTTGGGCCAGGTCTGTGTCGCGTCCAGCTACCGCAAACTCGACAATGTGGTCGGCGCCCACCAGGGCGACAAGCTGCTGCGTTGTTCCCTGCGCGATCGTCCGCCCATGGTCCATGATGGCGACGCGGTCGCAGAGTCGCTCGGCCTCTTCCATGTAGTGCGTCGTCAAAATAATGGTGCGGCCTGCCTGCTTCAACTGCTCCACCAGGTCCCACAGGTGACGCCGCGCCTGCGGATCAAGCCCTGTCGTCGGCTCATCAAGAAAGAGCAACTCCGGGTCGCCCACCAGCGCGCAAGCCATGGCCAGCCGCTGCTTCTGCCCGCCACTGAGCGTGCCCACGCGCGCGCCGCGCTTCTCTTCGAGCTGCGCCGTGCGGATCGACTCGTCTACAGAGATCCCCCGGCGGTAAAAGCTGCGAAACAGCCGCAGCGTCTCCTCCACCGTCGCCTTTTCAGGAAACTGCGTCTCCTGCAATTGAATGCCAATGCGCTGGCGCAGCTCTTCGGCTCCCGTGTGCCAGTCCAGGCCCAGCAGTTTCACGGTTCCGGCGTCGGCCGCCGTCAGCCCCTCGCAGATTTCGATGGTCGTGGTCTTGCCCGCACCATTCGGCCCCAAGAGGCCGAAGCACTCGCCACGCGCCACTTCCAGGTCAAGACCATTCACCGCGACCACGTCGCCAAAGGCTTTCCGCAGCCCGCGCAGAAGCAGCGACGGGGCGCTGTCGCCGTGGTTGGCCGTTGGAGCTGCCGCAGTTCTGGAATCCGTCAATGTATTGGTCCCTGTTCCAGACTAACTAGAAAATTAGCTTTCCGCCAAACTGCACAATGCGCGGTTCGTGCGAACTGTTCGCATGGAGAAATCCCTGAGCGGCAATGCTTCCATCCGGGGCCCCGTCAACGCAATCGGAGGTTCCCGCGCTCCAGGGTCCTTGCCCGTTCACCTGCTGGTAGCATCCCGGCGAGTTGTTTACGCCATTGAATTGCGGGTGATTGAAGACGTTGAAGCCTTCGGCGCGGAATTGGAAGGCGCTCTCTCTCCACAGCGTGAATTGCTTGAAGAGTCCCATGTCGAACTGCGTCCGCCGGGGAAGGTTGAGCGAGTTGCGCCCTGAATTGCCAAAGGTCAACGCCCTGGGAGCATAGATGGCCGATGGGTTATACAGAATCGGGCCGGGAACTCCAGCAACGAACTTGTTCCCTGTGAAATGTGTCTTTGAAACGCCGGGCGCAAAGTCGACGTAGGAGCCCGAGCCGGTTCCGTTGGCTACGCCCGCATTGTCTCCATAGAAGTTGCCGTTGGTAATACTGAAAGGCTCGCCGCTCTGGAGCAGCGTGATGCCCGCCCACTCCCAGCCGCCGAGCGCCGAGTGAATCCGCGGTCCGGAGTGGGCAAAGAAGGGCAGATGCCAGATATAGGTCATATTGAAGATGTGGCGTTGATCGTAGTTGGAACTGGCGCGGTTGCCGCGCAGGTTGTAGGTATCCACAAAGTTCGAGTCGTAACGGTCGCTGGAGTTGTCGATCGAATGGCTGTAAGTGTACGCGGTGGAGATTTCAAGGTCCTTCGCCTGACGGCGTCCCGAGACCTGCAACGCATTATAGGAAGAGCTTGCGTTCAGGCCGATGCCTTGAACGGTGTCCCAGCCTGGATAGTTCTCGCGGTACATATCGGGATCGACGTTCCCGCAGGCCAAGTTCAGGTGCAGCAGCGCGTCGCCGGTCACTGGTGTTCCATTCGGCGTTCCATCCACCGTCAGGTTGCTGCAGATGTTGCCGGTCAGGGCTTCTTCGCCGGTAAAGGGATTGAGGCTCTGGTTCAGGTCATGGAGCTGGTTCAGGTCGTTCTGCGAGGTAAGGTGCGTCCCGCGGCTGCCAACATAAGAGACCGTGACCAGAATGTTCTTCAGGAACTCCTGCTGAATGTCCAAGTGATACTGCTGCATGTACGGCCAGGTCACCTTGGTGGGAATCGACTGCACATACATGGGGTAGTAATTTCCTCCGCCGATGCTGGTGTAGCCGGAGATTCCGAATTGCCACGGCTGCAACACCAGGGGTGGCTGACCTTCAGTGGACTCGGCGTTGGCATCGTTGCCGTTGGTGTGTTCGTAAAAGATGCCGTAAGCGCCGCGGATTGCCGTCTTGCCTTTGCCGAAGGGATCGTAAGCAAATCCCACGCGCGGCGCGGGATTCCATAGATGCCCTGTCATGCAGCCGGATGGAATGCCGCCCGCGCCGCAGTGGACCATGCCGCTGAGATTTTCTGCCGACTCCGAGCCTATGAAATCGAGCGAGCCTGTGTTGGGGTCAACCGCGGGCATATTGGCGGCAGCGAAATGCGCCGGATCGAAGTTATAGGCCTGCCCATAGCGCTCTTTGTAAAGCCCGAACATGCTGATCCGCAATCCAAGATTCAGCGTCAGCTTCCGGGTGGCGTGCCAATCGTCCTGCAGGAACGGCTCGAATATCTTGAAGCGGAAGTAGTATTTGGGTTCGGCGCTGGCCTGCCCAAAGGAGCGAATATCTCCGACCAGCATGTCCGCGAAGGAGTTGCCGGTGGTGTTGCCCGTCGAATATGTACTGGACTGATCTGTATTGAAGCCCAACTGCCCCTGCGTCCAGACCTCGGCGTCTTCGTTCTTCTCATTCGCCGTGAAATAGAATCCCGTCTTCAGCGTGTGCCGTTTGAGCAGCTTGGTGACCGTATCGCGGTAAGTATAAGTCGGGTTGGAGTTGCGGAAGGGCAACGGGCCGGCATCCTGGGTGAAGCCATAGTATGTTTGTCCGCCGCCGACCGAGAGCATGGGAATTTTTCCGCCAAAGCCATTGGCGAACAGGCCGGTCATGGTCATTCCTGCCGGGAGATTGGCGGCGCTGGTGGTATTGATCAGTGTCAGATGGTTCGCGCCGTAGGCAAAGGCAAACTGATTGGTCAGTGTAGTGCTGGGCGTCCAGGTAAGGTTGGCAACCAGCGAGACTCCAGGACCAGTTTCCTGCCCGGGAATGCCGGGGAGCGATGCGTTGGACCATGGCGAACTGGTCAGGTAATTTTGCTGCCAGGCGTCGTGGATGAAGCGGAAATAGCCGTGCAGAGTGGGCGAAATCTCGTCGTCGATCTTGATCAACTCCTCGTGCATGGTCATGGGCGCTGGAGCCACAAGCTCAAAGTTGTAGCCATCGGCGTTGGTAGCGGAGTTGCGGTTAGGCTCGGGAACCACGTTCAGCAGCGCATTCGCATTTGTCTTGTCGATGTATGCGGAAAGGTTGTTGTTGGGGAAGGGAATATTTTCGCCGGAGTTTGCATCGTAATTGTAGGCGGGACAGTCAGGATAATCGGAGAATGAAAACTCTCCCGACGCGGGGCATACCGCGCTGAAGTCGCCGCCGCGTTCAGCCCCGGTAGGAAGAAGGCTCTGATAGAACCCCGGCACCTCTTCCCGTCGGAACTCCTGCGACCAGAAGAAGAACACCTTGTTGCGCCGGACTGGCCCGCCAACCATATAACCGAAATCATTCTTGCGGTAAGCTCCGATGGCCTCGCCGGGAAGGTTGAAATAATACTTCGCATTGAACATCTGGTTCTTGACGAACTCGAAGGCTTCACCATGAAACTGATTTGCTCCGGACTTGGTGACCGCCTCGATGGTGCCCGAGCCGCTGCGGCCATACTCTGCGTCATAGCTCGATGTGAGCACCTGGACCTGCTCCAGCGCATCGACATTCGGATAGATGTTCAGGTTGGCCATGCTGCCCGAATCCATCACGTCTCCGCCGTCAATCTCCCAGTTGTTATATTCAGTGCGCCCGCCGTTGATGGCGTAGGAGACGCTGCCCGTGGGCCCGACGCCTCCTTCGTCCTGCCCTGTCTGGTTGCTCACGCCGGGAGAGAGCATCACCAGTTGCGAAAAACTGCGGCCGTTCAGCACCAGTTCGCTGATCTGCGCGGCATCGATGGTGTCTGACAACTCTGAAGTCTGCACCTCGACGCTACCCGCGGCTGAGCCCTGCACCACGATTTCAGCGTCGGCGTCGCCCACGGTCAGCGTTGCATTGCGCCGGATGTTCTCTCCTACGCGCAAAATTACACCTTTGGCCACAAATGTCTTGAAACCACCCACTGACACTTTCACGGTATAGGAGCCCTGGCTCAGACCGGTAACAAGGTACTCGCCCACTGAATTGGTTGTTGCTTTTCGCTCGATGCCTGTTTCCGGCGCCAGAACGGAAACCACGGCATGGGTAACAACAGCACCGGTGGGGTCAGAGACCGTGCCAGTAATCGAGCCCGTGACCTGGCCGCAGGCAAAGCGCGCCATCGCGCAGAGCACAAGAGAAATCATGAATCTGACAAACTGCTTTGACATTACGGCTATCTCCTGAATCGGGCGGCGCGCATCATCCCGCATCCCTCTGCCGCGGCCTGGGAACAAGAAATCTCTGGCTCGGATGGAAATGCAAACCGTGGCATTGGCTCCGCCAGTCGCCTTCCAGCAACAGAACGCGCGCATTGGATACTGTCCGTATCCAATGCCAATGCCGGAGAGTCCTCGCAGACGCTCTCAATCGGACCCGGCCTCGCACTCATGGCGCCAATTTTTCCATGGAAGTCCCGCGGACAGTTTAATCACTCAGTGTGGCTCCGTCCATGCCCCCGCCGAATTGAATGCCGGTTGCCGCACATCCGGCGCGGAACATCCGGGCAGCGCAGTCCGTGTTCCCGCGCACCGGCGCTATCATCAACCTGTGCAAACCCATTGCAAGCCAGGCGGGCATCGGGACCAAGGGCATCCCGCGCGGCAGCGGACGAATGTTATTGAGGCACGATCCTTACGGCAGAATTATGGTCCAAGGAGGCAAGATGAAGGTTCTTTTCATCGGGGGCACCGGAATTATCAGTACGGCTTCGACGCGATTGGCGGGCGAACGGGAAATTGACTTAACGCTGCTGAGGCGAGGACAGCATGCAGCCGATTTGCCGGAGAATGTCCGCACGATCACGGTGGATGCCACGGACGAGGCGGCCGTCGCCGAGGCGCTCGGCAATCGATCCTTCGACGCGGTCGTGGATTGGACCGCCTTTACGCCGGCCGATGTGGAACGGGACATTCGGCTCTTTCGCGGCCGGACAGGGCAATTCATTTTCATCAGTTCGGCAAGCGCGTATCAAAAGCCGGTGGGACACTATCTGATTACGGAATCGACGCCGCTGGCCAACCCGTATTGGCAGTATTCGCGCGATAAGATCGCCTGTGAAGAACGGCTGCTGAAGGCCTATCGAGAAGAGGGCTTTCCGGTCACAATCGTGCGTCCCACCTTGACGTACGGCGACACGCAGATTGTGCTGGCTGTGAATAGCTGGCAGAAGTCCTGGACGGCGGTGGACCGGATGCGGCGGGGCAAGAAAGTGATTGTGCCGGGCGACGGTTCCTCGCTCTGGGTGATTACTCACAATAGCGATTTTGCCCAGGGACTTGTGGGCCTGCTAGGACACCAGCAAGCCATTGGCCACGCCTTCCACATCACCAGCGACGAGGTGATGACCTGGGATCAGTTCTATCGCATTACGGCGCAGGCCGCGGGCGCCGAGGCGCAGCTCGTTCACATCCCGTCGGAGTTCATGGGCGCTTGCCTGCCGGATGAAGTTGGCAACCTGACCGGGGATAAGGCCGTGAGCGTGGTCTTCGACAACAGCAAGATCAAGCGATTTGTCCCAGGCTACTGCGCCAGGGTTCCGTTTGCGCAAGGAATTCAGAGGACAATCGAGTGGTTCGATGCGGACCCGCGGCGCAAGCAGATCGATGAAGAAGCGAACGCATCCTGGGACAAGCTCATCGACGCATACGAGAGCGGACTGAACGAAGCATTGCAGAAGTTCCGGCTATAGGAGCGCGTGACTCTTTCTCAATGGGCGAGAAATGGCGCGCGCACAAGGACTGTATCCCACCCTAGCCGCAAAAACAAAGACGCGGCGAGGGTGGGGCACCCATAAGCGCTAAGATAAGAAATCAATCTGCGGCCTCCTCTTCCGGTTTGGTTCTGAGAGCGATGCGGCAATCTGGTTCCATTGTTCCAT
>Ga0326728_10004160_pt1 | contig 43419 bp, 37 predicted proteins | sample MB3enrmetagenome_FD_207602 | JGI IMG/M metagenome (GOLD analysis project Ga0326728, IMG submission 207602) | Lab enriched peat soil microbial communities from McLean, Ithaca, NY, United States - MB31MN | ecosystem: Environmental > Terrestrial > Soil > Wetlands > Peat | place: USA: New York...
TCAAAGCATACGCGTACCGCCAAAATGATCCGGCAGCTCCGCAACCTTGGTTATCGCGTCGAATTGCCTGCTCCCGCATCGGGAGTCCCGGCGTGAGACGTGGAATTTTCGACCCTGCGCTCTGATGCGCAATCCGGTCAGAGGGTAGGCCATGGAATCATCTGAGCACGGAGAAGATGTGGGGTTTTCTCCGCGTTCTCCGTGAGCAAACCTCCGCGCCCTTTGCGTGAACCTCTTCTTCAGTGGACAAATTGACCGCCTCTGGCGCTACTGAACCGAGCGAGGAATTAGCGAAAAGGCGGATTCCAAATTTCATATTACCACCGGTAGGAAATCAGTAAGATCTGTCGGGCATAATATCGTGGCCTCAGTCGACTTTGGGCTCATTTGATTGGGCTATGGCCGCCAACAAGCTGCATCATCCAGTGGACTACTGCGTCGGCGTGAAATGGCGCAGTGAGGAGAGGTAGGAAGAGACGTGTCAGGTGCCAGGTGTCAGGCGAAGTGGTTCGTGGCTAGCGGCCGACAACTTACGTTTGGCCCGTCGCTTTTCGCTTACTGCCTTGACCAACCTCCAGAGGGCAGTGGCTAGCCACTAACCACTCTCCATTGCCCTTCGGCGCGTCACCAACCTGCTGCTGAAGCTCGAAGGCTATGAATATAAGATGACAACTTTTCAAGTGGATTTTGGTGAAAATGATGCCGAGGGAAACCGCCAATAAAAGTTTTCCTCAACAGATGTTGCTGATAATAAAAGTAGTTAGTTGATTTACCCGAGATCGGCATGAACCATCAAGTGGTTGAAAATAAGCAAGTTGTCTCGATTGAGCTGAAAAGTGGCCAAAAAAAACGGGGATCAATTTTAGGGTTCAGCGTCCATAAGTTATTGAAAACAAGTATAGAAAAAATGTCAGTTTTCAGCTCTGAGCAGAAGTTTATGAAAAAAAGCAACTTAAAATCATTCTAAGCAGAAGTCGATGAAAATAATGAGTTTAAACGAGGCGTCAGGTTTCGGGTGTAAGGTGTCAGCGGCCATTCTTCCCACATGCCACCCGCGACCTACCACCTACAACTTGGCGGTTGGGGGCTACGGAATCTCAATGCTTACTATCAGCGCAGGCGGCGCGAAGGTTGGGACCATTGGCGCTTACGGCTTGCCAGGCTTGGGATCGCGAATAGGTCCACGAGCGCCAGTCGGGGTTTTCGGGCGGCGACCAGCGTTCGAGCAGGCGCACGGCAATGGTGCAGCGGTCTTGCGGGTTGAGGTTCTGCAAGCCGGCAACGAGATCCGGCACGGCGTCGGCACTCAATCTCGACGCGTAGCGAGCGTCGAAGATGTGCCCGGCTTGGGCGCGAGAGAGATTGGTGCGGGCAATCAAGGCATCGGGGTCGAGCGCGTGGAGCGCGGCAATCAGCAGGAAGCCGGCCACCATGGCTCCAAACGCAAACCGTTCGCGATGCCCACGCAAGACGGTCAGGCAGAACCAAACGAACACCACGGCGAGCCATCCCATGAAGGCCGTCGGATAGAGGCGCTGTTCGCTCAGGCCATATTCGGCTTCGTACAAACGCATGCGCTGGAAGGCCGAGGCCATGATGACGAAAAGTAGAACGATCTGCGCTCCCGCCAGCCACTGAAACCCACGTTGCCCTGGGGCGTCGTCGCTCCGCAACAGCCAATGGACAAGAAGCAGGAAGGGCAACACCAGCGCGGCCACGGCGAGCAGTTCAAAGAAGCCGCTCCGCGCGTACTCCGAGTAGGTCAGCCCGGTGGTGGCCTGCACCAGCGCCGAACCGCCGAAGAAATATCGCACCTGCACGGCCACGAAAGCCAGGAAAAGCAGATCGAGCAGGCCCAGCATCACTCCCATTTCGATGGCGCCCAGGGAAATTGGAATGAGGCGTTTCTCCAGAACCAGGTTCCGCTCCTTGCCAAAGAGCAAGCCGCGCAGGTATCCACCGACGCAGTAGGCAATGAAGACGACAATCACCAAGTGGCTGGGAACGTCGCGCACAAAGCGGAAGACAAGGCTGCGGAAAACCGCGTCGGCGCCCATGAAAAGCCCTCCAAAAACCAGCAGAGGAGGAAGCGCCAACGCCACGCCCAACAACACTGCCACAGACTTGCGAGTCCAAATCCACCCGAAACCGTTCGTCCACTCGCGGTCGCGGAGGAGGAGGGGAAACATTCCAAAAGCCGCATTGAGCCCGGCCAGCAGGCTGCCCACAGCGTATTGCATCAAACTCGCCACGCGCAGACGGCCGCCGCACGCGCGCAAAATGATGAGCGACAGGGCCGTCAGCACCGCCAGCAGATTGAGCGCCTTGAGAGCCAGCGATTCGTGCCACACAAAGGCCAGGGGGGAAAGCGTGATGGGCAGTAGAAGCCACCATCCGCCCTCCGCAAAGGCTTGTCGCCGCTCGCGCCCCAGGAAGAATATGGCAGCCGCGAGCAGGCCGCCCCAAAGGGCGAAGTTCACTCCCCACGGAAAGCATCGCAGCAGCGCGTCGCCCAAAACTCCCAAGGCAAGGGCGGCTGCCAAGGCGGAAATTTCCAACTTCGCTGTGGCATTCACCGGTCAAACTCCTCTGCGGAGGTACTGCTTGATGATTTCAGTGCGTGCCCGTCTTCGACGATTTGGCGGCGACCCAGCCGAGGATGCCGAAGGCGGGGACGACGTAGGGAAAAATTCCGTAGAACGTGTCGCTGACGGAGTGCGAATGCCGGTCCACGGCGACGAAAACCTGGAGGCAAAACACCACGGTGAACAGCACGGCCAGCCATCCCGGCCACGCCACGGGGCGGTAAATCCACCCCCATTCTTTGAACCACGGTCGTTGCATCACCGATCCTCCTCTCGCTTTTGTAGAGTGCGACGGACAGTCCCGGGGATTTTCGAATCAGGGCACCAGGGCGGCGATTCGGCCGAAGCGGCGATGGCGCGTGCTGAACTCCTGCAGGGCGGCGTCGAGGTCGGCGGGGCCGAAGTCCGGCCACAAGCACGTCGTGAAATACAACTCGGCATAGGCAATCTCCCAGAGCGGACAATTGCTCAATCGGTACTCGCCTCCCGTGCGGATCAGGAGATCGACGTCGGGCGCGGGTTCATCAGCATGCTCCGCTTCCGCCAACAGACGGGCAAAACTCCCGGCAGAGTCGTCGCTGATTTCGTGGAATTGGCGCGCGGCGTGGAGGATCGCTTCCCGGCCGGAATAATCGATGGCGAGCCGCACGTGCAATTGCCCGCCTGCTTCGCTGGTGGCCTCAATCTTCTCGATCGCCTCGCGCAGGGAGACCGGCAGGCGGTCGCGCCGCCCGATGACCGTTACGCGGACGCCATGCGCCGCAAGGGCCGAGGCCTCCATGCGGAAGAAATCTTCGAAGATGCGCATCAACTCCGCGACTTCGCTTTCCGGCCGGCCCCAATTGTCAGTGGAAAAGGTGAAGAGGGTCAGCACGCGAATTCCCTGCTCGAGGGCGGCTTTCACGGCGCGCGCCACCGCGGCGCGCCCGGCGCGGTGGCCTGCCGTGCGCGGCAGTCCGCGAGCCTCCGCCCAGCGCCCGCTGCCGTCCATGATAATCGCCACGTGCAGGCGGGAAGGCTGGCGAGTCATCGAGTGGTCTCCATGGCCATTGTTCATGTGGTGTCTCCGTGGTCAACGCCGCCGCCGGGCCGGTTAGCAGTGCGAGGGCGGCGCGTTTGCGCAATGTACTTTGCAATACAAAGTACGAGGACAAAAAATTTTTGCCGCGCCCCTTTAGCGCGCGCGCATGGAATGAATCAACGCTTCCATCTGATCCAGGTAACGCTCCAGCGCGTGCCGCCCGGCGGGGCTGAGGCGATACACCGTTTTGGGCAACCGGCCTTCAAAGTACTTCTCGCACACGATGTATTTGGCTTCCTCGAGTTTGCGCGCGTGGACGCTCAGGTTGCCGTCCGTGGTGGCGAGCAGTTTCTTCAGGTCGTGGAAGCTGAGCGACTCATTTGCCGCCAGGGCGCTGACGATTCCCAGGCGCATGCGCTCGTGAATCAGGCGGTCGAGTTCCGCCGCGGCGGTCGCGGGAGCCCCTTCGCGCTCCCGGGGGGCAGCGCGGTCCGATCTTCGAGATTCCAGCGGGTGATGCCCGCGGAGAGGATTGGTTCTAGCCACCGTACCTCCTTGCGATGATCATTCCGAATAGAATATGCAGTCCCCCAAATCCCGCGGCCATGACGGCGTTGGCCCAGGCGGCCGGGCAAAACAGCGCGGCAATTCCCGCCAGCAGGAAGCACAGCCCCATCATCGGGACCACGCGCACGGAAAAAGTTCCCGCCGATATCACCCCGACGCCATACAGGAGGAGCCAGATGCTGGGCAGTAGGTGGACCAGTCCGGTTCCGTATACCGCCAGGGAAATCACCGCCCCCGCCGTCAGGGGGGGAAACAGGCTGAGGAGGAATTTGCGGCCCGGCCGCGTGAAGACCGGCGTACCCACGCGGCGTGCTTTCCAAAAAATACCCAGGGCCCCGAGGGCAAAAGCAAAAAGCGCCGCGGCAAGCCAGGTGATCAGCCACGCCCGGGCGCTGGTGGGACGGGGCGCCGCGCACGCCGTGGCGAGCGCCGTCAAGCCCATCGCCACGCCACCCCATCCCGGAACGGCCGTGAAGGAGGCGGCGTTCTCCATGGTCTCGCGAATGAAGCGCAGGTCCTCCATGGCGTGCGCATTAAGCGGAGCGGGGCGAAAACGACGAGAGCGAACGGGGCCGGCACAAGGCATGAGCGTGTTTATACTAAAGGTCCAAAATCCTGTCAAGTACTTTGTGAAACAAAGTTGCTGTCCAGGAGAATTTCCCCGCGCCGGTGGTTCTTGACCCGGGGCGTTGACGCACTTATCATGAAGATCGGGATTCTCTCCACTGATAAGATTTTAATGGTTCCTGGAGGAAGAGTTGGACATAGATTCACTCTTACAGCTTTCAAAGCCTAAATTGATACCATCATTACACCGATCTTTCACGCCATCGGCGATCTTTAATCATAATTATTGTGATTTTATAAATAAGTCGGGGTGTGCGGTGCCTCTCGTGATTGGCCTCGAGCGCGGGGACCAATCGCTCTCCATTTACCGGACGCAGTGCCTGGACGAGGGCGCGGATTCTGCCGCTCTGAACCTTCCTTATGCCGAGCGCGTGGTGAAGATGCTGCTTTGGCAAAGAGGTGGATGGCGCGTCATGGTGGGTGGACCGCCGAGCGTCGGCGAGCATATCCGGTGGGTTTACTCGCCAGGAGGGCCGCGGGCGTTTGACGCGGATTTCATGGCGGGCGTCTACGAGCATCCCTTCACGGTGGAGATCACCGCGGCCGACAGGGTCCCCGCGGCCAATGAGGGCACCGTGCGCCTTGGCGGGCATTTGGATGGCTGTCGCATCGGCTTCGACCTGGGGGCGAGCGATCGAAAAGTTGCCGCGGTCAAGGACGGCGAACCCGTGTACACGGAGGAGGTGGTTTGGGATCCGAGCCACGCCACCGACCCGCGCTATCACTTCGAACAGATCAACACCGCGCTGAAAGCGGCAGCGCAGCACCTGCCGCGGGTCGACGCCGTGGGCGGCAGCGCGGCAGGCGTGTACATCAACAACCGGCCGCGCGTGGGCTCGCTGTACCGGGCCGTCCCCAAGCCGCTGTTTGACACGCAGATTCGCAATCTCTTTGTGGATTTGCAAAAGTCCTGGGGCGGAATTCCTTTTGACGTCGTGAACGACGGGGAAGTGACGGCGCTGGCCGGCGCGCTGTCGCTCGGTGACACGGCGGTTCTGGGCATGGCGCTCGGCTCCAGTGAAGCGGGCGGCTACGTAACGTCCACGGGCGAGCTCACGACGTGGCTGAATGAACTGGCTTTCTGCCCGGTCGATCTCGACCCGCAGGCTCCCGTGGATGAGTGGTCGGGCGATCGCGGCGTGGGCGCGAATTACTTTTCGCAGCAAGCGGTGTTCCGGTTGGCCCCGGTGGCAGGCATCACGCTCGACGCCAAGCTGGGTCCGGCCGAGAAGCTCAAGTCGGTGCAGGAGATGCTCCAACGCGGCGACGAGCGCGCGCGGCTGATCTTTGAAACCATCGGCTGCTACGTGGGATACGGCGTGGCGAATTACGCCGACTTCTACGAATTGCGGCACGTGCTGATCCTTGGACGCGTCACCTCCGGCGAGGGCGGCAACATTATCCTGGCGCGCGCCCAGGAAGTGCTTAACAAGGAATTCCCAGCGCTCGCCGCGAAGGTGGCGCTGCACCTGCCCGATGAATCCACCCGGCGCGTGGGTCAGGCCGTGGCCGCAGCCAGCTTGCCTCTAAGCGGACCGCATACGAGGGATTAGGATAGGAAAGGAGGCAGTATGAACAGGCGGCAACTTCTTCGCTCGGCGGTGGCGGCGCCAGCCTTGGGAGCGGCGTGGTCCGTTGCCGCGGCGCAGCAGAAGCAGATGAAGATCACGGGGCTGGAGACGGACCTGCTGAAACCGCCTCCCGGTCCGCCCATTTATGATGCGCTTCAGACCCTGAACGTGGACAAAGGCCAAGTGGTGCTGCGCATTCGCACCGACGCGGGCATCATGGGTTGGGCCAGCAGCACGTTTGGCAATCTCGGCGAAGGGGCGCGCGTGGTGCAGACCATCCTCGAGTACCAGGTGAAGCCCGTGATCATGGGGAAAGACCCGGCATTTCCCCGCCGCATTCGCGCCGAGCTGCGGAAGGCATTGAACTATGAGGGAGTAATCGGGGTGGCGCAGTTTGCCTTGGCCGCCACGGACATCGCTCTGTGGGATATTCTGGGCAAGAGCGCGGGGTTGCCCGTCTACAAGATGCTGGGAGCATACCGCGACCGCATGCCGGTCTATTCCATGTGCGGCTGGTACTACGACAACGATGCGGACCTTTCGCGATTTCAGCACGAGGTGGCCGCGGCCGTCGATCAGGGCTATAAGGCGGTAAAGATCAAAGTGGGGAAGTATTCCCTCGACGACGATGTTAACCGCATCCGCCGAGCGCTCGACACCATCGGGAAGGACCGGCGATTGATGGTGGATGCGAATCAGGTGTTCGATCGTAAGGAAGCGCTGCGGCGCGGCAGGGTGTACCAGGAAATGGGTTGCTTCTGGCTCGAGGAGCCCCTGCCGCCACACGACATGGAAGGCTTCGCCATCCTGGCCCAGGCGTTGGATATGCGCATTGCCACAGGCGAGAATCTCAACACGAAATATGCCTTCGCCGACCTCATCGGGAGACGCGGTGCCGATGTCGTGCAACCGGACAATCGCCGCGCCGGCGGGGTCAGCGAATGGATGGAAATTGCCGCCATCGCCGACGCTTACGGCGTCGAGGTGGCCAGCCACGGCGGCGGCGCAACCAACCTCAATATGCTCCTCGCCATGCCCAACGCCATCTATATGGAAACTGGCGGCGCCGCCAAGATGATTGACGGCGAAGTCCCGGCGCCCGAAACACCCGGCATGAGTAGCGAGGTGAGCGCGGAGCAGATCCGGAAGTACAAGGTGGGATAGCGGGGGCTTAGGAGCTAGGATTTAGGAGCTAGCACCCGGCTCCTGACTCCCAATTCCGAATCCCGAGCCCCGTAACCCGTGTCCCGAATCCCTAACTCCTGGCCGCTTGCAGGGCCTCCTGGCGCGCTCGGGCGAGGATTTTGACGGGATCTCCGCTGGGACGGAATTCCATGGCCACGTAGCGGTTGTAATTCAGCTCAGCGAGTTTCTTGTAGATGTTGATGTAGTTGATTTCCCCGGTGCCGGGCTCGTGGCGGCCTGGAACGTCGGCGATGTGGATCAGGCCCACCTTGTCGACATGTCTTTGCAGGTGGGCAATCAAGTTTCCGCCGGAAATTTGCGCGTGGAAGAAATCGTAAAGGAATTTGACTTGGGGATGATTCACTTCTTCGATGATCTTGAAGGCCTCCGGGACCGACCACATGTAGTAATGGGGGTTCTCCTCGAGGTCGATATTTTCCAGAAGCAGGGTGACTCCCTTCCCTTCCACCAATTCCGCCGCCCGCTTCAGGCCTTCAACGCAACTGTCGTGCTGGGCTTCCGGCGAGAGGCCGGGCACGACGTTGCCCGACATGACAATCAACGCGGGGCACTCAATCTTCTTCATGATCTCCAGTTGTTCACGGATATCCGCCAGGAAAGCGTCGCGGACTTTCGGGTCGCCCGCGCCGTGGCGCGTGCCGGCGGTGGTATCAAAGGTGATGCCCAACTCGGCGCGCTTCTTGTTGCATCGGCGAAAATCATCTTCGGTCCATTTCGCGTACTCACCCACCAATTCCACAGCGTGGTAACCGGCCTCGGCAACCTTTTCCAGACGTTCCTCAAAAGGCAGTTCGTGAAAGACCGTCCAAAGCATGATGGAGATTTTGAACGGCGTTTCCGCGAGGTTTTGCTCCTCCGCGGCGCGCGCCGCCGGCACCAGTGGTTCAAGGGCAAACGCCGCGGTACCCAGTGTGGCCCCGGCAAGTGTCTTGGAAAAATTTCGTCGATTCATCGAGGTCCTCCCTTTAGTTGGCCCACGGCTTCGGCGCTACCGTTTGGTCCATGCTCCGTAGGGGTACGGCTTGCCGTACCCTTTCGCAAGGATGGGAACCGGAAAGAGGGTAGGGCAAGCCCTACCCCTACCTCAACTGTCCCTGCCGCGGGCAGCGCAAGCTTACGCAACTGTTGCTCCGCTGACAACTGGATTCTTGCCACCGGCGCGGGCTGACCCAAAGGTGGGAGGCACAACCGACCCATGAATCGCAAAATCGCTCCGCCGCTTGATACAGAACCGTTGAGATATCCGGGAAAGTGGGTTACCGTATTTCTTCACCAAAACTCGACGACTTGATTCCAGGGAAATGACATGACAACTTTGCCTCGGCCCATCGTGCAAATTTCGCTCGACCTCACGACCATCGAAGAAGCTCTGGATCACGCACACAAAGCAGTGCTCGCGGGAGTGGATTGGCTGGAAGCGGGAACTCCGCTCCTTCTGGGCGAGGGCCTGCACGCCGTCGAAGCTTTGCGGCGCGAGTTCCCGAATTATCCCGTGGTGGCGGACTTGAAAACCATGGACGGCGGGTACCTGGAAGCGGAGATGATGGCCAAGGCCGGAGCCACGCACGTGGTGGTGATGGCGCGCGCGCATCCGGCGACGATCAAAGTGGTGGTGCAGTGTGGCCGCGATTACGGAGTGAAGGTCATGGGCGACGACCTGGGCTGCGAAGACAAGGCCGCCGCCTCGCGCCTGATGCAAGACCTGGGAGTTGATTACATCGTGCACCACGTGGGGTACGACGAGCGGCGCGACCCGGCGGTGATCGCCGCGCACGGCGGTGTACCGCCCAGTCCGCTCGATGAGCTGGCGGCCGTGGTCAAAGCCGTCAGCATTCCCGTGCAGGCGGTGGGCGGCCTCTCCGTGGAGCAGGTTATGCAGCTCCCCAAGTTTGGAGTCCATCACCTGGTGCTGGGCGCGCCGCTGACGGTTGATGCGAACTCCTTTAAGACGCCGTCGCACGACCTGGAAGGATTGTTGCGCGAGATCATTACCAAGCTGAACAGCTAAGAACAGGTGCCGGGTGCCAGGTGTCAGGTGCCAGCGACCACGGCTCTGGGTAACTGGCACCTGGTACATGAAACCTGACACCTCCTGAAAGGGGTTGACCATGCCGACGGCCTCCATGGCGGCGATCGTCCATTACGCTCTGGAAAAATTCGCGGTGGAGTTGCGGGAAGTGCCACGGCCCGGCGATCCCGCCGATGATGAAGTTCTGCTTACCTCCCGCGCCGTAGGTGTTTGTGGAAGCGAGATTCACCAATATCATAATACCCATAGCTGGCCCGTTAACATTCCAGTGATCCTGGGGCATGAGTTCACCGGCGTGGTGAGCGCTGTGGGCAAAGGCGTGCGGGGATTCCGCGAGGGTGACCGCGTCGTATCGGAAACGGCGGCGTATATTTGCGGCCAATGCGCCTATTGCCGGTCCGGTGAGTACAATCTTTGCCCGCAGCGGCGTGGCTTCGGCAATGGCATGAACGGCGCCATGGCGGATTTTGTGCGTGTGCCGGCGCGCTGCCTGCATCGAGTGCCCGATGCCGTTTCGTTTGAAAAGGCGGCGCTCACGGAGCCGTGCTGCGTGGCGTTCAACGCCACGTGCGTCCATACGCAGATTCAGCCCGGTGATGCCGTGCTGGTCCTGGGGCCGGGCCCCATTGGTCTGCTTTGCCTGGAGCTGGCGAAGCTGGCGGGCGCAAATTGGGTGGGCGTCGCCGGACTCCAGCAGGATGCCGCCCGCATGAAAGTGGCGCAGGCACTGGGCGTGGATGCCACGCTGACGGAGGGTGAAGAGCAGATTCGCGAGGTGGTGCGTTCCATCGGAGACGGGCTGGGCGTGGACGTGGTGATTGACGCCGCGGGCGCCTCCGCCGCGCTGAAGACCGCCCTGGCTGTGGTGCGGCCGGGCGGGCAAATCACCAAAGTCGGCTGGGGACCTCAGCCGCTGAACTTTTCCATCGACCCGTTGGTGCAAAAAGCGGTGCGATTGCAAGGCAGCTTCAGCCACAATTATAGGATGTGGGAGAGAGTTCTGACCCTATTGGCGGCGGGAAAACTCGACCCGCTGCGCATCGTGGGCCGAATCGAAACTTACCCAAATTGGCGCCCTTGCTTCGATGAGATGGCTTCTGGAGAAATTGTGAAAGCTGTCTTGAAACCAGCTAGAGAAGTCGGGTAAGCGAGTGCGGAGCGAAGGAAACTCATGAGTGAGGCGAATGCCGAAAAGCGACCTCTGGCGGGCCAGGTGGCGGTAGTCACCGGCTCGACACAGGGCATTGGCGGGGGAATCGCGCTTAAACTCGCCGAGGCGGGCGCGCGGATTCTGGTGCATGGCCGCGAGAGCCAGCGGGCGGGCGGCGAGAAGATTGTCGCAGCCACCGAGGCCGCGGGAAGCCAGGCGCTGCTGGTAACCGGCGACTTGCGGGATGAATCGCACTGCCGCAGCATTGTCCGCGCCGCGTTGGCGCGCTTCGGACAGGTCGACATCCTGGTGAACAACGCCGGCGTGGTGCATCGCGGCACCATTGAGGACACTTCCACGGAACTGTGGGATGAAATCTTCGCCATCAACCTGCGTGCTCCCTTCCTTCTCTGTCAGGAAGCGGTGCGCCACATGAAGGACCGGCAGAGCGGCTGCATCGTCAACATCGGCTCCGTGAACGCCTATTGCGGGATCAAGCGGCTGCTGCCCTATTCCGCCTCCAAGGGCGCGATGATGACGTTTACGAAGAATCTGGCGAATTACCTTACGAAATACCGCATTCGGGTGAATCAGATCAACCCCGGCTGGGTACTGACCGAAGGGGAGAGCCACACCATCGCCGTGATCGAGGGTAAGGGTGAGAACTGGCTGGAAGACGCGTTGAAGACGCGCCCCTTCGGCCGCATGCTGCTGCCCGCCGATATCGCCAACGCCGTTTTGTTTTTCGCCACCAATGAGCTGATTTCCGGCGCGGTGCTCGATTACGAACAGCTTCCATTCGGCGCGCCTTCCGACCTGCCCATCTAAGGGGACCATCGCCAATGAAACTTGCTGCCTTTCCCAAATGCTACATGGACGAACTGGTGCGGGACCGCACCATGACCCTGTTCCAATGGATCGACATGGCTGCGGAACTTCCCGTCGACGGCCTGGAGCTCTACGACGGAACCCTGACCAGCTTTGACGACGCGTACCTGGAGAAAGTCCGCGAGGCACACGCGCGGCACAAGCTGGAAATGCCCATGCTCTGCTGTTCCTCGGATTTCACCCAGCCGGACGCGGCGGACCGGCGCAAGGAAGTGGAACACGAGAAACGCAATGTCGACATCACGGCACGCCTGGGCGGAAAGTTCTGCCGCGTGCTTTCCGGCCAGCGCCGCCCGGGCGTGTCGCGCCAACAGGGTGTGGGCTGGGTCGTGGAGTGCATCAAGGAGGTTTTGGAATACAGCGCGGCCAAGGGCATCGTGCTCGCCATGGAAAACCATTACAAAGACAACTTCTGGACATACCCGGAGTTCGCGCAAAAGCAGGATGTTTTTCTCGAGATCGTGAATCAAATCGATTCGCCGTGGTTTGGAGTGCAGTACGACCCCTCCAACGCCATTCTGGCCGGCGAGGATCCCCTCGACTTGCTCGAAAAGGTAAAACACCGCGTGGTGACCATGCACGCGAGCGACCGCCACCTGAAGCCCGGACACACCATCGAGGAGTTAAGAGCGGTGGAGGATTCCCTTGGGTACGCGGCGATCCTGACCCACGGCGAGGTGGGCAAAGGAATGAACAACTACCCGCACATATTTCGCGCCCTGCGGGAAGTGGGGTTTGACGGGTGGGTTTCCATTGAAGACGGATTGAGCGGCATCGAAGAAATTCGCGCCTCTGCGGAATTCCTGCGTCCGTTCATCGACGGGGAATCGGGTGATCGGGTGATCCGATGATCGGGTGAACGAAGAACCCCGCCCATGGAATTTGTTTCTTGTTCAACCGATCATCCGATCGCCCGTTATCTCTCAGCTCCGGTACGATGCATTGATATCGATGTAGGCCCGCGTGAAGTCACAAGTCCACATACGCGCTGTGCCGCTTCCGGCGTGCAGATCCACTTGCAGCAGGACTTCCTTCTGGTCGAGTTCGTGGTGAGCCGCCGCTTCGTCGAAACCGGGATCGACGCCTTTGCGGCACAGTGCGAGGTTGTTCACGCTTACGTCGACTTTGTTGGGATCGAATTTCGCGCCCGAGTAGCCCGCCGCGCAGATGATGCGGCCCCAATTCGGGTCAGCGCCTGCCAGCGCCGTCTTCACCAGCGGTGAGTTGGCAATGGCGCGCGCCACACGTTCGGCATCGAGGGGAGTCCGCGCCCCCACAACTTCCACGGTGACCAACTTGGAAGCACCCTCGCCGTCACGCGCAATCATGCGGGCGAGCGTCTGGCAAACCAGGGTCAATCCCTCCACAAACCATGCGCGGCTGTCGTTTCCAGGAATCACGTTATTTTCGGAAAGGCCGCTAGCCAGCGCCACAACGGTGTCGTTGGTGGAGGTGTCGCCATCTACGGTGACGCGGTTGAAGGAGTCTTCCACCACCCCGATGAGCAGGTTTTGCAACATGCGCTCGCCCATGACGGCGTCCGTGGTGATGAAAGAAAGCATGGTGGCCATGCGCGGATGAATCATCCCCGATCCTTTGGCAATGCCGGCGATGTGCACGGCCTTGCCTCTTGCTTCCGACTGCACGACGCAACTCTTGGGGACGGTGTCTGTAGTCATTATGGCGTTGACGACTGCCTTGGCGTTCTCCTTGGAGAGCCTTTCTTTCAGACGGGGGAGTTGTTGAAGAATAAGGTCCGCATTGAGTGGGACGCCAATGACTCCCGTCGATGCCACCAGGACTTGCCCGGGTTCGATTCCCAACAACTCGGCGGTGACGCGGGCCGTTTCCTCCGCCGTGTGCATCCCCTCCTTTCCAGTGCAGGCATTGGCATTTCCGGAATTGACGACGATGGCGCGGCAGCGTCCCCGGGATTCGACCAGATTTTTCCGTGAGACCAAGACTGGCGCCGCCGCAACCCGATTGGTGGTGAAGAGCCCCGCGGCCGTCGTCGCCGGTGAATCGGAAAAGATCAGCGCCAAATCCAATGCGTCGCGCGTCTTCTTGATTCCGGCAGCAACCGCCGCCGCCCGAAATCCCAACGGGGTAGCTAGATCGCCTGCGATGGTTTCCCAATTTGGCATGGCTCGACTCACCGACCCTCCTTGACCTCTCACCGCGCGACAAGTTACGGCCCCTCTTACGCGTCCTGGCGAAGAGAATGCCCGAAAGGCCAGAGAGCGCGGAGCGTGCTCTGTCCCGTTGAACCCTTCCGGTCCCAGCGAGAGGAATAATCTGTTTCGCCCGCCCGCGCTACTTCTTGGCAGGCGCCGGGTTCGGAACGATTTCCATCAGTCCCGGCATGGCGGGGGGAGGAGATGGCGGCCCCGCCACCTTGATCGTCTTCACACTGTCCTCACAAGCCTGCATGTAAAGATCTTCGTCAGCGCTGCCGGGCGTGCAGATCGCCTCCACAATATGGTCCGGCGAAATCACTCGTGCCGTGAGTACCATCGCTCGATTCTTGTACTGCCAGATCAGAACCGCGTCGCGATCGTTGATCCGGGTATGGTCAAAATGATAGCGGTAAAGTCCCTGAAGGACGCCATCGGTCTCCCACTTCGCCAAGTCCTGGGGTGAGAGCTCGGGACTCTGATCAGGGTTGGGTTGCGAAGTGATGGTGAGGGAAGGCCCGGTGCTCCAGAATCTTGGGGAAAAAATCCGGACGCCCCCTGAAAAGGGTTCGACCTTCTCGTCGATGCCCGCCGCCACCTGCATCTCGAATCCCAGAGCATCGTTCTTGTAAGAGATCGGCGCCAAAGTTTCCCTTTCCACGTTGGCTTTGTGCGTTGGATACCACTTCACGAGAAGATACTCGCCCCCGACGATCCCACCCCCAACCAGCAGTATCCCCAAACCGACAATTAATTGCACAGGAATGTGTTTCTTCATCGTGGCCATCTTAACCTGTGTGCGGCGGACGGCGCAATGCAGGTTTCACCGCACTTGAATGAGGGGATGCGTCTTTTCGATGACTTCGCCCACTTGCTGCGCGCTCACCCCGCCGGCGCGCAGAGATTCGAGAAGCCGTGCGGCATCCTTCGAAGCTACGGAAAGCAGGAGCCCGCCGGAGGTCTGGGGGTCGAAAAGCAGGTTCCTGACTTCTTCCGGGACGCCCGGGGCAAATTCCACGCAGCCGCCGATGAATTCGATATTCCGCTTCAAGCCCCCGGGCAGAAACCCTTCCAGCGCGAGCTCGCGCGCTCCCGGCAGAAACTCAATTTGCGCGGAGTCGATGGCAAAGCTCACCTTGCTCCCCACCGCCATTTCCCGCGCGTGACCGAGCAGGCCGAAGCCCGTGACGTCCGTGGCGGCGTGCACTTCCCACCGCAAAGCCAACTCCATGGCGGCGCGGTTGAGCGTACACATGGAGAGAATAGCCGCATCCACCGTAGCTTTCGCCGCGCCGTCTTTCTTCAAGGCCGTGCCGATCACCCCGGTACCCAGGCGCTTGGTTAGAATCAGCCGGTCGCCCGGCCGCGCTCCCACGTTCTTCAGCACCCGCTGCGGATTGATGACACCCGTCACCGCGTAACCGAACTTGATTTCGTCGTCTCCCAATGAATGGCCGCCAATCACCGCGCAGCCGGCTTCCTGCATCTTGGCATGGCCTCCCTGAAGAATTCTCTCCAGAATTTCGACATCCCGGCCGGTGTTGGGGAACCCGACGATGGAGAGCGCGGAAATCGGCCGGCCACCCATGGCATACACATCGCTTAGGGAGTTGGCGGCGGCAATCTGGCCGAAGGTGTACGGATCATCCACGATGGGCGTGAAGAAGTCTACGGTCTGGACCAGCGCCAGCTCAGGCGAAAGTTGATACACTCCCGCGTCGTCGGCGGTCTCGAAGCCTACCAGCACGTTCGGGTCGAATTGTTTCGGCAACCGGGCGAGCACCGAGTCCAAAATCCTTGGACTCAACTTGGCCGCTCAACCCGCCGCCTTGACCATCCCGGTCAACCGTGTGCGTTCGTCCATAAGGGATTTGATTATATTCCGCCGCCGGGTGATTCCCAAACCGCTTGTGGCGCAGCGGTGGCTCCTTGACCCGCCATCGGACGCCCACTAGAATGCTGGCTTGCTGACCTCCGTCTGAAACGGAAGTCGCCCGCGGCGGTAACTCCCACCCAGCCGCGCTTTATCAGGTAACCATGTCCTCACCAAAACTTCGCAGCCCCTTTATCATTGGAGTTGGAGGCGGCACCGGAGCCGGAAAATCGACTCTCGCGCATCGCCTCGCTCATCAATATTCGGACCTGGGCGCCACCGTCGTGGACCAGGATTCCTACTATCGTGACCAATCGCACTTGCAGCTCGAGCAACGCATCCTGACCAATTATGACGAGCCCGCTGCCCTGGATTACGAACTTCTGCAGAAGCACTTCGAGCAGCTCGTGGCCGGCAGGCCGATTGCCAAACCGCGATATTGCTTTGTCACCCACACCCGAACGCCGGAAACCACGGAGATTCTTCCTGCCCCGCTGATCATTTTCGAAGGGCTCCTAGCACTGTGGGATGAGCGATTGCGAGCGATGATGGACTTGAAGATCTTTGTCGAGGCCGACGCCGACGTCCGCCTGATGCGCCGCTTGGTAAGAGATGTGCATGAACGGGGCCGGACATTGGACTCCACCGTGGCGCAATACCGCGATTCCATCCGACCAATGCACCGGCGATACGTAGAGCCAACCAAGGCCTATGCCGACCTCGTGGTGGACACCACGGAAGTGACCCTGGATGGATGGATTGCGTCCGTCGATCGGCTCTTTGTGAAAATGCGCGGAACCTTCGGCCACGCCCGAGGGTAGGGCCGCGCACAGGAGGAACCCATGTTTGCCTTTCGCGGTGTGGATTACCTGGAGATCGATTCCTTGCTCAATGACGATGAAAAGCTGGTGCGCCAGATGGTGCGCGAGTTTGTAGAGAAGGAGATCATCCCCCATATCGAGGGTTGGAACCGCGAGGGGAAGTTCCCCCTGCATCTGGTTCCGGTCATGGCGGAGTTGGGATTTTACGGCGCCAACCTGGAAGGCTATGGCTGCGCGGGCATGTCGAACGTGCAGTACGGCCTGATCATGCAGGAACTCGAACGCGGCGACAGCGGCTTGCGCAGCTTCGTGAGCGTGCAGGGCGCGCTGGTGATGTATCCCATCAACGCCTACGGTTCCAACGAGCAGAAAGACCGCTGGCTGCCCGCACTGCAACAAGGCAAGGCCATTGGCTGTTTTGGACTGACCGAACCGGACTTTGGCTCAAACCCCGGGGGAATGCGCACGCGCGGAGTGAAAGACGGGGATGACTATATCTTAAACGGCGAAAAAGCCTGGATTACCTCCGGGACCATCGCCGACGTGGCGCTGGTGTGGGCGCGCACCGACGAAGGCGTGCGGGGATTTCTGGTGGAAAAAGGCACGCCGGGCTACTCCGCCAAAGACATCAAAGGGAAGTGGTCGCTGCGCGCGTCGGTGACCTCAACGCTGGCCTTGCAAGACGTGCGCGTGCCGACGCGCAATTTGCTTCCCAAGGCGCAGGGACTGAAGGCGCCATTGAGTTGCCTGACGCAGGCGCGCTACAGCATCGGTTGGGGCGCCATCGGGGCCGCCATGGCCTGTTACAACGAGGCGCTGGAATACGCCAAGGTGCGCAAACAGTTTGACGACAAACCCATCGCCACCCACCAGCTCGTGCAAGCGAAGTTCGCCGACATGATTACGGAAATCACCAAGGCGCAGTTGCTTGCCATCCAGGTGGGCCGTCTGAAAGACCAGGGCCGCGCGGACTTCGCCCACGTTTCCATGCTGAAGCGCAACAACGTGAAGATAGCGCTCGACACGGCCCGCGCCGCCCGCGACATTCTGGGCGCCAACGGCGTCGCCGACGAGTACCCCATCTTCCGCCACCTGTGCAACCTGGAATCGGTCTTCACCTACGAAGGCACCCACAATATCCACACCCTCATCATCGGCGAGCGCGTGACGGGAATGCCGGCGTATAAATGAAACAGGGTGGTACGGAACGCAACTCTGTGATTTACGACGTAGGGGCGGTTCGCGAACCGCCCCTACGAACATGGCAGGCACGTCTCCCCGCATGCCGGACCTGACCAGCGCTTGAGGCCATGCCGGGAGTCTGTTAATCTTCCTCCGATGATCAAGGACAGAGCTTACTGGGAAGCATGGGAAAGACAGGGGCCGCTGCGCGAGCGGTTGACCCCCGAGCAGGCGTTCGCGTTGAACGACGCGATGTATGAGTACGCAAAATCCTTGGGAGTCTTCCCGCCCGCCGATCCATTGGAGGGGATTGAGACGAAAATAGCTTTGGCAGGAGCTATCAATTTTCTTCCACCTCTTAATGAATCCGAGTTAAAGAGATTGTCAGGCGAGGTTTAGGCTTAACGATATTCCGGGCTAGGTGGGAGTATTTCCGAGCTCCTGTAAACGGCGTCGGACAAGCTGTTTCCATGCTTGCGTGCTCGACTAAACAGGGCTTTCCGTTGCTTTCCTGTCAGGTAAGCCTCCATGGGTGAAGCCATCTTCCGTTCCTCGGTCGGCCCTTCAATCGAAAATCATCAATCGACAATCGAAAATGAATTCATCCATTCAGCCGGTTGACGCCGTCGAAGGCGGCGGTCTTGTAACATTCGGCGAGGGTGGGGTAGTTGAAGACGTTGTTCACAAAGTAGTCGATCTTTCCGCCCAGGCTCATCACCGCCTGGCCGATGTGGATCAGTTCGCTGGCGCTTTCGCCGATGATATGCACGCCGAGCAATTCCCGGGTCTCGCGGTGAAAGAGAATCTTCAGCATTCCGATGCTATCGCCGATGATCTGGCCGCGCGCAATTTCACGAAAGCTGGCCTTGCCCATTTCATAGGGAACGCTGGCTTGGGTGAGTTCCTCTTCGTTCTTGCCGACATACGAGATTTCCGGGATGGTGTAAATTCCGTAGGGAAAGAGCGCGGGCGTGCTTGTGGTTTCGATCCCGAAGGCGTGGCACGCGGCCAGGCGGCCCTGCTCCAGCGAGGTCGAGGCCAGGCTGGGAAAACCGATCACGTCGCCCGCGGCGTAAATGTGAGGGACTTCGGTCTGGTAGTGTTCATTCACTTTCAAGCGGCCCCGTTCATCGGCCTTGAGTCCTGCCGCCTCCAGATTCAGCCTTCCCGTGGCGCCCGTGCGCCCAATGCTGTACAAGGCTTTTTCCGCGAGGATTTCCTTGCCACTCGCCAGGTGGATTTTCACCCGGCTGTCCGCGCCCGTCTGAACGACCTCGATTCCGCTGACAGCTTCCGAAAACCGCAAGGTCATGCGATTCTGGCGCAAGTGATAGTCCAGCGCCTCAACGACCTCGGCATCGACAAAGGACAGTAGCCGGCGCGAACGGTCGACCAGGGTAACGCGCACGCCCAGCGCCGAAAAGATGCTGGCGTATTCGCAACCCACCACACCCGCGCCGATCACCGCCAGAGTACGCGGGAGTTTTTTCAGGCTCAGGATGTCGTCGCTGACGAAAATGTTCTGGCCGTCGAAAGGAATTTTAGGATCGCGCGTGGCTTCCGTGCCGACGGCGACAAGCACGTTGGCGGCGGTCACGGTGCGCTCGCCGGAACGGTCCACCATGGTAAGGCGCAGCGTGTGAGGGTCCACGAAGGCCGCCTCCGCCGTGATCATCTCCACGCCATTGCGTTGCAACTGGTGCCGTGTGACGTCAATTTCGTGGCGGATGACGTGTTCAGTGCGGAAAAGCAGGTCTTCAATGGTTATATTTTGCTTTACGGTATATGACTCCCCATAAATACTTCGCAGACGATAACCGGAAAGATAAACAACGGCCTCGCGCAGGGTCTTGCTGGGAATGGTCCCGGAATTGATGCAAACGCCGCCGAGCACGGCCTTGCGCTCAATGAGGGCGGTACGCTTGTCGAGTTTCGCCGATTGGATCGCCGCCCGCTGTCCTGCCGGTCCCGATCCGATCACCAACATGTCATAGTCGTAATCCGCCATTGCCGCTCCTCATGTGAATCCCACGCCACGAAACGCCGCTGGCTGCCGCCGTAAGAGTTGGAAGCTGCTCCCAAGTTTACCGGTGAGATTCTGCTATCATAACCCGACCTGCGCCCAACTTCTTGAAAATCGTACGCCCTGAACCGGAGTGCTTCAGCCGTTGACAGCTTTCATCGCCGCCTCCGCGTAACGGTCTCCGGCGGCAGCGCCCTGCGGCGCGGCCTGGTTAAGTTGCGCCAGGTCATCCAGGGTCATAGTAAGTTCGAGCGCTGCCAGATTCTCCTCAAAGTGCGCACGGTTGGCGGTGCCGGGGATGGGGACAATCCCCTCCCCCTGCGCCAACACCCAGGCCAGCGCGAGTTGCGAGGGTTTCCAACCTTTCTCTGCGGCGATCTGCTCCACGCGCCGGACCAGTTCGAGGTTGCGCTCGAAGTTCTCCCCCTGGAAACGCGGATGATTGCGGCGCCAATCATCCGGGGCTAAATCTTCATAACGCTTAAACCGGCCCGTCAGGAATCCGCGGCCCAGCGGGCTGTAAGCAACAAAGGTGATTCCCAACTCCTGACAGAGGGGAAGGATCTGCTCCTCCGGGTCGCGCGTCCAAAGCGAGAACTCCGTTTGCAAAGCACTGATAGCATGTGTGCTGTGCGCGCGGCGGATGGTGGCGGGGGCAGCCTCGGACAGTCCCAGGAAGCGGATCTTGCCTTCCTCCACCAAACGCGACATGGCGCCCACCGTCTCTTCGATTGGCACGGTGCGGTCGACGCGGTGCTGGTAATAGAGGTCTATCGTTTCAACCTGCAACCGGCGCAGGCTGGCTTCGCACGCCTGGCGCACGTACTCGGGGCGGCCATTGATGCCCAGGATGCGGCCCTGAGCGTCGCGCACATTGCCGAATTTCGTCGCCAGCACCACCTGATCGCGCCGGCCTTGGAGGGCTCGGCCAACCAACTCCTCATTGTCGCCGCGGCCGTAGACGTCGGCCGTGTCGAGGAAATTGATGCCCAGGTCGAGGGCGCGATGGATGGTCGCCACCGACTCCTCTTCCTGTTGGGGACCATAGAATTCGGACATACCCATGCAGCCCAGCCCCAGGGCCGAGATTTTAAGCGGGCTGTGACCAAGCTTTCTCAACTGCATTGGGGACCCCTATGACTCGCAACAATGGATTGATAGTCGACCAGCATATCATCGGGATGGGAGTCGCTCAAGGTTTTGCCGCGCAGGCAGGATGAGATCCCTTCCGCTCACCTCCCAAGGTGGAGAATTGGGGCAATCTGTCCGGATATCCAGCGGGGGAAGCGCCCAACGCCAAAGTCTCCCTGTTGAACTACACGAACTTGCGTTAGACTGACGCGGACTGTTCGTCTGAGCCCATCGTGAGGTCAGGTTATGGAAACTGAGAAGCCCAACCCTGTTGAAACAAAACCGGATACGAAGAGCAAGGGGATGACATCCCGCGAACGCGTGCTGGCAGCGTTCCAACATCACGACCCGGACCGGATTCCTATCGATTTCTCCGGCCATCGCTCTTCCGGCATCGCGGCGATCGCTTACGCCAAACTGCGGAAGCATCTGGGACTGCCATCCAGGCTTCTGCGCGTTTACGACCCCGTGCAACAACTCGCCATTGTTGACCCCGACGTTCTGGATTTGTTCCACGTGGATACGATCGAACTCGGCCGGGCGTTCGCGCTCGATGACGTGTGCTGGGCCGATTGGGTTTTGCCGGACGGGACTCCCTGCCAGATGCCCGCATGGGCGCTGCCGGAGCGCGAAAACAATGAATGGGTGATCCGCTCGGCAACCGGAAAAGTCCTGGCGCGCATGCCCGACGGCGCGCTGTACTTCGAGCAGTGCTATTTTCCTTTCATAGAAGAAGGCGGGCCTAGAACCATCACGGCCGCGATGGGCGAGTGCATGTGGACCGCGGTGAACAGCCCGCCGGGTCCGCTCGCGGCAGGCGCGGAGGGCCTTCGCAGGCTGGCGGAGGGCGCCCGCGCGCTGCGCGCCAGCACCGATCGCGCCATCATTGGGCTGTTCGGCGGCAATCTTTTCGAGATGGGCCAGTTCTTCTACCGCAACGACAATTTCCTGATGCTTCTTGCGGCCGAACCCACTCAGGCTCACGACTTTCTCGACTGGTTGGTGGAAATTCACCGGGCCAACCTCGAACGCTTTCTGGGGGCCGTGGGCGATTCCATCGATATAATCCTCTTCGGCGACGATTTGGGAATGCAAACGGGGCCGTTCATTTCCCGCAAGATGTACTGTGAGTTCTTCAAGCATCGCCACACCACCTTGTGGAAGCGTGCCAAACAACTGGCGGACGTTAAGGTGATGCTCCACACTTGCGGAGGAATTCGCGAGCTCCTTCCCGATCTGATCGAAGCGGGATGTGATGCGGTGAATCCCGTCCAGACTTCCTGCCAGGGAATGGACCCGGCAGGATTGAAGGCCGAATTTGGACGCGAAATGGTCTTCTGGGGCGGAGGTTGCGACACGCAAACCGCGCTTGCTTCGGAAACCCCCGAAGCGTTGAAGAAACACGTCCGCGAACGGGTGCGAATTCTGGCGCGGGGCGGAGGCTTCGTCTTCCAGCAAGTCCACAACATCATGGCCAACGTGCCGCCGGAAAACGTCGTCGCCATGTTTGAAGCGGCACGGGAAGAAATCAGGTAAGCGGTCATCTCAGTAGATGGGACTGAGTTCCAGAGATTGAAATTGCATGAGGTCGTGCTCGTAGCTGCCCGCCGGCTGGATGCGAACCACCAGGGGGCCCGCCTGCGGGAGCGTGATGGTCCCTAGATCGACCGTTTTGTAATCGAAATCCTCGCCAGTTTTCTCCACGACGCCGGTGAGTGTCTGCTGCCCCATCGTTAGTGAGTATTTCCCCCCTTGCCACTCGGCCCGGGCCGCGTATTTGATCTGCACCTTGTAACTCCCCGTCTGGCTAACCAGAAGATGCCAGGTGATGGAGTCTTCCGGACTGGTCCATTTCGAAATAAAGAAGCTGCCTTTGCGATTAAATCGCTTCAATGCCTTCCCGGCGGTCACGCCATTCATGCTATCCAGATGGAAGGGCATGTCGCTGCCCGCCGTCTCCAGAGGCATGTCCACTTTCAGCGGCCCGGCCATTTGCAAAACCACCACCGTGTCGTTGACATCGGGAATCCGCGCGGGCAGGGAGACCAGAAGAACCCCGTGATCGTGACTGACCACCAACTTCTCCGCCGGGCGCACCAGCAAGTATGCCGCCTTCACCTGGCTGCTCCCCAATTGCGAAACGCGAAGCACGTTATCCGCCGGCCAACTGAAAACGTGGAGATATACCTTCTCGCCTTTTACCGTCGTGCGGCCCCAGGGGTACTCGGGCAAGGGGCTCGCCGTGGTCCCATAGATGCTTTCGCCGTTTTGCTGCATCCACGCCCCCACCCTGTGGAGTGTGGCAACGGCGGGCGCAGGCATGGTGCCGTCGGCCAGGGGGCCAACGTTGAGCAGATAATTGCCTCCTTTGCTGACCGTCTCCACCAGGAGATGGATCACCACGGCGGGAGGCTTCCATTCCTGGTCGAACTTGCTATACCCCCAGGTGCCGTTCAGGATTTGCGGCGTCTCCCAAGGTTCTTCGATTCCTCCCACCGGCATGCCGCGATCGTTCATATCCTGGTAGTCGCCCACCAAATCCTGCCCGTAGCTGCCCACGCGGCCATTGATGAGGCAGCGAGGTTGCAACCCGCGGACGAGTTCAACGAAGTCATCCGCCTGCTCGCGCGTTTCCAGGCCACGGTCAAACCAGACGAGCCCGATCGGCCCGTAGTTCGTCAGCAATTCCTGCACCTGCGGCTTGGATTTCAATTCCAGGTAGCGATCGAAGTTCTTCTTTGTGCGGTCGTAGTCCCAATTGTTTCCGTATCCGTCAGGGTCGTCCCAATCTTCGCGTTGGGAGTAGTAAAAGCAGAATCGGATGCCTTGCTTCTGGCAGGCTATGGCAAGCTCCCTCAGCAGGTCGCGCTTGAAGGGCGTCCAATCGACGATGTTGTACTGGCTGACGCGCGAGTGATACATGGCAAACCCATCGTGGTGCTTCGCCGTGATCACCAGATATTTCATCCCCGCTGCCTTCGCTAAACTGACCCAATCATCGGCATGGAACTTGACCGGGTTAAGTTGCCGCGCCACCTCGCGATAGTCCTTAACCGGAATGTTGAACCGCTGCATGATCCATTCGGCCTCGGTGCCCACGGGAATGCGCTGGCCCTGCCATTCGCCTGCCAGGACGGAATACGGACCAAAGTGGATGAACAAGCCAAACTTGTCATGCTGAAACCACTGGAGCCGCTGGTCAGGGGCGGTCGTGGTCTCTTGCGGTGGGCGCTGGGCACGCAGCTTCGTGCCGGCAAATAGCCCCACGACACAGAGAAGGCTTACCAGCGTGCCTTTTGCGCTTTTCACGGGGATTTCCTTTCCTGCGGGTTTGATGATGCGCTCGGAGTTGCCAGTATAAAGCATGTGCCCCACGACGTCGTCAAGGGAATCTTCCGAGGCGGTCCCACTAAGATTGGAACTTTACCGCGCGGCGAAACGTAGTTATAAACAGCAAGTGAAAGGAGTTCCCTGCCATGTCCACAAGTCCTCTGCCTCCGCGCCCACCCGCGCCCCCGCAGCCGCCCAGAAGCGGCGGCAACTACGTTGCGATTGCCTTCCTCATTTTGGCGCTGATTGTCGTGATGGGGTGCCTTGCCGTTTGGGGCGGCCTGCGCTTTCTTTCCAGCGCCGTCCACGTGCAAGTGGAGAATCAGGGCGGGGGAAAGAAAGAAGTCTCCGTCAAGACACCCTTTGGCTCGGTCGAGGTCAAGAAGGATATCAATGAAGCCAACCTGGGCTTGCCCATTTATCCGGGCGCGACCCGCATAACGGAACACGGTTCCGCAACCGTGGACCTTAGTATCGCCGATGAGGCGAAGGTTCATGTGCTGGCCGGGAAGTTTGAGACTCCGGATTCCTTCGATAAAGTCCGGGACTTCTATCACGACCGCTTGGGCGATCAGGTGACCAAGTACAAGGAAAGAAACGAAGAGGGAAAAACCGTCTTCGAGATCAAGCACGACAAACAGGATAAGGTCGTGGCGCTCAAGAGCTACGGGGACAAGACCGTCATCGAACTCGTGCGCGTTTCCGAAGGGCAATCGGAAGCGAATTAGTGAACTCGCCGTTTCTTCGCAGGGATTTCTTTGTTCTCAGCTTTTACCATTTACACTTTACCCTTTACACTTTGCCTTGGCGTTTAGGCGCGCTGCCTCGTCCCCGATGTTTTCCCCTTGATACCTCTCCAAATCCTGAGCATGATTAGCGTTCCTACTGGAGCTGCTGATGACCACGTTTGACGTTGATTGGGTGAGGTCACAATTCCCCGCGCTCGCCATCAAGGTGAATGGCTACCCCGCCGCATTCTTCGATGGCCCGGGAGGCACGCAAGTGCCGCAGCGAGTCATTGACGCGATGGGGCTGTGCTTAGCCGCTTCCAACGCCAATACGCACGGGGCGTTTGCCACCAGCCGGCGCGCTGACGAGGTTATCGCCGCTGCGCATGCGGCGATGGCGGACCTGCTGGGCTGCGATCCCGAGGAAATTGTTTTTGGCCCCAACATGACCACGCTGACCTTCGCGCTCAGCCGCGCCCTGGGCCGGGATCTCGTGCCGGGGGATGAAATCATCGTGACGCGGCTCGACCACGACGCCAATGTTTCGCCCTGGACGGCGCTGGAAGAACGCGGCTGCACGATCCGCTTTGTGGATATCCATCCCGAGGATTGCACCCTGGATATGGAGGAGTTGCGGCGGTTGGTAACGCCCCGCACGCGCATCGTAGCCGTGGGTTACGCCTCCAATGCCGTGGGAACCATCAACGATGTCGCGGAAGTAGTGCGGCTGGCGCATGCCGCGGGCGCCGTGGCGTATATCGACGCGGTGCACTACGCGCCGCACGGACCCATCGACGTGCGCAGTCTGGACTGCGATTTCCTGGTTTGTTCCCCGTACAAATTTTTCGGTCCGCATTCGGGCGTGCTTTTTGGAAAGCGCGAGCACCTGCTGCGCCTGCGCCCTTACAAAGTGCGGCCTGCCACCAACCATCTCCCCGGCCGCTGGGAGACGGGAACGCAGAATCATGAGGGCATGGCGGGAGTCACCGCCGCCGTCGAATACCTGGCGGACCTCGGGCGACGCCACAGCCCGGAGGCGCATGGGCAAAGAGTCGCGCTTCTGGCCGCCTACCATGCCCTCCGCGCTTATGAGCAAAGGCTGCTGGGGCAACTGGTTCCCGCATTGCTTGAAATTCCGGGGTTAACCTTTTACGGCATCGCGGAGCACGCACGATTCCACCAACGCGTTCCCACGGTGGCGGTGCGCATCGCCGGCCGCTCACCGCGCGAGTTGGCAGCGTACCTCGGCGAACGCGGCATTTTCACCTGGGACGGCAACTACTACGCGCTGAACCTCAGCGAGCGGCTGGGCGTGGAGCCGCAGGGTGGGATGCTCAGAATCGGCTTGGTGCATTACAATACCGCTGAGGAAGTTGACCGCTTGCTCGGGGCGCTTCGCGAATTGGCGACGCAGAAAAGGATCCCATGAACCGACGTGTGATTTGCGCATGGCTCGTAACCTTGTCCTGGGCAGGGACCATGGCTCTCGCTGCGGAGCATTACGAAGTTATTGTGGAGCGCGACGTGCCCGCCAAAATGCGTGATGGAGCGGTGCTGCGCGCCGACATTTACCGGCCCAAAGCCGAAGGCAAATTTTCCGTGCTCCTCACCCGCACCCCTTACGACAAGCGCGCCGAAATAGACTTCGGGCCCATGGCGGCGGCGCGTGGATATGTGGTTATTTCTCAGGACGTGCGCGGCCGCTTCACTTCGGAAGGGGAATGGTACACCTTCAAGTACGAATCGCTGGACGGCTACGATACGGTGGAATGGGCCGCCGCGTTGCCTTATTCGAATGGAAAAGTAGCGATGTACAGTGGTTCCTATGTGGGCGCCACCCAGATGCTTGCGGCCATCGCCTCCCCGCCGCACCTGGTCGCAATTTTCCCCCAGATCACGGCCTCAAACTATCACGAGGGTTGGACCTATCAGGGAGGAGCGTTCGCGCTCTGGTTTAGCCAATCCTGGACGAGCGGTCTGGCCATCAACACCCTCGACCGCCGCGTGGGTGGGGAGTCCAAGGCCTCGCGCTGGGACATGAACTTGCCGCTTGCCGATTATCCCGTACTGAGCGTCGGCACTTCGGCGGGCGTTGCGAAGTATTATTCCGATTGGGTTGCTCATCCCGATTACGACGACTATTGGAAACAAATCTCCATCGACGATCACGATGCCAACATTCGCGTGCCCGCATATCACCAAGGCGGGTGGTACGACCTCTTCCTGGGGGGAACGCTTAGGAATTACATGCACATCAAAGCGCGGGGCGGCAGCGAGGCCGCGCGTCATGGCCAGCGCCTGATTGTGGGGCCCTGGTTCCATGGACCTTTCAACGGCAAGACGGGCGACATTGATTTTGGTCCCAGCGCGCGCGGCGGCGCCAGCGTGTTCCCCATGGAAGACCTGCGCCTCCGCTGGTTCGACTACGTCTTGAAGGGCGTTGCGAACGGCATGGAGAAAGAGAAGCCGGTAAAGATTTTTGTGATGGGCCGCAATGCCTGGCGCGAGGAGGACGATTGGCCGCTGGCGCGCGCCAAAAACACGCGCTATTACCTGCACTCGGAGGGAAAAGCCAACACCCTCAGCGGCGATGGCGTTTTGAGCACCACCGCTCCCACCGCCGAGCCTGCGGACAGGTACACCTACGACCCCGCGGACCCTACGCCCACCCGCGGCGGTGGCTTGTGCTGCGACAACAGCCACGAGGCGTCCGGCGCCTTCGATCAGCGGCCCGTGGAAGCTCGCAACGACGTACTAGTTTATTCCACCCCGGCGTTCCAGACGGATACTGAGGTAACTGGACCGATTACCCTGGAACTCTACGCCAGCTCCTCGGCGGTCGATACGGACTTCACGGGTAAGCTGGTGGATGTCTGGCCGAACGGCTACGCGCAGAACCTGACCGATGGAATCCTGCGCGCGCGCTACCGCGTGTCCCCTGAAAAGGCTGAGTTCATGAACCCCGGGGAAGTTTATAAACTCACCATCGATCTCGTGGCCACTTCCAACGTGTTCCTGAAGGGCCACAAACTGCGCGTGGAAATTTCCAGCAGTAATTTTCCACACTATGATCGGAACCTGAACACGGGCGAGGACCAAGGCCATTCGGCGCGCATGGTAAAAGCCCTCAATAGCGTTTACCACGATGGCCAACATCCCTCGGCGCTGATCCTGCCGGTGGTTCCGTAGAGGCGTCGGAACCTGTCCCGATCTTATCGGGACGCCGCCATATGGCGAGGTAAACTCGCCGCTACATCATCAATCTGAGACACTACCGACCACTCTGGTTGATTGACACCCCTCCACCACGCGCTGATAATGGATTTTCCCGTGCGTTATCCCCGTCAACGAAAGGGTATCAATAAACATATGGAATCTTTCTATGATCCCGACGCCAGCCTGGAAATACTTCGTAAAAAGACCCTGGGAATCATTGGCTATGGAAATCAGGGACGCGCCCAGGCGCTGAACCTGCGCGACTCTGGGCTCGACGTCATGGTGGGAAGCCTGCGCGACGAAACCGCGGGCCAGGCGGAAAAAGATGGCTTCGTGGTTCGTTCGGTCGCGGAAGTCGCCGAGCGCGCCGACGTCCTGGCCTTGCTGATCCCCGATGAAGTCCAGCGCGAGGTTTACAACGACACCCTGAGCACCCGCCTGCGCGGCGGGCAGACGCTGGATTTTGCGCATGGGTACAACATTCACTTTGGTTTGATCGCACCGCCCCCGGACGTGGATGTCATCATGGTGGCGCCCCGCATGATCGGAACTGAGGTGCGCGAGTCTTTTGTCGACGGCCGCGGCGCTCCTGCCTTCGTCGCCGTAGCGCAAGACGCCTCCGGCCACGCCTTGGAAACAGCACTCGCCTGGGCGCGAGGGATTGGCGCCACGCGCGCCGGTGCCTTTAAGACCACCTTTGCGGAAGAAACTGAGCTCGACCTCTTTCAAGAACAGGCTGTATGGCCCCTTCTTTTCCGCACCTGGACCACGGCGTTTGAATTCCTGGTCGAGAAGGGCTTTCCGCCGGAGATGGTGGCTCTGGAAATGTACGGGTCCGGAGAGGCCGCCGAAATATTCCGCGAGATGGCGCGCGTGGGCTTCTTCAAACAGACGCGCTTCCACTCGCAAACCAGCCAGTACGGAACTCTCTCGCGGGCGAGCGCGGTTCCCTTTGCCAAGGATATAAGCGACTTCATGGATAAAGCCCTCGCCGGAATTCGCAACGGCAAATTCGACGCCGAGTGGCGCAGCGAGCAGGCCGCCGGCTACCCCCTCTTCAAGAAACTGCGCGCCGCAGCCGACACGCACCCCATCAACCAAGCCGAGGAAGAAATGCGGCGCTTGCTGCGGATTAAGTCGGAATAGGAAAATCGAACACTTTACCAGAACCTTCCGTAGTCCTCGTCAACTGGCGGTTAAGGGGAAAATCCTGGCTCGGATTCTGACCTTCAGATAAGGTGTATGCGGACACCATCCCAGCGCAGAATACCTTACCGAAATCCCAGCATCCAATTGAAATTAATGGTGTTATATTTACAGAGAAAGCAGTGATACCTTGGAAGTCAAAGCTGTTTAGAGCGAGAAGATTTTTCTTGCAAAGTAAATCGTAATCCAATACAATTTTCTTGCGTGGGATGATTCGTAGAATGAGTGAACAGGAATCTGCACGTACTTCGTAAGTGCGCAAAAGACAAGGATAGGGATATGGGCTTTGAGAGATTTACACAAGCGGGACGGGCGTTCAGACCGAAAGCTTCGATTAGATCAACTGGACAAATTGGCTTCAGCCATGGCTGCGTGGAACGTTATGCCCTTGAGAAGACGCCATATGCTGTATTATTCTACGATAGTGACGCGCGGAAGGTCGGCATAAAACCCACGACAGAGAAAAACGAAGAAGGTGCGCTACGCCTCTCGGTGCGGAGCGGGAATGGATCAATTTCGGCACGCTCTTTCTTTGACTACTACAGCATCGAGTACAGTAAGACGCGCAGTTTTGACGTCGTGTATGACGAACAGATTGGAATGTTAATTATCAATCTTTCACAACCTGAGAAACGTGTAGGATAAGCTAGGATCGTCGAAGTTTTGGGTCTTCCCTGCGGGAGAATTGGTTCAGCATATGAAGAAAAAGCCCAATAAGGAACCTAGTCGAAAAGTCAAATTACCTCCCAAATGTGATTGCCGGTGTACGCAATGCGACATTGGCTACCATTGTGGCGTTCGTGCAAGGGGATGTGAATGGCCAGGTTGGGGTGATCTGACACCCGCGAGGAAAAATTAGAGGGCGGGTGCAGGAAGATGGGGTTGATTGGTGACGCCCGTTCCTCCGCGTTCCTTTTTCGCCCATTCTTTGAACATCTGTTCGAATTCTTCCGGGGCGTATACGCCCTTCTGAATGAGGAGGCTGTTCATTGCATAGACAGTCGCCTTGAAGCGTTCATCACGTGAAAGCGTCTCCAAAGCTTCCTGGAATGACATAACTCTCCACCTTTCTATGCCGCAGAAAGTAACTTCCTTCCCTGCTCGTTTCAGCGGTACAAGTGAACCTTGCTCCCGTCGTCACTATACCAAATTTCAAGTGAAACGCAAAGCTGGTAACGCGCGTCGTTGTGCGCACAGACCAGTACTCCTCGGGCGGTTTGCGCAGAGCGAGCCCAACTGCGATCAACCTCAACGAAACGGAAGAGAGCCCCCCTGCCCTATTCCCCAGAGAGATACTTGATTTGGTCGAAGAGGGTCAACCACTTATCCGCGTAGCGTTTCAAGCCCCAATAAACCTCAGCCAGAAGACTTAGAAGCCAAAAGCAGGATAGCAACATACACCACCAGAGTCGAACTTTGGGAACAAACACTGCGCTGATCAGCACGCACACCGCCGCCGCTTGCAGGTTGATTCGGAGGCCGGTTTGCACGTAACTCTGGAAATCATCATTGGAGCCGCGCTGAAGGACAATTGTTTGGTAATGCCCGTACCATTGCTCCCACTTTGCGTCTTGCTGGTAGCTGTCGATTCTCTCAATCTCCAAAGAAGCGATTGCCCCGACGCGCTCTTCTGCCGCTTTGAGTTCAATCATCTTGATTTGCCATTCATAAGCCTGCCGTGACATCGGGAGCGTATCTTTGGGGCTCTGGGCTCCGAGGCGTTTTCTTACAAGCGTCCGCCACGTTGGGTCCCGCCAGGGGGCAACATCATAGGATGAAGCGGAGCGCATTTCCATGACAGCGCCGATGGCCCCGCCGATCGCACCCGCGAGCATCATCAGGAAGTTGGTCATGCTGTATCCAACCACGAACGCCGCCAGCAAGATTAGGCCCAGTTTTGTTCTGTATCCTAGAAACTCCAAGTTGACGAACCAATGAAACCTCCCGGGAGCAGCTTGCTCGAAAATCAAAAGGGCAACGAAGCCGGGAATGATTCCAGCCACAAAATGGATGAGCTTCTCGACTGGGTATTTCGACGGATCCATAACGCGGGTAGTTTAGACCCGTAACAGCCTGAAAGCAATTCGCAGGATCACCCAAGACGCATCGAAACCCTTAAGCGGGCAGAGGTATCCGTCAGCCTACGCGTTGCTGTTCCGCTTTTCATATCGCGTTCGCGTTAATAAACATCTAAACGCCCCACGGATTTCGGAAGCGGGTTAGCGCGTTGTGCGCTTTCTGCACTACTCCGCGGATTTGCATGCGATGAGCGTCCACATATAATGCGAAAGAAAAGCTGCTACCCTGCTTGTTACGCCCTACCCCGGTTGCATTTTTTCGTTGACAACGATTTACACAAATGTGTAAAATCTTGTTCATGAGACAGCGGGACCGTGTGCGGACTCCCTCGGACGTGCAGGCGGAGATTACAAAACTGGTTGCCAAAAAGAAGGTGATAGATGAGAGGTTAGCTGAGCTCTACAAGACGATCGCCTTTCTGGAAGGTCCTCCGCAAGAAAAAGATGGGAAGCGTCAATTCGCCTTGAGGCTCACGGATGCCTGCCGGTTCGCCTTGCGATGCTCCAAGACGCCCAAGAGCCCCAGGCAGATTCGCGATAGCCTCGCCGCAGTCGGCTTTCCACTTGAACGATACGCGAACGCGCTTGCCTGCATCCACACTACGTTGAAAAGGCTTGGCCAAAACGGTGAGGCGCAGGTTGTGAAAGCCGTGGGGAGAAGTGCCTACTTGGGCACTGACGATCTACGGTCGCCTGGTAAGGTGGATTTCTATTGGTAAGAAGCCCTGCCGGATAACCGGGATTCGCGATTAGAGATGGGGGGTTCGAGACGCTGTGAGCGGGGAGTGGGAAACTAGAGTGCTGAAGGGTCCACTTGTCATGAAAGGGCTCAATTTTCGCAGCATGTGCCGTCTTATCAATGCTTTCGGGGGGTTCCAGGGGGGAATACTGCAAAAGAACATTTTAAATTTTATACGTTCAAAGCCGGAATGTGTATGAAAACAAACAGATACATGACAATGTGTCTGAAAAAAGTCGGACATTTACTACTTAGTTTCGGACATTTTCGGCAAACCGACACGAATTTTGCAGAAATTCAGGGCGAATTTAAGTTGAAACGACGGAATCTTCCGACCACCTTGACACTTGCTGCACCCCCTCACCATAATGGCTTGCTTCCCTGAGGGAGCTTGAGGCATTTCATATTTCCTTGCAGGCGAGAGTCTATGTCGAATCCATTCCTAAACTATGTTGCCGGCCAGTGGGTGGAATGTAAATCCGGAAAGACATTCCCCAATATCAATCCCGCCAACACCGCGGAAACCGTCGGACACTTCCAGGCTTCCGTTGCGGAAGATGTGCAGGCGGCGTGTGAGGCGGCCGCGAAGGCGCAACCCGCCTGGGCCACTGCGCCCGCGCCACGCCGGGGGGAGTATCTCTTCAAGGCGGCGGAACTTCTGGAGAGCCGCCTGGCGAAGATCAGCGAAGAGATGACGCGCGAGGAAGGCAAAACGCTGCCCGAAGCCAAAGGCGAGGTGAAGCGCGCCATCAACATCCTGCGCTACTTCGGCGGCGAGGGCGCGCGCCAGTTCAGCTACCAGATTCCCTCCGAGCGCGACAACGTGTTCTGCTACACGCTACGCAAGCCCCTGGGCGTGGTGGCGCTCATCACTCCCTGGAACTTTCCCAGCGCCATTCCCGCCTGGAAAATGGCGCCCGCGCTGGTGGCCGGGAACACCGTGGTCATCAAGCCGGCGTCGCTCGCGCCGCTGAGCGCTTATCGAATCGTGGAAGCGCTGCACGAAGCAGGAATCCCCGCCGGGGTGCTGAATTACGTGACGGGAGCGGGCGGCGCGGTGGGCAACACGCTGGTGGAGCACCCGGCCGTGCGCGCCGTCTCCTTCACCGGATCGTGCGAAGTGGGCAATGCGCTTTATGAAAAAGTGACGCGGCGTAGATTACGCGTGCAACTGGAAATGGGCGGCAAGAACCCCACGGTGGTGCTGAAAGACGCCGACCTGGATTACGCCGCGGACGTCCTGGTGAATGGAGCATTCTTTTCCACGGGCCAGAAGTGTACCGCGTGCAGCCGCGCCATTATTGAAAAGTCCATCTATGAATCCCTCCTCGAAAAGCTTGTCGCCAAGACCCGCAAACTGAAGGTTGGCAACGGCCTCGACCCCGGCATCGAGATCGGCCCCGCCGTGGACGCCGCTCAGCTTGAGACCGACCTGAAGTACATCGAAATCGCCCGGAACGAAGGCGCGCAACTGGTCTGCGGCGGCAAGCGTTTGACGGGAGGAATCTACGACCTCGGTTATTTCGTTGAGCCGACTCTTTTCACCGGCGTAAAGCCGGAAATGCGCATTGCGCAGGAGGAAGTCTTTGGCCCGGTGCTGGGCTTGATGGTGGCGGAGGATTTTGAGGACGCCATGCGCCTGGCCAATGGCGTAAAGTTCGGCCTCTCGGCCTCAATCGTCTCCCGCGACCTCACGCGTGTTCATCAGTTTATCAACAGGATCGAAGCCGGGCTGATTACCGTCAACCTGCCCACGGCGGGCGTGGAATACCAGCTTCCCTTCGGCGGCACCAAGGAATCGAGCTTCGGTATGAGGGAGCAGGGCCCCGCCGCGCTCGATTTCTACACCGAGACGCGCACGGTGTATATGAAGTATACGCAGTAGGAATTGTCAGTTGTCCGTTGTCGTTTGTCCGTCGCACGCACTAAACGAGGTTGCGGTTTGACAACGGACCACGGACGACGGACAAGTCCCGAGCAGGAGTCAGACATGAAGAGAACCCAACAATTTCTCGCCACGCTGAAATTACCCTATGAAGACAATCATGCTTTGAAGCCCAGTTCTAAGACCTTTAAGGATGGTGGGCAATATCGCATCGAAATCCCCAGCGTGGAAGGGCCGCGGGTATTTCGCGAAGTGCTGGAAGCCGCCAAGGCGCACAAGGTGCCGATTCACCGCGTGAGCCAGGGAAGCGGCGTGATGCTGCTGGCGTGCGCCGAGATTCGCGAGATGGCCAAGATCGGGCACGAGGAAGGCATTGAAGTTTGCCTGTTCGTGGGACCGCGCGCCACCTTTGAGACCGGCGCGCAGACGGCCTCCGCGGCGGGCAAAGTCATCGGCCTCCAGCACCGCGGCGCCGACCAACTGGTTTACGCCATCGAGGACGTCCGGCGCGCCTGCGACCTCGGCATCCGCAGCATTCTCCCCGCCGACCTCGGCCTCATCTGGGTGCTGAACGCCATGAAGCAGACGGGCGTGCTGCCGAAAAACCTGGTCATCAAGAGCTCCGTTACCCTGCCGGCCGCCAATCCCGCCACGGCCATGATCTTTGAGCAGTGCGGCGTGTCGACCATGAACATTCCGACTGACCTCAGCCCGGCACAGATGGGCGCCATCCGGCAGGCCGTCGACATCCCCATTGATCTCTACATCGAAGTGCCTGACAACTTCGGAGGCTTCGTCCGCTACTACGAAATGCCCCGGATCATCCAGGTGGCCGCGCCGGTCTATTTCAAGTTCGGCCTGCGCAACGCGCCGGACATCTACCCCTCCGGACTGCACATTGAAGACCTGGCGGTGAAAATGGCCCGCGAGCGCCTGCACCGCGCGCGCATTGCCTTGGACTTGCTCGAGGAATATGCGCCGGACGCTAAGATGTCACCGCTGGGTTCGAAGGATTTGGGCATCCCGGAAGTGGGATAGCTGGCGAATTCGGGAGCTGTTCCTCTGCCCTCTACCAGAAAATCCACTGGAGCAGGGCGAAAATCGCGAAGGAAACTGCCGCCCAGAAAATGGGCCGTTTGAGAAGTGGCAAGTGGCCTTCGCTGGGAATATCGGTGCAACCGTAAACGAGGCCCGTCAATTCTTCCACGGGTTTCGGTCGCGTCAAGAGACTCACCACCACGGTGACGATCACCGCAATGATCCCAGACCAGAGCAGGCGGTACATATTTTCGGCCATGGTCTTGGCGTGAGTCGAGAGGGCAAACCAGACGATCTTGGAGGGATCAAGCTTGACCACCAACCACATCCCAAACGAAGAAAGCGTGCCCACCAGCAATCCCCAGAATCCTCCCGCGGGCGTGGCGCGCTTCCATATCATCCCGAGAATGATGGTGGAGAAAATCGGCGTCATGAAAAAGCTGAAGACCACCTGGGCGTAGTCCATGATGCTGGCGAACTGCATCACCAGGTACGCCGTACCGATGCTGATGATCACTCCCAGAATGGTGCACCAGCGGCCCATGGATACGTAGTGCGCGTCAGTCGCGGTCCTGCGAAGGAACGGCCGATAGAAATCGTACGTCCACACCGTCGCAAAGGCGCTCACGTTGCCCGCCATCCCCGACATGAAACCGGCGATGAGCGCGGTGATGCCAAGCCCCAGCAAGCCCGGTCCGCAATAGCGCGCCAGCATGAGCGGCAACACTTCGTTGTAACTGTGCTGGCCGGGACCGACGGCGCTTTCCGGCACCAGTTTGAAGGGCAACACGCCGAGCGCGAGCAATCCCGGCAGGATTACAATCAGCGGCACGGCCATCTTGAAGAAGGAGCCAATGATCGGCGCAAGCTTCGCGGCACGAAGATCCTTGGCGGCAAGCGCCCGCTGCACCACCAAGAAATCGGTGGTCCAATAACCCAGCGACCCCATCATCAATCCAAAGACGAGGCCCGTCCAATGGATGCCCATGGGGTTACTGGCAAAGTGGGCCGTGGGCCGCCACAGGTGCGTGTAGTCGCCTTGCGGGAAGTTCGCGTGAATGCGCGCGACGAGTCCTGACCAGCCACCGGCTTCCACCATGCCGAGGATCGGGATCAAGAGCGCGCCCAACCAGATGAGGAAGAATTGCAAAACCTCATTGAAGATTGCGGAAGTCAATCCGCCCAATGCCACGTACACGGCGACGGTGAGCGAGGAAATCCAAATGCTCAGGTGAATATCCCAACCCAGCATCAACTTCATCACCACGGCCATGGAGTACATGTTGATGCCGGACATCAGGATGGTCATGCAGATGAAGGACAGCGCGCCCACCAGGCGGGTGCCTTCGCCAAAACGCAGTTGCAGGTAACCCGGCACCGAATGGGTTTTGCAGATGTAGTAAAAGGGCATCATCACGATGCCCAGAAAGAGCATGGCGGGGATCGCCCCCCACCAGTAATAATGCGCCGCCAGAATGCCGTACTGGTAGGTAGCCGCCGCCCAGCCCATCAGCTCGAGCGCGCCCAGGTTGGCGCAAATGAAGCTGAGCCCCGCCACCCAGGCGGTCATGCCGCGCCCCGCCATGAAGAAGTCTTCGCCGGTTTTGGTGTAGCGCTTCAGGTAGAAACCGATGGCGAGCACGACCACGAAGTAGATGGCGATGATGAGGAAATCCACCCCGTGCATGGAGAGGATGGCATGGGAGTCAGGCGCGGAGGCAAAGAGCCAGGCGAGTGGGAAGCAAGTGGTCATGACTTCTTCGGCATGTAGAGGTAAACATAGATGCCGCCGATCACGGTCAGCAGCGCTCCCCACCACACTGCCGGATGCGTGCGGGCGAGCACGGTGGGAGGTGGGCTGGAGAACTCGTAGATGCCCGTGGCCAAAATGATGACGCCGTAAATCAGCAGAATGACCCCCACGAAGAACCAGACGGGAATCATGTGATGATCGCGGGGCTGGGAGTCTTCCAGATCGACGGCGACGCGACGGGCGCCACCCTCACCCCCTGAACGGATGTCTTGCGGCTTCGGTTCCATACTTACCTCCTACCAGAAGATCCACTGGAGGATCAAAAACAGGACCGCCGAGATTACAGCCCAGAAAATCGGCCGTTTCCAGAGCGGCAAATGCCCTTCGCTGGGCAGTTCGGTGCATCCGTAGACCAAGCCCGTCAACTCTTCCACCGGCTTGGGCTTGGTCATATAGCTGACGCCCACGGTGACGATGACGCAAATCAGCCACGACCACAGGGCGCGATACATATTCTCCGCCATATCCTTGGCGTCACTGGAAAGCGCAATATAAGCGAGCATGCTGGGATGGAATTTCACCAGCAGGAACATGGCCACCGAAGAAACGCTCCCGGTGAGCAGCCCCCAGAAGCCGCCGGCGGGCGTGACGCGCTTCCACATCATGCCCAGCAGCACGGTGCCGAAAAGCGGCGCGATGAAAAAGCTGAAGAGCGCCTGGACGTAATCCATGATGCTGCCGAAATGCATGACCAGGTACGCGGTGCCGATGGAAATGACGACGCCGAGAATCGTGCACCAGCGGCCCATGCTGACGTAATGGTTATCGGAAGCGTCTTTGCGAATGAAGGGGCGATAGAGGTCGTATGTCCAAACGGTCGCGAAAGCGCTCACATTTCCCGCCATTCCCGACATGAACCCGGCGATGAGCGCGGTGATCCCCAGTCCCAGCAGGCCGGGGCCACAATAGCGCGCCAGCATCAGCGGCAGGACCTCATTGTAACTGTGCTGGCCGGCGGCCACGGCGCTTTCCGGAACCAGTTTGAAGGGCAGCAGGCCGAGTCCGAGCAATCCCGGCAAAATCACGATGAAGGGCACGGCCATCTTGAAGTAAGAACCGATGATGGGCGCCATCTTGGCGGCGCGAATGTCCTTGGCGGCAAAAATGCGCTGCACCACCAGGAAATCGGTGTTCCAGTAGCCAAAGGAAATCACCCAGCCGAGGCCCAGCACAATGCCCGTCCAGTGGATGCCCATGGGGTTGTCGGCGAAGTGGGCCATGGGCCGCCACAGGTGGGTGTAATCGCCTTGCGGAAAGTTCTGGTGAATCCGCGCGATGAGCCCGTTCCAGCCGCCCGCTTCCACGAGGCCCAGGATGGGAATCAACAGCGCGCCAAACCAGATCAGGAAGAATTGCAGCACCTCGTTGAAAATCGCGGAGAAGAGCCCGCCCAGGGCAACGTAAACCGCCACCGTGAGGGACGACACCCAAATGCTGAAATGGATGTTCCAGCCCAGAACCACCTTCATCACCAAGGCCATAGCATACATATTAATGCCCGACATCAAGACGGTCATGAAGGCGAAGGAAACCGCGCTGAGACCGCGCGTGGACTCTCCGTAGCGGAGTTTGAGGTAGCCGGGAACGGAATGGGTCTTGGAAATGTAATAGAACGGCATCAGGACGAGGCCCAGAAACAGGATGGCCGGGATGGCGCCAACCCAGTACCAGTGTGTTGCCAGGATTCCGTACTGGTAGCTCGCGGCCGCCCAACCCATCAGTTCCAGCGCGCCGAGGTTGGCGGAGATAAAGCTCAGCCCCGCCACCCAAGCCGTCATCTCCCGGCCCGCCAGAAAGAAGTCCTCGCCACTCTGGGTATAGCGCTTCAGGTAGAAGCCAATCCCCAGCACCATCACAAAGTAGATGGCGATGATGGCCATGTCCACCGGATGCAGGAGAATGAGGCGCTCCCCGGCCTTGGCAAGGTCTGGGGCAGCGAACCACAAAATGGCCGCCGGAATCGAGAGAGATAGGTTCATGACGTGTCCTCATCGTCACCGAATAAGAAAATTGAAACTCGCTACCCATTTTCGAGTTTCGACTTAGTCAGCGCTTTTTCCCCGGCTGGCCGTACCACGTATGGTATCGATCCCACCACTTCTTCACTTCTTCCGGAGGCAAAGGAGTGGGCTTGCCAAGCAGCAACGCCAGGTGAACGGTCTTGGCGACGTCTTCAAGCATCACCGCAGCTTTCAGCGCCGCACGCGGTGTGGGCCCCCAGGCGAAGGCACCGTGATTGCCCATGAGAATTGCGGGTGCTCTATTCCGGTATTGAACAATCGCCTGGCCGATGTGGTCGGCCTGATTATCCACGTACGGCGCGCAAGGAATCTCGTCGCCGAACTCATCGGCAATGGCGGTCGAATACGCGGGAATTGACATGCGCAAGATTGCAAAGCTCGTGGCGTAATTGGAATGGGTGTGGATAATCCCGCCCACTTCCGGGCAGTGCTTGTAGATGTAGAGGTGATCGGGCAGGTCCACGGAGGGATTCCACTTGCCGCGGAGTTTGCGCCCCTCGAGGTCCGTCACCACCATGTCGGCGGGCTTCATGCGGTCATAGTCCATGCCGCTTGGTTTGATCATCACTAGGCCGCGCTTGCGGTCAATGCCGCTGGCGTTGCCGCTGTGCATGGTCACCAAGCCCCCGCGCCAGACCCCCAAGTTGGCTTCGTAGACCTCGCGCCGAAGTTGTGTCGATATAGGCATGAGAAACATTCCGTTGTCAGTGGTCCGTAGTCCGTTGCAGCCGTGATTTACGATTGGTGATTGCTTAGTGTGACTTTTGCATTCTCCATGACGCTGGAGAGAATCACAAATCACCAATATCTGACGACGGACAACTGACAACGGACAGCTTACTTCGCCGTCATCTCCCGTTTCAAAGCCTTCAGCCGCTTCATCACGTCGTTTCCGCCGCGGCCGAAGTAATCATGCAAGGTGTGGTATTCGGCATAAAGCTGGTCGTAGATGACGTGGCACTTGTCATGCGGCTTGAACGTCAGCTTTTGCACCCGCGCCATCTGCTGGGCAGCTTCCACAATGGAATCGTAACCGCCGGCGGCGCGTCCCGCCACCACGGCTCCGTGCATGGCAGCTCCGAGCGCCGAGCAGGTTTGCAGGGGGTCTGCCAGCTTGATTTCGCGCCCCGTGACGTCCGCATAAATCTGCATCAGAAGGTGGTTTTTCTCCGGCAAGCCGCCACAGGCCACCAATTCGTTCACGGTGATGCCCTTGGATTCAAACGCCTCGATGATGGTGCGCGTGCCAAAGGCTGTGGCCTCAATCAGGGCGCGATAGATTTCCTCCGCCCGCGTGGCGAGCGTCATTCCGAGGAGCACGCCGGTCAAATCCACATCCACCAGCACCGAGCGGTTTCCGTTCCACCAGTCGAGGGCCACCAAGCCCGACTCGCCCGGCTTGAGTGCCGCCGCGCGTTTTTCCAGCGCCACCTGGAACGGCATCTTCATTTTGCGCGCTTCACGGTGAATGTAATCCGGCACCCCGTGCTCGAAGAACCAGGCGAAGATATCACCGGCGGCGGATTGCCCCGCCTCGTAACCCCAGAGGCCCGGGACGATGCCGTCCTCGACGGTGCCGCACATGCCCTCTACCATCTGTTTCTCTTTGCCCAGCAGCATGTGGCAGATGGACGTGCCCATAATCATGACCAGCGAACCGGGTTGCGTCACCGTGCAAGCTGGCACCGCCACATGGGCATCAACATTGCCGGTGGCGACCGCCGTACCTTCCTTGAGCCCCATTTTCTTGGCCCAAGAGGCAGTGAGGCCACCGGCCCTGGCGCCCAGCGGAAAGTACTCTTCCCCGACCTTCTCCGCGATAACATTCTCCATCCGCGGATGCAGCGCGCGGAAGAAGTCGTTTGATGGAAATCCCTCACCTTTTACCCACATGCCTTTGTAACCGGCGGTACAAGTATTGCGCTTCTCTTCACCTGTCAGTTGCCAAACCAGCCAGTCGCCGGCTTCAATGAAGCGGTCCATGGCGTCGTAAACGTCGGGCGCCTCGTCCACCACCTGCAAGAGTTTGGAGAAAAACCATTCCGAGGAGTACTTTCCGCCGTAAATACGGATGAATTCCTCGTTGCGCTCGCGACCGACTTCGTTAATCCGATTTGCTTCCGGTTGCGCGGCGTGGTGTTTCCACAGCTTGACGTAGGCATGCGGAGTTTTGCGATATTTCGGCACGGCGGAGAGCGGAGTACCATCAGCCTTGGCGGGCATGGGGCTGGAGGCCGTGAAGTCCGTGCCAATGCCAATCACGTCCTCGGCTTTCACCTTGGCATCCTTCAGGGCTTTGGGAACGGCTTTTTCCAGAACGTATAAGTAGTCGAGGGGATTCTGAAGGGCCCAGTCAGGTTCCAGCTTGGGGCCGCCCGGCAGTCGCTCGTCAATGACGCCGTCCGGGTAAGGGACCACCGACGACGACAGGACCTTTCCATCGCGCACGCGCACCACCACGGCGCGCACGGATTCCGTTCCGTAGTCAATTCCCAACGCAAGCTTGTCTTTGGACATAAGGGCCTCCCAGAGCCGGTAGACAGCAAGCAGTAGGGAGAAAGCAGTCAGGAGCCATTTTACCCAGATTGCGCCTGCGCCGCCTTCCCTGTGTCTGCCACCCACCGACTATTTTGACTGACCAGGATCGCAGAAGCGACCCGAGCCGTCGGTCGAACATCATCCCCGAGAGTGTGGCGGAGCGCAAGAGGGAAAAGGGTGGTAGTATCCCACTCATCCCCCAATAGGAGTTGCGCATGGAACTGTATCCCCACGTCTATCAAATCCAATCCCTATTTGCAGGCCGGAACCTCTTTCAGTACCTCTTTGTGGGCGATAACACCGTGTTGGTCGATACGGGTATCGCGACGACGCCCGTGCAAGTCGTGTTTCCCTACATGGATTCGCTTCAACTCAGCCCCCAGCGCCTGACGCTCGCGGTAACAACGCACTCCGACCTCGATCATCAGAGCGGCAATGACGCCATTAAGCGCACCTCGCCCGGCACGTGGCTGAGTTGTGGCGCCGCCGATCGCGCCCTCGTAGAGGACCCACGCGCACTCTACGATATTCGCTATAACTTTCTCCGCGCCGACCATGACATGGGCTTCGACCCTGACCCCGCGCCCGACGCCGGCACGGTCCGACGGATGGACCTCTGCTTCACCGGAGGTGAGATCATTCGCTTGAGCGACACCCGGCATCTCGAAGTCCTTCACGTGCCGGGCCACTCGCACGGCCACTTGGCGCTCTACGATCCGCTGCACAGGACAGCTTTCGTAGGCGACGCCATTCACGGGCGCGGATGCCCGAAGGCCGCGGGAGGCTTGGCCATCCCCGTAACTTACTACTACGTGGACATCTACCTTTCGACGCTCCGCTACTTCGAGCACTTGCCCATTGACGCGCTCTACTCGGGCCACTGGCCCATCATGCATGGCGAGGAGATTCGCGACTTCATCGCCGAGTCGCGACAGACGGTGGAGTTTCTGGATCGCGTCATCCTGACCAGCCTGGAGAAGAGCCGCTCTGGACTCACCATGAAAGAGTTGGTTGACGCTGTCGCGACCGCCGTGGGCGATTGGCCCCCCGATTCCTGGTTGCTCGCGATGTTTCCGGTAAAAGGGCACCTAGACCGACTGGAAGAGCAAGGCAAAGTCAGGGCGCTGCGCGGTACACGGCCGGTGAAGTTCGAGCTGACTTAGGGGCGCTACGGTCGCTGAGCTTACCGATTGTATTTCGGCGTGATCCCCCGCAGGCGCTTCCACACTACGTCGCAGCGCTCCAAGACGGATTTATCCAGCGTGGGGCCTTCAGCGGCTTTCAGATTTTCCTGAAGTTGTTCCACCCGCGAAGCTCCCAGGATGATGGAATCAACGACGGGTTGGGAGAGCAGCCACTGAATCGCCAGTTCCACCAAGGTTTTGCCCGCATCGGCAGCGATGGCGCGCAGTTCCTCGATGGCGGCAAAGTCGTCCTCCAGCCAGTATCGATCCTGATACATTTTGTTGCCGTCGAAGCGCGTGCCGGGGGTCGGCCCGCTCTGCCGGGAATGTTTGCCCGTCAACAACCCGCCCGCCAGCGGATTATAGGGAACCACCGCTACGCCGAAGTGCCTGCAGAAGGGGAGGTATTCCTCCTCAATCCCCCGGGCGATCAGGTTGTACATGGGCTGGGAAATGAAATAGGGATGGTAACCGCGTTTTTCACAAATCCACAGGATTTCCGCAACCTGCCACGCGGCGTAGTTGGAAATGGCGGGGAAGCGCACTTTACCGGCCCGCACCAACTCCTCCATAGTTTCAACCGTTTCCTCGATGGGGGTGGCATAATCGGGCTGGTGCAGGTAATAAAGATCGACGTAATCGGTACCCAGGCGCTGGAGACTGGCGTCAATGGCCTTGCGCATGGCGGCGCGTGACAACCCTTCTTCGTCGGGCGCGTCGCCCATGTTGCCGCGGACCTTGGAGGCCAGGATAACCTTGTCGCGCCGGCCCTTGAGGGTCTTGCCCACGATGGTC
>Ga0326728_10004162_pt1 | contig 43409 bp, 30 predicted proteins | sample MB3enrmetagenome_FD_207602 | JGI IMG/M metagenome (GOLD analysis project Ga0326728, IMG submission 207602) | Lab enriched peat soil microbial communities from McLean, Ithaca, NY, United States - MB31MN | ecosystem: Environmental > Terrestrial > Soil > Wetlands > Peat | place: USA: New York...
CTGATCTGGAGAATGCCATGAATGAGGCGGCATTAGGCGCCGCCCGGCGCAAGGCCACGGCAGTCACCCTGAATGATTTTGAGACTGCGATCGAACGTGTGATTGCGGGTTCCGAGCAAAAAAGCCGCGTAATGAACCAGCAGGAACGGACTACGGTTGCATACCACGAGGCAGGCCACGCGCTGGTGGCGGAACTGCTGCCGCATGGCGAACCGGTCAGCAAGATCAGCATCGTTCCCCACAGCCGGGGCGCCTTGGGCTACACTATACAAACGCCAACCGAAGACCGCTATCTGCTCTCGATTGACGAATTGAAGGATAGGATTGCCGTTATGTTGGGCGGGCGTGCCGGCGAAGTGGTGGAGTTTGGGACCATCAGCACCGGGGCCAGTGACGACATTCAGCGGGCGACTGAGCTGGCCCGCCGTATGGTCACAGAATTCGGCATGAGTGAAAAGCTCGGCTCAGTCCGCTACGCAGGCCAGCAGCTCCAATACCTGGGGGGATCGGTCGAGGACAATAGCCAGCTCAGTCCGGAGACTCGTCAAGTGATCGACTCGGAGATCCAGCGTATCGTGACCGAACAGTACACGCGTGCTCAGGCGCTGCTGAAGGAACACACAGCGGCCCATAACACATTGGCCCAGGAACTGCTGAAGCAAGAAACGGTGAGCGGTAGTGACGTGAAAGAAGCACTGAAGAATACTCAGAGCCCAGAATCTCCCGCCGGTGGCACTCACTGAGATTGAAGGCTTCATTATTCTCGCCCAATAGAGGAACGGAGGAAAACTAGCGTGGGAGGCATGATTCCATTATCGGACGAATCTCGACGGCCCAGAAGTTTCCCCGTCGTCACCGCGGGAATCATCGCCGTGAACGCGGTCGTCTTCGTGTTGGAACTGATAGGCGGTGACGCATTTGTAATGCGATGGGCGGAGACACCCGCCACTATTGTCGCAGGCCACCGCTGGATCACCATCCTGACGGCGATGTTCATGCACGCCGGTTGGATGCACATTATAGGCAACATGGTGTTTCTATGGGCATTTGGCCCAGAAGTAGAAGACGCCATGGGGCCGCTACAGTACTTGGCGTTTTACCTGCTCAGCGGCCTCGCGGCTTCGCTCTCACAGCTCGCACTTATGCCTCATTCCACCGTTCCCAATCTGGGAGCCAGTGGGGCGATTGCGGGAGTGATGGGCGCCTTTCTGATCACCTACCCTCGTGATCAGATACGCACGCTGCTTTTTTTTGGCTGGTTCGTTCGCACCGCTTTTATTCCCGCGGCGCTCTTGATCGGATTCTGGTTCCTGATCCAGCTCTTCGATCAGGTCGGCGCCGTGGCCGGTGCGCAGTCGGGGGGTGGCGTGGCTTATATGGCTCATGTTGGCGGCTTCATCTTTGGGGCGGCCACCTCACGAATTTTCGAGGGTTTCCGGCGCATTGATAAGGTTAGTTAGCCATGTCAGCCAACACCAATCCAACCCAGGTCCCGATTACCGGCTTGTCAGCACAGGAAGCCCCCTACTGGAGTCGTGATGTTGCTGAGCTGAGCGCTGCTTTGGGCTCGGGCCCCGGGGGCTTGTCGTCCGAAAATGCCACCGAGAGGCTTCGCCAAGTCGGCCCCAACAGCGTCGAGGAAGCGAGCCATCTGAGCGCTCTGCGCCTACTATTGCGGCAATTCGAAAGCCCCCTCGTACTCATTCTCATCATCGGCGCCGTGATTTCGCTGGCGCTGGGGAACCGGCTGGACGCGACCATCATTCTGGCGATCGTGCTCGGCAGCTCGCTGCTTGGTTTCTATGAGGAGTACCGGGCATCGGCCGCGGTGGAAGAGCTCAAGCGCCGTCTGGAGTTGACATGTCGGGTGGTACGCAATGGCATGGAGCAAACTGTGCCTGCAAACACCATCGTGCCCGGCGATGTCATCGTGCTCTCGGCCGGCAACCTCATTCCTGCCGATGGGCTCCTGCTCGAGGCCACGGACTTCCTGGTCAACGAAGCCAGCCTGACCGGCGAATCCTTCCCCGTCGAGAAGCAGCCCGGGATCGTTCCGCCGGAGACGCCCCTCGCGGGCCGTACCAACGCCGTCTACCTCGGCGCTTCGGCGCAGAGCGGCAAGGGGAAGATGCTGGTGGTCGAAACCGGGCGCCGCACCGCCTTCGGCGCGATCTCCGCGCGGCTCAAGGCGCGCCCGCCCGAGACGGACTTCGAGCGCGGCATTCGGCAGTTCGGCTATATGCTGCTCCGGGTGATGATGGTCATCGTTCTGTTTGTACTGACGGTAAACCTGCTTCTTGGCCGGCCGAAAATCGATTCGCTGCTCTTTGCGGTAGCGCTCGCTGTCGGTCTATCGCCCGAGCTGCTGCCCGCCATTATCAGCGTGACGCTGTCCGCCGGCGCACGCGCGATGGCTAAACAGGGTGTTATCGTCCGCCGCCTGGATTCAATTGAGAACCTCGGCAGCATGGATATATTCTGCACGGACAAGACCGGCACGCTGACTGAGGGCGTCATCGTTCTTCAGGACGCCACCGACCCAGACGGCCGGACATCGACCGAGATCAGGCAGCTCGCCTTTCTCAACGCGGCCTTCGAGACCGGCATCGACAACCCGCTCGATGCCGCCCTCCTGGCGGTCGGCAAGAGTGCCGGACTGACGACCAGTGGTTACCGCAAGATCGATGAAATCCCGTATGACTTCCAGACCAAACGGCTGACGATCGTCTTGGCGGTGGACGGCGACGCAGCGCAGCACCTGATCGTCACCAAGGGCGCTTTCGAAAATGTACTTGCCCTCTGTTCCTCTGTGGACCGCAACGGTGTGAATGTTCCTCTCACGGCGGACCTGCGCGCGCGGCTTGAGGCGTTCTACCAGGCCAAAGGTGAGGCAGGATTTCGGGTGCTGGCGGTGGCGACACGCAAGATCAGTGCCAAAGACCGTTACGCCCACAACGATGAGGGAGGGTTGGTATTTGCCGGATTCCTGGTCTTTTTTGACCCGCCCAAAAAAGACGCGCAGAAAACGCTCAGCGATTTGGCGAACCTCGGCATCCACGTCAAGGTCATCAGCGGCGACAATCGCCACGTCACGGCGCATCTGGCGGAAGCGGTGGGGCTCGATCCGAAGTCCATACTCGCCAGCGACCAACTGGCCAAGCTCAACGACGAGGCGCTCGGGCAGGTCGCGCCGCGTACGGATCTCTTCGTCGAAGTCGATCCCCAGCAGAAGGAGCGTATTGTGCGCGCCTTGCAGCGGACCGGACATGCCGTCGGGTATCTCGGCGATGGCATCAACGATGCGCCAGCACTGCATGCGGCCGATGTCGGCATCTCGGTGGACCAGGCAGTGGATGTCGCCCGCGAAAGCGCCGACATCATTCTATTAAAGCCCGATCTGGACGTCCTGCGTCACGGCGTAGAGGATGGCCGGCGCACCTTCGCCAATACGCTCAAATACATCAACATTACGAACAGCGCGAGTTTCGGCAACATGATCAGCATGGCGCTGGGAACCCCGCTGCTCCCTTTCCTCCCCATGACCGCCAAGCAAATCCTGCTCGAGAATTTCCTCTCCGACCTGCCCTCGATGACGATCTCGACCGACAACGTCGATGCGGAGACCGTAAAAAGCCCTGAGCGCTGGCAGATCAAGGACGTGAAGCGTTTCATGATCGTCTTTGGGCTGATCAGCTCCCTCTTCGATCTGCTGACGTTCGCGATTCTGCTGCATGTCTTTCATTCCGGTGCAGCGGTTTTCCAGACGACTTGGTTCGTCATTTCACTGTTGACGGAAGTCGCCGTTGTCCTGGTCCTTCGAACGCGCGGGCCCGCGTTGCGCAGCAAGCCGAGCCGCCTGCTGTTGCGGACCAGTATCGTCATGGCTGTCTTCGCCCTCGCTATCCCCTACCTCGGGCCCTTTGCCTCCGCGTTCGGTTTTGTACCGCTGTCGGCGCTCCAGATGGTGACCGTTCTCGTCATCACCGCTGGATACATCGCAGCGACAGAAGGGGCGAAGGCGTGGTTCTACAAAACGGGAAACAAAAGCCAGCCGGTTGCTGTCGCATAACATTGCTGATTGGAGCCAAAAAATGAAAGCTGTAAGCACGACATTTATTTCGTAGGAAACCTAATCATGTCTCCCAACGCTGCTGAAACCCCGGTCGGGATTGCCGGCTTGACCTCACAGGAAGCCGAGGCACGGCTAGGCCGGTTCGGGCCGAATGAGCCTGCGGCGGCACAGCGCCATTCTCTTCTCTCCGCTGTCGTGCATGTGTTCATGAATCCGCTGACGTTGATTCTGTTGATTGCCGCCATCGTATCGGCATTCACGGGCGACGCAGTAGATGCGGGAATCGTCGGCGTTATTGTTCTGCTGAGCGGGGCTATTGACTTAAGTCAGACGTACCGCTCCGCGCGCGCTGTCGAACGACTGCGCGATGAGGTTGCCCCCACGGCAACCGCCCTGCGCGATGGCGCGTGGAAGGAGATTCAGCGACGTGACGTGGTGCCGGGAGACATCGTCCGGCTTTCCGCCGGGGATCTTGTCCCCGCCGATGCGCGCCTCTTGATTGCGCGCGACATCTATGTCCAGCAAGGAATGCTAACCGGCGAATCGCTTCCCACCGATAAAGAAGCGACCGGAGAGCCCGCCTCGACCAAAGCGGATGCGCGCAATATGGTCTTTCTGGGCACCTCTATCGTGAGTGGAACGGCAACCGCCGAGGTGGTCGCGACGGGCCCGCGAACTGCTTTTGGCGATATTGCGGCTCGCCTCGCCGCACGCCCGGAAGAGACAGCCTTCGACAAGGGCTTGAAAAATTTCAGCCAGCTCATCGCGAAAACGGTCGTCTTCCTTGTTCTCTTCCTGATTATCGTAAGCATTGCACGCCACCGCGATCCGCTTCAATCGCTGATGTTTGCGGTTGCGCTGGCGGTTGGCTTGACACCCGAGTTTCTGCCCATGATTACCTCGGTGACGCTTTCGAAAGGCGCCGTCGCGATGGCACGGAAGAAGGTCATCGTCAAGCATCTCTCTTCTATTCAAAACCTCGGTAGTTTGGATGTGCTTTGCAGCGATAAAACGGGAACGCTCACCGTGGGAATCATGTCGCTCGATCGCTCTCTTGATCCCTTTGGGAAACCATCCCCCCGCGCGCTGGAACTCGCCTATCTCAACAGTAAGTTCCAGACGGGTATCCGCAGTCCATTTGATGACGCCATTCTCCATCAGTCTCCGCCCAACACGGAAGACTGCATCAAGTGCGATGAGATTCCGTTCGATTTCGAGCGGAGGCGGCTTTCGGTAGTGACGGAGCGGCAGTCCCAGCGGATTCTTATCACGAAAGGTGCTCTGGAAGGGATTCTTCCACTCCTCTCCGGTTACGAGGCCGATGGCAAAGCAGAACCCATCACCAAGGACGCTACCCAGCGTATCCAACAGACCAGCGATGAGCTGAATAGCCAGGGATTCCGCTCTCTGGCGGTGGCCTACGCCGAAGTTCCTGCGCGCCCGGATTACTCAGTTGCCGACGAGCGCAATCTGATCCTGGCCGGTTTTTTGAGCTTTGCTGATCCGCCATTGCCCGACGCCGCCCAGGTTCTGGCTTCTTTAAAGCAGGATGGTGTTGAGGTCAAGGTCATCTCCGGTGATAACGACCGCGTCACCGCCCACGTCTGCGCGCAGGTGGGAATCGAACTAGGCCACATCGTCACGGGCGACGAATTGGACGCCACGACGGACCCGGCGCTGACGCACCTCGCCGAGGAGACGCGTGAGTTCGCTCGCATTTCCCCGGTGCAGAAAAACCGCATTCTCTTGGCTCTCAAACATAACGGCCATGCGGTGGGGTTCATGGGCGACGGCATCAACGATGCGCCATCGCTGCACGCGGCCGATGTGGGCATTTCTGTGTCGAGCGCTGCGGACGTGGCTCGCGAGTCTGCCGACGTCATTCTCGTTAAGCTTGGCCTGCGGGTTTTGCACGATGGCATTATCGAAGGGCGCAAAGCCTTTGGTAACGTGATGAAGTATTTGCTGATGGGCACAAGCTCAAATTTTGGAAATGTACTCAGCATGGCGGCGGCTACCCTCTTCCTGCCATTCTTGCCCATGCTGCCCACGCAAATCCTGCTGAACAACCTTCTTTACGACGTAGGCCAACTCACCATTCCCACGGACAATGTTGACGAAACTTACCTCGTAAAGCCCCAACGTTGGAATATCAATCTGATCCGCAATTTCATGGTGTTCATCGGACCAATCAGTTCCATCTTCGACTTTCTGACCTTCTATGTGTTGCTGCATTTCCTCCATGCGAACGAAGTGCAGTTTCATACTGGTTGGTTTATTGAATCCCTGACAACCCAGGTGTTGGTACTGTTCGTTATCCGCACATCGGGAAATCCACTCCGCAGCCGCCCGAGCCGCCCCTTGCTAGCAACATGCCTCGGAGTTGTGGCAGTCGGGCTTTATTTGCCGTTCAGCCCGCTGGCCGGCATTCTCGGCTTCACGCGGCTGCCAGGGTCATACTTTATCTTCGTTGCTGTCGCGACGGCAGTCTACCTCTTACTGGTGGAAGCCGCCAAAGGGGTCCTTTTGCGTAAGGAAACCGCCAGGTCTGCGACCAAGCCCGGAAATACCCTGGCGATCGCAATCTAGACTTGACGAAGGAGATGTCTGAAATGGAAAACATGAAAGCAGTGCGCATCCATGAGTACGGCAGCCCTGAAGTCCTCATATTCGAGGAGGCGCCACGGCCCGTGCCGGGTCCCGGCGAGGTGCTGATAAGAGTCCATGCTGCCGGTGTAAACCCTGTTGACTGGAAAATTCGCGCCGGCTACCTGAAGGAGAGCCGTCCCTACACGTTTCCCTTGATTCTGGGCTGGGACCTCTCCGGCGTAGTCGAGGCGTGGGGTCCCGGCGCCGTTAAATTTAAGAAAGGTGATGAGGTTTACTCCCGGCCCGACAGCTCTCGTAACGGCGCTTATGCCGAATACATCGCGGTGAAAGAGGCGGAAGTGGCCTTTAAGCCAAAATCGATTGACCATATCCACGCCGGCGCCATTCCTCTGGCATGTTTGACAGCGTGGCAGGCAATTTTCGATACCGCCGGGTTGAGCGCGGGCCAGAAGATTCTGATTCATGGCGCCGCTGGCGGCGTCGGTAGCTTTGCCGTGCAACTGGCCAAGTGGAAGGGCGCTTACGTAATCGGGACTGCTTCGGAGGCGAATCAGTCCTTTCTTCAAGAGCTGGGGGTCGATCAACCCATCGATTACGAAGAGACGCAATTCGAACGCCTAGTCCGCGACGTAGATGTGGTATTCGACACCATCGGCGGGGACACCCAAAAACGTTCATGGCAGGTGCTGAAGAAGGGCGGAATCCTCGTCTCCATTGCGGCTCGGCCTTCGGCAGAAGAGGCTGCCAAGAACGGTGTGAGGCAGGCGTTCATATGGATGGCGCCCAATAGCGCGGAGTTAACTGAGATTGCCGGGCTCGTGGATTCCGGCAAACTGAAAGCTGTGGTCGAGACCATCATGCCGCTTTCGGATGCCCGGCAGGCCCACGAACTCATTCAAATGGGCCACACACGCGGCAAGATCGTCCTGCGTGTCGCCTAAGGACAGCCGGAAAGCATGCGTCAGAAGCTATGCAGCGGAACCAGTGAGGTAAAGTCGCCATGATCAGAAAAGTCATGGCCGCGGCCGCATTGCTGGTCGGGTTGGCCGCGGTCGCTCTGCCCGGCCCTTCTCAGTCGAATCCTGACCTGGAAACATTCTTTCGGCAGAACATCGGACTGAGCGAGGATCAGATCGCGGCCGTCCGAAGCGGACAGGCGGTGGCGGTGACTCTCCCGCCCCGCACCCCGGCCGAGGTCTTGTTGTTCGGCGCGGTCTACATCCATGTTTCTCCTGAGACCTACTTCCAGTTTGCCCGCAATTTCGACCGCATTCGTCAGGTTCCCGGCTTTTTAGCGCTTGGGGTGTTCACCGATCCTCCGCAGCTTTCTGACTTGAAGGGGTTCGTGTTGGATAGCGATGACATCGAGGACTTGAAGAACTGCGAACCCGGCAACTGTCGGATTCAGATGCCCGCGACTTCCATCGAAGAGCTCCACCGATCCATCAATTGGTCTGCCGCCGACGTGGATGAACAAGTGAATCAAGGCCTGCAAAAGACGGCATTTGAGCTCTTGCTTGCCTACCAGCGCGAGGGCAATGCGGCTTTAGGTATTTATGACGATAAGCGTAACCCGACCGCGGTGCCCGAGCAGTTCGCCTACCTGCTCAGCTATGATAATGCCTTGGCAGAGCACGCGCCGGATTTCTACCATTACCTTCTCGATTATCCCCATGGGAAGCCCGCGAAGTTCGAGGAGACGTTCTTTTGGACAAAGGTGAAATTCGGGTTGAAGCCGACGTTGCGCATCGAGCACATGGTGACCATGCGTGGGGCCCCTGCCGACCACGTGGCATGTGCCATCGCCAAGAAGCAGCTCTACTCGAGCCACTACTTCCAGACCGCGATGGACGTCTCCATCTGTGTCCGCGACAGTGACGACCCGAAGCAACCCGGCTTCTATCTGATCGAGGCCTTGGGTTCCGAGCAGGCGGGTCTGACCGGCGCCAAGGGATCGATCGTTCGAAAGGCCGCGGTGGGCCGGGCGGTTTCAAACCTCCAAAAAGGCCTCACGCGCCTCAGGAACAAGTTGGAAGGTAACCCGTAGGCCCGGGAGATCGGCCAACCTCCGACGAGGGCCCGGAATGTACCAGGTTCCATGTCTGACGTGCGGCGTCTTGGCGCGTCTTGGGTGTTGCTTTGACGCGAAAGAAGAGTGAAAATCGTGGCGGTTCGGCGGCGTTATGGGCAATACTCTGATCCAATTGATCCCCAAGGAAGGCAGAGAGATCTTGTTGGTGCTCTTCCTTTCCTTTCTGATCGGTTTGGAGCGCGAAGAACAGAAGGTGGCATCGGCGCAGTACCGATTTGGCGGGGTTCGCGCATTTCCGCTTCTCGGCCTACTCGGCTACGCACTCAGCCTGTTTTCGGAAGGGAATTTCCTGCTACCTGCGGTCGGCTTCGCTGTCGTGGGAGCGTTTCTTTGGCAATCCTACCGGTACAAGCTTGAGCATGAGGCGCTGCCCGGGATGACAACGGAGCTCTCAGGGCTGGTGACCTACGTTATCGGAGCGCTCATTTCGCACGAGCAGTATTGGGTCGCGACCACGGTTGCGGTGCTGGGCGTGGCGTTGCTTGAGTTGAAGACGGCACTCGAAAGTTTCACCAAGCGTTTGCCGTACGATGAAATCCTGACGTTCACGAAGTTTCTCCTCCTATCGGCGGTAATCCTTCCCGTTGTGCCGAACAGGACGATTGGCACGTGGGGCTTTAACCCTTTCAAAACCTGGTTGGCGGTTGTCGCCGTGAGCGCCATTTCTTACGGTAGCTACCTCTTGCAGGTGTGGACGCAAGGACGTGGCGGTGTTCTAGCTGCGGCTCTGTTGGGTGGTGCGTATTCCTCTACGCTCACCACCGTAGTGCTCGCCAAGCGAGCCCGCGAGCAGTCACGCCCGCACCTATATTCTGGCGCGATGCTGGTTGCTTCCGGTGTCATGTACTTGCGCCTGCTTGCGCTTCTGGGCATTTTTAATCGTCAACTGTTCCACCGGCTCGGATTGCCGTTCCTGCTGCTCGCCGCCACCGCTCTTCTCGGCGGATGGCTGTGGATGCGTAGACCGGATCAAGGCTCTGCCAAAGCCCAGCAACCCGTGAAGCCGAAAAACCCCTTGGAGTTAGGTGTGGCATTCTCGTTCGCGGGACTGTTTGTAGCAATGCTGTTCATCTCGCATTATGCGCTGCTCTACCTAGGTCGTGCAGGACTTTACGCCCTGGCGGGAGTAATGGGAGTAACCGATGTCGATCCCTTTATCTTGAGCCTCGCGGAGTCGAGCTCGGCGCTCACGCCCGTTGCGCTCGCCGGGGGCGCAATCGTGATCGCCGCAGCGAGCAACAACTTGATTAAGGGGGTTTATGCGTACAGTCTCGGAGACCGCAGCACCGGCAAGCAGGGGTTCGCCCTCCTCGCGGTGTTAGCGCTGCTCGGATTGTTACCTCTGTTCCTGTAAAGACTGTGCGGAATGAGGCTCAAGCGAGCCGTGCATAGCCTGGAGCGATTATCTCAACTGAGGATCCGAGCTACGCCATGATCGCCGTGCATGACTTGTCCCTCGCCAAGACTGCATCACGCGCAATCTCGGAACCTTGCAAATGAGTTCAAGTAGCAGTTTGCTGCCTCGGCAGGCGGCACGGCCGGCGCAAGGCCTGCGAAGTTCAAAGGCGAGGACGGAATGCTACGACAGGTATTGGGGACAAGTGATTCGCCCGGCGCGATGGGCCGGGCGGTTTCAAAGCTCCAAAAAGGCATCACGCGCCTCAGGAACACGTTGGAAGGTAACCCGTAGGCCCGGGAGCTCGGCCAGTACGCGACAAGAACCAGACAGTCGCCCAAGTTTCCCTCGAAGACCGCATCGGTCGCGAGCGGCTCTTCCCCCACCTACGACCTGGAACCTGCCCTTCCGCACTTAGCGCCTACGACGAACCATCTAACTCATGTATTTTCAACAAAATTCCCGCTTTCTGCGCGTAACAGCCTTTGTTTTCTATGACATTCCAGCTTAGCCCCTGAGTTTTCCACAGCGGTCCTTTGTTTTCATACACATTCCCGCATAGTCCGTTCAATTTCTCGAAGTCGAGAAGTCGAAAGTCGAGGGTCGAGAAGTAAAAACCACGTCTCAGGGCGCCGCTTGATTCGCCGTGCTGCCTGCCCCGTTGCGGATTTTTTGTCCCACCTGCCACATTCTCGGGAGCGAGTCCGGGAAGGCAGTAGCGTCGACGCATTGTACTCCCAGGCAACCGCACTTCTGGTCCCTGACCCCTGAAACCCGCTTTTCCTGCCTCCTGGCTCCTGAATAGTCCAACCCCCAACCCCTACTAGGCCCCAGCCCCCAATCCCTGGCACCCGAAACCTACTTCTCGGCTTTGATCGGCGCTTTTTGCACTCAAAATCGAGTTCGTTTTGAGTTCGTTTTTCGCTCCAAAAACAGCTAAGTGCTGTGTTTCCAATAGATCCTTAGGTTCGTTCCCTCTATTTAGTATCTTTTTTGCGTTTCCAAACCGTTTTGCGCCCCCGGCGTGCTGATTTTGAATCCCCTTCGCGCCCTCTGTGCCCGCGTTCTCCATAGGTCAACCACGCTAGCCTATCAAAACTACAGCCTCGTGTCAAGAGCAAAAACGCCGGGTTCACAAGAGCGCGAGCGATGAATCTGGCAGTGTGCTCCTCCAGTCGCTTCACAAACAATCTGGGTCGGGTTGGCGCGGTACAAGGGTCAGAGCAATACGTGGCGGTCGCGCCCTGCGGGACGCTGGGGGTCACGTAATGAAGATGATTGAGGCCGCAAGAATGCCGCAGCCGAGTCATGGAGAGATTGTACCTCGGCCTCAAGCGGGATCAGCATGTCGCCGACATCACGAGCCGATGTCTGCGCCATCCGCGATATTCGATAGATGGGTACGCAAAAGCGCGCGGAACAATTTCCCGTGGTTGGGGACTTTCAGATGAAGCAATTCGTGGACAATGGCCTCGGCGCGAAAGCGGGCGGGCTGGCGGAGCAGATCCGTATTGAAGGTGACGCGCGCCTTCGTTGAGCAGCTTGCCCACTTGCGCATCATTGGACGCAGACGGATTTCCCTGGGGTGAACGCCGATCCTCTTCGCCCATGCCTCCACCTCGGCCTTGAAGATAGCGGCCCCAACAACTTCCTCCAATGAAGGCGACAATGTGGCGTGGGTAGCCTTCACTGAATCTCTCTCCCAACAATCTGCATGATGCGCTCGGCGACCTCCGTCACGTGCGAGATTCCGGCCTTATCCAAGCAGCCGTAGAGTGCCTTGCGGACTTCACGCGCCTGTCCCTCACTGCGCTGCCAATGGGGGAACCTGTCAAAAGCTGAGCGCATTTCGGCGGCAACTTCCTCTGCTTGCTTGGGCGAAGCGCCGCCCTGTTTCAGCAGCCAGTAGATTGCGAAAGCCTCCGCTGAGATATTCCGCTCCGCCTGTTCCTGGCGCGCTGTATTGATCTCTTGCACAAGCTCTTCGAGCTGCTTCAGGGCGTCCTGGGTTGAAAGCTGTCGCAGCTTGAATGCCTCAGCGATTTGCTCGGCGCGCTCACCGATGGAAAGCAGGTAAGGTGATTTTGTCGCCTCATCTTGCACCTGCTGGACGACACTTTTCAGCAGGTTGAAAACCTTCACGGTGTCGGACTGGCTGGCCTGCGCGATTTGCTCAAGGGTCTCGGCGTTCACCTCATAGACTTTCACGGCCTCTTGAATAAGACCGGCCTGAGTATATTCCTGCACCAGCTTGGCCGTCTTGCGCGCCAGTTCCCAATCCGTGATCCGAATACCCTCGTAGGCGGAGCGCAGGAGCGCATACAAGTCGGCGAGCCGGTGGTAATCGTCGAGGTACTCACGCAGGAAAGGGTCAGGCGAAATGATTTCGTACAGGTCTTCCAGCTCGCGATAGAAGCGATAAAACTCGTGCCGCTTCTCCTCGTCTCGAAAGTGGAGCAAAGCGGATTCGGCGGCCTTGTCGGTGGTCTCGCCCTTGGCCACGGGGAGGTATTCGCCTCGGGCGTGCTCCATCATCTGCTTGAACCGGACCTGGAGCACGTCCAGCCCTTCAATCACTGCCTGCACGTCCTTAGAATCGAAGGCGAGGGCTTTCTCCAGATTGTCGAAGATTCCCACAAAATCGAGCACGAAGCCGCCCGGCTTATGCTTGCCCGTGTCATCCTCATAAGGCCGGTTCACCCGTGCGATGGCCTGGAGCAACACGTGATCCCGCATGGGCTTGTCCAGATACATGCAATAAAGAACAGGCGCATCGTAGCCCGTCAACAGCTTCTCAGTAACAATCAGGATTTTCGGCAACTGGTCGGGCTTGACGAAAGCTTTGCGGATACGCTTCTCCTCCTGGTCGGAAAGGTGGTGCTTAACCAGATGCGGCAGGTCATTGAAGCCCGGACTGATAACCACCCGCGAGTATTCGGGGGGGAGATAGCGGTCGAGTTCCTCCTTGTAGAGGACACAAGCCTCGCGGTCAACGCCGACCAGGAATGCCTTGTATCCCATAGGCTCGACGGTTTCTGTGAAGTGTTTGGCAACGTACTGCGCCACGCGCTGCATCCGGTCGCGGTTCTTGAGCATATTTCGCAACGTGACGGCCTTTTCGAGCACTCGGTTCAGATCTTCGATGTCGCTGACGCCCTCAATCTCGACCAGGTTCAGAAACTCGCGCTCCAAGGTCTCGCGGTCAACCCGAAGCTCATTCGGCGCGATGGTGTAGTAGAGCGGGACCGTTGTGCCGTCCTCGATAGACTCAGCAATCGAGTACTTGTCGAGATACCCTTTCGGGTCATCTGTGCCAAAGACCTTGAAAGTCCCTCGCCCGTAGGCCGTCTTGTCAATCGGCGTGCCGGTGAAGCCGAGATAAGTCGCATTGGGTAGCGCGCCCATCAGGTAATTGCCCAGGTCCCCGCCGGTCGTGCGGTGGGCCTCGTCCACCAGCACGAAAACGTTCTTACGCGGATTGATGTTCGCAGGCATGTCGTCAAACTTATGAATCATGGAGACGATCAGGCCGCGAGCGCCTTCCTCCAAGAGCTCACGGAGGCCCTTTTTGCTTTGAGTGACCCAGACAAATCCATACTGTGTCCAGTACCCGGGCTTCTCTACGGGCTTTGGCGCTTGGGCCGCCAGCGTTGACGCGAGGTTGCCGAAAAGTTGAGTCTCAAGTTCGTTGCGGTCTACGAGCATGAGCACGGTCGGATTCTGGAACGCGGATTCTTCGATCAGTCGCTTGGCAATAGTAATCATCGTGTAGGTCTTGCCGGAGCCTTGGGTGTGCCAGATCAAACCGCGACGCCTCTTGGGGTCTTGGGCACGCACCAGCGCACGCTCCACGGCCCGCATCTGGTGGGGACGCAGCACAACCTTGTTTAGTTCATCGTCTTTGCGCGTGAAGAGGATGAAATCACGGATGACGCGCAGAACACGCTCGGGGCCGACGAAATACTTGACGAGGTTCTCGAAGTCCTGGCCCGCCGCCTCGTCCTTCCAGTTGAACAGGTTCTTGGCAGATAGGCTCCAGGTTGCGCCGTAGTAGAAGCGAACAAGGTGGGTCAAGGCAAAGAGTTGCATCAAGGCGAGCAACTCCGGGCCTTCTCGATGGTAACGGCGGACTTGTTTTAGCGCCTCTTGGATGCCCTCCATCTTGGTCGCGGCTTTCGTCTCAATCAGGATGACGGGGATGCCGTTGATGAGGAAAACCACGTCGGCGCGGATACGATACGTGCCGTTGTCGAATTCAAATTCGTCGGTAACGTGGAATGTGTTCCCGGGAACGTTCTCGAAATCGAGCAACCGCACGTTGCGCTCGCGCTTCTCGACCTCGGCGAAAACGGTCTTCAGTCCTTTCAGGTACTCCCACGCTTCGAGGTTTCCTTCAATGGCAGGGCGGACCCGCGCCAGACGCTTGCCCAATTCTTCGGCTTTCAGGTGATCAACGATGCCGGGATTGAGCGCCTGGACGCGCTGGATGAAGATGTCCCAAAGGATGGGGCTCGCTTCCCCGCGCCGAAGGCGGAGGGCTTCATCCGGGTCGATGTACTTCCATCCCGCTTCGGCTGCATACCGAATCAACGGAGCTTGCACTGCCGCACGTTCGTTGGATAACCGGGCCATAAATCAGTTTCCCAGAGGTGTTTCCGACCGTCGATGCCTTCGGCGCCGAAAATGCCAGGCTCGCCGTCCCGCCGCCGTCGAGGCCCTTTACTGCCCCAGAAGGAGGCTGGAAACAAGCCGTTGAGCGCGGCGCAGTTCACTACCCAGGTCTCTGACTGTTTCGCTTGAGGGCAGAGTTGCGATTAGCGACTCTGCATAGAGAACCAAACCAGGCTTGTTCTCATCTCCGAAATAGTCTCGGATGATTTGGTACGCCCTACCCTTCAAAGCCGCATCCTGGCCGAATTGGCTGGCAAAGGCGTTCCGAAACTGGTCGAGATTCGTCTGGGCGCTCAACACCGCCACGATGTCTCCGGCATGAGTCCTGGCCTCTTCGCGGTCGTGCTCAGCGTGAGCGCTGCCGCGGACGTTGCGATAACGATCATCCAGCGCCAGCAACTTCAGTAAGACTAAGGCATGGGGACGTGTCACCTGAATCTCAGCCCGTGCGGGCTTTCCATCCGGCAAGGCGCCCACCACTTCGTGCTTGTCTGTCTCCACGAGGACAATAGACCCACCAACACAGGCGCGACCATGGACGCCATTCTGCACATCAACCCGAATCCCGTCTTTCCTCACGAGCTCGGCTGGGGCCAGAAACTCCAACCTCATGAATTCAGGCGACCCCGGAATTGGCTTTTCGAATTGAAAGTTCCGCGCGTTCTCAACGGCCGAATACCCGAGTGAGGCTAAGGTTGATGATAGTGAAATGCCGCAATCTCGCAAGTACACGACATCGAGAACAAAATCGAAATCGCGCGTGGACCGTGGGCGCGCAATCATAAATCTCAGCGCGTGGCCCCCGACGAGAACCAAGCCTTCGGCTGCGGGACCGAGAGCTGAAAGCAGCTCCAGCAGATACGAACGCTGGGGTTCCGGAATCACTTGTTCCCCCACACGGGCTCAATCCGGGTCTGGAGCAGATAGTCAGCCTGCTTGAGGTCTCGTCCACCCCGCGCGAACAAGTCCAGGTACGCTTGGATGTCTGAGACAACCGGGATTCCGCCTTCGAGCGTGGAATACATGAACACACCGGCGTCGAAAGCGTAGATAACCCGAAGGTCAGGGCCGACGCTTGTCCCCGAGATGGATTTTCGCAGGTTTTCCGCCCCGGCCTCATCCGAAATATAGAGGTCGATAGGATCAGCATCTACGAAGGGCGCTGTCACGCTGGCGGCCGCAGCACCCGTGAAGGCGTAGCATCGCGGTTTAAGCAATCCATCGAGGCCTTGTTTGACTGACTGTAAGCCGGGGCCAAATGGATTGGGAACCTTGAATGAGCGCCGGAGATACCACCGGTAGCGGTCCTTGTATTCCTGTGCCCACCTTGAAAGGAGTCGTCGCGGCTCCGGCACCAGAATCGACGAGTTCTTACGCATGACCAGCAACTCTTCTTCAAGACTGCGTAGCACTCTCGACGCCAGCGAGAAACTAACCTCGAAGGAGACCCCGGGGCATAGGCTGCCTCGGCTTTGCGCAGCCAGCTCTTCTGTGATCCCAGTGAGTGTCCACGGCTTCGGGTTCTGCAACACCACCCTGAGGATGCGAGAGGATTTTCCTGAAAAGGGATTTCGGTAGAATGAAGGGCTCGTTTCCTTTCGCGGTTCCATGCCAACTCGTTGCAGGAGCAGCTTGCCGGGCACATTGATGAAGACATTGCCTGCCAAATCGATGAAGTCCACGTTCCTCTCGAGGCAGAGCTGCTGGGATTGAGGCGAGATTGCAGGGCACACCAATGCAAAGGCCGCACCTTTCTGCGTCGCCTTCAACCGGGAAAGCCAAGGTGCGATTTGCTCGACCTGCTTCGGCGTACAATTGCTCTTCGCCTCCACATAGACGCGCACCTTGCTGTCGCCATATTGAATATCGAATTGGGCGTCAAACCCCCTGTCGGTTCCCCCCGACTCCTCAACTTGGAAGTTTGCGACGCGAACGTTCGGGAGTCCCTTAAAGGGCTCATTATTCTTGAGAGCTTGTAGAATCTCACGTTCTCTCATGTTGCCATTATAGGGCTATTTGCCTAGTTTGGCAAGATACATCCTACAGGCAAATTTGCCTTGAGAATGCCGTTTGCCATTATTGGCAACAATGCACGTATAGGCAAATGGCGTATTTCATATCATTGAAAAATAGAGCCTTAATCCTGATTGACTAAATTGCCGTGGTCCGAATCTTCCCGGTCATCAGATGATGGAGCATGGTCTTGAATACGGCCTGCAAGGCTCTGCCCCTGGCCTTCGGCAAACTTCCGAATCAGGTACTCGTAGGCCCTGCCCAGGATATCCGGCTCAACATCTTTCAGGCCCAAGCGATGGCGGGAGAGAAGCTGGACAAGCGCGCGCAACTGGTCGTCGCTCAAGGTGCGCTGGCCCGCCGCCGTTTCGTTGAAGTCTTTAATGCCTATGACACCGCTGAGCTTCGGGTTCTCCCGCGCAATCGCCCGAACCGCATCCGTCAAGAACTCGCCCAGGCCCGTCGTTTTCTTCTGGATCGTGGCCCAGCGTGAATTGATAGGGACGTAGAAACGAACGAGCTTGTGATCCTTGTCCACCAGCTTGGCCGTAGGGCCGAGATCAGCCAGCTCATCGTCAAATACGTCAGAGAGCCGCTTGAGAAAGATCAGGGGCAGGATGTAGTCTTTGTACTTCGGCGCATCCACCGGCCCCCGGATCACACACGCCGCTTCCCAAAGCCAAGTCTCCAGCGCCGATATGTCGAGCGTGCCGTTCCCTGCCATTTGCCTCGTTGGCCTCCAAAGCGCTGCACGCGATTATACCTCAATGCGCTTCCGCTGCCTGCCCCTCGCATCGGGTCATGTTAAATGTCACTGCTGAGGCGCCGTCAAGCCATTCAGCGAGTAACGCGGACCTTTTATGTGCGGCCCTTGGGCGCGGTCGGCGAGAAAAGCCGCAGACCTTGAAAAACAGGTCTGCGATTGTACCTACCTGCCTTGACGTCCCGCCGCAGAGGGTCAGCAAGGGATACCTCGCCCTCGCCGATGATCCCGCCAAGCCCCGTCAGCACGGTGCTATCCGGTTGCGTGTCCAGGAGCAGCAGCGGGGTGTCGGCTTGCCAGGCTTGCAAGTGAAGCGAGTCTGACTACCACCTTTGTCGCGCTCACTCCTCGAAGTGACTCACTATCATGGCAAAGGCGCTGACTTCCACCAGCGCTGCGTGTGTCTGCTGCTTGCCGAGCTAGTTTTCCCCCATCCATGGCCTGGGCAACGAACTCTCTACCACGGGTGCATCTGCATACCCACTGGAGTTTTCTCGAGAGGCACCAATGGCCCTTCCGTGGCCCGCGAAAGTACCTTGAACTGCAAACCCGACTGTGTGCTTGAGCCAGAGGGGCAGAGGGTGTATGATTCTCGGCCGACACAGAGTTGAGACCGGAGATCCCGGCCTGAGGACTTGGTCATGATGAGGTCCCACCTGCGCATCCTCCTGCTCTCAGGGGCGGTGTGTCTCTCGCCTGCGCTATTGATGGCCCAGGGCGCTGGTATGAGCACCCTCGAACTTAGCCTTTCGCAAAAACAGTGGATTGTCGCTGGCGAGGTGACGACGCTGCGGGGTGACCCGATCAGCGGCGCGAAGGTTGACGTGGAACCCCTCAATGGCTCGGGTGGATTCCGAAGCCTCAGAACAGACCTGCAAGGGAGATTTCAGACCGAGTACGGTTTTAGAGCCGACTTGGTCAAGGAGTTAAGCGTAACCCTGACGGTTACCAAGGAGGGCTTCCTCAAGGCACATGTCACCATTGACCTTGGCGATTCCTCCAAGGCGTGGGTTTTTCCCGTCACGCTGCGGGACGCGGAGGAGGACCCTAGCCTGCTCTCGCAGGCCGATCTGATCTCCGGGCTGGCGCCCAGGCTGAAAAAGCTGGGTGCTTCCGAGGGGCTCTCGGCTGCGGAGGAAAAGGATTATGCGCGCGGGGTGGAGGAGTTCCTGGACCGGAACCGTACAGACCGAGCCCTGCCGCCCCTCACCAAGGTGACCCTTCATGACCCTTCCTGTGTGCAGTGCCGTACCATGCTGGCTCTTGCCCAGCTCGACTCGGGAGATTGGGACGGCGCCTACCGCAGCCTCGCGCAAGCAACCACCAAGATCCTGGCGGACCGAAGCCTGGGACGCGCGGAACCCCTGCTGGCTATGGGAGTAATGGAGAGCTGGCGGCACCAGCCCAGAAACGCGGCAGGCTATTTCGTTGAGGCGCTCAAATACGCGCCTCAAGACCCCCTCGCCCTTCAGGAACTGGGCCGCTCGCAGTTGCTGCTTCAAAATTGGGGGGCTGCCGACGAATACTTGGCCAAGGCTTTAGCTGCCGGCGCGGGACCTGAGGTGCGGCTTTTGCGCGTCGAGGCTTTGCTTGGCGGAGATCAGTTCCAAGCAGCGAACACAGAGATGACTCGTTACCTTGCTGGGCGCGACGTGAAGAAGATGCCAATTCAGGTCCGCCAACTCTGGGCGCAGATTGAGAATCGCAAGAAGGTCGAAGCTGCCTACGGCAAAGCGAAACCGAAGGGCGGCGCGGCGATCGACTATCTCCACCGACTTCCACCCGACCTCACCGGGCTGGAGCCCGCCACCGACCAGGGACAATTGGATTCCATCCTCAGTGCGGTGGGCAAGACCGTCGCTGAGTTTTTCCGGAATTTCCCCAACACGAGTTCGCTGGAGCAGATTCATCAGGAAAAGTTGGGCCGTAAGCAGAAGGTGGGCACCACACTCGATCAGAAGTTTCGCTATCTGTGCTTCACCCCAGCCGCAGACTGGGGGCCGGGCTTTGATGAGTACCGAGTTGATTCGTCGGGAGCCCGCGCTTATCCGCAGGGCCTACAGGACGGGTTCATGCTCACTTCGGGATTCGCCTCGTCTTCGCTTTTTTTCCACCCCAAATACCAGTCCCAAGCCACCTTTCGTTACCTGGGACGGCAGAAAGTCAACGGCCGATATGCCTATGTGATTGCCTTCGCCCAGCAACCGGGGAAGGCGCGTTTCTATGGGACCTTTAGAACTGACTCCAATGTGGTGACGACTTTTTCCCAGGGTTTGGCCTGGGTTGATTCTCAGAGCTACGAAATCAGCCGCCTGCGCACTGACTTGTTGGTGCCACTGTCAGAAGTCAATTTGGAAAGAGAAACCACCGAAATCGATTTTTGGCCAGTCTACTTCAAGGGCATCGGCCAGGGATTCACGCTTCCGCGTCAAGTCACCGTAATCGTGGATTGGAAGGGCAGACGCCTCCGCAACGAGCATCGCTACTCGGAATACAAGCTCTTCCGTGTGGAGGCCACCGAGAAGCCAGAAAAGCCCAAAGAGCTCGGTGTAACTTCCCATGGAGCAGCAGATTCCCAGACCCCACCTTGATCTTCTGCAGTGGACTTCGCTAATCCAGGCTTAAACTCTTAATACGGCACCCTGGCTTGCCAGGCGCCTTGTGTCAGTACTCGTTGTGGGAAATCCACTTGAGATCCCCGCACATTCTGGCGAGGGGTATTCAGGCCTCTGATTTCAAGGGTGGCATGACGGTGAGCCGCCCATCCAGATCGCGCATGACGCGTCGCCGGGATGCGTGCGTTTGGACCGGAGGGTGTAGGCCCGGCGGTTGACGAAGAGGTGGAAGTAGTCCGCCACCACACTAGCGGGCGCTGGCAGGCGAAGCTTCGGCATTCTCTCCTCCCTGGAGTCAGGTGGACGGCTCCGGAGAGTTACAACAATCCCTTTGGACCTTCGATATCCATCACCACTGAGTGTATTAAGCGACCCCTTGCGTTGATAGCTCTTAGCTCATTTTCTAGGTTGTACTCGGCAGAATCCTCAGGGTCGCCGCCGAACTTCTTGCTATAGATGTGGGAGCGCAGAGACACGAGCGCGCCGCGTTCGTCATAGGCGTTCGCGTAAATGGTATTTGAATTGATTGTGTACGGAACATCCTCACGGGTGGTTGTCGTAGTCGTGGCTGTGGCTGTCCCATCGTCGGCGTAGTTCCACGTCTCGTCTGTCCTAACCACAGGTTCAAAACCGTAGAAGTAGCTGGCAGATTGCGACAGAACTATTAAGTAATTCGCGCGGCCCCACATGGGGCGCTGCGAAAAGCAGATGTCGGGATGTTTTCTGGCATTCTTGCGCACCCAATTTCCGATCCACGCTCGGCTACCCAGGGAAGGATGAACTCCGCTTGCGTCCGCCAACGCAAACGTCACAACCTTGCTACACATTTGGGCGTCAGCCGACACACTAAGCAGGCACAACCCCATTGCTGCCAGAATTGCCTTTCTCATTGCCTTTATCTTCCTTCCTGCCAGATCCACCGTGGACTCTTGGGGCTCCCGCAAACGATCCAGGTCTTAACCCCATGGCGCGATCTTAGCGTCTGTTGAGACGGTGTCAATCACCGCCACGACCGACAAACACTGACCTCGCACAACCCCCCCCATGACCTATGCCCGCCACCGGACGCAGGTAGTAAACAGGCGGATAGTACGCCGGCCCGTACCCTGCGTGAGGGTGGATGCAATTGACTTACCAATTCTAATCAGGCGTAAGTATTTGAAATATCAAGGCAAGAGGTCAGTCGGCGGTGAACAATATCCACCATTGGGTGGTGGTTTTGGGCCGGTGTACGTCCTTGGGTGGTTGCCTTCCGATCAAGAACCTCAGGACAGGTCCAGCAAGCCTGGCGCAACCGGGTACGCGAAGATAGGCCTGGCTGATCTTTTAAGGCCGTTTTCACTTGTTGTAGCCAACATGCCAGTCTATCATTTTCACGTGGTCCCAGTTGATTTCGCCGAGGTGACCTTATGGACAGTCGGGAAAGCATCGCTCTCATCCGGCGCTTCATCGAGGCGTGTGTCCGAGCTGAGCCGGAAGAGTTCGCCAGCTACTTTACCGAGGATGCGATATGGTGGAATGCCCCTTGGAAACCTGTCCAGGGCCGCGCGGCGATCCGCGAGACGTTGCGCCGCGGAGCGGAGCGCATGGTTGCGTTACCTTGGGAGATACGGCACATTGTGGCCGACGGCGACACTGTGATGGTGGAGCGGGTGGACAACTTCCTGGTCGCGGAGAAGCGGGTCAGCGTTCCTTGCATGGGCATCTTCGAGCTGCGCGACGGAAAGATCGCCACTTGGCGTGACTACTGGGATCTGAAACAGTTCGAGCGTCAGCTGGCCGCCACACCGCTTGCGCGGGAATGAGGTGTGGGATGTTCAGCTTTAGGTAAGATGAAAGGAGCTTGCCCTGTAATTGCTCATTCAACAGGTAGCCGACACGACCTCGGAAGGAGCAATCCGGCTGGCAAAGCTCTGGGAGGCGAACCCGCGAGACGTGGCGTAAGCGAACCCGATAGGGCCCTACTAGCGCGGAGGGAAAGGGGCCAGTGTGATCAAGCCTGCTACCCGAAAAGATGTTCTCCGTTGGCGAGCTGCGCCGGCGAAAGCTGCCGCCATGGGTTCAGTGGCTGCCTGCAGCTTGGGCACATCGCCCTCCGTCACCCTGCCAATATCGCCGTTCTTAAAGGCACCTCCACTTTTTCGCCTTGCGCGACACCAATGATCATAGGGATTACCCCTTTCGAAATGATGTTCTGACCCAAAGCCACAGCGTGAGGTTTCAGGGTACATCACCAGGTCCGCGTCTCGAATCCACCACCTCGGATTCCCACCGCCTCTTTGTCCGCTGGCCAGTGTGCCTAGGCCGAAAACCACCACCCTACCCGGAAACCACCACCAGAAAGGCATTGGGGCATCTTGGGGCTTGGTCGCCCTGTCCCTAACCCCATGAAATAACGAGCTTTCAAATCATGCGGTTTGGCAGGGCACTTGCCCTTCTACAGGTTGCAGTTTGGCAAGAAGCATTAAGGCTTTGAGGAGGACTCAAATGCGAAACCTAAAACTTTTGACATTGTTGGGCCTAGGCTTGATGTTTGCCCCGTACGCAAATGCCCAAGTTGGACCCCCGGTGGATCCGGGCTACGGGTACCCTGGCTACGTGGACCCGGGGCCACCTCCGGCGTGCCCGTATGGCTACTATCCCTATTATCCTTACGCATGCGCGCCCTACGGTTACTATGGACCTAGCTGGTTTTCGGGCGGAGTCTTTATTGGCGTCGGGCCCTGGTGGGGCTGGGGTTGGCGCCACCTCTTTGGGGGACTTGGCTTTGGTGGGCGGGGCTACTATGGAGGCGGGCGGGCCTTTTCCGGGCGCGGAGGATTTCGCGGTGGGTTCGGTAACGGTTACGCCGGTGGAGGCGGACGCAGCTTCGGTGGTGGCGGACGTGCCTTCAATGGCGCTGGACGTAGCTTCAGCGGCGGCGGGCGTAGCTTCAGCGGCGGTGGACGTGCCTTCCGTGGCGGTGGACATGCCTTCAGTGGAGGCGGACATGGCCACGGTGGAGGCGGAGGCAGAAGCGGTTCCCATGGTGGTGGGCGCAGGTAGATTGCGTCATAACTCGAAACTCTCGCGGCCGACGGCATTTGCTGTCGGCCGTTTTGTTAGGAAGGTACCGACTGCGGCTTCCCGAACGATTCTGGGCCGTAACGCCCCTCCCATCTGGGGGCTGAGACGGCGTATTGCGAGATCCCGGGGCGTGATGCGGAGACGTTTCTGGGGCAATGGATGAAACTGCGGGTTCTGTGCGAAAAGGTGCTGATCATTTCGCGGTAGTTTTTCGGGATAATGCCCTTCCATCTCCCGGAGTGCCGGCTCCCTTCTGAGCCGCCGGAGTTACTCGGGGCAAAGGGGAAAAAGCTCTGAATATCTCGTTAGGATGTAGAAGGGAGGGCGTTTAGCAAGCCAGAACGGAAATCCTGGTTTCCGTGTCAAACGGCTCTAATATCGGGTCCAAGGCAACTGCCCGTCCGCGGGCGGAACTGACTTGCCGAGAGGATTAGCTATGAGCGATGAATTGTTATCCCGTCGATCCTTCCTATCGGCCGCGGCAGCAGCGCCGGCCGCCCCAGCATTGCTCACTTCCGACAGAATCGCGATCTTCGACCCGCCTCCTGAGCGGATCCGGATTGCCACAATAGCCACGTCCTACGCAGCTCCGCCGAGCACGTTCGCACCCGCCGAGGTCGAGCAGATTCAGTCGCAGGGCAGGAACATCGAGATGACCGTGACGAAATCCCTCGATGAATTGAATCGCCTTCTGCCGGAGGTCGATGTCGTCATCGGGGCCGTCAACGCCGAAATGCTCAAGCGCCATCTACTGCTTTCTTCTGCAAGACACGATTCAAGGCCAGTTGACGGGTTCCGAGCTGCTGGGGCGTACCCAGAAGTTCCTTCGCCATGCCGAGAGCAATTCCGAACAGCAGCCTTCCAGCTTCATGAACGAGTGTTTCTCCTACGCTGAGAGCCAGGTTCGTCAGACGATTCATCTTCGACCTCGATGGGGGCTACGGAGTGGAAATCTGCGCCGCTTGAGTGGGCGTACCATTACAAGGAAAAATGGATTGGAAAGAAAAGAGCGACGCAGCCGGGACAGATCGGTGGAATTACTGCAACTTCGCGTACTCTGCCTTGGCTTCCTTCAGGATGGGGATGTCGGGGTCGGCGTCTTTCCAGAGCGTGAGGAAATCCTCGTAGGCGGTGCGGGCTTTGACGAGGGCGTCAGGCTGTAGCGGCGCTCTGCGAGCGCCGTCTTCTTTTCGGCGGTCATAGACCGCCGCTACAGGAAGACCCGCCTGCACGGCGTAAGCGCGCGCCAGTCCGAGGCGCGCCAGCGCACCCCAGGGAAAGTTCATCACCACCCCTCGGTGGTCAATGAACTTCCGAAATTCCGCCGCCGCTGCATTGCCGCCGTGGAGCATGAGATAGGCTTCCCCACGCACATAAGCGGGGCTCATTAACACGGGGAGACCCGTTATTAGGCCGCAAAGTTCGATCGTGCTCGCCATCTTCAATAGTTCGATTGCCCGGTTCGGGTCTTTGCCTTCCAGGGCGAGCCCCGCCCGGATCGTGGGCAGCCAATACCTCTGCACCAGCGTGTCCAGCGGGAAGGCCTTGTCGAGTTCGGCCGCCAGCCTCTCCGCCCCTGCCGTGTCGCCTGCCCGCGCCAGGGCCAGCGCCGCCATCGCCCGCACATCGCGGTTCGGGGCCAGCTTTACTGCCGCCTTGGCCTCGGCACGCGCCTCCTGCCGGTTTCCCGATTCCACCTCGCGCAACGCCGCCGCTGTCTGATAGGCTGCCGCCCTCTCTTTGGCGTCGTTGCGTTGGGCTGATTCCATCGCCCGCCCGGTCAGCTCGTGCGCTTTCTTTAGCTTGCCGTACCAGCCTTCCGTGTCCGCTTGCGCGGCCAGCAACAGGTCCTCCGTGCCTTGCTTGCCCATGGCGGCTGAGACCAACCGCGCCATCTGCGCCGCATCGCCCTTCAGAAACGCCAACCAGTAGCGCCACTGGAGCAGAAACTCGCTCTCCAGCTTGCGCTCCTCCGCCTGCTTGTACACCGCCTCCGCTTCCTCCAGCCGGTTGAGGGCCGTGTAGGCGCTGCCGAGGTTGACGTAGTTCTCCACCATATTTGGCTCCAAGCGCAGCGCCTCTCGAAACTCTTCCAATGCCTTTCCCCAGTTTCCCAGGTTGCAGGAAATTACTCCCAGCGCTCTGTAGGGCACGTCGTCTCTTGGGTAGGTCTGCTGCCACAGCTCGTAGGTCTGTGCCGCCTTCTCCAGCTCGTTCGCCACCAGATAGTAGAGTCCCTCGACGAAGAACCGCTCCCGTTCGCTTACCTTCTCCCGCAGCTCGTAAGCCTTGCGTGCATATTCGGCCCCCCGCCCCACTTCGTTTAGGTCCCCGTAGGCAGCCGACATCATGGCGTAGGGCATGGCAAAATTCGGATCAAGGTCGGCCGCCCGTTTGAAAAAGGGCAGCGCGGCGGTGTCCCCTTTCGCATAGTAGGTCTTTAGTCCCAGGCTGTAGGCTTTCAGCGCCTCCAGGGATGGCGTGGTCGCTTCCGCCAGCGGCGTGGCGTATTTCTCCACCGAGTTGAGCGACTCGCCCAGTTTGCTCCGCAAACTCACCGCCGCAGCGTCCAGCGCCTTGAGCACCGCTTCCTTGCCCGCCGCCTGCTCCTGCGCCTCCGCCAGCACATCCCCCGTGTTGCAGTTCACCGCCTTCAGGCCAATCACGTACTGGCTGCCCAGCCCCGCAATCGAGCCGGTAAGCATGGCCTTGCTCCCCGTGCGCTGGCAGACCTCGTGTGTGACCTCCGGCGTCAACCGGTCACCGGCCTGACGGCCCATCAGTTTCAATGTCTCGTTCACCTTGCGGTCGGAAACCAGGGCGAGAAAGGGGGATTGCTCAAGCTGTACCGAGAGTCCCTGCTTCAGCGTGTCGTCAAATACACTGTCACCGGTCTTGTTGTCGAAATCGGAGAGGACGATGGTGTCCTTGTCGGTCAGGCGGGTCGTGGTGTGGCGCGAGCGGAAGTAGAGCGTTCCCCCGACGGCGGCAGCAACAAGGATCACAGCAGTGGGAACAAGAACTTTCAAGCGTTTCCTTCCCACCACCTCGACAACCCACCTCGGGCCGGTTGTCGGCAGGGGCAATTCTTGCATTGCCCCTCCATCCAACGGCGCGATAAAGCGGTACCCGTGGCGCGGCAGGGTTTCAATGAAGCGTGGATGCTCGGCGCCGTCGCCCAGCGCTTCGCGCAGGCGTTTCACCGCCGTATTGATGCTGTGTTCGAAGTCAACGATGATACCGTCTGGCCAGAGTCGCTTCTGGAGTTCTTTGCGGGTGACCACCTCACCCGGATGCTCAAGCAGAAGGGTTAGAATCTGGAGAGGCTTGTCTTGCAGCCTCATCTTGGAGCCCGGCTTGCGCAGTTCTCCTGATCGAAGGTCAACTTCGAAAACGCCGAAGGACACGATGCGTGGGGAGCCGGAAGAAGGGTTCAACGCGACGCTCCTCCCTTATTTGTTCATTATACACGCCTTGACGAACAGCATGTCAAGGAGCGGAATCGCGAGGGGGACACAACATCCTCACCTACGGGCGTTCACTATCTACCCTGCATCCCGTGACAAAGGCGTCACCAACGTTTTACCTCCGCGTTACCCCCAGGGCATTGAAGTCGACTCGTTGCTAGACCACTATGGGCGCAGACAGGGGGACGGGCTGGTGATTTTTCCGATCCCCGGGTCAAATGAAGGGAGAAAAACCGTGAAAAAGCTGAATCTTAGTAAGAGGAATTACTTGGCAAGCGTGTTCGTACTGGCCGGTGTTGTCCTGGTTCTAGCGATGCTGGCAACTTCGCCTACCAGCACCAGGGCCGGTGACCCTCAACGTCCCAAAGTAATCGGCCCAGATTCCGTAATAATCGAACGAGATTCCGTGGCGTACGGAAGGACCTACGGTGAGTGGGATGCGGCCTCGTGGCAATGGGCGTTCTCCTTACCTGTGACAAGTCACCCCCTTTTCGACACTGCGGACTGTAGCACGGGACAGTCGGGTCCCGTCTGGTTCTTGGGAGGAAAGTTCTGCAACTTCAACAACCTCGCCGCTTGCGGTACCACTACTACACGCACATGCTCGGTACCCGCCGGTACAGCAATCTACATCGACCTCGGCAGCGACGAGGACTCGGCTCCGGAAGAAGCGAATGGTTGGGGTTGTGGGACCAGCCTGCCGGCCCTTCTACTGGGCACCATCGCTGAAATGCGCCAGTGCGCAGAATCCGTAAGCAATGGATTTACCGACGTGAGTGCCGAGATTGATGGCGAAGTGGTTCCAAATCTCATGGAAAGATTTCATGTGCAGTCGGTCGTCTTCGGCTACACGCTGCCCGCGAACAACCTGCTCCTGGCGGTCGGAGAGACGGGCATTCCGCAAGGAACCTACTTTCCCGCCGTGGACGACGGATGGGGGTTGATGCTCTCCCCGCTGCGGCCAGGGAACCACGTGCTCCAATTTAGCAGCACCTTTCCCTTGACTCACGTGACGTACGACCTCGTCGTGGAATGAGGCAGCCAGGAGCGCAGGCGGGCCGCGCCGCCTGCTGGCGCAGCACGTGGCGTTCGGTAGGCTGGGGTGGCTGGCAGATCGCTGGCGGGGACGGATAATCTGGTTCGTTCCGTCCACAACGCGCGATGGCATTGCCGCCCCAGCGCTGCCTGAATGCTGTTAAGGAGTCCGGGATCTTCGCCTTTGCGTCTCTGCGGTTTGTGAGTCACCGCTAAGAGCAGGCGTAGGGCAGACCTCCGTCGGTGAGGTCCGCGATTTTTCCTAAAGAAGAACCACGGACCACAAGGACGGGGCCCGCGCTACATGCTTCCTCAGATTCGCGCTTGCGAATCCAAGGGCAAACCGGCAATCGTTAACCCGCAGCTGCGCGTGGGTTGCGACGCGCAGCCCGCGGCCAGCCAAACCGGCCACAACGTCGCAAGCGGGAGCGGCAGGGTGTAGAACTGCGTTACCCCAAGCGTGCTCATTCGCCTCTAACAGGGCGGGGCTGTTCATTGTGCGCGCCAGCAGTGGCCTGAGTCAGAAGTTCGTTGATGAAGTCAGCCCCGACGTGTCGGGGCGAAAGAGGGTAGCCCACGGCGTCAGCCGTGGGTATGCGAACCCTCCCTCTCCCCCGTCCCCTCTCCCGCCCGGGCGGGAGAGGGGTGCCGATGGCGGGGTGAGGGCTTCTTGCCCCAGGGCTGGCGCCCTGGGCTACCGTCTTGCGCCCCTGCCGGGGCTGTGGAACGGCTACCCCAAACTGCAAGACTTTGTTAGCAAACTTCTAACTCAGGACACCAGCGGCCCATTGCTTTCGCTGTGGGCCACACTATTCCCCCGCTGCCGAGAGTCAAAGGCTTGCGGGTTCCGTTTAGCTTGCGCAGATGACGGGAGGAGATTATGCCATGCCAACGGGTGTTTCTGAAGCGGGTCATCGCGCGGGTGGCGCTGCCGAGCCTGACCATATTTCTGGCTGTTGTTCCGGCGACAGCCCAAACCAGCAATAGTGATTACACCTTCCTGGTCGGCTCGGGGTTTCTTTGCGATTCCGGTGACTCTTCCGCCTGCCCGGCGGTGGTCAAGTCCGCCGATGGTGCGAGTTACGAGATGAGCGGCGCAGGCACGCTCGCTCCGCAAAGCAAGTCGGCTACGGCAGCCGGAACTTTCACCCACAAGTCCACCGATGGAGTGGTGCTTGAGACAGGTGTCTGGGTGGCGAGCGAACTCGTCAGTCTTGATTTCTACGGCATCGCGCCGGGGGCGCTCATGCGCGAGGGCCCGGCATTAGGCCCCCCACAGTTCGGCCCCATGCGCATGCGAATGTTCTCTAGTCCAATGCCCGCAGGCGGCCTAGCCGTGCTGCGCATCCGCCTGTTTCCGGTGTTGGGGTTAGCGAAAAACGCGACGCTGCAAGTCAACTGCGCCCTCGGCAAAGTGCCTCCCGAACACCAAGTGGAAGGGGTAAGGCTGGCATTCGAGGGACGCGGTGCCGAATTCGACGAGGAAGTGAGCGGGCGTACACTGTTCCTCTTGACGAGGCCCGGAGCCAGCGCTGCTGCGAAAGCGCCGGCTCCGGAGGCCGATACAAACCCTGCGCCCACTGACGTCCAGCAGTGAGTCAAATTTGTGGGGAACAAAACCGAAGCCAGCAGAGACAGGCTGAGGTGGAATTCCTTGCGCAGCCTTCGCTAGCTCGTTTCTCTCACGCCTGTCCATCCGGGCCACGACTTGGCCGGTCAGCAGGTCCACGGCGAACACACCCAGCACAGCGACTACTTCGAAGATTACTCCAGCCAGATGAGTGATGGCCAGGATGGAAGCAAAGACCGCAGTGGATTGCATGGTCTTGTTCTTGAACGGGGAAACTTCCTACCGAGGTTTCCTACCAAATAGCTCAAGCTTAACAACGGCAAAGCCTCCGGTCGACCCTCACTCGAATCTGCGCCCACTTTGCATCGACGCTGTCCTTTCTGTAATATCGGAATCATGAATGACCCGACCATCGTCGTGGCGGGGGCTACCGGTAATCTCGGCGGACGCATCGCGAGAGGGTTGGTGGAACGGGGAGCCAGCGTAAGAGCGCTTGTTCGCCACAGCACTGCGCAAGACAAGCTTGAGCGACTGCGGGAGCTGGGCGTAACGATTGCCAGTGTCGACTTCAGCAGCGCTTCCCAAGTGACACCGGCATGCTCGGGTGCGGCGTGCGTGGTGTCCGCGCTGGCGGGATTGCGGGACGTGATCGTGGAAGCGCAAACGGTTCTGCTCGACGCTGCGATCAAGGCTGACGTGCCACGTTTCATTCCATCTGACTACTCCATCGATTTCACCAAGTTCCCACCCGGAGAGAATCGCAATCTCGATCTGCGCCGAGACTTCCACAAGCGCCTCGATAAGACTTCGATTCGAGCCACCACGATCTTCACCGGTGCGTTTACAGAAATGCTGACCGGTCAGATGCCGCTCATTCTCTTCAAACTGAAGCGAGTCCTCTATTGGGGCGACGCGGACCAGCGCATGGACTTCACGACGATGGACGACACGGCTGCTTACACGGCGAGCGCGGCTCTTGATCCGTCCAGCCCTCGCTTTCTACGAATCGCTGGCGATCAACTCAGCGCCCGGGAACTGACGGCGGTCGTGAGTGAGGTAACCGGAGAGGAGTTCCGCCTGTTCCGCGCCGGAGGTCTGGGAACGCTCGGCACACTTATCAAGGTTGCGCGCACGTTCGCTCCCGGAGAGAAGGAACTTTACCCGGCATGGCAGGGCATGCAGTACATGCGTAACATGTTCGACGGCCGGGCAAAGCTAGCGCCCCGCGACAACGATCGCTACCCCGGTATGCGTTGGACGACCGCGCGGGACGTGCTCTCAACGCGTCGAGTTAGCTAGCCTGCGCGCCGAATAGCGCCGCCGGCGAAGTCACAAACGACACTCCAGTAGTAGCCTTTGCATCGGTGGCCCAGCACTGACAACAGATCAAGGATGGAAATTTGGTGCACATTTTGATGCACACCTCAATTAAGAACGGTGTGATTCGGTAGCAATCGCCAGCGGTGTCAGAACTACACCAAAGTCGCATTGGTAGAGGACAATATCAATTTGTGGTAAACTATCAGATTGGTGCGGGATGCACTTGGGGTGCAAGGGGTCGCCAGTTCAAATCTGGCCGTCCCGACCAGAGTTCAGGTTTCAGGTGCCGGGGGACAAGTTCCTACTGGCACCTGACACCCGACACCTAAGACCTACTTTCCGGGGCGTAGCGTAGCCTGGTAGCGCGCTTGGTTCGGGACCAAGAGGTCCCCAGTTCAAATCTGGGCGCCCCGACCAAACCTCAGGTTTCAGGTGTCAGGTTTCAGGCGCCAGGGGGATAAGTTCCTACTGGCACCTGACACCTGTTCGGGTGACTCGTTGCGTAATCGCACTGCTCAAGCGGGCAGGCATGGACCACGACGGCGAACCATTCCGCATCCCGATCGGCGATGTCTTCGACCTGCATACCGTGCGGCCCAAGGACGTCAAGGAAGCTGTTGAAGCGTATCTCGAAGAAGCGAACCGCTTGGGTCTTAAAGCCCTGCGCATCATCCACGGGCGCGGCGTCGGAGTGCAACGCGAAATCGTGCGCGCCGTGCTGACCCGCACACCTTTCGTGCTCTCTTATCAGGACGCCCCCCTCGAAGCCGGCGGCTGGGGCGCCACCATCGTGACCCTGCGCTGACACTCATGGTTTGAGGTTGGGGTGCGTTTCGACGATCGAGAGATCACGGCCCCATTGGATCCGAATCCGTAAGTTGGACAGGAGTCTAACCTCACTCGGAGAGAAAGGACCCCTCACCCGGCCCGCTCCGGCTGATGAAAACGCCGGCAGTGGGCCACCCTCTCCCCAAGGGAGAGGGCTAGGTTTCCGACTTCTGCCCCCTGTGTCCAGCCCAAGATATGGCTAAAGACCAGGCTTTCGCGGCGGTGACCTGCACGGTCCGATTTCCGCGATCAACAGTTCAGGGCCGAATTGAAGCTGCTGCGGCCGAAGGCGGCGCCATCCCACTCTATCTCGATGTTGGCGCGTTCCGTAAGGTTTGGGCGGCAATTTCCGGCAACAGAGAATTGTAATAGACCTCTTTCAGGGCGTAGGACTTCGCTTTGGAGGCAATGACCGGAAGAATTTCCAAATGCCAGTGGTAATCATCCGGCAGCGTCTTCCAAATGCCACCCCTCTCGAACTTGGCACCCAGATTAGGCGAACTGTGGAGCACCAAATGGTGGGTGGGGGCGACGGCTTCCAGACGCATCAGGACCGACTTCAACAAGCGTGCGAAACGAAGCTGCTCGTCCCAGGAGGTAAGGTCCTCCTCGAAGGAGCAGTGATGCCTCAAGGAGAGCAACCATGTCTCGTAGGGCACGCGCGCGGCAAACGGGCAGAAGGCGATGAACGGGTCGAGTAGCTCCACGATGCGTGTATTCTGCGCGATTTCTTGCCCTGCAATATCGCAGGTCAGGCACCGTTCCTTGAGCTCAAAGTAGCGCAAGGAGGAGCGGAGTTCATAGCCCACGCGCCGGGGAATGAATGGTGTGGCAGTTATCTCGGAGTGCGGGTGCTCAAATTCCTCCCCCGCCAATGCTCCTTGATTGCGGAAGACCGTTACGTACCGGAAACGCCGATCCTTCTTCAGATCTTTCACCCTCGCGATATATGCGCGCAGAACTTGGGCCACATTCTCGTCGCTCTGCCGCGAGAGCTGCATATGGTGGCTGGGATGTTCCACCACAACCTCATGCGCCCCCAGGCTGCGCATCTTGTCATAGATGCCCTCGGCGCGGCGCTGCGGGTCGCCCTCGATGCGGTAAACCGGACGGAGGTGTGGAGTCACCCGCACCTGCCAGCTTGATCCCCCGCCTGGGTATTCGTAGAGGGTTTGGGGAGACAAAGCTTCATGGCCTGGGCAAAAGGGACAGGGAGCGTCTCCACTGTGGGCGAGGCTCTCACCCTCGTCTTCCAAATTCACCCAACTTTGCGTGATGGGGTCTCTTCGAAGCTGCATTTTTCCTCCCTCCAGGCATCTGCGTTCCGGCCCGTGGTTAGCCTCCCTCACGGCAAGAAGCCGACCCGTTACCTGGACTCCTCAGCCTCCCGGGTTAAGAGGGCTGCGGGACTTATACGCCAAACTTCCACCCCATTATAGACTTCCGCCACGTATTGAGCCCGTAACAAAAGTACTGAATGAAGACGCAAGCTGCGTTGCCCTCTTTGCGGTAACATAGGAGAGGCAGACTCGGCCTTAGCTTTTCCGGCTGCGGAGGATCTTCCATGAATGCCAGGGATTTGGATCGGTACAAGGAATTGCTGTTGGCCAAGCGGCGAGAGTTGACCACCGCAAGAGCCGGGACGGAGGGCGCTGCTACCGCATCGGGCGCAGACACGGGTGATTTGGTGGACCATGCGGCTGCGGCACTCGAGGCAGAGTTGCAGGTGCGCTTGCGCGAGACGGATAGCAAGCTCCTGCGGGCCATCGACGAGGCGCTGGGACGAATCGAGCGCAAGACATTCGGGGTGTGTCAGGAGTGTATGAAGCCTATTTCAGCCGCCCGGCTGGACGCCGTGCCTTGGTCGCGCTTGTGCCGGGAATGCAAGGAACACCGGCAGGCTTGAAGAGGAGTGGCTAGTGATTAGTGGTTAGCGGCTAGCGGTAGTGGCTAATCGGGGCGGGTGGAAAAACCATTAACCAGCAGCCACTAACGACTGGCCACCGACCGCCAGCCACTGGTTTATTGCGGCAGTGCAGGTCCTTGGTCATACCGGGAGGGAGGTTCAACGTCGTCCCGGCTGAAGTTAAGGGGCGCGCTTAATTGCAGTTCAAAGTTCGTCCCAGGCGGGAGGACGATTTCTTTACCCCGGCTGGCAGCGATCCAGACAAGCCCTCCGGCAGCGCCGGCGAGGCTGCCGATTCCGAGCCCTGTTACAGGGCTTCCCCTGGCCGCTCCCGCAATGGTTCCAATCTCTGCACCCGTAATCGTCGTCTCAGCCACTTTGCCTGTGTCTTCGCCTTTGGATGAAGCGCCTTCGATTTTTGATTCCTTGGGTTTGAATCCCTCCCGCCCTGTGCCCCCGAATCCGGATAGCGTCGCGCGGAGCGAGCGCGTTGTGCCGTTGGGCAAGATGAGAGTCTCGAACCGGATTCCGATTTGCGCCTTGCCCTTTAGATGCCCGGGGCGAACCACCTGCGTAACGGAACCCTTCACGGAACTTCCCCGTGGAATCACGATCCTATTGCCCACGGTGATTGGGAAGATGGTTTCGCAGTAAAATGCCTGAGCCGGTTGGGCCGTCCGTGAGTTGATCGTGTTCATGAGCCTGAGGGGGATCGTGGTATCAGTAGGTACCATCAGCGTGGACGCCGGTGACTGGGGAGGCCCATTCGCTTGCGTGCTCTGCGCATAGCTACACTGCAAAGGACTGATCACTACAATGGCAAGAAAGGCTGAAAATAAGTGATCCCGTTTCATCATTCGGCTACCCTGCTCTTATACCTTGCTGCTCCAGTAAGATGCTGCTCATCGGGCCCCTGGAGCTGTTAGTTTCATGCCCTCCTTCAGTTTCAGGTGTAATTCATCGACTTCTTTCTCGAGCTGTTGCAGCCGGTTCTGCTTCTCAGCGGCGAGTGCAAGAAGATAATCCGCCAGCAATTCCTTGTTCTCTTCCATGGTGGTCTGAAGGGTGCTTAATCGGTTGCCGAGTTCTTCACGGTCGTTGTCGTAGGCCACTTGAGCGAGGTCAAAGAGTTCATCCGCCAGAATCTCCGTGCGGATTACGACCGTGCATGCCAGGACGAGGTCTTCCGGATTGGCGGCGAATTGACGAGCGGTCTGGCGCAGATTGGTTACAGCGAGAAGCTGGTCCGCGAATGGGCGGCGGGCCAGAGGCTTTCCCGCTTCGTCAGTCAAGGGCAGGTTTTCGTTTGTCAGATCCTTGAAAACCGCTTCCAAAGGCCCAAAATTTGAGTCGTAGCGGGCAAGAAAGTCAGGCAGATTGGTGGCGGTTAGTTTCTGCTGGGGTAGCAGAGTGGTTGGGAAGATGACTATCGAAATCATGAACAACGGGATGAGCGCCCTTTTCATATTGACCTCACTGTGGTAATCGGGTGAACGCCCGATTGACCTCGGGTTCCCAGGACTGATTCAATCGCTTGCGCGATGCGCGCCGCGTGGTGTTCCACCATTCCGCGCTCTGTAGCCTCGACCATTACCCGGGCAAGCGGTTCGGTCCCCGAGTAGCGAACCACCACGCGCCCTTGATCACTGATCTCACTCCGGCATTCTGCGATGGCGCGAGTGACTTCTGGAATGGATTCGAGCGGAATCTTCTCCTTGACTCGCACGTTTTGGATAATCTGTGGAAAGGGTTTGAAGGCTCGTGTCAGTTCCTCGAAGGGCTGGCGAGTCTCTGCCATAAGTCGCACCACCTCGAGCAAGGTAATGATGCCATCTCCGGCAAGTGATAGGTGGGCGAAAATGATGTGGCCCGACGGTTCCCCGCCAAGGTTGATGCCGGAACGCAGCATCTCTTCCAGGACGTACTTGTCGCCTACGGCGGTGCGCTTCAGGCCAATTCCGTGCCCCGCCAGGGCGATTTCGAGCGCCAGGTTTGTCATCAGCGTGCCGACCACGGCGGAGCCTTTGAGCATGCCGCACCGCTGTAGGAAAGGCGCCATGATAGAGAGGATATAATCGCCGTCGATCAGCTTGCCTTCGCGCGTAGCGAAGATGGCGCGGTCCGCGTCACCATCGAAGGCCACTCCCAGGTCAGCGGAGAGCGCCTGGGTGGCCTGCGCCATCACCTGCGGATAAAGCGAGCCGCAACCGAGATTGATATTGCGCCCGTTGGGTTCTATGTGCAGAAGGTGCGCCTCGATGCCCAGGCGGCTGAGGAGTTTCGGGACCACACGATAAGCTGCGCCGTGTGCGCAGTCCACGACCAGCCGATAGGGTGATAGCGCCAAGCCCGCCGGAATGAGCTGGAGGAGCCGCTCCAGGTAAGCCTCCACCAAGTGCGGTGCGGTCTCCAGAGGTGCCTCAGAATCTCTCCCTCCCTCAGACCCCGTTTGTGCCAACTCCCCTTCGATCGCGAGCTCCACGGATTCGGAAAGCTTGGTTCCTGACTTGGAAAGGACCTTGATGCCGTTGTCTTCGTATGGATTGTGGGAGGCGGAAATGACCACGCCGGCAGAAAAACCGTGATGCGAAGTGAGGAAGGCCAAGCCGGGCGTGGTAATCACACCAGCTTCGGTAACCTGCGCGCCGGCCGAACGCAGCCCTGCGGCGAGCCGACGGGCAATCCAATTTCCCGATTCCCGAGTATCCTGTCCCAGAACGACTCGAACGGGGCCGGCTGGCTCTTCTTTGCGAAGAATATTACCCAGGGCGAGTCCGAGATTCCAAACGGTCGTGCGGTCGAGGGGATACTCGCCCGCCACACCTCTTATCCCATCCGTGCCAAAAAGCTTCGGCTTGTTCGACATTTCCGCACTTATTGTAGTCCACAAAGCTCATTCCCGTACACGCTTCCGTCGAACCGAAAAAATAGGGCCGAGGCTTGCCCCACGGCTGTGCAAATTAGCGAACCGTTCGAGGGGCTAACGCGGCTTTGCCGCCTGATGTGCGGAAAGCCTCTGGCTTTCCGGCTGAATCCGCCCTTTTTTACCCTCCGCGCTGGCTGGAAGGCTGAGCCTTCCAGCCAGCGCGGAGGACGTTGGTCGGGGGCCACCGCCCCGGAAAGGCGAAGCCTTTCCGCACATCAGGCGGCGGAGCCGCGAGTCGCCGACGGCGGAATCGAGCGCAATCTGGGCAAGCCGGGGGCAAGCCCCGGCCCTACAGACGGCTTCGTCATCCAGCCCGGCGGGAGGCAGCGAGCACGGCGTCTGCGATGCGCACCGCCGGCAAAACTCCGGCGACATCATGCACGCGCACGATGTGGCCGCCACCCAAGATTGATGCCACCACGGCGGCGGCATCAGCAGGTAGGGGCACGCCATGGCCCGCCGCCCGAAGGCCCTGGACCACAGGGTGGCGCGCCCCTACTTGCGCCTTGAGATTCTCAATCATCGGCCAGTAAGCTGCGGGACCTCCCTCTCTTCTCGAACCGTGACATGCGCCAGCATGAAGACCGGCGCCGGCGGCGATGGCCTGGACAAACGACTTTCGCGAGGTGCCCACCAGGATGGGAAGGCCGAACCGTCGCAATTTGCTGAGGTGCGCGAGGATTTCAAAGTTTTGAAACCTGGACTTTCCGAAACCCAGGCCGGGGTCAAGGATCAACTGGGATCTGCGCAAGCCCGCCGCCAAAGCTCGCTGGAGCGAGCACGCGAGCCCTCGATCGAGCGACCGCCAAATATCCCTCACGAAGGGCCTCGTCTGCATCGTCTCGGGCCGGCCGCGCAGGTGCATCAGGATGAGGGGAGTGTTGTAGCGACGCGCCACGTCGGCCAAGCGCGCATCGAATCGCAATCCGCTGACATCGTTCAGGATGCTGGCTCCCGCCTGCGCCGCTTTCTCTGCCACCTCGGCTTTCGTGGTATCGATCGAGATGGGGGTCGAGCGCAATTTACGCCGCAGGCCCTGGATCACCGGCAGAACCCGCCGCAACTCTTCTTCGGCTGAAATGGGCCGTGACCCTGGCCGTGTGGATTCACCCCCAACGTCAATCCAGTCTGCTCCCTGCCGGATCAATTCGACGCCATGCGCGACAGCCCTTTTGGGATCAAGGTAGAGTCCACCGTCCGAAAAAGAATCCGGCGTCACGTTGAGGGCCGCCATAATGAGCGTGCGTTCGCCGAGGCGCACCTTGCGATGGCCAATTTCTAACTCAAACGTTGGACGAGGGGTCATGGATTCAAAGTGGCTAGCGATTAGTGGCTAGTAGTTAGTGGCGAGTGAGTGGTTAGTTTCTAGCCCGCAAGTGGCAAGTGGATCGTGCTCAGTCAGCTCTAGCCGCTATCCACTAGCCACTAATGACTAGCCACTAACCACTGCCTTTTACGCCGGCTGCGGCCGTTCGCGCGACGGCAAGCCCGGCGCGGGTTGAGGCTTCAAGACCTGCGTAGTCTCCGGTGGGGAAGGTTTTGGAGGCAAATGCCGAGCCACTTCCGGCAAAGGTTTCCCTTCAATAAGCAGATTGACCTCGCTGGCATCGAGCACCTCCCGAACCAGCAGGGCTTCCGCGATGCGCGCCAGGGCGTCACGGTGAGTGGTAATGACGTCCTTGGCCTTCAGGTAGGCGGTGTTCACAAACTTCTTCACTTCCTGGTCGATCTTGATGGCGGTGTCCTCGCTGAAATCACGAGAGGTCGAAAGGTCACGCCCCAGGAAGATTTCCTGCTGATGCTTCCCGTAAGCCAGAGGCCCCAGGTCTGACATGCCCCATTCGCACACCATGCGTCGCGAGATTTCAGTGGCCTGTTCGATGTCGTTGCCGGCCCCGGTGGTAATGTGGTTCAGGAAGATTTCCTCCGCCGCGCGCCCGCCCATCATGATGGCCAGTTGCGATTCGAGGTAATCGCGAGTGTAAGTGTGCTTGTCATCCAGAGGGAGTTGCATGGTGACGCCTAGCGCCATGCCGCGAGGGATGATGGTGACCTTGTGGAGCGGGTCGGCGTGCGGGATCGTGGAAGCCACCAGCGCATGCCCAGCTTCGTGAAAGGCGGTGTTTTTCTTCTCCTCTTCGGAAAGGATCATGGACTTTCGCTCGGCGCCCATCAGGACCTTGTCTTTGGAGGTCTCGAAATCGTTCATCATCACCGTCTTGCGGTTCTGCCGGGCGGCGAGCAGGGCCGCTTCGTTCACCAGGTTGGCCAAGTCAGCGCCCGAAAAACCGGGTGAACCCCGCGCCAGCACTGGGATATCCACATCCTCAGCCAGGGGAATCTTTTTCGTGTGTACTTTCAAAATGGCTTCGCGTCCTCCCACGTCAGGGCGTGGAACGACCACGCGCCGATCAAATCGGCCCGGGCGCAAGAGGGCGGGATCCAAAACATCCGGACGGTTCGTTGCGGCAATGAGGATGACGCCTTCATTCGACTCAAAGCCATCCATCTCCACCAGCAATTGGTTCAGCGTCTGTTCGCGCTCATCATGACCACCGCCCAGGCCGGCACCTCGATGGCGGCCCACCGCGTCGATTTCATCAATGAAAATGATGCAGGGCGCGTTTTTCTTCCCCTGCTCGAAGAGGTCGCGAACCCGCGAAGCGCCCACCCCCACAAACATCTCAACGAAATCCGAGCCGGAGATGGAAAAGAAAGGAACGTTCGCTTCGCCGGCAATCGCTCGCGCCAACAGGGTCTTCCCGGTCCCAGGCGCCCCAACCAGCAAGACGCCCTTGGGGATGCGGCCGCCGAGCTTCTGAAACTTTTGCGGCTCCCTGAGGAACTCAATGATCTCCTGCAATTCTTCTTTGGCTTCTTCAACCCCGGCCACGTCCTTGAACGTCACCTTCTTTTGCTGGCTGGAGAGAAGGCGGGCGCGGCTCTTCCCAAATGAAAGCGCCTTGTTACCGCCACTCTGCATCTGGCGCATAAAGAAGATCCAGAGACCCAACAGCAGAATCATGGGCAGGCCGTTAGCGAGCCAAGTCATCCAGGAACCCCCGGAGCTATCCTTGATGACGACGCTGACGTTCTTTTCCGTCAGCGTTTTGTAGAGGTCGGGATAATTTGTGGGGATGGTGGTTTTGAACTTGGCGCCTTCCTTTTTCAGCGTACCGTTAACGTCGGACCCCGTAATTTGGACTTCACGTACGTTGTCCCGATTAATCTCGTTAATGAAGGACGTAAAGGTAAGCTCCTGGATGCTCCCCCCGGTGCTCGACTTGACCACCGCATAGATGAGCAGGGCGGTGACCGCCATCACCACCCAGAAAACTATGTTCTTGACCGCCGAGTTCACTGGGCTTCCTCCTCCTGCCCCTTAGACCCTACGCGGGTCTCTTACCCCCGCTCTCCTATTAGATGCTTCACACAGCTCTCGCGGGCCGGGCCACGAAAGGCAAATCTCTATACTTCGTCTCATCCGCGCCGAGTCCCCGCTAACCCTGAGGGCCGCGCGCTTCCTCAATAAGCAAGATGGCTCGGGACTCCGCCGAAGCTACCACGGAGGCTGCGGGCGGGAATCCCCTGACCCACACAATCTGTTCCCCACATTCCAACACTGGCCAGAGCTTGCGCTGCCTCCGAGGAATCTTCCGCTGGCGAAACAGCTCCTTCAATTTGCGGAGCTTTCGGCTGCCCCAAGGCCAAAACTGGTCGCCAGCTCGCCAATTTCGCAGAAACAATCTGTGCGGCAGTTTCTGCGGATCCAGGGCGCCACTCACTATTTGATTATACTCCTTAGGAATCCCTTGGGGTTCAATAATCTTGAACCGAAACGTAGCACCTAAGTACGGGACGGTTATCTCTCCAGGGACCTCGACAGGGTAGGCATATGCATCCTCAGAAGTCGATTGCGAACCAAGGATGAGCCAATCGAATTCCTTTCTCGCTACTGCCCCGCCCGGCAAAGTAAGGCTCCGGCCACTTTGGGCGCTGGTGGCGAACCGCAGGAGTTCTTCAATGTGGGCGTAAGCCACGCCCCGCAAACCCTTGCCCACGGATTCAAGCATCTGCCGCAAAACCAGCCGCTGAATTGCCGGCGCAAACCCTCGCAGGGCACGCACCGGAATCTTCTCTTCTGCCCCTTCTCGGATGCGCCAGGGGAGGCTGCGCTCGCGGGCCTGTTGCTCCAAGAGCGCTTCTTCATCCCGTGCCCGGTCAGCATGATTCTTGAGAAGCGGGATGAGAGCTGGGTTGAACTCCCTTTCCAGCCAGGGGAGCAGTTCCAGGCGTATCTTATTGCGCCTCAGCCGAGAGTCGAGGTTGGTGGAATCAAGCCGGCATTCGAGCTGGCGCGCTTCCACCTCGCGCGTGATTTCGGCGCGGGTGAGATCAAGAAACGGGCGGGCGACCTTACCCTCCAGCACAGGATAAATTCCACTCAAGCCGCGCGTTCCGGCGCCGCGCAATAAGCGCAGCAGCACGGTCTCAGCCTGGTCGTTGGCGGTGTGAGCCGTCACCACTTTGTCTAGCCGGCCTTGTTCCACAAGTGAGAAGAAAAATCGGTAGCGCAGCTCGCGGGCGGTCGCCTCGAGGTTGCGCTTTTTCTCACGAGCCACCCGCGCTACCTCAGCTTCGCCACCGAGGAAAGCGATTCCGATTGAATCAGCCAGCTTCCGAACAAAGCTCTCATCCGCGTCCGACTCGGCCCCCCGCAAATGATGATTGAAGTGGACCACGGCCAGAGTGATTCCCCAGTCCAAAGCCAGGTCTTTCATGAAGTGAAGCAATAAGACTGAATCCGGCCCGCCTGATACTGCCACGCCGACTCGCTGGCCGGGATGGAAAAGTCCCTGCCTTTTCATTTCCTTCAACCAGCGGGAGTAGATATTGGACTTCCCGAGCATCTATGAGACCTACCGAACTGGGCCGAGGTGGCGCGCCCGTCCGGCCAGAGGAGATGCGGCTCGCTGGCACTGGATGACCAAACGGAGTCTTTTCGCAGCCATTGTAGCACGCACGGACAGATTTGGCGGTGGTAAGAGAATCAGAAACTGGAAATTGGAAACTGGCCCTACTTTCCAATTTCTAGTTTCCATTTTCCAGTTTTCACCCGCCGCCTAACTATCTTTCTTTTCAATAACATTCCAGCTCTTATGGGATAAGGCCATTTGTTTTCATAGACATTACCGCTTCAGCGCCAGTTTTCCACAGCGGTCCTTTGTTTTCAATGACATTCCCGCATAGTTCGTTCACTTTTTGAACTTACTAGTTTCTTCTTTTCCTGTCGGCAGGGACATTTTATCCATAACTCCAATGCCTGCGAAGAGAACTCTCCATCCCGTCTCCTTCAAACGCAGTAGGCGATCGGCAGAAGTAGTGGGCAGAAGGCGGAAAGCAGATGCTCTTCATTCTGACTTCTGACTCCTGAATCCTGGTTTAGCCCCTGCTGCCTGCACACTGCCCTTCTGGACCCGCCCGCCCTATACTACCTACCACCTGTCGCGCGTCCCGCCATACGCTAGTATACTAGCCAATGGTGGGGAGCTTGTCAAGCTTTTTCGGTTTAGCGATCCAGCGGCGCGGCGCTGGCTTACGGAGCGGCGGAGGCCGTCCTGGCGGGCGGGAGTTGATCTTGAATGTCACACAACACTGCACGGGCCCGCTCAAGTTCGGCCTTGAGACTCTCCACGTTGTCGCTGAGGTCGACTAACTGCGTTCGCGTTGTGGCAGGTTCATCGATCGTGAGCGCCGTGGCCAGAAATGCAGGCTTGGCAGACTGCACTCCGGCCACCGGCGCCCCAGAGCACTGTTGAGTGACGCCAAATGCCGATCCGCTTCCGGATCGACTTCCCACACGCTACGAGACTCACACTGCGAAAGTTGACCCCAATCCGCTATCGCTTAGGTACGGCCCGCGGACCGGTAGCCAGTGGCTGGTGGGCTGCCACAGGTGGGAATTTCCCGGTCATGTCCTCCAGGCGAGTGGTCTCGTACCCTTTGCGGCGGGCTACAATCCGGTAGTCGAATTCCACGCTCGACTCGCCGCCCCCCAGTTCACGCACTTGAAAAGAGGTGGGAGTCTTCTGCGCCACGTACAATCCTTTGCAATCCCCGCCGGGAGTAAGGAAGACGTGATAGGCCAGGTTCGCATTCACGGTTTGAAGAAAGACGGGATCGAGCGCAATGGTGGCGACCCCGCTTTCGAGCTTACCGGAGCCGAAGTCCTCAAACCAGACTTCAGGGGCCTCGACGGCATAGAGAGCCACCTTCCGGGCGCCGGCAATGGGAACAACGGCTGACTTGGTTCCGCTGCAACTCACATTCCCGTTGGCGAAAATGGTACAACCATCATCGCTGTAGTTCGGAGCTATGGCATTCAATATCGGCGCGCTTGCAGACGTTGAGTCATTGTTGAGATTTAAGGTTGCATAAGTAGTGCTGTTGTTTGTCCCGGCTAGAGCTATGCCGCCTGCTGTATTCACTCCGAAGACCCCGTCATAGCTAGTGGTGCTGCTTACTCCCATAACTCCGTTGCCACCAGTGTAACCTTCGCCATAAACACCGGCTGAATTCGCGTAGGAAGCGCCGGTCGTCCCTGCGAGCCCCTCAAGACCTCTACCACCCGAGGGCGCAAGACCCACGACCGCCGGGTACGCCGCAGCGTTACTCTGTCCAATGACCGCATTCTCGGATGTACTGCCCGCAATGATTGCAGTGACAGCGGAGGTAGTGACGATCTGCTGCCCGGTGAAGTTGTTGCTACTGGCCGCCAGCGTCGGAACTTTGGTCGTGTCCAGGTTCAGTGTTACCACTCCACTCGTTCCGCCGCCCGTCAGGTCTGTCCCCGCCGTCACGCCGGTGATGGTGCCACCACCACCGCCTCCGCCGCTGCCGCAGGGCGACGCCGTGGTCGTTAGCAAACCGCTTGCCCCGGCCTGGACGCAGTTGCCTGCGGCCAGACCCCCGACCGCCACGCTGCCATCAAACTTCCCCGTGCCGTTCACTTCCAGCGTGGCGCCGGGCGTGGTCGTCCCGATGCCCACCAGGCCCGAC
>Ga0326728_10004163_pt1 | contig 43394 bp, 38 predicted proteins | sample MB3enrmetagenome_FD_207602 | JGI IMG/M metagenome (GOLD analysis project Ga0326728, IMG submission 207602) | Lab enriched peat soil microbial communities from McLean, Ithaca, NY, United States - MB31MN | ecosystem: Environmental > Terrestrial > Soil > Wetlands > Peat | place: USA: New York...
TCCTGGCGGAACGGCTGGTCCACGCGATTGATTGGATGTCGCGCCGGGAACCGGAATTGCCGATCGGACTGTTCGGGGCCAGCACCGGGGCCGGGGCGGCCCTCCTGGCGGCCGCGCAACGGCCGGAACGGGTGGCCGCGGTGGTTTCCCGCGGCGGACGCCCCGACCTGGCCGGCCCGGCGTTGCGGCAGGTCCAATGCCCCACCTTGCTGATCGTCGGCGGCAGGGACAAACAGGTCATTGAATTGAACCAGATGGCGCTGGCGCAATTGCGGTGCAAAACGAAGATGGAAATTGTGCCGCGGGCCACCCACTTGTTCGAAGAGCCTGGCGCGCTGGAGGAAGTCGGGCGGCTGGCGCGGGAATGGTTTGGCGCTCATCTGGCCGCCAAGCCCGCGCGGGAATAGCCGGACGGCGGGGAGGATTTCAGAAGGGCTGTAAGCCGAATTTTGTCTGCCCCGACAGAATCAGGGGAGAGAATCATTTGTCTCAGCAGCCAGTACCCGAAACCTGTTCCGCAGAACGGAACGCGGAGCGGGCCGCCCCCCGGTTTCCTATTTGGCCTTGCACCCGATGGGGTTTTCCGTGCCCTGACGGTTACCCGCCAGGCGGTAAGCTCTTGCCTCACCTTTTCACCCTTACCCCGTCCTTGCGGGCGGGGCGGTTTGTTTTCTGTGGCACTGTCCGTCGAAATGCCTTGAAGCATTCCGCCCGCGTCCATCCCCGAAAGCTTTCGGGGTTACGCGGCATCGCGCCCTCCGGTGTTCGGACTTTCCTCCTCCGTCCCTTTCGGGACGAAAGCGATTCTCCGCCCTTCCGAAATCAAGAGCAATGTAGCGCGTGTAAATCCAAATGACAAGGGCCGTTCGGAAAGAAAACGGCGCAAGTGAGATTTGTCCCGTTCCATTTTTAACCCGATGCCGGCGGCCAACCCTTTCATTTTGCAACCCCGAACCCCGAAAGCTTTCGGGGTTGATTTTCTCAATAGAATTTGCCCCGAAAAAAAACAGTGAAATTTTCGACATTTTGAATAGTCACAACACGTTGTAACCAAGGCACTTATGCACCATCGAAACTTTAGCCTTTGGCCTCTTGTCGCGCCATGGCGAAGCGACGGCGGATCAGCATTTAGTCTTTCACCCCGTCACGTTGCGGGATGGCTGACTTGGTCCAGGCATTGTTGTATTTGTTGACATTGGCGCGCTTGACGGCATGGCCGGTTTTCTGTCTCCTTTCAGCCGTGAGCAACACACGCACAGCAGGAGTTTTCCTGGCTGTCCTTTGGGCCGGCTGCGCCACGGCTGCCAATTGGCCCCAATTCCGCGGCCCCGATGCCTGTGGGGTCGATGCGAGCGCCCGGACACAAATCCGCTGGAATATCGGGAAAGGTGAGAACATCCGCTGGCACACGCCGATTCCGGGTTTGGCGCATTCGTCGCCCATCATTTGGGGAAATGTTGTTTACGTCACTACCGCGGTCGGTCCCGGCGATCAAGATGTGAAGGTGGGGCTTTACGGTGACATCAAGCCGGCGGACGACCAGGAGTCGCATCAGTGGCGCTTGCTGGCCTTGGAGAAGGAGACGGGCAAGATCGTGTGGGACAGGCTGGGCTGCGAAGGGATTCCACGCGGCAAACGGCATCCAAAATCGACCCATTGCAATTCGACCCCCGCAACCGATGGACAGCGGATCGCGGCCATTTTTGGATCGGAAGGATTGTTCTGTTTCGACCGCGAAGGGAATCTTTTGTGGAAAAAGGACCTCGGCCCGATGAAGTCCGGCTACTATATTGTCCCCAGCGCGCAGTGGGGATTTTCCAGTTCGCCGGTGATTCATGATGGCAAAGTGGTGGTGCTGTGCGATGTGTTGGGGGATTCGTTCATTGCCGGGTTTGATCTGGCCGATGGCCGTCAATTATGGCGCACGGCGCGGCACGACGTTCCCACCTGGGGGACGCCGACGGTGGCCAAAGCAGGAGATCGAACGGAGATTCTGGTCAACGGCTGGCACCACACCGGCGCCTACGACTTCGCCGACGGCAAGGAAATCTGGAAATTGGACGGCGGCGGCGACGTGCCCGTGCCCACGCCCATCGTGGCCGGCGGCCTGGCCTGCTTCACCAGCGGCCATGGAAAGCAACGCCCGATGCGCGCTGTCCGGCTTGATGCCCACGGCGATCTCACGGCGACGGGATCGGAAGCAGCCAGCGCCGGCGTGGCGTGGCAGCAGGAGAACAAGGGAAACTACATGCAAACGCCGATTATTGTCGGAGCCTTCCTCTACGGCTGCCTTGACAACGGAATCGTGACCTGTTTCAACGCCAAGTCCGGCGCGATCCGCTATAGCGAACGACTCGGGAACGGGTCGGAAGGATTTACCGCGTCCCCGGTGTCCGACGGGAAGAACCTATATTTTACAAGCGAGATTGGGAACGTCTATGTCATCCCGGCCAACGGAAACTTTTCCGTCGCCACGACCAACACCCTCAACGAAACCTGCCTTTCGACGGCGGCCATTTCGGGTGGAACCCTTTTCTACCGCACGCGCCACGAACTGCTCGCCATCGGCGAGACCCGTTCCAAATAGCAACCTTCAGGAACTCATGACCATGGTGGCCGCACAAACCTCCACCGCGCTGGTCGCTTAAGCCGGAAAACACGTAAAGTGGACAACAGAATATGTGGTTATGCTTGCAGCCCATAAGGCTGTCTGTCCAGCGGGTGAGAGTCCCGTCGTGAGCCGGGATGGCTCACGTAGTGATAACCGGCGCGGAGGCGGGCAACCGACTCCGCGAAAGCCCGGTAGTAAAAGTCCCGACCGAAGCAGGGCAAGCCACTGATCGGGCCGCAGCATCAAGCGAACTTTGCAGCCCCGTTGCATATCCGCATTGATTCCAGAACTCCTGACATAGGCGTCAAGCACAATGTCCGCGTTTGCCACAAGGGGAATGAGCCGGCCCATGCAAATGCCCATTATTTACAGGGATTTGCGTTTTGATGTGGTATTCTCATTTGATCTTTTCGACCGCACGAGGCTGTTCCGTGTTTCGTTTGAACGTTACGGGCAAAGAGTCTTGCCCCTGTTTCCAGGTTCCAGACATTTCCGTCGCAGCCTCGTTCAAAGCTGCCCGAAAAGTAGCCCGGCCGTTATCTGAAGGGCAGGCCAAAAAAAGAGAGCTTTGGCTGACAAAAATGAGGGTTTTGAACGGTATGTCCTTCACGTCTTGTCCCGGTAGGTCAAAGTTCGCCTGGTAGGAGCCGTTGAGATTGGAGATCTTGATGACTATTTGGATTTTGGTTTTATCATTGATAACAAACGTGCCATCCCAAACGCCGACAAATCGGCTTGGCTCAGCCTTGGCCAATATGGCCGGTGCGGGAGCAAATTTGACATAACGAATGTGGCTGCCATAAAAATGCCGGACTACACTGACAACCGCTCCGCTGTCGTCCCGCACGAAAGTCAGGCTGGTAGTGCCGATGGCATCGGCGCAACTGATTTCCGACTCTGGAACCAGTTCGTCCCAGTCCTCCTCCGCCGGCGTGTCCCCAGGAATCTCGACGGTGAATTCACGGCCATTGCGGCGGACAACAAGGACATGGTCATCCGCGCTTTTATACTGGCCGGTGCAATCATCCGCAGTTCTGGCATCCAATTGATACGCCACACGCGGCACGGGCGCGTGGGCGGAGATTCTCAAGCCGCGCCAATCCAAATTCATCTCCCTATCGTGAACCAACAACTGCGTTGCGTGGTTCTTGGTTTCGGGAATGAACATGGCGTCAAAGCCAGTGATCTGGTTGGAAAAGTTGGTTTCAGACTGCGGAAATACTTCATGGCTCGGCGCACATGGTTCTTGCACCAATAAGCGATTGCCGTCCCGACGCACTATCCAGGTGGAGTTGTTATCGGATAGGTATTGTCCCACATAACGGTCGCAGATATTGCCATCCATGTTTGCCGTGCCTGGCGGCCTGGGGGATTGGTTGAGAATCAGATGGTTGAGTATCATGCGCGCCAGAAAATACTGGCTGCTTTGGGACGCGGCCAGAGTGACGACCGCCCGGCGGCGAACCGGGTCCAGAACGAGATATTCCGTGGCACCGCCGCCATGAGTGGCGAATTCGTGTCGCAAGATCGGTGATACCGGAGAAGATACGAACCCAAGGCAGGCGGAAGCAAGTTTTAACAGGTCATTGGCTGTTGAGCTGACGGCACCCGCCCCCTCAAACGCCTCAAATGCGTGTGGCCTCACGCTTGTATGGTTCATCTCGAGCGGCTGGCAGATTCGTTCCATGACCAGACTGTGATAGTTTTCGCCCGCTTTGCGTTCAATGGCCTTTCCCACCAGGTCCATTCCTATATTGGAGTATTCGTAATCGGCTCCAGGATCCCGGCTTGGCTCGTAGCCGGATAAAGCGGCATAAACCGATTCGATTGGGCTTGAGTTCGTGCCGACCCAACGAGGCAAACCGGAAGTATGGGTGGCCAGATGCAATAAGGTGATCTGTTGCCCATGGCGCGTCGGCAGCCGCAGGGAGTCTGGCAGGTACTCTTGCGCCGGGTCGTCCAGTTTCATTTCGCCGCGTTGCACCATGTCCAGCAGCAACAGCCGCATGAAGACTTTGGTGATCGAGGCAATACCGAAGACCGTGTCGCCATTGATATTCGTGCCGTCCATCTGCCCGCGGCTGATCACGCGCCGACCCTGTTCATCAATTATGCCGACCACGATGGCGTCGGCCACTTTGTCGTTGTCAACCCAGTCTCGCAGCATGGTTTCTATCTCGGCGTCGGAGATGGTGCGCGGCCGGGGTTCCTTTTGGTGGGGTGGAGGAATCGTCTCGCGCGGCATCTCGAAAACCGAACTCTTCACTTGGTTCACTTCGATGGAAGTGAATCGCTCGTCGGAATGAAGATGGGCCGTATCGCGCTCATCCTCGGCCCAATAACTGATCCGGGTGGGGAATTGGAAGCCGCCATACTTCCGGTAATCGTTGAACACAAACCGCTCCAGGCTTGGTCCGAAGACACTGCTTCTGATGATCCCGGCCAGGAGATAATTGGTGGTGTTGTAGTAATGCATCTCAATATTGCCGGACTGTCTCACCAGCTTGAGTTCGTAACAGCGCTGGCCTTCAAAGGGACTTTTGCCCAGGTTGGTGAGGGATCGGTAATCTTCAGGGACAGCACACCAGGCGAAGAGTTCTGCCTGTTCGCGCCGTTCCTCCAGAAAGACGCCGTCCAATGCTTGCGGCCGCTGGCCCGGCGGAGCTTCCCAGGCAGTTTGGCCATCGAACCCATTGGCGAAATATCGGGGCGGCAGGAACACAAACGATGCGTCCGGCGTGACATTGAGATCGGCGGCGAACCGGAACTTGTTCGGGCGTTTCGCGGAGATTTCTATGGGCCATGCGTTGGTAACGCCAGGCCCATAAGGCACGCTCTCCGTGTAAAAAAGCACAGTGCCTTTGGCTTGGAAGGATTGGATATTCAGCGCGGCTTCCCTCCCGCCGCGCGCCTCGATGGCTTTGCGCAAGACATTCTCGGCCGATACGGACCCCGCCTCAGCCGCCCCGGCTGCTACAATGCTCCGGAAAAGGAACAGAGTAACCAACAGCAAAAAGGACCGAGGTTGCCGTTTCATAAACAATCTTGATTCAAATAGAGTTGCACCTATTACGGTTTCTATTCATTCAAAAAGGCTCACCATCTGTTGCTAAACGCCTTACATTTATTGTGGGTTTTTCCCTGACGCGGCGTTCATTGGCGCGGACGGCATTGGCCGGGATGTTTGGCGTTGTGCATTGCAAACTGTTGGTTTGGCAGACTGTTCTTATGCTGGATGGAGACACCACAAGGTGCCTCCCGAATCGCGTAATGCAAACGCAAGCGGGAGCCCGGGAAAATGGTTTTCGTCTGGTTGAGATCCTCGCAGAGTGCCGCAATGGCATGTGTGCGGTGGAGTGAACTTTGCGCCGCCACCGTCACGCACAATTCCGTTTGGGTCAAAGGTCAAAGGGGTCGTGCCATAGCTTTGCCTATTTTCGAGCCTGCGCTGAGGAGCGGGTCGGAACAGGATTGGGCACGTGGCCCGGCACTTTCGAATCGAGTATCCCGGAGCGCTCTACCACGTGCGAGGGGTCAACCCATACTTTTGCATGTTCTGCTGCTTACCGGCGCAGTTGTTGCGGCAAGATTATGAATAAAAAAGGGCGTAACAATAAGACGACAGCAGAAAATTTGGAGAGAAAGTTCGACCAGGGCGGGGACGTAATGGACTATTTTGACCTCACCAAAGCGAGTCGTCCTCTGCTGGAGAAGGAGCGGATCACTCTGGACATTCCGCACTGGATGATCCTCAAAATTGACCGCGTCGCCCGACGCAAAGGCATACCCCGGCAGGCTCAAATTAAGGAATGGCTTAAACTCAAAGAGGAGGAACCCTCGGCCATTTAGCCCGACGCGACGGAATCATAACGAGGGTTCGATTCTCTTCACCCGCTCCACTTTCCGGAATGAATCGTCGTTACGCAGCCCGCCCCAACCATTTGAACACGGCGACCTCAACGTCGGCGAGTTGGGTGGCGTTGAGCACACCAACCTTGCGAATGGCTCGGACAGTTGGGTAGGTCGCGATGCTCTGCGCAATAAACGCGCCGTCTTTGAGAAACGGAACTTGCATCTTGACTTCAAACTCCGAGCCGCGAAGCGCAGTACTGTGGAACACCACAGTCACAACGGCACAGTCGGTATCGGCAAAAGGAACGCTGAAAACGAGGACTGGTCGGACCTTCTCGACCATCCCGCAGGCGAACCACCAGACTTCGCCTCGTTTAGGAGGCACGCTCCTCCTCGCCGATCATCGCCGCCAATTGGTCACCGGCCGCAGCCGCCACGTCGTCACTGAGCGGGCCGGAATCCCACGGCGGCAGATGGTAAATCAACTCTTGCACAAACTCTTTTTTTTCCTCAACCGCCAGCGCCTCGAATTCGGAAAGCAATTTTACGGTAGCTGCATTCATGCGGGAAATCTACATGACGGCGGTCTAAATGTCACGCGCAAACCTTGCCTTAACGTGCTGAAGCCACCGTTCGGGCCAACGCGGGAATGACGGTTCACTGTCCGAGTTCCTCGGCGGTCAGTTGGACGAAAAGGTCGTAAATGATGGACCTTTTTTCGGCGAACACGCAATCCATGTGCCGCGCTCCGCTTCCAAAGACTTCCCGGAATATGACGCGGTGGCCCGAAACCCGAAGCCGGCTGTATCCTTCAAGTTTTCCCTCCAGGGGTTTGACATCGCCACGATCGCCTGCCAGCGCTTTGATGGCCCGGGTGAGCTTGCGGCGCGGTTCGGGCGCGAGGGATTCGACGGAGGCAATCACCTGCGGCGAAACGTGGACTCTAGTCTTCATCCAGGACGGACACGTCGCGCATGTGGACCCTGCCGGCCTGGTAATCGGAAATCGCCTTCATCGCCTCACGATTACCCATGATTTCCAGAGTCTCGATAATCGCCTCCATCCGGTTTCGGGATATGATGTAAGCGACGGTGCGTCCGTTCCGGGCGAGGGGCACCGAACCTTTTGCCTCGGCCCGCCGGACGATGGCGGGACCTTCCCTTTGCAAATCCGTGATGGAACAAATATCTTGCACAATAAATCTATGCACGCCGCTCCGCCTGAAAAGCCAACCCGTCTTTTGGCAGAACCGCAATTTAATGATTGTAGCGTCGGCGCTGCGCGCCGATTTCGAGCCATAGGCTCGACCCCACACCAAATTAATACTACAAATAGGACGCTCCTACGGAGCGTTGGGTGGCTGGAAATGGTATTAGTCCGCGACTGCCAGGTCCATGTCGCGGGTGTAGTATAAGATGCGGCTGCAATTGGGGCAGGTGACCAATTCGCGGGCGGCCTGGCATGAGACGATCAATTGCACGGGATATTTCATGTGGCAGCCGCCGCAAACCCCGTGCTGAATCCCCACCACCACGCTGCCACCCTTCTGCACCAGCAACCGTTCATAGCGCTTCAAAATGGAGGCATCGAGGACGGCGGTCAGTTGGGCGCGATTGGATTCCAGTTCGGCCAGCTCGCTTTTCAGGGTCTGTTCCCGCGCCGCCAACTCTTTTAACCCGCTTTCGGTCAATGTGACGGCTTCCTCCGCTTCGCGGCCCAGGGTCAGGACTTGTTTTTGGAAGGTTTCAGCCTGTTCCATCAACTCCAATTGCCGGTCTTCAAGCCGGGCGATGTCCGCGCGGCAGGTTTCGATTTCGTGGGCCAGGGCGCGGTATTCCTCGTTCTTTTTGGTTTGAAATTGTTGCAGGGAATATCGCTCGATTTGCTGCTGTTTGGAATTGACTTCCAACTCGAGCTTTTTGCGCTCTGTTTCAGCCAGTTTGATTTTTGTTTTGACAGCTTCCAAACCGGCCCTGGCGCCGCCGGCCTTGTCTTGCAGCATCTGGCGCTCCGGGGCAATGCGCGCCAGTTGGTCTTTGACGAGCGACAGGCGGTGATCCCTTTCTTGCAATATGAGGAGTTTTTCGATTACATCTTGAATTGTGCCATCCATCGTCGGAAAACGTTAGCCGTCCTCAAAGGGCAAGTCAAATGCGGATGCCGGCAGGCAGCGCTTTAATTTGGCGTAGTGTCGAGCCTGTGGCTCGAAATCGGCGCGCAGCGCCGACGCTACAGCCATTAAATAATTTTGGCGAAAAACGGCCAACCGTGCGATGGTTTGGCTGTGAGAAATATGCACCGATTCAAAACCGCGTTTTATCTGTCCGCCGCCCTGATGGCCGGCGGCATGTCCGTCCTGGCCCTGGATTCTCCCGCACTGACCCTGGCGCGCCAGCTCAACGACGCGTTCATCGAGGTCGCGGACAAGGTTTCCCCGTCCGTGGTCGTGATCGAAGTGACGGAAAAAGTCCGCGACGGCGAGGACGAAGGGTCCTGGTGGGACCTGATTCCGCCAGAAGAAAGGCCGCGCCACCACAGGCACAGGCACAGCTCGCGTCCGGAGACGATTGAGGGGGAAGGCTCGGGCTTCGTGGTTTCCGAAGACGGTTATATTTTGACGAATGATCACGTCGTCGAAAATGCGGATAAAATAGTGGTGCGCTTCAAGGACGGCCGGACTTACGACGGGGAAATCAAAGGGACCGATCCGGAATCGGACATTGCCGTGGTCAAAATAAAGGCCAGGGGCCTGACCCCGGCCAGGCTGGGGGATTCCGACAGCACGCGGGTGGGGGAATTCGTCCTGGCCATCGGCGCCCCGTTCGCCCTGAGCTATAGCGTGACTTTTGGCCATGTCAGCGCCAAAGGGCGGTCGTTCGAAGGGGAAACCCGGGGGTACGCCGACCAGGATTTCATCCAAACCGACGCCAGCATCAATCCAGGCAACAGCGGCGGACCGCTGGTCAATCTGTACGGCGAAGTCATTGCTGTCAATACCATGATCGAGGGGATGAACACCGGCATCGGCTTTGCCGTTCCGATCAACCTGGCCAAACGGGTCAAGGACCACTTGATCGCCGAGGGAAAATTCACCCGCTCCTGGATTGGCATCTACATCCAGGAATTGGGGGAGTATCCCGAATACAAGAATCTCGACAAGGCATTGGCGCCGGACACTGACGACGGCGTCGTGGTCGTGGGAATGGCGGCCAACGGTCCGGCGTCAAAATCCGAATTGCGCGCGGGGGACGTGATCGTTTCCGTGGAAGGCAAAACGGTCAAAACGGCGCGCGAGCTCAAAGACTCCATCCTCTTGCAACCGCCCGGCCATGTCCTGGGGTTGAACGTTGTCCGCGGCAAGGATCATCTGTCCATCAAGGTGCGGACGGAAGCGTTGCCGATGGAGGCCGAACTGGCCGAAGCCGGACATCAGCGCGACGCAGAAAGCGGGTCTCCGGCCTTTGGCCTGACCGTTCAGGCAACGACGAAGGATTTGGCCGGACAGTATGGAATTGAGCCTGATTCGGGGGTGATCGTGACGGCGGTGGAGCGCGATTCGCCCGCCGATAAAAAGGGCATCCAACCGGGGGACATCATCACCCAGATCAACCGCCAGCCGGTGGCCAATCTGAAGCAATTTCGCCAGGCGCTCAAAGCGGCGGATGCCCGGAAGGGTCTGATGGTCAATTTGATCAGCAACGGGTCCAACCAGATGGTCATTTTGAAAGACAACGGCCGGTAAATCTGTTCACAGCTTGCGCTTCGCCCGGTAATTCCTAAAAAACTTGCCAGATTCTGACGGGCAGGCAACCATCCTGATCGCATGGAGTTGAAAAGTATTGAAACTCTCAAATCACTGCTTTTGCGCGGCAATCCGGAGTTTTGGGAACTCCTGAAAAACGCCACTTGGGCCGCCCGGGATTTTGACGAACTGTTCCTGCTCACCTCGCTGCGGAAAAAAGCAAAGGCCCGCCAACTTCCCAGACCGGGCATGGCGCATGAGAAAACCCGGCTGGCAATTTTGGGCGGATACAGCCTCTACCCGTTCCACGATCTGCTGGAGCATTTTTGCGAAGTGGCAGGCGTTTCTTGTGAGGTTTGGCTGGGGGATTATGACAATTATGTCTCGGAAATCCTGGACGAAGCCAGCCGGCTTTATGGTTTTGCGCCGCAAATCGCCCTGCTGATTCCGTCGGAACAGCGTTGCCGGTATAACGGCAGCTTGACTGACTCGCGGCAGGCGCAACAAATTGAGGCGGGCAAAGTGGTGGACTCGTTGCTGGAGATGGCCCGCAAAGTCCACGATAAGTGCCGCGCCGAGGTGATTGTTGCCAATTTCATGCTGCCGGCGCGACACGACCTCGGCGCCTTCCGGGGGCGGACGCTGGGTTCGGATTGGGCTTTTCGGAAATGGGTAAACCTGGAACTGGGGCTGAACGCTCCGCCTTACGTTCACATCTGCGACCTGGAATTTCTTGCCCATCGCCTCGGGGGCATTCAATCGCGGGACGACCGCGCCTGGTTCGAGAGCAAACAACCTTGTTCGTCCGCGCTTCTGGTCGAGTTGGCCCGCGAGGCCGCGCACTTGATTGAATCGCTCCGAAGGCCGCCCAAAAAAGTGTTGGTCCTGGATTTGGACAACACGTTGTGGGGCGGTGTCGTTGCGGAGGACGGGCTGGAGGGCATCGAGCTTGGCGACACCTCGCCGCGCGGCGAAGCATTCAAAGCATTTCAAAAATATGTCATTTCGCTCAAGCAGCGCGGTGTGCTGCTGGCCGTGTGCAGCAAGAACGATTATCCGAAGGCGGCGGAGGTTTTTGAGAAACATCCCGAAATGACTTTGCGGATGGAGGATATTGTTTCTTTCAAGGCCAACTGGGAGCCAAAGTCCGATAACATCCGCCAAATGGCCGCCGAATTAAACCTCGGCCTGGACAGTTTTGTGTTTGTGGACGACAACCCAGCGGAAATTGAAATCGTCCGGCAGTTTGTGCCGGAGGTGACAACCCTCCTGCTGGGGCCGGACGCCTCCAGCCATGTGGCCCAACTTCAGGATTGCAGATTGTTTGAACCGCGAAACATCACCGCCGAGGATGCCGAACGCACAAACCAATACCGTTCCGAAGTCCAGCGAAAGGCGCTTCAGTCGTCGGTCACGGACATGGGTTCGTACTGGGAATCACTCGCGATGGAGGCTGCCATCAACGAATTCACGGCGGCGGATGTTCCCCGCCTGGCGCAACTCATCAACAAGAGCAACCAGTTCAATCTCACGACGCGCCGCCGCACGGAAGCCGACATTCACGCGCTGATGAGCAACCCGGAGTATGTGGGATTCTCCGTCCGTCTAAAGGATCGTTTTGGCGACCACGGATTGATCTCCATTGTCATCGGCCATAAAAGGGATGATACGATGGAAATTGACACCTGGCTGATGAGTTGCCGGGTGTTGAAGCGCCAGGTTGAGGAGGAAGTTCTCAACGAACTCGCCCGGCTGGCCGCGAGCCGGGGTTGCGCGCGGCTCCAAGGGGTCTATCTGCCCACCGCCAGGAATGAAATGGTGCGTGACTTTTACACCCGCATGGGCTTCACTTTGACAGCCGAGAAAGAAAATCGCCGTGAATTTGAACTGATTATGACGAAGTTTCAGCCGGTTTCCACCAAGATCAAAATCATCCGCCGGGCTTATGAATCAAGCTGACGTCATAGCCAGATTGCAGACTGTCTTCGACACCGTATTTCTGGAACCTGTGGTTTTGACGCCGTCCATCAGTGCGAAGGACGTTCCGGAATGGGATTCGCTCATGCACATTTCGCTGATACTGACGGTGGAAAAGGCGTTTTCCGTCCGTTTTCGCGTGGGCGAGGTCGAGACCGCCCGCAACGTGGGTGAATTTGCCGATTTGATTCTCAAAAGAATGCAGGAGTCCTGGTGAGTCCGGCATTTTCCTCGACCAGACAGGCGGCGGCGTTTGCATCGCTGCTGCTGCTGCTGCTGCTGCTGCCGGCGCTGATGGGCAAATCCTGGCTGCCGCCGCGCGAACAAATTTATTCTTCCCTGCCTTGGGGAGCTGGCGCATTTCCCTATTTGCACGATCAGATCTTCGACGAAAAAGGCGACATTGACATCGCCTTCATGGGATCATCCAGAATATGGTGGGGAATTGACACACCGCAGGTTCAGGCGCAATTAAGTCAAAAGCTGGGACGCAAAGCGGTTGTCAGATCGCTTTGCTGGAATGCGCCCGGCTTCGATCCGTTCTATTTCATCATGCAAGATCTGCTGCAGCACAGAAAAGCACGCGTCATCGTGTTCCCCGATTGCAGCGCTGGTGCCGGTAACACCGCCCACCCTTGGGCGCCATTCTTTTTCCGCCTGGCTGACAACGCTGAAGGAATTGCCGGGTTGGCGTTCAGGTCGAAGATTTCGTTTTATACCAGCGCGATCCTTGGAATGCCGCGAAATCTTTTGGGTTTGTTGCGCACCAACCTCCCGGCCATCGCTTCAGATGAAATTTCGTGGCCGGGATTCACCCATGTGAAAAATCCCGCCCAGCGGCTGGGTTCGCTCGCTCTGCGCATGAGAATGGGCCAGACCTTTGCCGATTACACGCCGCAGGCCGGTGCCCGCCCTTCGGATGTTTGCGTTTATTCAGAGGCAACAAAGCAAAACTTCCGTGTTTCAGGAGACCCGTTCTGGCCCATGCAAGCCGCCTTCGCCCGGAAGATCGCGGCCCTGGCGCAGGAGCATCAAGTCCAGCTTGTTTACCTGCATTTGCCGCAAGCCTCCGAAATGAAGTCCTCTGTGATCGAAGAACGGACCTTCTGGCCGGATTTTTTTGGCGCTCATATGGCCATGATTGGGGTTCCTCCGACAAAGCTGTTTGAGGGAATGTCCGAAGAAAACATTCTCAAACTGTTTTACAACCAAGAACACCTCAACCAAAACGGGCAGGAATATTTCACCTCAATCATCACCCCAAGCCTCGTGCAGATTTATGAAGATCAAACCAAACCTTGAATCAACCATTTACCTGGCGGTGATTGTTTTGTGCCTGATCACACTGCTGCTCGTGGTGTCCTCGGGCGACCTGTTCAGGGATACCAAGGTTGTTTACCAGGCGTTTTAACGATGCACGGACAGATCATTCTGTGGGCTGAAATTCTGGGCTACATTTTGGCCGCGCATTTGGTGATGAAGCGGTGGCGGGGTCTGTGGCGGGAGTTTGTGTTCACCGCCTTGAACGTCGCGGCCCTGTATTTGTTTTTCTTTTACGGCAAGGGCAGCCGCTCCACCCCGACCTTTCTGGCCTATCTTGCGGTGGTCGTTTTCCAATACTTGATGCTTCGGCTCTTTGGGGGAAAGAAGGGATGGCGGCCCTGGCTGGCGTTTTTCACGCCGATTCTGGCCCTGATCCTGATTCGCTATGTCCCGTCGTCCTTGTACGCGGGCAGTCATTTTCCTTATGGTCCCCTTTTTATTGGAATCTCTTACCTGGCATTTCGCACCAGCCTTCTTGTGCTTGAAGTCCGCAACGGGACGGCGCCGCTTCCTGGATTCCTCAGGCACCTCGGCTTCTGTTTTTTTGTGCCAACCATGCCCGTGGGTCCGATCAATCCGTATGCCAATTACCACCGCGCTTTCGATGTGGCGCCTCCGTTCATCCCGCCGGGCCGGGCGTGGCTGCGGATCCTCGTGGGACTGGTCAAGTATAAGTTTGTGGGAAACGTCTGTTTTCAGATGACTTACACCAATTTATTGTTTGATGACCACTATCATCCCCGGGTGGATCTGGCGGTGGCCGTGGTTTTTTATTACCTGTTTCTTTACTGCAATTTTTCCGGTTTTTGCGACATGGCCATCGGCGCCGCCGGATTGATCGGCATTCCGGTTGCCGAAAATTTCAACAACCCCTTTGCCGCGCGCAACGTCAGGGACTTCTGGAACCGCTGGCATATTACCCTTTCGCAATACATGCGCGACGTGGTTTTTGCCCCGCTCTCCAAATTCCTCGTGCGCCTCACCGGGCCGGCCTTCGCCAACCATGCCATCGCGCTGACCATTGTGGTGGTTTTTCTGCTTGTGGGCATCTGGCACGGCGCCGGCTGGAATTTTGCCGCATTCGGAGCCGCCCATGCGCTCGGAGTTGTTGTGAACCATTATTACACCATCGGCCTGAAAAAATGGCTTGGGCGGGACGGGTTCAAGGCCTATAATCTAAATCCCTGGATTCGTGCCGCCGCAGTGGCATTGACATTTTGTTACTGTGCGGCAACTTTGTTCCTGTTTGCCAACACGTTTCCGGAAATGAAGGAAATCTTTTCGTCAATGAGATGAGCCGAAAATGAACAATCCCCTGTCAAATGCGCGCACCTGCCATTACCACGAAATCACCGTGGGAATGAAGGAAACGCGCGATTATGTGATCACATCGGAAGTGTATGAGAAGTTTCTGGCCGCCTTTCATGATTACAGCCCGCTCCACATTGATGAGGAATATGCAAAGTCGCGCGGGTTTCACGGCCGGGTGATGCATGGTTCCCTGCTAAATGGTTTTATTTCACACTTCGTCGGGATGTATTTTCCAGGCAGGTTGAGTCTGTTGCTTGCTGTTGATCTGCGTTTTTCCAATCCCTCCTATCTTGGAGACGCGATTCGCATAGACACTGTGGTCAGCCAAAAAGTTGACGCGCACAACACCATAGTCCTGGATGCAACCCTATCAAATACAACGCGCAACCATCTGGCGGCCCGGGGGCGGATAAATGTCATGGTTAAGGACGAATCTTGAAACGCACTGTAATTATCACGGGTGGAACCAAAGGATTGGGCAGGGAGACGGCTCTTGCTTGTGGCCGGGCCGGCTATTGTGTTTTGGCGTTATATTCCTCCGACGAACGCGCCGCCCGGGAACTCGCTGCCGTCATGGTTGAAACGAAAATGAACGGGCTTGTGTTGCGGCATGACGTGCGTTCCGAAGGGACGTCCATTTGGAACCGTCCGGAGATTCAAGAGGCGGAGAGCTTGACGTTGGTGCATAATGCCTGCGCGGCCTTTTCTCCAGTTCCCATGCACCAATTGAACTGGCGGGATTTTGAAAGCAATTTCCTGACTGCGGTCAAGGGTGCATGGCATTGCTCGCAGCCCCTGATCCGTCTCATGCTGAAAAAAGGTCAGGGTTCGATTGTCAACATTCTGACTTCAGCCATCGAGGGAGCAGCGCCGAAAGGGTTCGCGGCTTACGTCACTGCCAAACATGCCTTGCAGGGCTTCACGCTTGCTTTGGCCGCTGAATATGGCGCGCGCGGCCTTAAAGTGTTTAGCGTGTCGCCGGGCTATATGGAAACTTCCTTGACTCAACAATGGGATTCCCGGTTGCGTGAGACAATCCGAACCAATTCCAGCCGCATCACCCTGCCGGCCGAAGCAGCGGCACGCATCGTCGCTTTGTTGGGCAGTGATGCAACTCCGGGCCGCGGCGAGAATTATTCAGTGTAAATTGCGTGCAGGACGCGATGGCCATGACGAAAGGCCTCAGATCGTCTTCATCCGTCTGTTAGGATTGAATCCGCCAGGCAAACATGCCAATGTATCCACCCATGATGAAGCAAACACAGTATTTGCCGGCAAAAGCAACGACCGGATCGCAGGTTGAAAAATGAGAGACCTGCCGCCCATCCCCGCCGCCGTGGCGCGAAATCAAATGCACGCCATTCAGGAACGGTTCCAAAAAAACGTCGTTCCCACTTATGCGCGGTTCGACCTGGCGTTGGATCGCGGCGAGGGGTCGCGCGTCTGGGACGTCGATGGGAAATGTTACCTGGATTTTGGCGGAGGGATCGCGGTGTGCTCGCTGGGACATGCCCATCCCGAAATAACCCGGACGCTCATGGAGCAATCCCGCAAGCTGGTCCATGTTTCCAATCTTTATTTCCAGGAGCCGCAGGGCTGGCTGGCGGAAAAACTGGCCGGCCTGATTGGCCCCGGGAAAATATTCTTTTGCAACAGCGGCGGCGAGGCCGCGGAAGGCCTCTTCAAACTGGCCCGCAAGTTCGGCCACGATGAAGGACGGTTTGAAATCCTCACGGCGGAGAATTCATTTCACGGCCGGACGCTCGCCGGCATCTCCGCGACCGGCCAGCCGAAAATCAAAAAGGGGTTTGAGCCGATGGTGCAGGGCTTTCGCCATGTTCCCTTTAACGATCTGGCGGCGGCGCGCGCGGCGCTGTCGCCGGCGACGGCGGCGATTTTAATCGAAGGGGTGCAGGGCGAAGGCGGCGTTGTGCCCGCCACGGCGGAGTATTTGCTGGGCCTGCGCCAATTGTGTGATGAGAAAAAGTTGTTGCTGCTCATGGATGGCGTGCAATGCGGCCATTTCCGAACGGGCCGCTTCCAAAGCTTTCAGCGCATTTTGGAAGACGCCGTCCATCCGGTCGCCGCCGCCGGGTTTCTGCCGGACGGAATCGCCATGGCCAAGTCGTTGGGCGGCGGATTTCCCATCGGGGCATTTTGGGTGAGGCAGCCGTGGGCGGACGTGCTGGGGGCCGGGACGCATGGCTCGACTTTCGGCGGATCGCCGCTGGCGTGCGCGGTGGGATTGAAAGTGCTCGAAGTGATCGAGCGCGATCATTTGGCGGACCACGCCCGCCAGACGGGTGAATTCCTCAAGACGAAACTGGCGGCGCTGGCCGCCAAATATCCGCGCGTCATCAGCCAAGTGCGCGGGTTGGGGCTGATGATCGGGATCGAACTGGCCGGGGAAATCCCGGCATTTTCAACCACCGACAAGGCCCCCGCCATCCAGTTTATCAATCACTTGCACGAAGCGGGCCTGCTGGCCATTCCCGCCGGCGCCAGGATCGTCCGGGTTCTTCCGGCCCTGAACCTGCCACGGGAAGACGCCGCCGAAGGTGTGCGCATCATCGAATCCGTTGCCGCAAAATTATCCCCATGAAACATTTATTGAGCATCGAACAATTGTCGCGGGCCGATTTTGAACAAATCCTGGCCGCCAGCGCGAAGATGAAAAAGGAGCGCGGCAGGGGCGAATCGAAACCGCTGGCCGGGCAGATTTGGGCGCTGCTCTTTGCCAAGTCATCCACGCGCACCCGCGTTTCATTCGAGGTCGGCATCCGGGAATTGGGCGGACAGGCCATGTTCCTCAACGCCTCCGAGATTCAACTCGGGCGCGGCGAGCCGATCAAGGACACGGCCCGCGTGCTGGGACGAATGATCCATGGCGCGGTCATCCGCACTTACGCGCAAAAGGACGTTGAGGAATTCGCCCAATACGCCGGCCTTCCCACCATCAACGCGTTGACCGATGAGGAGCACCCCTGCCAGATTCTGGCCGATATTTTCACCTGGCAGGAAAAGCGCGGGCCGATCCGGGGCAAAAGGGTCGCGTTTTTTGGCGACGGCGCGTGCAACGTCCCCGCCTCCTGGATATTCGCGGCGGCCAAACTGGATTTTGAATTGCGCATCGCTGCGCCGAAAAAATTCCAGCCCCCGGCCGCGCTGCTGCAGCGCGCGCGCGGCAACATTATTTGCACCGAAGACGTCCGCGGCGCGGCGCAAGGCGCCGACTTGCTCTACACCGACGTCTGGGTCTCCATGGGCAAGGAAACGGAATCGGCCGAGCGCCTGCGCGAACTGGCCGGCTATCAACTCAACGGCGAACTGGTCAAGCTGGCCAAACCGGACGCGCTCGTCATGCATTGTCTGCCGGCCTACCGCGGCAAGGAAATCGACGAACAAACTTTTGAAGCCAACGCCCAAACGATATTCGACCAGGCGGAAAACCGGCTGCATTGCCAGAAGGCGGTCCTGCAATGGATTGTCCAATAGAGTTTATGAAAGTGAACGAATGCGAGTTATGATTGACCCTTTCCATCGCATCATGGGGGAGTGACGGATGCAAAGCGTTTACATTGATACGGCGGTGGTCAGTTTTCTCGTGGCGCGCCCGCAAGCAGGCACGATAGCGCACCAATGGCATATCTGGACGGAGGACTGGTGGCGGATGCGACTCCCTTTTTTCGAGTGCTTGATTTCAGCGGAAGTGTTGCGCGAAGCGGCAGAGGGCGATCCGGAGATGAGTCGGCAGCGATTGGCAGCCTTGAGCACGTTGACGGTGCTGCGTCGCACGCCTGCGGTAGATGGATTGGCGGAAGCGTTCTTGTCAGCCGGACCGCTGCCGCAAAAAGCCAAAGCGGACGCGGTGCATTTAGCATTCGCTTCGGTTTACAAAATCAACTATCTTCTGACATGGAATTGCAAGCACCTGGCCAACGCCGTGATTCAGTCGCGGCTGCAACCGGTGGCGGAGCAGCGGGGCTACCGTTTGCCGATTGTTTGCACGCCGCTGCAATTGATGGGAACAATTGAGTATGAAGGCTGACCCGATCATTCAAGAGGTTGAAGCCGTCAAGGATCGGCTGGCCGAACAGGCTGGCAGCGACCTGCGACGGTTCCTTGACCAAATGGACGCATGGCAGGCGGAACATCCGCACGCCGGGCCGGTGGTAAATTCGCCTGAAGAACTACAGGCACGATTGCGCCATCGTGAAGCGACTGAGCCGCCTCCGCCCCCTGGTGAACCCTATCGCGTTCACGATCCGATCATTGCCGAGGTGCATCGCATCCGCGAGCAGCTTTACCGCGAGCGGGAAAACGCGCCGCTTATCCTGAAGGACGAGCCGCCGCGCAAAAAAGATTGATGCGACTTAATGGAAAGGGAAAGGGTCAGTGCCGCAAAGGAACGCATGGAAGGCAAAACTTGAATTGCCCCCTTCCCAAAAAGGCTTTCAGTTTGCAACCCCGAACCCCGAATGCTTTCGGGGGAGCAGCTTGCCACCACGAACTGTCTTCAGAAAAGCCGGCTGCCTTGGGCGATGATGCGAAGCTGCGCGAAGTGTATTTGTAGGCAGACAGCCTTGCAGAACCATACATCTGTGAGGCTTGGAAAACCCGGAAAATATGCGATGATAATGGATGCTCCAATTGCGGACCAATGAGCGGCGTATGGGACTAAAACTTGCAGTTCTGCTTGCGGTTGCTTTCGTTTCTTTTCGCCCTTCGGCGCAGGCAGGCACCAATTTCCTGGCCGGGGCGGACTTTTCCTTTTTCACGTATTTCACAAATCTGGGCGTTGTGTATAAAGACGGCGGGGTGGCCACGAATGGCATTCAAATTCTCAAGAACCATGGCATCAATTGCGTGCGCCTGCGCCTGTTCACCAGCAGCCAGGCCCAGGCGGCGACGAATGCTTACAACTACATCAATAATACCAACTATACCGTGCCGCTGGCGGTGCAGGTCAAAAATGCCGGCCTGCTGTTCTTGCTGGATTTTCATTACTCCGACACCTGGGCTGACACCAGCCATCAAGCCATTCCCTCCGCGTGGTCAGGCCTGAATTCCAACCAGCTTGTCCAGCAGATGGTCACTTACAACAGCAATACCATCGCCACTTTTGCGGCGGCGGGAGCGATGCCGGATTATGTGCAGATTGGCAATGAAATCACCGACGGCATATTGTACCCCGATGGCGGGCCACTTTCGGGCAGCGGCACCCCGTTATGGGCGCAGTTTGCCAAATACCTGAATGCGGCGATTCAGGGAATTCAGGACGCCTCGACCGCCGCCGGCAAACCCATGCCCAAGATCATTGTTCATATTGACCAAGGCGGAAATTGGGCCACCACCGAGTGGTTTTTTGACAATCTGGAAGCGGAGGGCGTTCCTTTTGACATCATTGGCGAGAGTTATTATCCGTTTTACCAAGGCTCCTTGACCGCGTTGGGCACCTGCCTGAGCAACACGGCCAATACTTTTTGCAAACCCATCATTGTCGCCGAAACCGCTTTTCCCTGGACCAACACCTGCCCCTCCGCCTGGTTGAGCGGTTCTGATGTTGTGAATACTTCATATCCCCCCACCGAAAGCGGCCAGGTCAGTTTTTTAGAGGCAGAGAATCAGATCGTGGCCAGTGTGCCCAACGGGCTTGGGCTCGGCGTCTTTTATTGGGGGGGGGAGTATCAGGCGGCGTCGATCGCCTACGAAGAAGCGGGTTTCAATACGTCATCGTTTTTTGATGCGGGGGGCAATCTGTTGCCGTCTCTCAACGCCTTTGTCGCGTCCGCCCTGTCGGCACGGCCGCCGATCTCGTACCTGTATCAGGAAAATTTTGGCGCCACGGCGGAAACGGGACTCACTTTGGCTGAAGTTGGCTGGAATCAAGTTCTTGGTTCGGGGGGATATGGCGGCATATACGCCCAGCCGAATGCGATAGACGTTAGTACCGGCCAGTCTTTGCCCGCCTCGGCGGCATATTTTGGAGGCAGCAGTTCGGGAACCGGGATTTTTTACACCACCAACGGAGCCGGCAGCGGAACCTCCGGCACCTCTGCATTCACCAGTATTGATCCAACCCTTTACTCGAACCTGACTTTTTCCGTGGAAACGCAGGAGAGTTACCAAGGCGGCAATGTCACTTCCAGTTTTGCAGTTCAGGTCGGAGGGGCGTGGTATGTGTCAACCAACAAAATAACCCCCTATGTGGAAAGCCAGGGCGGCACCAATTTTTTGTTGACAAGCCTGATGTATAATCCCATTGCGTCCGGTTGGAACCAACTGACAATCGGCGGCAGTTCCGTCACCGTGGGTTCGGAAGCGTCGTCCAATTTGTCCGGCCCGATCACCGGCATTGGCATTGTGGTCAAGGTCGCCTCTGGCGGCGGCAGTTGGGATTACAGCGATCTTTTGATCAAGGCAACTGCGCCATGCATCGTGTCGCAGCCCACGAACCTGTCGGTGGCGCTGGGCGGCAATGCGAATTTCGCGGTGGGAGCGACCGGCGCCCCAACGCTCCTTTATCAGTGGCAGTTCGACAACACCAATTTGGCGGGCGCCACAAACTCCGCCGTTGTCCTTGGCAATATCCAGGCTTCCAATGCCGGCCCCTACCAGGTGGTGTTGACCAATTCTTACGGGGCCGTCACCAGTGCCGTCGCCCTGCTTGGCGTGACGGGGGTGCCGACGTCATTTTTCTCCGGTCCGGGCGGCCTCCAGTTGAGCAACGGGCAATTCCTGTTCTCATTGACCGGGTTGACTGGCCAGGGGGCGGTGGTGATCGACGGCTCGACGAATCTGGTCCAGTGGGTCCCCATTTTCACCAACCCCTCGGCTTTCGGCGCGGCCACGATCATTGATTCCAACGCGGGCCTTTTTCCGTGGCGCTTTTACCGCGCCTTGACGCCCTCGGCGCCTTAGAGCGCCCCCAAGCTCACCGGGTCACCCAATGTGTGCGGCGCAGAAATGTTGCTGCAGGATAAGCATCACGGCGCCTTGCAGGCGCGGTTGCGCGGCCGGGTCGGTGGGCACGATGCGCGGGATGTTGAGGCAGTGTCGTTTCAGCACGTTGTTGATGATCGGCGCCACGCGATTCCACGCGGCGGTCACGTCGCCCACCAGGACAATGAGATCGGGCGAGAAACCATTTGCCAGCATCGCCAGGCCGACGCCGAGGTAATGCGCCATCCGATCCAGCGTCTGGCCGGCTCTGGCGTCGCCTTGCGCGGCGAGGGCCAGGAGATCGGAGAAGGAAATGCCGGACGGGTGTAGCACGCCGGGCTGTTTGTCGCCCGCGTATGGGTGGTAATAATTCACCGCCGCGACGTTCGAGGCGAAGACTTCCCAACAGCCGCGGTTGCCGCAATTGCAGAGGGGTCCGTTCTCATCGAGGGAGACGTGGCCGAATTCTCCGGCGCAACCCGACGGCCCGCGCACCAACTGGCTGTTGGCGATGATCCCCACGCCGATGCCTTCGGACACCGTGACGACAATCAAATCGCGCACACTGTCAGGATGCCGTCCGGTCCACAGTTCGGCCAGGGCGCAGGCGTTGGCGGCGTTTTCGAGCGCCACGGGCAGGCCGGTGGCGTTCTCCAGCGGCGGTTTCAAATCCAGATCGCGCCATTTCAGGTTCGGGGCGAAAATCAGTTTTTGTGAGCGCGAATCCACGCGGCCCGGCAGGCTGACGCCGATGCCTTCGATGGCGATGTCCGAGTGTGTTTTGATCAGAGCCTGGACTTGCTCGCACAATTGTTCGGTGAATTGGCGGGAAGTCCCGGTTGTTGGCAACGAAGTCTGCGTGATGAAACTCAGGTCTGTCCGCGCCAGGGCGATGGCGGTGGTGACCGGATGCACGTTAATGCCGATGACGCCGATGCGTTTGGGATTCAGCAACAGAAAGGTCGGGTTGCGTCCGCGCGGCAAATGGCCGACCGCCCCCTCCAAAACCCACTGCTCGGCAATCAATTGGTCGGCGATGGCGGAAATGGTGCTGCGCTGGAGGCCCGAATGGCGCGCCAGCTCGGCGCGCGAAATGGGCTGCCGCTGGCGGACCAGATTCAGGACGATGCGGCGATTGATGTCGCGCGCGGTCCGGCTGGTGGCGCCTTTGAAACTGTCGAAATCAATTTTCTTCACGAATGGCTTTCCTTGTGCCGCGGAGTCACGGAACCAAACCGGCGCGCAGGAGGCGGAACCACTTTGACACGAAGCCGGTTGCGCGGCAAGCGCAAAAAAGGCATGTTTGACAACCCGCCGCGCTTCGGCTAGTTTGCAGGGTTGCTATGAATGCCGCCGCCGATACTCAGCCCGTTGTGACGTTGACTGAAAGCGCCGCCTGCGAAATCAAGGCCAAACTGGCCGCCGATCCGCAGGGGGCCGGCAAGGGTTTGCGCCTGTATGTCGAGCAAGGCGGCTGCTCCGGCATGCAATACGGCATGGTTTTCGATGAAAAACGGCCGGATGATTTCGAGGCCGCGTTTTTGGGAGTGCCGGTTTGGGTGGATGCTTTCAGCGCGAATTATCTTCGCGGTTCGGTGGTGGATTTTTCGGACGCTCTGACGGGCGGCGGTTTTAAAATCACCAATCCACAGGCCGCGCACAGTTGCGGCTGCGGAAAGTCGTTTGAAACGGCGCCTGCGGAAAACCTGTCCCGTTAAAATTGCCGCCAGGGATTTGGCGCAAGACGGGTCAAAAAAAGGAAAGGAGTGGGAATGAAGCCAATCATGGAAAATGCGGCCGCGGCCGCTGGAGAAAATGCCGCCACACAATCCCGGTCCAGAGAAGGACCCGTGGTGATAGTGGATGACGATCCATACGATGCGTTGCTGTCGGAGGGGGTCATTGATGAACTGCGGCCCAGGTTTCGGGCGCAAATCCTTTCTTCCGGCGAGGATTTGGTCGCCTATTTGCAGGGGGATGACCTTTACCGTGACCGAAACCAATATCCTTTGCCGGGCCTGGTTCTGCTGGATTTGAAGATGCCGAAAATGGATGGATTCGCGGTGTTGGAATGGCTCAAAGGCCACCCGGAGCACGCGGACGTCCCGATTGTGGTGCTCAGCGGCTTTGTCGATATGGTCGAGCAGGTCACCAGAGCCTACGGCCAGGGCGCGCACGCTTTCTTAACCAAGCCGGTTCAATTGCGCGACATCCAAAGCATTCTCTCCCTTTTGAAGATCTCCATTTAGAAGTTCGACGAAATGGCCCGGACAGGCTAGTCTCCGCCCGTGCCCTTCATGTTTAAACCGCGCCGCCTGCGGCTTGTCGCGCTCTTGTGGCTGTTGCCAACAGCCCTGGCTGGAGCGCAGATTTTTCGCGTGGCCACTTTCAACATCGAGAACTATCTGGACGCTCCCTCCGGCAGGCGCCCGGCCAAATCCCCCGAAGCCAGGGCCAAGGTTCGCGAGAGCATCCTGGCCATCAAGCCCGACGTGATCGCCTTGGAGGAGGTCGGTTCGACCAACGCTCTCCTCGAATTGCAATCGGCCTTGAAGGCGGCCGGCTTGGATTTGCCCTATTGGGACCAGGTCGCCGGATACGACACCAACATTCACGTCTCCGTTCTGGCCCGGTTTCCCATCATTGCCCGGCGCCCGCACACCAATGAAAGCTTTCTGCTGGAAGGCCGCCGCTTTCAGGTCAGCCGCGGCTTTGCCGAAATGGAAATCCAGGTCAATCCACAGTTTAAATTCACCTTGATTGCGGCCCATCTTAAATCGCGCCGCCCCGACCCCGCCGCGGACGAGGAAGAATGGCGCTACGAAGAGGCGTCCGCCTTGCGGCGGGTGATTGACGCCCGGCTGGCCGGTGATCCGGGGCAAAAACTGGTCGTCCTGGGGGATTTCAACGATGTTAAGGATTCCAAACCCCTGCGCACGATCGTGGGCCGCGGCCGCACCCGTTTGTTTGACACCCGCCCCGCCGAACGCAACGGCGACGATCCGGCCCATGCCGGCAAAGGCCACGAATCGCGCAACATCACCTGGACCCATTACTACGCCGTGGAGGATGTCTATAGCCGCATTGATTATATCCTGCTCAGTCCTGGCATGGAGCGGCAATGGCTCGGCGCGGAGACTTATGTGCTCAGTCTGCCGAATTGGGGCCTGGCTTCAGACCATCGGCCCCTGGTAGCCGGCTTTACCGCCGGGGATCAATGACGGTTTGGCACGGATAAGCCTTCGTTGCGCTGCAAGTTCATCTTTTTTTTGTCGGCAACACGGCAACAAGCCTTATTTTACCAGGGTTTCGTTGAGTTTTTCGGCTGGCAACACAGCGGCAACGACTGGCAACACTTTCTTTTGCAAATCAACTGGTTTTGGTCTTTTGCTGCCTCGTGAGGAGCTGTATAAAATTAGCCATCTGAAAAGGGAAAGGCAAGATGGTATGATAGGTCCGGAAAATCGGTAACACGGTAACAAGTGTTGATAGTCAACGGGTTAGCTGGTAACAAAAGGAGCTACGGACCAGTAACACACCAGTTACATTAACGTTAACGTTGGGTGATTGGGCGAGGCAGGGGTCTCTTGGAGCAAAGGCAACATGTTGCTCCTTTTGCTTTCAGCACTCCGCTGGGACGCTTCTGCTCCGGAGCAGGCAAAGCCAGAGGCCACACCTCTATGCCTCTGAAAACAGCGAGGAACCGATCTGTGGCGATTGTTGGCATGCAGAACACAACGATGGGCAGGATCAGGACAAACAAAATCGTCAGGCCCGCGGCCAATTCAGCCTCTTGATTCTTTCGATGTTGCCCCACAATGGCCGCAATTCTGTGGGGGTTATTTATATCGAGTGGTGGAGACGAGGGGCAGTTTGGTGAAGGCTGTTGACGATGATTGTCCGACCGAGTGTAATCCGCACTTGGAGTGAAATATATGATAGCGCAGTGGTTCTATACCGCTCAAGGCCCCAATACTGCTAATAATTGGTGAGTGGGTGGGGTGGTCCTGGTTGTTATATGCTGGGCAGGGTAGAGCAATCAGCACTGCCGCTTTATGAGGTGGTGGAGACATTCAGCGGAGGATGTCAGGATTTGATACAGCTTATTCGTGGCCGCCATGCCGGCGCAACAAGTCCGCCACGTCTTGGTGGCCTTTTAACACTGCCACGCGTAAAGGCGTATAGCTTTGCTTGTCCCTGGTGTTGACATCGGGTCCGTTGGCCAAAAGTAATTCCACCACGTCCTTGTGACCTTGAGCCGCCGCATTGTGCAAAGGCGTCTCCCCTTCGTCGTTCTTGGCATTTATATCTGCTTTGCTGGCCAATAGTATTTCCGCCACGTTCTTGTGGCCCATAGCCGCCGCAAAATGCAAAGGCGTTGCACCGTCGCTGTCCTTGGCATTGACATCGGCCTTATTGGCCAGCAGCAATTCAGCCACGTCAATGTGACCACCAACCACCGCATGGTGCAAAGGCGTCATCCCTGCGCTGTCCTTGGCATTGACTTCGGCTTTGTTGGCCAGCAGCAATTCCGCCACGTCCTTGTGATCATTAAACGCCGCATAGTGCAAAGGCGTAGAGCCGGCATTGGCCTTGGCATTGACCTCGGCGTGGTTGGCCAGCAGCAATTCCGCCACGTCCTTGTGGCCGAAAACCGCCGCTGCGTGTAAAGGTGTCATGCCTCTTTTGTCCTTGGCATTTATATCGGCTTTGCTGGCCAGCAGCAATTCCGCTACGTCCTTGTGGCCCCTTTCCGCCGCGTAGTGTAATGGCGTAAGACCGCTGATGTCCTTTGCATTGACATCAGCTCCGTTCGCCAACAGCAACTGCACCACGTCCTTGTAGCCCATACCTGCGGCTATGTGCAAAGGCATTTTGCCGCCGATGTCCGTGGCATTAACCTCGGCTTTTTTGGCGAGCAGCAGTCTTGCTGCTGCCGTCTGGCCATTCCCTGCTGCGAAGTGCAGAGGCGTGCCGCCTTTTTTCTCTCTGGCATTGACATCGGCTCCGTTGGCCAACAGCAATTCCACCACATCCTTGTGGCCCTTCCAGGCCGCCAAGTGCAACGGAGTCTTGCCGCTTTCGTTCTTACTGAAAACCAAATCAGGATTTTCTTTAAGCAGCGCATTGACCCTTCCCACGTCACCACTCTGGGCAGCGTCATGAATCTCGCCGCAGAAGGCGAGGCTGCTCCAAGCCAGTGTAACCAGTATGACAATGGCACAACTCAAACTGTGGCGTTGCTCAATCATCTTGCTGATCCTGATAATGGTTCAATGGCCCAGGAGAATCAAGCCTGCAATGTCAACCAGCCGCCGTGGCGCAACTCGGCCGGAGGCTGATCCCCCATCTCTCGCTGCGGCTTGGGGACCAGGCTTTGGATGCAGATGGCTCCCGAGGCTGGCAGTTTGGCTGTGCGGTCTGGCGGTAAAGTTGCGGTGGTTAGGGCCAAGGATGGTGGAAAATAGAGCAAATGCCTGCGAAGTGTCTAAGCGATATTCCTTGGCTAATGACGATCACGGTTTTATAAGCCACGTGTTCACAAGGGTTTAGAGGGTCCGACCGCGTGTTATGTCTAAACGATATTGCTTTGCCGTGGAGGATGTCTATAGCCGCATTGATTATATTCTGCTCAGTCAGGGCATGGAGCGGCAATGGCTCGGCGCGGAGACTTATGTGCTCAGTCTGCCGAATTGGGGCCTGGCTTCAGACCATCGGCCCCTGGTGGCCGGCTTTACCACCGGGGATCAATAACGGTTTGCTGAACTCCTGGAGCAATTTCATCCTCGCAACAGCGATCAACACCGAAGATTAGGATTAGGATTAAGATTAAGATTAGGAGCGGCTGGCAGGATTCCGGCATTTCATCCTCGACGGTTGCCGGTCAAGCCATTACAATAAAATTGCGTACATGAATCGCCATAATCATTCCCGCACCCTGGCCAGATGCGGCGCAATTGCTTTTGCTTGCGTCTTTGCTTTGTCCCGCCCGGCATTCGCCGCCCCCGTCACCGCCGATACCGCAACCAGCGCGGTCCAAGGCTGGTTGCATCAGGACCGCCGGCCATTGGGCAGTCAGTTGTCCGCCAGGGTCAAAAGCACGGAAGCGGTCAGGAATGCCGCCGGGGAGATTCTTTATTACGTTGTGCAACTGGACCCGTCCGGCTTTGTCATTCTGCCCGCCGATGACTTGGTTGATCCGGTAGTCGCGTTCTCCGCCGCCGGCAGCTTCGACGCTTCATCCAAAGGCCCGCTGGCGGCCCTGGTCAACCGCGATATGCCCCGGCGCATGGCGCGGGCGCGGGCGGGCGCGCCGGCGGCGTCCGCGCTGAAGTCCCGCGGCAAATGGCACGCCTTTCTGGCGGGTTCTCCCAATCCACCGCCGGATTCGGAGGAGAATGGCAACATCACTGTTGTGTCGCAAATTTGGGTGGCGCCGTTTGTCCAGACCCTGTGGGATCAACAAACCGATGTCAGCGGCAATTATGCCTGTTACAATTATTACACGCCGCCTTATGCCGCAGGCACTGCGCAAAATTATCCTTGCGGTTGCGTCGCCACCTGCATGGCGCAGTTGATGTACTATTTCCAATATCCGAACACCGGCGTTGGCACTGCCACTTTTTCCATTACAAACAACGGCTCGACGGAGACGACCCAATTGCTTGGCGGCAATGGCGCGGGCGGCACGTACCAATGGAGCAACATGCCTTTGTCGCCCAATCAACCAACCAGCACCCAGGCAATCGCCATTGGCGCTTTGACCCATGATGCCGGAGCCACCGTCAACATGGACTACACACCATCCGGTTCCTCTGCATTTACCTATCTCGCCCAGCAGGCCCTGACGAACACGTTCAAATTTGCCAATGCTGATTACTTCGAGGACGACAATAACGGCATCAGCGGCACAAACTTGCTGAATGTGATCAATCCCAACGTGGACGCCCGGTTGCCCGTGGCGCTGGGCATCAACGGGAGTGCCGGCGGGCACTGCGTGCTGGTGGACGGTTACGGCTACAGCGCCTCCACGCTCTTTCATCACCTCAACGCCGGCTGGGGCGGGGACGACGACATTTGGTACGCTCTGCCCAACATCAATACCCCTGATAACTTCGATTACACGATCATCCAGGCCTGCATTTACAACATTTATACCAATGGTACCGGCCAGATCATCAGCGGACGCGTGACCGACCCGACAGGCGCACCCGTGGCTGGCGCGACGGTTACGGCGGTGCGCTCCGGGGGCGGCACTTCTTCGGCGACAACGGATACAAATGGCATTTACGCCCTAGCCCATGTCCTTGCGGCTTCGACCTACACATTGACCGTCACCAATGCCGGCGACTCCTCCGCCACCAATAATTATTCCACCGGCACTTACGCTTACAGACAGCTTCCCAGCGGCAACGTCTGGGGCGCGAATTTCGTTTTGTCACCGCCGCTGCTCGTCATTCCTGAAACCGGCTTTGCCGCCATCGGGCCAGTCGGCGGCGCTTTTAGCGTGGACTACCAAATCTGCACCCTGACGAACACGTCCGCCTCTACGATAACTTGGGCGCTGTCCAACCCCTCCGCCTGGCTGAGCGTCACTTCCAGCAACGGCACGCTGGCGGCGGGCGCGGTTTCCAACTTGACCATCTCTCTAAACTCCGCCGCCTACAGTCTGGCCGCCGGAACTTATTCCGGCTCAATTTGGATCACCAACGTGAATAATGGCCTTGCGCACCAACTGCGATTCTCCCTCGTCGTGGCAACAGCGGATTATCCGATTGCGGTGACGGGTTTCAATATGGATGTGGTTGTCGAAAACACAGCCGTTGGCGGCAACACCTACAACTATGCCGACACCTTCGACCCCGCCTGTTCTTTTTTTAGTCCTTCCAGTCCTGTTTGCTTTTATGAAGCAGGACTGACCGTCATCAATTATTTTGGAGGGATGGCCCTGGGTCTGCCGCAAAGCGGGCTTTTTACCAGTCTGGTTGATAATGCGACAACTTTTCAGTTCGCCCCGTATGCCGGTGGCAATGTGCTCTACCTGACTTCGGCTTCGAACTCGGCCTCCCTGGCATTGAACACGCCCGCGGCCTATAAGTCATTGAGCGTCCTGGCTGCCTCGGCCCAAGGCGGGGGCAACGGCACGTTGGTCATTCATTTCGCGGATGGCACAGCCAGTTCGGCCATCCCCTTCAACGCGACCAATTACCTGACAACGAATTCCCCAAGTTCAGGCGCGGCTATCACAAATTTCGGCTTGTTGCTCTCGCTCGCTACCAATGAAAATGAGTTTGGCAGCGTTGACGACAACTACTATTTCCCAACCCTTTACCAAACCTCCATCAACCTCCAATCTCTCGGCTTGAACACCAAGCCGGTCAACTCGGTCACATTCACCATGCCCGGCGGCGCCGGCACCACGACCAGCACCGTGACGGGCGTCTTCGCCCTCAGCGGCACGGAATCGCCTTTGACCAACTCGCCGGTTTCCTTCGTCACCAGCGCCGGTTCCCTCAGCCTTTCCGGCGGCAAATTCACGATGGAGTTGACCAATCTGATCGGGCAGGGAGCGGTGGTGATTTCCGCCTCCACCAATCTGCTGCAATGGATTCCCATTTACACCAATCCATCCGGCTACGGCACGGCCTCCTTCACCGATTCCAACGCCGGCGCTTTTCCCAGGCGTTTTTATCGCGCCGCCACGCCCTAAACGCCCGGGCAGAAGAAGAAAGTAAGAATTAAGAAGGCAGAATTAAGAAGTCGGAGGGACCGAGTCAGTGTTTTCTTAATTCATAATTCATAATTCATACTTCTTAATTTCCTTTGTGGCTGAAGATGCCGTATTTGACCACGGCCAGGACAAAGCCGATCAGGCCGAGGATTAACAGCCAAAAGATTCCCTTGACCGCCAGCACCACGCCCGTGACCAGAATCGCGCCCATGATGAGCCAAACCAAAATGACCAGAAAAATCTTCATGCCGCAGGCAGTCTAACCCACTCGCGCGCCCAAGCAAGCCTGGAAAACAACGGCCAGTTGGAGTTTGGCATTGGCCCAAAGATAGTATTACATTTCCAGCATGGTCAGAACACGGATAACCAATAAGGGTCAAACGACAATTCCTTCCCAATTTCGGAGGAAATGGAAAACCTCCCAGGTGTTTTGGGAATCGGGACCCGGCGGCTCCGCCGTCGTGCGGCCCGTGCCCAATGCGGCGTCTCTTTTTGGAATCGCCGGCAACGGCCGGCCCCGCGATCCGCGCGAGATGGAAAAAGCGCGCCAGGCCATCGCCGATGAGGCCGGCAAGGGGCGGGCGAAATAGCGGCTCACGGAGACTGCCGGCCTTGGCCGTTATTTTAATGGGACTTGAACAGGCTGTTGTCAAACGTGAATTGCCAGGCGATGTAGCATTGAAATCCCACCGGGCCGTCAATGGACCGGCCAACCGAGAAGAGCAAATGTTGCTGCTCGCTGAAATCAATCACCGTGCCGACGTTAAACGCGGTGCCGACATTGGGAAAGTCGGTTTGATACGCGGTCTGATGATAGACCTCCGCGCCTATGAGCACATTGGTCCAAACCTGCTTTTGCAGCACCCCCCCGGCAAAATTCCAATTGTCGCGGCCGGAAAAGGAATTGACGCCGTAACCACCCCCGCCGTAGGCCGTCCACGAACCCCAACTCTTCTGCACCCACAAGGGGAGAAAGGCCTGGGAATGGCCATTGCCGAGATTGTCCCGCGCGCTGCCGGTGGGCAATTCCAGCAACGGAAAAATTCCCACCTGGGGCAACCCGTTGGTCTCCTGGATAAACCGGTATTTTGCGCCCAGTTCTACGTCGCCCGGCCCGTAATGCCCGGCTCCTTCCGGCGGCGAATCGTAAGCCAGGGGCGCGATCAGATGAAGCTGCAGGTCCGGCACAGCTCCGTAGTTGGCTTCAAAATGTGGCGCGGTGCCGGACCAATCTCCCCCGAGTTCTGAATGCATCGAAGCGATATAAAACTCCCAATGCTGGTAGTCCACCGGCTCCGGATCGTCGGTGACGAACGGCGGACCGCCAAAGGCAGTCCCCGCCATCCCCAGGCTGAGGACGGCTGACAGAGTAACGGCCGGCAAGCGTTGTTGGGTGTGCATGACACTTTTTTAATCGGCGATTACATAAAAGCCCAGGACGATGAGAACGCCTGCAACCACTCCTGAAAAAACGATGCCGGTCAAACGATTGACGGACATTTTCGGCCCCTGACCGCCATTCGTTCCGGCGAAACACCAGCCGAACAGGGCAAAGAGGATGAGAATAATGGCAACATGGGTGATCCAATGATGACCGGTTATTTTTTGCATCCAATCCACGACGCCCTTGCTCCTCTCCTTCGCGATCACCAGCAAGGCATTCAACACGGCGCAGAGCGCCAGAGACAATCCGAACGATATCGTGTGTTTTGAGACGGCGGTGTTTTCCATCTGTTCCTCCAGATCAATTGGGTTTCGCCAGCAACGCCACTTTCACCCCCATCGAAATGATCGCGCCGTGCCCTTCGGCCATCAAGGCGAGCACCGCGACCAGGGCCGCCACGCACAGCGCCAACCGCCGCGCCTCCTTGTTCACCGCCAGGTTGTTTGAGGCCGCGATGGGGAGATAGGTGGCCAGCAACAGAAGCGTGATGACCAAATGCTCCTTTGTCTCCATAAAGTAGTTGTGAGCCAGCGGCCACGGCCCTTTGAGGATGAGATTCTTGTCTGCGTTGTAATCCACGACGTACCAATAGCCGCCGACCAAAAATGCGATCCACATGACCACCGCGGCGGCCCGGCTCATCCATCTGATCCGGGCTTGATTTGCGGCGGAGGCGTGCAACACATCCACAAAAATCCACACGGCGGCGAGGAGGCAGGCCATCCCGAAGAAAACATGCGCCATCAAGATCGGTTGTTTCATATTTGTTGGCGGACAAGTGTTGCAGGTTGCATCACAGTGGCAATGACAATTTGCTCATTTTCCCAATCTTAATCCTGATCCCAATCTTAATCTTCTTCGCGCATAATTTGGATTATGATTACGATTACGATTACGATTAGGAACCAGAAACCGCCACCCCAAAAAGTGAAATGCACCCGATAATTTCGGCGCGGGCGGTTTGGGGGCATTCGCGGCTTTCAACTCATTCTCAATCTCTGTTTGCAAGCGGTGCGCCGCCTCGAAATTGGGATTCAGCAGCAGCGCCTGGGCGCACGCTTTCCGCTCTTTGGCGGGCTGCCCGGTCCACTCATACACGCTGGACAGATATTTTTCCATTGCCACGCTTCGGATTATAATCCCCGCGCCGCAGAAGTCGTCACAATAATGGCTGGGTGGATGTGATCGCCATGTTATGGATGATACAGGGGAAAGAGGTCAGGGCTGGACGGCTTGGAAGAATTGCGCAGCGTTGGTTTCGCCATCCAAGCTTATGAATTGGAATAAGTTCGTCAAGGTAACGCCGCCAATCGCGCTCCAGGTGTTCGGATCGGTAAGGTCTGTCGTGGTCAGAATCTCATACCTCACCCCGGGATTGCCGTAAACAGTAAGCATGCGATGGTAATTGGTATCCAGCCACCCTTCCAGCAGAGACTGGCTGCCAATCACCACCACCCGTCCATTTTGGACGACGAAATAAGTTATCGGAGAATTGTCTGCAGCGACCGCCCCCATATCTGTGGGGGCCAACGTCACAAAGGCGGATGGGCTGGGCAATATATCGAGGCAAATTGATCCGATGCCATTGGAGCCAAGCAGGGCCTGGCCGTTTTGGATGCCAACATTGAAGAGCGCATGCAAGGGGTCAACCATTTGCGCTGTGGCGGAGCTGATCATGGAGTTGGTCGGGGTGATGCTCCAATTAGTAAAGTGGCCTGTCGGATCGGACAGCGTAAAATTCAAATTGGTCAAGCCGATGGTGCTGAACAGATTGACCGGGACACAAGTGCTCTGGCCTGTCTGTTGAACGCTTGAGCCAATGCTAATCTCCACACATTCGCTGACAGTGGCCATGAAGGTCATTGAGTTGCTCTGTGGCGGAGTGCCGCTATCGGTGGCCCAGACGGTAATGAGGTTGGTCGTGCTCCCCTCAGCGCAGGTGGGTGACCAAACAAACACCCCGTTGGTCGAGATCCTGGCTCCGGCGGGAGTGTTCGAAGCCAGCGTGAATGAGATCGGCCCGTTCGGACTGTACGCGTAGTTGGTGATGTTTACCCGTTGATTGACGTTCACGACCTGGTTGGAAGCCGGGATCATCAACGGCGGACCGGCTGCATAGATTTGCAAGCCGGAAAGCACGGCATACTCACTGTCTCCCGGTTCCACCGTAATGGTGATCGTCTGCCCGGGGAAAACATCCACATTGGTGAATTCCACATACTGCACTCCTTCGTGCCACGTCGGATAGACCCAGCGGCGAGCGTCGATCGTCGCCTGACTCCCATAGCTCTGCGAGCCTGCGGTGAGTTGAAAAACGCTGTTTTGGTTGCTCACACCCCCGTGCCCGTAAAGGTAAAAATTATAGATACCCGGACTTAAGTTGGTTACCTGCACGGTGATGTCCCCGGCAAAACCGGGATACAAATAGACTCCATACATCGGATCAGTCGATCCGTTGGTGGAGGCGTCAGCAAAGTCAATCATGGAGACTGTCAAGCCTGTGTCCGAAACGATGCCATCGGCGAATTCCAGATTGCGCAAGACGCCGAAATAAGAAGTATTCTCGAGGCTGGAGTAGGTATTCCAGAAATCGTTGGTGGCCACTCCCGTAGCGGCATATCCCGTCTTGCCCGTAACTAAATTGCTCGTGAAAGCCACATTAATCAGCGTGCCACCCAGCTCAAAGACGGTGAGCGTCCCCACCGCGCTGGTGACGGTGCCATACGCATTGCTCACAATGACTGAATAATTGCCGATATTGGCCAGTTGCGCGTTGGTCACGCTGTAGCTGCTGTTCGTTGCCCCAGAAATATTGGTGTTGTCAAACAACCACTGATACCCCAAGGGTGACGCTCCGGCCGCCAAAACACTGAAAGTTGCGTTTGAGCCCAGCTCCACAAGTTGATTCGTCGGCTCAATGACAATGTAGGCATTTGAAGACATCGGCCCGACAGGCACCATTTGCAAACCGGAAATTATGGCATAACCGGTCGCTCCCGTTTCCACGGTTATCGTGACCGTCTGCCCGGGGTCAATATTCACATTGGCGAATTCCACATATTGCACCCCTTCCTGCCACGCCGAAGAAAGCCATCCGGGACCATTGGTCGTCTCCTCCGTCCCATAGTCCTGCGATCCTGCAATGAGCTGATAAATGCCGTTTTGGTTGTCCACATTTCCGTGTCCGTAGAGATAAAAGTCATACATGCCCCCCATCAGATTGTTGACAGTCACAGTCATGTTCCCGCCTTCGTAAGGGTACAAATAGGTTCCATACATGGGATCAGACGAACCGTTCGCATCGGCTTCACCGGCGTTGTCAACCGTCACTCCTGCGCCCGACACCGTGCCATCCATGAACTCCAGATTTGGCAAGCTGCCGGAATCCATAACGTAGGTGTTCCAGAAATCGTTGGTGTTCACTCCCGTGGCGGCAAATCCGGTTTTGCCTGTGACTGAAGCACTTGTGAATGCCACGTCAATGACGCTTGGAACCAACGTAACTACGTCCAGTGCTGCGACCGCACTGGTAACGCTGCCATACGCATTGCTCACAATGACCGAATAATTGCCGGAATTGACCCGTTGCGCGTTGGTCACGCTGTAGCTGCTGTTCGTTGCCGCGGAAATGCTGGCATTGTTAAACAGCCATTGATACGAGAATGGTGTCGCTCCTCCCGCCAAAACAGTCAAGGTTGTCTTTGAACCCTGCTCCACAAGTTGACTTGCCGGCTCAGTGACGATGGCGGCCATGGGCGAAGGCGGCCCGACGGCTACCAGTTGCAAACCGGAAAGGACTGCATAATCTAGGTCTCCCGTTATCGTTGCTATCGTGAGCATCTGCCCGGTGAGAACACTCACATTGGTGAATTCCACATACTGAATCCCTTCCTGCCAAACGGGAGAAAGCCAGCCGGGGCCGTCGATCGTCGCCTCACTCCCGTAACCGAGGAAATTCACACTGACCTGATAAACACCGTTTTCACCGTTCTCATTCCCGTGACCGTAGATATAAATGTTATATGTGCCCGAAATCAGATTGGTCACAGTTACCTGAATGATTCCGCCAAAATTGAACAAATAAATCCCATACATGGGATCGGACGCTCCGTTGCTGTACGCTCCTGTATCATAATCCCAGTTGAGCATCTCGACCGTTAATCCTGCACCTGAAACCGTGCCATCCACGAATTCTAGACCTGGCAATGATCCCGAATTCATCACGTAAGTGTTCCAGAAATCGTTGGTAGTCACTCCCGTGGCGGCAAATCCAGTCTTCCCCGTGACCAAAGCGCTGGTAAATGCGACATCAATAATCGAATCAGGTGAAAAAAGGACATTTAGAGCCACGACTGCGCTGGTGACGCTGTTATACGCATTGGTTACCACGACCGAATAATTGCCAGTGTCGGCCGGTTGCGCGTTGGTCACGCTGAAACTGCTGTTCGTCGCCGTGGCAATATTAGCTCCGTTAAACAGCCATTGATACGCCAATGGTGTTGCTCCGATCGCGAAAACACTCAGAGTCACATTTGAGCCAGGTACTACGGATTGGCTCTCCGGTTGTGTGACAATAAGGACCTGAGGCATGACAGTCAACGTCGCAATTGAGCTGGTGACGCTGCCATACGAATTGGTCACGAAGACTGAATAATTGCCAGTATTGGGCAATTGGGCCGAGGTTATGCTGTAGGTGCTATTCGTTGCCGCTGAAATACTAGCGCCATCGAACAGCCATTGATATGCCAGGGGCGCGGCTCCGTTGGCGAAGACACTGAAAGTTGCGCTTGAACCAACAGTTACGACTAGGTTCGTAGGCTGGAGGACAACGAAAGGATTCGGAGGCGGCGTCGCGCTAACATAGGCCATTTGCAAACCGGAAAGCACAGCCATACCGGCAGCCGGTTCAGCATTGATGGTGATCGTCTGTCCGGCGGCTACGATCACATTGGTGAACTCCACATACTGGACCCCTTCTTGCCACACAGGAGAAAGCCAGTCGGAACCGTTGGTCGCCGACTCAGTCCCGTAACTCTGCAAGCCAGCCGAAAGCTGAAAAATGCCATTGTATTCATTCGCGTTTCCATGATCATAGATGTAAAAGTCATAAGTGCCCGCTCCCAGATTGGCGATCGTTACAACAATATTACCAGACGCGTACGCGTAACTCCCATACATGGGATCAGATGAGCCATTGTCAGAGATCGAATACACCCCTGTTTCTGTCAAATCTGCGCCGGTCGACGTGCCATTCCCAGATCTCAGGTTCGACAAAGTCGTCGTATTAACGACATCGTAGGTGTTCCAGAAATCGTCGGCTGCTACGCCGATTTCCGCAAAACCGGTCTTTGTTGTGACGGAAGCACCTGCAAAGGCCACATCAATAAGGGGTTGTTCGCTGGGATCTGAAATCCACAAGGCCCCCGGCACGCTGGTAACTTGGCCATAGGCGTTGGTCACGAAAACCGAATAATTGCCTATGTTAACAGGTTGTACGTTGGTCACTGTGTAGCTGCTGTTGGTTGCACCGGGGATGACGACACCATTGAAGAGCCACTGATAATTCAACGGCACCCATCCACCCCCTGTTGCGCTAAAGGTTGCGAAGCTCCCCTCGGTCGCCCATTGGTTCGTCGGTTGGCTGACGATATACGGAAGCCCGCTTGGGGGCGCGGCCGGAGCGATTTGAAGGCCGCAAATTATAGAATAGCCGTTGCCGATTGAATCAGCGCTGTCTGGATCAACGGTAATTGTGACCCCTTGCCCGGCGGAGACGACGACGTCGGTAAACTTCACATACTGGCCGCCTTCTTGCCACACCGGCGAGTCCCACACTCCCGGTCCGGGCCACGTTGATGTTGCCATCGTGCCGTAGCTTAGTGAATCGACCGAGAGCTGGAAAAAGCTGTTCAGACCATACACGTCTCCGTGTCCGTACAGGTAAAAATCATATGTTCCTGGAGTCAGATTAGTGATTGTGAAGACCATGGCTTCGTCAAAATTGTATAAATAGGTTGCATACATTGGATCGGAAAAGTCGTCACTGCCACTTGTGCCGACGTTGGCGACTGCCGTAATTCCAGCGCCTGACGGAATGCCGTCCACGCGATTTAAATTTTGCAGCGGGCCTCCATTGTCGGTGTTCCAAAAATCATTGCTGGTCACCCCCGTCGCGGCAAAACCTGTCTTAGTTGTGACCGAGGCGCCGGTGAAATCGACATCAATCATTGCGGTCGCGGGTGCGATAAGTTGCAATGCCACGGATGAGCTGGTGATGCTCCCGTATGTGTTAGTTATAATTACAGAATACGCGCCGGCATTGGGTGGTTGCGCGCCGGGGATGAGGTAGTTACTGTTCGTCGCTCCAGCAATAGCGACGCTGTTAAAAAACCATTGATATTCCAACGGCGCCGTCCCATCCGCCAGGATACTAAAAGTTGCTGGAGATCCCCGAACCACAAGTTGTTCTGCCGGGGGCTCAATTATGGTCGGAACCACAATGACGGTCAGTACCGCCACGCCGCTAGTTGCGGTGCCGTAAGCGTTGGCCACCGAGACAGAGTAACCGCCTGCATCGTCAGGCTGCACGTCGTTAAGGCTATAACTGCTGTTGGTTGCTCCCAGGACGTTGGTCCCATCAAATTGCCATTGATAAGCAAGGGACGATTGTCCGGTTGCCGCTCCCACAACGGCGAATGTTACGGCCGAGCCTTCGCTTATCGTTTGGCTAAGCGGTTGGGTGAAGATGACCGGCGAACCATTGGTTGGCGGGCCGTCCCACCACATTTGCAGACCGGAAAGGGAGGGATCGACGTAGCCTCCCGGCTGCAAGGTAATGGTGAGGGTCTGTCCGGCGGCGACGCTCACGTTGGTGAACTCCACATACTGCACCCCTTCCTGCCACACCGCATTAGCCCAACCGTCACCATCAATCGTTGCCTCGCTCCCATAACTTTGCGTGTCCACCGAAATCTGGAAAACCGTGTTTCGATTGGGGTAATTCCCGTGTCCATAGAGGTAAAAGCTATACGCACCCGCGACCAGATTGGTGACCGTCACCGTCGGGTTAGGAGGCCACACATAGGGAAATAGATAAGTGCCGTACATGGGATCGGACGACCCATTGTTGCCGGCTTCACCGAGATTGTTGACCGTCAAGCCTGCGCCAGAAATCGAGCCATCCACGAATGCCAGATTTGGCAAAGAATATGAATTCATGACATACGTGTTCCAGAAATCGTTGGTAGCCACGCCCGTTGCGGCAAATCCCGTCTTGTCGGTGACCAAGGCACTTGTGAAAGCTACATCAATCAGCGTGCCAGCTCTCGACGCAATTGCGCCGGCTAGATAAATCGCCGCGAAAATTAAGCTAATACCCCTCGAATAGCGCATAATCCCATCCCTTGGTTAAATGTTGGATCAACCACATAAACTTCCCAACACAGGCATCTTTTCAGAAGCCTCGCTTTAACATTAAATGTTTGGGCCTGGAGAGTCAAGCCTCATAAATTATTATCATTCAACATCAAATTTTATATAAGCAGTTTTTATGTCCGCTAACAGCGTCACCATAAACGCGATCGGGGGGTGAAGGGGTAATGGACAATATATAATGGTCAACGGTCGCGGTTGCGATGTAAATTCCTGATGTACAGCATGTTGTGAATATGCAAAATGCGGAAAATTTCACTGTTTTTTTCCGGCCCGCCGTCGCCAAAGGCTATGGCGCGCCAAGGGCGTCTCATCCACGCTGCATTGCAGTTGCAAAGCTTGCAGGGTTCGGGGTTGCAAAATGAAAGGCTTCGGAAGACGGATTGGCTCCCATTGGCGCAGTTGACAGGAGATTCGTCTTGCGGGATGATGCGCCCATGGAAAAAATTATTTATCCGCGCAGTCCGCGCGAAATGATGTCGGGCTGGGTCTATCTGCCCCGGTTCGTCGATAAAATCCGGCTGCATCTGGCCGGCAAACTTCATGCCGATTACCAGGAAAATTTCACCAAGGGCTTCGACGGCGCCTGGCTCAAGGCCGCCGGCCTTTCCGCCGAAAAATTCCTCGAGGTCGTCAAAAATTCCGTGACCGACGGCGAGGTGGCCGATTGGGTCGCCAAAAATGTCCGGAAGTCGGAGGCCGATAAAGCCGCCTTCCGCGATTTCGTTCTCAATCGCGGCCGGGATGACGAAGCCGGCAAGGCCCGTTTGAAAATGCGCAAGGAGGAGGCGGGTTTCGCCCAGCGCGACGATATTCAAACCTTTGTTGATTTCATCGACGCCGATGAGAAGAGAATTTGACGCGTGGAGGGCTATGCGACCTTGATCACATAACCCGGACGGGGATTGCGCCTTAACAGATGGCTGGCGTCTTTGTTCTGGATGAACTTCGAATTGACGGGGTTGATTTTCAAAACCGCTCCGAGTGTTGCCCCGGTCTTTTCCAGGTCAACCCCGTTGGCGGCCAGGTGTTCGGCCATGCGATTGAATGTGGGCAGCGCGTCCTTGTCGCCTTTGATCTGTTCGCGCATCTCGCCGGGCGATTGCGAGCGTCCGAGGCGGTACGAGATATTGGAGATGTGGCAAAGGGCGGTGGAAAGATGGCCTTCGTCAATGCTGGCGCGCAAGTCGCTCTCACGGCGGCTGCGCACGGCCTGGATGAAATTCTCGAAATGGCTGGCCGCGCCCTGGAAGCTCTTCATTTCCCTGCCCTCTTTGTCAAAGGCCTTTGCGCCGGTGTAATTGGGCACCAGAACATGGCCGCCCTCGCATTCGATGACCACGCCGATGTCCGCGCCTTTGTATTTGTCCATTTGCCTGGAACCGGTTTTTTCGGGCAACCCGCGCACCTCCATGATAAGAGGCGCCCGCTTGTAATCGTGAAAGGTTATCAATGTGTTGGGGGTTTCCGCGTCATCCACATAACCGAGGCGGCCGCCAATGGAGAGCGCCCTGTATGAAACCGTTTTTTCACCCAGGAACCAGCGCGCCACATCCATTTCATGAACGCCCTGGTTTCCCAAGTCCCCGGCCCCATAGTCCCAAAACCAGTGCCAATCATAATGAAATTGCGCGCGGCGCGGCGGCGTCAGCGGCGCGGGGCCGCACCAGAGATCGTAATCAACGCTGGCCGGCACCGGTTGCGGCCCTTCTGTTTTGCCAATGCCGGGGCGCCGCTTGTAACAAAGGCCCCGGGCCGCCAGAATGTTTCCCAGACTCCCGTTGTTGACCCATTCCACCGCTTCCTGGATTCCGTGGCTGGAGCGGGACTGTGTTCCGGCCTGGACAATTTTCCCGTAGCGGAGGGCCGCCGCGATCATTTGTTCCCCTTCCCAAATGTCGTAAGAAACAGGTTTTTCGACGTACACATCCCTGCCGCTTTGCATGCCCCATACGGCGGCCAGGGCGTGCCAATGATTGGGTGTGGCAATGGAAATCGCATCGACATTTTTGCTCTCCAGCAGCTTGCGAACATCGGTGTAAGCCGCCACTGGTGCGCCGTTCTCCGCGCACCGCCTGACCCCGGCATCGAGCACGGCGCGGTCAACGTCGCACAAGGCCGTCAGGCGGACTCCGGCCATCTTTTCCCAGGCTTCGATGTGGCTCCGGCCGCGCTGGTTGAATCCGATCACCGCCATGCGAATGTCCTCATTGGCCCCGGGCGCCCGGGACCAGGAACGCGCGGGCAGACTCAATGCGCCGGCGGCGAAGGCGGCTTGTTTCAGGAAGCTGCGGCGGGTGAATTTCTTCATAAATGGAGTTCCCGGAAATGACGCATCAGGCGCGTTTTTGTTTTGACAGGTTTCATGGCTGCCGCGTCCGGCTGTATTCCTGATAGTGTTCGGCGACGCGCGCCTGCTGTTCGTCCCCCTTGTGGAGGTAGAAGCGATAGCGGAAAGTGACGCTTTGGCCGGCCGGGATGGTGAAATCGCCCGTCCCTTTTGGCTTTTTTTCAAAATGATGAATGCCGAATGGATTGGCCGCGAAAAGTCCGTAATCCCGCACATGCCACCAGGTCGGATGCCGTGGATTATCCGGATGATCGAACATGGCGATCCCGACAATTTTTCCATCCACAGGCCCGTAATAATCGCACCAATCCGCCCGCTTGCCCCATGTCGCTTCGTCCCGCGCGCCTGTGGACAGGACAATATGTCCCTCGCCCGGCTTGTCCCCATGCTTCAAACGCATCGTCTCGGCGATCCGCGTGGCCATCGTGCCATCCTTGTCGTCGCCGAAAATGACCGGCTTGTCCGGCGGGGCCTGGAGGGTGACTTCGAAATCAAACAACCGCTGGTCATCGGGCCGATTGTAAATGCGCAGGGTGCGAACGTCCGTGCAAACGATCGTCCCGTCACGCGCCATCCAATTATCCGCGGACTGGATCGTTCCCGATTCCCCCCCGGATTGGATGGCCAGAAATTTTTCATGGACAATTTTGCCAACATTGGTTCCGGCATTAGTTCCCTCGTTCCAAAAATCGAGGCCGTTCACGCTGGAGTGGGCGTACCAAAGCGAACGATGATGCAGGTGGTCGTGTGCTTCGTCCGTGGTGCTTTCCAGGGGCCAGCGCCGGGTCATGGGAAGTTCATCCGGGCCGAGCAGCGGATAGAAATAGGGCCGCGGCACGTCTTTGTAGCAATATTCGGTAAAGAGCTTTCCGTTGATTTCGACACGGAGTTTGCCCTGATCCTGCGAAATCCGCACGCCTTTGGAATGGCCCGCCTGAGCATGAGCGCAACCGGCCAGCAAGAAAGCGCCCAGCAGCGCCGCGATGCCAACCAAGGCAAGTATTGGCTGTGTTTTCATAATCCTGATTATCAGAAGCAATGCAGCCGGATGACCAGTAAAAAACTTCATCTTTGGAAAGTTGTCTCGAAACAGGACAATGCCTGCCTGACAACCAGCCTGTCAACCGTCCCGGCTGATCCCTTCTTTTGGTGCCGACGGAGGGGGTCGAACCCACACGGCCTCACGGCCACTAGATTTTGAGTCTAGCGCGTCTGCCAATTCCGCCACGTCGGCCTGCCAAAACCGGAGAAGAGTATCAGAGGAGTTTTTCCTTGGGCAAGCCCGGAATCGTCAAACCCGGCCTGAACAAGAAAACAAAAAAGGCCTGGAATTTCTTCCAGGCCTTTTTGTCGTCCATGACCTCACAGGATCATGGCAAAGTTCCCGTCAGGGCAGAACGTGGGACGTGCCAACGATACTGCACTGGGGCTTGACGCTGACGTTGCCCAGAAGGGAAGAATAGCTGTTGGCCCAGGATTGCGAGCTGTCCGCGGGACACGAGGGCAGTTCGCCAGCCGAGCCGTGGCCGAGGTAGGGCTGCAGGTCCGAGCCGACCGGCGTGGAGGTGCTGCTCTGACGTTGCTCCAGCGCCCATTGCTGCTTGGCCGAATCGATCAAGCGCAGATTGTTAATACACGCATTCATTTGCGAGGTCGTGCGCGCGCGCACGAAGTTGGGAA
>Ga0326728_10004165_pt1 | contig 43382 bp, 38 predicted proteins | sample MB3enrmetagenome_FD_207602 | JGI IMG/M metagenome (GOLD analysis project Ga0326728, IMG submission 207602) | Lab enriched peat soil microbial communities from McLean, Ithaca, NY, United States - MB31MN | ecosystem: Environmental > Terrestrial > Soil > Wetlands > Peat | place: USA: New York...
GAAACTGCATGATCTCAGTCGAGGGCGTGATGGGGTAGCCGGCGAAAAAGGTGCATCCGGCAAAAATCGCCGCCGCCGCGCACATATCGTTGCCGTCCGTCAGCAGCTTTGCTTCCCGGCCCGCTTGCGGGGCCGCCAGCTTGCGGTCCTCTTCGAGCGGATGCGCCTGGGCAAATTCCAATCCCGCCTGAAACGCCCGCGCGTTCCCCTCCGCCACCGCAGCCCCTTTCCCGGCAAACTTCTTGCGAATCCCCGCCAGCATACTCTCCTGCCCGATCCCAAACCACCCTGCGAGCAACCCGATCACCACGATGTTCTTCGCCTTGTCTGTGCCGGCGTTCTTCTCAGCCATCTCCGTGATCGGCACGCTGAACACGACCGTCGGCGTCATCCCTTCCAAGGGCAGATTGTCTGGAGCGACCCCGGTGTTGCTTTCGTAAATGACGATGGTGGCGGATTCGACCGGGAGTTCCGAGCCAAACCGCCGGAAATCGTCCCAGTTGAGCGCCACCGCCACGTCGAGCGGTCCGTTCGGGTTGAACACCGGCTGGGTCGCCAGCCGCAGGCGGCACGAGGCCTCGCCCCCGCGGATTTGGGACCCGAAACTCTTGGTCATGATGCCGTGGTAGCCTTCCAACGCCGCTGCGGTGATTAAAGATTCACCCGCTGAGATCACGCCGTCCCCGCCCGCGCCCGCGATGCCAATAATCAAATCCTGACTCATTTTTACTATTGATCTTCCTGCTTTCCAATTTCTCCGCTCACCGTCCATTGGCAAAGCCTTGCCATTTTTTAGCTTTTGAGCCAGCCCATAATTCTCAAGAGAAGCTTTCAGTTTGCATGCAGCCTTCGGGGGAATTGCCCCGTCCCAACCAGAAGCTTGGCAACTGTAATGCATGGGGGATGAGACTCCCCGGAAAAAACCGTGAAAATTTCGACATTTTGCATATTCGCAACATGTTGTCAGCAAGGTGCTTACAAAAGAACGCTGAAACTAGTATTTACAAAAGTGCTGAAATTGGGAAAGCAGAAAGTAGGTATGCGTCTGGGAGGGCACGTCCGTCTCGACGGGCTCCCTCAGCCAGCAAATCCAATGCACCGTTCGGGTAAAGGGCTTCCCAATAGATCTTCGATAAAAAATTGTCGGTTTTGGCCGGGCGGCGCACACTTATAGGCGAATGCAGCCAATGGATGACAATGCGCTGTTGCGGCAATATGCGGAAAATGGTTCCGACGAAGCATTTGCAACGCTGGTGACGCGGCACGCCAATCTGGTTTATTCTGTGGCGATGCGGCAGGTGGGCAACCCGCACGAGGCCGAGGACATCACCCAGGCCGTCTTTATCATTCTCGCCCAGAAGGCGGCACAGTTGCGCCAGGGCAAAGCCCTTTCCAGTTGGCTGTTTCAAGCCACGCGGTTAACGGCGAATAATTTTGTCAGGAGCGAATGCCGGCGTCACCGCCGGGAAGAGGAGGCGCAAGTGCAATCTATTTTAAATGAACCGGAGAGCGCAGTCTGGGCAAGGATCGCTCCGTTGCTGGACACTGCCGTGGGAAGGTTGCACGAGAAAGACCGTCAGGCCATCCTGCTTCGATTTTACGAGGGCAGGAATTTGCGCGAAGTCGGCATCGTTTTGGGCGCGAGCGAAGACGCAGCGGAGAAAAGGGTCAGCCGGGCATTGGAAAAGCTGCGGAAGTTCTTCGCAAGGCGCGGCATCAATTCCACCACGGCAATCATTGCCGGGGCGATTTCCGCCAATTCCGTTCAAGCCGCGCCTGTGACACTTGTAAAAGCTGTGACCGCGGCGGCGATTGCGAAAGGAGCGGCGGCGAGTGGTTCAACCTTAATCAACGTGAAAGGAGCAGTGAAACTTATGGCATGGACAAAAATGAAAATGGCCGCCGTTGCTGGTGCGGTGATACTTCTGGCGGCCGGAACAACTACCGTAATGATTCACCACCCACATAAACAACTGCCCACGCCACAGCCAATCGCTTCCAGTCAGGTTGAGGTTCCCAAGACATCCTGGCGATTCGCAGGACATGCCGACCCTGAATCGGCTTTTGAGTCCACGTTTTGGGCGATGAGCCAAGGTGACGCAAAAACATATATGGCCACCTTGGCTCCTGATGGAGGGCTTTTCAAAGAAGCTCAAGGTAAATCTGAAAACGAAATCGTCGCAGAAAACAGGCGGACAGTTGAAGGACTAACGGGATACAGAATTATTGACAAAAAGATCGTCTCTGAAGAGAGGGTCATCCTGACGGTTTTGCCCGAAACAGCAACCGGTCAGGGACCAAAGCGTCCGGGAAAACTTGTGATTCTACGAATCGACGATCAATGGAAAGTCTCAGGATAACGCAAACCCAATGAAAATCAATTGGTTCAAACGGGTGGGTTGGTTTTATGTTCCGGTGTCAGTTCCCGGCGCAATTGTATGGCTGCTCGCTGGTTTGTTTTGCCTGACGGTTTTCAAGGCTGTTGATAAACATTCCCATTCAGCAAGCGACACGTTGTATGGAGTGTTTCCGTTCTTCGCTTGCACTTTTCTGATACTTGATTGGATGGGCAGCAGGGCTAGTGAAAAGTGATCGACGGCTTTCCTTTCACCGGAAAATAGGGCATGCCACTTCTTTGCATCCGCCTCACGGTCACGCTTTGACAAGCGGGGTGTGAAGGTGGAGTCAAGCGGCTTGAGCGGTGAGATCGTGTTTTGTCTTGGCCTTGGCCCATGCCGCCGGCGTGAACTCCTTGATCTCCGTGATCCTGGCAGCGGGCAAGCGCATGAATAAATCCTTCAGATACTCGAAGGGATTGATCTCGTGCCGCCGACAACTGCCCAGCAAGGTGTAAATCACCGCGCTCCGTTCCCCGGCTGTAGGATGTCCAATGAACAACCAGTTTTTCTTGCCAAGGGCGCTGGGGCGAATTGAGTTCTCGATGCTGTTGGTATCAATTCCTAAAATGCCGTCGTCCACAAACCGGTTCAGTGCCTCCCCCCGTTTCAAGGCGTAGTCAATTGCCTGCCCCGGCAGGCCCTGGGGCAGCGCACGGCGGCGCACCAATTCCATCGCCCAGTGCAGCCGTTGCAACACGGGCCGGCTCTGCCAGGCACGAACCGCGGCGCGCAGCCGTGGCCCAGCTTTCTTCCACCGCAACTCCTTTTCCACCCCATAGAGTAGCCCAATCTGCCGCACAAACCACGCCGCCAGTTTGCTCTCAGCCAACGCTTCATGGAAGCCCCTCCTGCAATGGGCCCAACAACCTACCAAGATCAAACCGTCGCGTTCTTTGGCCAACGATTCGTAGGCCGCGTAGCCATCGGTTTGAAGTTTGCCCCGGAAGCATTTCAAAAAGTTTTCTGGCCCTTCCCGCGCCCGGCTCACCTGCCATTCAAAGAGCACGTCTCCACCAGGTCGGCTGTAAGCCCAAAGATAACTTTGCTGGCTTTTACCTTTAACGTCGGGGTCCAAATACCGGATGGAAGTTTCGTCGGCTTGCAGGTAATTGCCTGCGACCCAATCCAGTTGGCTCGCGCGCTCTTCGCTGATCTTTTTCCAACCGTCGGGCTGCGCCTTGACTTCTTCCGGCTCAACCACGATCTCATGCGTCTCCAACTTATCTTCGGCCAACATCCTTCGCGCCGGATGCGGCGTGCCTGGACGTGCAGCGACAGCGGGTTTGGGGTCCGCCGCCGGCAACGCGATGACGTTGGGCAAGGCTTGCGGCAATAGTTCGACGGAGTCTCACCCCACCATGCATTACTATATGCAGGATTTGAAAAGCTGGCTTGGCTTCGCCCCCACTTTAATCTCCCCAATCCATCTTTCTTCATACTACAAATATGACGCTCCTACGGAGCGCAGAGCCGCTGCTCATAGTGCAGTTCCATACTGCAGATGGTATTATGCAGTCCATGCGCAATAATTGTTTATCGCTCATTTCTGCCGTTCTGCTTCTGGCGCTGGTGTCCTGCCAGTCCACGGGCCAGTATCCGGCCCATTGGTGGCGGCCAGTCCCGGCGGAGGGCGCGCCGGCTTGGGAAATTCTTCCGCAGGCAGCCGGGCCGGGCGAAGTCATCCTTTCCAAACGAAATGAATTGGGATTGCTGTCCAATTTTGCCCCGACGCCGTTCACCTTCCACGGCAAACGCTACGCCAGTTTGGAAGGTTTTTGGCAAATGATGAAATATCCGGAGGATGCCCAGGACCCGCGCGCCACTTTTCCGGGCCTGCACTGGGCCTACACCCGGGAGCAAGTCGCGCAACTCATCGGCTTTGCCGCCAAAAGGGCCGGCGATCTCGCCAACACGAATATGGCCAAAATGGGCATCAATTGGGTCAGCTTCGAAGGCAAAAGGATGGAGTATCGCCCCATCACACCGGGCGCGCATTATCAACTCATCGTCGAGGCGACGCGCGAAAAAGTGCGGCAGAACCCCGAGGTCCGCAAGGTTCTCCTGGCCACCGGCGACCTCGTCTTGAAGCCCGATCATCATCAGGAACCCGACGCGCCCGCCGCCTGGCGCTATTATGAAATCCTCACCCAAATCCGCACGGAACTGCGGCAAGGCAACCTGCACCCCGGCCCATGACGTGGGCTGGGGATGGTGGGGCGGGCACTCCGCTGCCCGCCACGGCGCGCACGGAGTGCCCGCCCTACCAATCCAAGCCACGGCGCGCACGGCGTGCCCGCCCTACCAATCCAAGCCGGGGCGCGCAACGGAGTGCGCGCCCTACCAATATTGGGGCTTTGTTTGGTGGTTTCATTTTCTTAATCTCGACCAATGGATTTACCGGTCCGGAAAAAAATACCGCACACCGTCCCGCAATGGGTGGCCGAGGAAAGTTGGTTCTTTATCACCATCAACTGTGTGCCACGAGGGAAGAATCAATTGTGCCAGGGGAGGATCGGCGACGGCGTGCTCGCCGCGATGACGCACAACCACAACAAACTTGTCTGGCATTGCCGCCTCTGCCTGTTGATGCCGGATCATTTGCATGCCCTCATTGCGTTTCCGCGCGAGCCAGGCATGGCGACAGTTTTGGCCAACTGGAAAAGGTTCGTGGCGGTCAAATTCGGGGTGAAATGGCAGCGTGATTTCTTCGATCATCGCTTGCGCGATCATCACGAACTGGAGGAAAAAGCCAGTTACATACTGATGAACCCGGTCCGCAAGGGATTGTGTCAGCGGGTGGAGGATTGGGTGTGGATTTGCCGGCCAAACGATCGTTTGCCACCACTGCTTGTATAGGTGGGGCGGGGAGTCCCTTGCCCACCCCGGCGCGCAACGGAGGGCGCGCCCTACCACCCAAAACGACAATAACCTGCTGGCCGGGGCTGTTCAGACGAATCCCGTTCTGGTAAAATTCACAAATGAAATCATTAACAGAGTATTTATGGTTTGAGATCCCGGGACGGCGCGGCTTTGTCAACATCACCGATGAGGTGGAAAGGCTGGTGCGGAAAAGCGGCGTCGCGGAGGGCCTTTGCCTGGTCAATGCCATGCATATTACGGCGTCGGTGTACATCAACGACGCGGAGGACGGACTTTTGCACGATTATGAAGTTTGGCTGGAAAAACTGGCCCCGCACGAGCCGGTCAGCGGCTACCATCACAACCGCACGGGCGAGGACAATGCCGACGCGCACATGAAACGGCAAATCATGGGACGGGAAGTGGTGGTGGCCATCACCAAGGGGAAACTGGACTTCGGCCCGTGGGAGCAAATCTATTACGGCGAATTTGACGGACGGCGGCGAAAACGGGCGCTGGTCAAAATCATCGGGGAATGATTTGCAGGAAACGGATCACGGAGTCGCCGTGTTTGAGCCTTTTGCTTTCATGCCAGAGGGGCGGAAGGTCCAAGGTGTCGCGTTTGGTGTGGCCCAGGACGAAGAGCGCGCCGGGCCGGAGAAGTTTTGGCGGGCTGGCGTCGTCGAGGAGTTGTTGGGCAAGGGAGGTCGAGCGGCGGTTGACATTTTTTACGCCGTAGGGCGGATCGGCCAGGAGCAAATCGAATTGACAGCCGGCGGCGGCGAGTTGCGCCAGGGCGGCGAAGGCGTCCTGAATGCGAATTTCCAGCGCGGCCTCGGGCAGGCGGGCCAGGGCGAGGTTTTGGCGGATGAACTGGGCGTGACGGCCCGATTTTTCGACGCAGACGGCGCGCGCCGCGCCGCGACTGAGACATTCCAAACTCAAGGCGCCTGTCCCGGCAAAAACCTCCAGCACCGCGGCCTGGGCGACGCGCGGGCCGAGGCTGTTGAAGATGGCCTGGCGCACCAAGTCCGGCGTTGGCCGGACGCCAAAGCCCTTGGGGACTTTGAGGATCGCGCCGGCCGCGCTTCCGCCGATGATGCGCATTGAGGGGCGACCGCGCTGCTACAGCCCTTTGGAAATCATGAATTTGACCAGGTCGGCCACGCGGCAGCTATAGCCCCATTCGTTGTCGTACCAACCGATCAATTTGAAAAAGCGCTTGTTGAGTTCGATGCCGGAACCCTGGTCAAAAATCGAGGAAAAGCTCGAGTGGATGAAATCGGTGCTGACCACTTCGTCCTCGGTGTAATCGAGGATGCCTTTCAAATAGGTTTGACTGGCCTTCTTCATGGCGGCGGAGATTTCCGCATAACTGGTGTCCCTGGCGGTGCGCACGGTGAGATCCACGCAGGACGAGGTCGGGGTCGGGATGCGAAAGGCCATGCCAGTGAGCTTGCCTTTGACTTCCGGGCAAACCAGGCCGACGGCCCGGGCCGCGCCGGTGGTGGAGGGAATGACGTTGAGGGCGGCGCTGCGCCCGCCTTTCCAATCTTTTTTGCTGGGGCCATCGACCGTTTTTTGGGTGGCGGTGTAGGAGTGAATGGTGGTCATCAACCCTTCCTCGATGCCAAAACCTTCCTTGAGCAAAACATGGACCAACGGCGCCAGGCAATTGGTCGTGCAGGAGGCGTTGGAAATGATGTTGTGTCTGGCCGGATCGTATTTTTGCTCGTTGACACCGAGGACGATGGTGACGTCCTCATTTTTGGCCGGAGCGGAGATGATGACTTTTTTTGCGCCCGCCGCGAGATGGCCTTTGGACTTCTCCGCGTCGGTGAAAAGACCGGTGGATTCAATGATTAATTGCGCCCCCAATTGCTTCCAGGGCAGCGCGGACGGGTCTTTGGCGCTGACGACATGGATGTCGCGGCCATTGACGATCAGAATATCGTCGTCCGTCTTGTCCGGGGCCGATTTGCGGGAGGAAACCGTGCCCTTGAAACGGCCCTGGGTGGAATCGTATTTGAGGAGGTAAGCCAGATTGTCGGCCGGGACGATGTCGCCGACGGCGACGATTTCGACCTCTTTGCCGATCATGCCCTGTTCCTCGATGGCGCGGAAAACGAGCCGGCCAATGCGTCCAAAACCATTGATTGCAACTTTAACAGCCATAATTTAATTCTTTCTCCAATCGATCCGGTGTGATTACCGAAATTGGCAGGGATGTTAGCGCCGCGCGCCCCATCGTCAACGAAATTTGGAATTCGACTTTCCTTATGTTCCGGCTTTTGCTATTTTTACGTCCGTGAGATCGCCACTGGCAAAGAGAGCGCGTGTTAATCGGAAAGTCATTTCCATTGTGGATTTGCGCGATGACAACAGCCAGTTGCGCCACTGGCTGCGGCAGTCGCCGATGAAACGGCTTGAGGGGCTGGAATTGTTGCGCCAAAGTGCCCACCCTTATGATCCCGTTACCGCGCGACTTCCAAGATTTCTTACGTTTGCTCAACGCAAACGAAAATAGAAAGAGGTTGAAAAAGGGGAAGAGATTGGCGAGAATGGCGGAAGTGGTGCGCCACTGGCCGGGGCGTAGCGTAGCTTGGTAGCGCGTCTGAATGGGGTTCAGAAGGTCGTGAGTTCAAATCTCACCGCCCCGACCATCTTAAAACGCTGAGTTTCAAGGGACAAGGAGGTGAACCTCGAAACACAGTAAATACTACAGCCCGATCACTTTCATCACGGCTTCCTTTGTTGGCTGGACGAGGATGGGTTCGATTCCGGCGCTTTTGATCGCGGTGTCGGGGTCTTTCAATCCATGTCCGGTCATGGTGGCGGCGATGACGCTTCCCGCCGGTATGGCCCCCGCCTTCACGCGCTGGATCAATCCGGCCAGACAGGCGGCGGAGGCCGGTTCGACAAATATGCCGTCCGTTCGCGCAATCAATTTATAGGCGGCCAATATTTCTTCGTCCGGCACTTTGTCGATGAAGCCCTTGGAATCCTGCAAGGCCTGCACAGCCGCCTGCCAGCTTGCGGGATTGCCAATGCGAATGGCCGTGGCCACGGTTTGCGGGTCGGCCACCGGCTTGCCCAGGACAATCGGGGCCGCGCCCGCGGCCTGGAAGCCGAACATGCGCGGGAGGCGGTCGCTCTTTTTGGCCTGGAAGTATTCCCGATACCCCTTCCAGTAGGCCGTGATGTTGCCGGCGTTGCCCACGGGCAAAAAATGAAAGTCGGGGGCGCGCCCCAGTTGATCGCAAATCTCAAACGCCGCCGTCTTTTGTCCCTCGATGCGCGCCGGGTTGATGCTGTTGACCACTTCGACTTTGCCCGTCTCGCCGAGTTCGCGGACAATGCGCAAGGCGGCGTCAAAATTCCCCTCCACGGCGATGGTGGTGGCGCCGTACATGAGCGCCTGGGCCAGTTTGCCCAGCGCAATCTTGCCGTGCGGGAGCAACACGACGCACTTCATTTTGGCCCGGGCTGCATAGGCGGCGGCGGAGGCGGAGGTGTTGCCCGTGCTGGCGCAAATGACAATGCGCGCCCCGCGTTCCTTCGCCTTGGAAACGGCCAGGGTCATGCCGCGATCCTTGAAGGAGCAGGTGGGGCTGACCCCTTCGTATTTCAGCCACAATTGGAAATCGCCCCCGATTGCGTCAACAAAATTATCCGCGCGCAGCAGCGGCGTGTTCCCTTCGTTCAGGGAAACGACGGGCGTGGTTTCGGAAACGGGCAGGTAAGGGCGGTAGGCGTGAATGACGCCGCGCCAGCGATGGCCTTGGATTGGAGGATTAGGATTAGGATTAAGATTAGGATTAAGGGGTGGGTTCATTCGAAACTCTCCACCCGAATCATGACCGGCGGCGGCTTGACCACCGGCAATTGGGCGATCCTGGCCAGCGCCTTCTGCATCGCGGCGTTGGCCGCCTCATGGCACATGAAGATCAGCGGCACGCTTTCGCCCTCGTGACCTTCGGGTTGGATCACCGAGGAAATGCCGATATTCAATTCGGCCAGAACGGCCGAGATTTTTGCCAGCGTGCCGGGTTTGTCAATGACGCTCAAACGCAGATAATAACGGGACACAACTTCGTCAATGGACAGGACTCTTCCATGGCGGTCATGCGGCACAAAGGGCGGAATGCGGCGGCGGGTGCCGTGTTTGTAATCCAGGGCCGCGTCCGCGATGTCGCTCAAAACCGCGCTGGCCGTGGCGTCCTTGCCCGCCCCGCGTCCATAGAAAAGCGTGTCGCCCGCCACGTCGCCGCGCACAAAGACGGCGTTAAAAACATGATTGACGCTCGCCAGGACATGGGTGTCCGGCACCAGGGCGGGATAGACGGAGGCTTGCACCGCCTGGCCCGCGCCGGTTTTCGCGCCGGGGGATTTCCCTCCCTTGACCACCCCGAGCAGTTTGATCGTATAGCCCAGCTTCCCGGCAAATTCGATGTCCGCCCGGCTGATGGCCCGGATGCCCTCGACGTAAATCTCCCCGGGCCGCACCCAAAAGCCGTGGGCGAGCGAGGCGAGAATGCCAATTTTGTGTTGGGAATCCAAGCCGTCAATGTCCAGCGCGGGGTCCGCTTCGGCGTAACCGAGCCGCTGCGCCTCGGCGAGGGTCGGCTGAAAGTCGGTGTCTTCCAGTTTCATGCGAGTGAGGATGTAATTGCAGGTGCCGTTGACGATGCCGTAAAGGTGGGTGATGCGATTGCCGACAAAGCCCTCGCGCAAGGCTTTGATAATCGGAATGCATCCGGCGACGCTGGCTTCGTAATAGAGATTGGTCTTGTATTGCCGGGCCGCGGCAAACAATTCCTCGCCATGGGCGGAGAGCAGGGCCTTGTTGGCCGTGATGACCGGCTTGCCCAATTGAAGCGCCGTCAGAATCATCGTCCTGGCGAGGGTCGTCCCGCCGACCAGCTCGATGACAATATGAACTTGCGGATCGTTGACCACGCCGGCCCAATCGGTCGTCATGAGCGAGGCCGGGATTGGGTAGGGACGCGGTTCGTCCAGCGCCTTGACGGCGATTTTGCGCAGTCCAATCTTGATCCCCAGGCGCGACTCCAAGAGGGCGCCGTTGTTTTCCAAATGATGGAAAACGCCGCTGCCCACCGTGCCGCCGCCAATCATGCCGATGTTGACCTGTTGCATAAGCGTGCCCACAGTGGCGAAAAATCAGGGCCAAAACAAGCCCGGTCTTTACCGGCGCGCATTTGACTTTTTCGAGCGGCCGCTCTTCCTAATCTTAATCTTAATAATAATCTTCTTGATCCTAGATTAAGATTAAGATTAGGATTAGGATTAGGAATCGGACTAAATCACATAGTCCGCGGCTCCGGGCGGGTTCTGTTCCAGGCGGCGCGAGCGTTCGCATAAATCGGCCAGGGTCACCCGTTCCATGATGCTCACCACCGCTTCGCGCGCTTCTTTCATCACTTCGCGAATCGGGCAGGTCGCTTCATCCGGGCAGGTGCAGCGTTCATAAAAATTGTCGCTCACACAACTGACCGGCGCCAGCGCCCCTGTCACATACCGGATCACCGACGCCAAAGTAATGTTCTCCGGCGGGAGCGCCAGCCGGTAGCCGCCTCCGGCTCCCCGCTTGCTCTCCACCACGCCCAGGGTCTTCAAGTCATTGAGGATCTGTTCCAAAAATTTCTTGGGAATATTTTGCTGGTCGGAAATTGTTTGAATGCGCACCACGTCGCCGCCGTAATGCTGGCCCAGCACCAACAGCGCCCGCAACGCATATTCCCCTCGAACAGAAAGCTTCATCGGTATAACTCTAGTATTTCCACTGCTTCGGTCAAGATTCGCTTGATTATGAAAAAGCAGCCGGCTCTTGCGTTGGCGGCGAAGCCGGGCCATTGTTGTCCCGGTTTGTTGGAGCGCACGGGCTTGCGGGCGCGGCGGAATTGAATTTCATGCAGCTTTATCCAAAACATTACTGCGGCGTTTTCGGCATTTACGGCCACCCCAACGCGGCGGAATTGACCTATTACGGCCTGTATGCCTTGCAGCATCGGGGCCAGGAGAGCGCGGGCATCGTCTCTTGCGACGGCCGGCAATTCCGCGAATATAAACGCATGGGGCTGGTGTCGCAGATCTTCAACGGCGAGATCCTGCATAACCTCGTCGGCCACATGGCCGTCGGCCATACGCGTTATTCGACCACCGGTTCGTCGCATTTGCGCAACGCGCAGCCGTTGACGGGCGACAGCCAACGGGGCCAATTGGCCATCGCCCATAACGGCAATCTGACCAACGCGGCCGCCTTGCGCGAAGAATTGGAGGACAAAGGCGCCATTTTTCAAACGACGGTGGACAGCGAAATTGTCCTGCACCTGCTGTGCCAGCCCAATACCGGCGGCAACGAGAACAACCTGTTGCAAACGGTGCGGCGCATCGAAGGGGCCTATTCGCTGGTCATTATGACCGAACAGGAATTGATCGGCGTGCGCGACCCTTTTGGCTTCCGTCCGCTCTGCCTGGGCCGGGTGGGCGAGGCCTGGGTGCTGGCCAGCGAAAGTTGCGCGCTGGATTTGATCTCCGCCAAATACGTGCGCGACATCGAGCCGGGGGAAATCGTCCTCATCGACTCAAAGGGCGTGCGCAGCCTGCAAGCCTTTCCAGAGCACCAGCAGCGCGCCTTTTGCATTTTTGAATATGTCTATTTCGCGCGCCCCGACAGCACCATCGCCCATCGCAACGTCTATAAAGTCCGCGTGGCAATGGGGCGGGAACTGGCGCGGGAGCATCCGTTGCAGGCGGACCTGGTGCTGCCGGTGCCCGACAGCGGCAACTGCGCGGCCCTGGGCTATTCGCTGGCCTCGGGCATTCCTTATGAAATGGCCTTTGTGCGCAATCACTACGTGGGCCGCAGTTTTTTGCAACCCTCGCAATTGATCCGCGATTTTGACGTGCGGGTGAAACTCAATTTGATCGCCGAGCTGGTCAAGGGCAAAAGGGTGATCGTGGTGGATGATTCCATCGTGCGCGGGACAACGTGCAAGGCGCGCGTCAACAATTTAAAGGAGGCGGGCGCGACGGAGGTGCATGTGCTGGTCAGTTGCCCGCCGCACATGAACCCGTGCGTTTATGGCATCGATTTTCCCGACCGCAGCAAATTGATGGCGGCGAACCATTCCATTGACGAGATCCGGCGTTATCTCAACGCCGATTCACTGTCCTATTTATCCGGGGACGGCATGGTGCGGGCGACCGGCCTGCCCGGGGAATCCTTTTGCATGGCTTGTTACAACGGCAAGTATCCCGTGCCTTACGACGCGGAGGTGGACAAACACATCATGAACCGGCGCCGGGCGCGCATCGAAGGCCTGATGGACGGCCTGGAGAAAGACGCGATGCAAATCAAGCTGTTGTAAACGGGCCTGTGAGTTCTTTTCCTAATCTTAATCCTAATCGTAATCTTAATCCTGTTTGGAAGAAGAAGATTAGGATTAGGATTAAGATTAGGATTGTGCGGAAGGGTGGGGTGGCCAACGGGACTCGAACCCGCAACAACAAGCTCCACAAGCTTGGACTCTACCATTGAGCTATAGCCACCAACCCTCCTTAAGAGTAGTTTTTTGCGGCCCGAACGTCAAGTCATTTGCCCTCCTGCACCACACTGCGCACTTCGCCGGACTGGAGCCGGGTGTTTAATGTTTGACCGGCGCGCGTTTGTTCTTTCGATCGGATGATTGTTCCGCTGGCGGCGTCCCGCGTGATCGAGTAGCCGCGCGCCAGCACCTGCTGCGGGCCGAGCAAACGCAGACGGGCCTGCAAGGCATCGCCGCGCTGGCGCAGATTGCGCAGATAATGGCGGGTCCGCTCCCGCAGCCGGCCCTGCTCCTGGTCCAGCGCCGCGCGCCGCTGCGCCAGCAGTTGGCCGGGGCGGACACGGTCCAGCCGGACGCCGAGGTTTTGCCCGGCGAGGCGGCATTTTTGCAATTGTTGACGCGCGCAACGGGAGAGCGTCAGTTGCAGATCATCCAGGCGTTGCAGGCGCTGATGGAGCAGGCGGCGCGGATGCGAGGCCCGGAGCCGCTGCCAGAGTTGCTGGAAATGACGGCGTTCGCCCAGCAACCGCCGGCGGGCCAGGTCGCGCATTTGCGCGCGCGCCTGGGCCATCCATTTGCCGCTGGAAAAAACCGCCTCGGTCAGAATCTCCGCCGCCGCGCTGGGGGTGGCCGCCCGCAAGTCGGCGGCAAAGTCGCTGATGGTGAAATCAATTTCGTGCCCGATGGCGGAAACGACGGGGAGGGCGGAATGGAAAATGGCGCGGGCCACAATCTCCTCGTTGAAGGCCCACAAATCCTCCAGGCTGCCCCCGCCGCGCGTGAGCAGGATCACATCCAGTTTCCGGCCGGGGATTTTCGACCATTGATTGAGCCGCGCGATGGCGGCGGCGATTTCCGCCGCCGCGCCCGGACCCTGCACCGCGCAGGGCACAAAAATGATTTCCAGAGCCGGATTGCGCCGCCGGGCGACATGCAACACGTCGCGCAGAGCGGCCCCGCCCGGCGAAGTGACCAAACCGATGCGTTGCGGGAATCGCGGCAGGGGCCGTTTCCGCTCCGGAGCAAAAAGGCCCTCGGCGGCCAGTTTCTCCTTCAATTTCTCGAAGGCGGCCTGCAAGGCGCCCACGCCCTGAAGTTCGACCGCCAGCACGCGCAATTGATATTGGCCGCGCGGTTCATACACGGTCACTTCTCCTTTGAGGATGACTTTGCGCCCGTCTTGCAAGGCCGCGCGATTGGCCAGCGCATCGGTCCGAAAGACAATGCAGTTCAACTGGGCCGCCGCGTCCTTGAGGGTGAAATAAACATGGCCGGAACTTTGCGCGCGGCAATTGGTGATCTCGCCCGTGACCCAGACCTGGCCGATCTGCTGTTCGAGCAGGCGGCGGATGTCGGCCGTCAATTCACTGACGGAGAAGACGCGCCGTGTGGCTTCCACCGGAAAAAGCTCGCCGCCAAAATCCCATTGCGATGTGGTCTGTTTCGGCATTCAGGCCTCGAGCGGTTCGGAAATCCGGCGGATGTGAAGCGCGCGCCCGGATTCATTGTCGATTTCAATCAACGCGCCTTGCAGCAGGACCCGGCCCGAGGCCACGCCGAATTTCTGCGGCGTGTTGGTGGCAAAGCGCTCAATGACCGGCGCCATTTCGCGCCCCAAAACGCTCTCGTGCGGCCCGGTAAAACCCGCGTCAGTCAAGTAAGCCGTGCCGCCCGGAAAAATTTGTTCATCGGCCGTTTGCACATGAGTATGAGTGCCGACGACCGCGCTGACCTGCCCATCCAACATGCGGGCGAGGGCGATTTTTTCCGAGGTCGCCTCCGCGTGCAGATCGACGAAAATAATTTTGGTCATCTGGCGCAGGCGCGGGACTTCGGCGCGGGCGCACAGGAAAGGATTCTCCAGCGGCGGCATGAAAATGCGCCCCTGCAGATTGAGGACGGCGACCGGCGGAAGCTTCTCCGAATGCCAAAGGGTGCTGCCCCGGCCGATGACGCCCGGCGGATAATTGAAAGGCCGCAAAAACCGGGCTTCCGAAAGCAACAGGAGATTGACCTCCTTTTGGTCCCACAAATGGTCCCCGGTGGTCATGATATCGACGCCCGCGTCAAAAATTTCAGCCGCCGTATTGACCGTGATGCCCGCGCCGCCGGCCGCATTTTCCCCATTGGCGACGACCAGGTCGATGTGGTGCGCCTGACGCAATTGTGGCAGGAGCTGCCGCACCGCGTACCGGCCCGGCTCCCCGACGATGTCGCCGACAAAAAGCAGCTTCACGGCAAAGAGATTAATGGGGAACGCCCGGCTGGCAAGCAATGAAAACCCAACGGAATGAGGATTGCGCGAAAGGGAGTTTTGCGTGATGATTTATGCCATGAGCGTGGCCGAATTGCCCATCCAGATTGATCGCGAGAAGATTGCGGAGTTTTGTCGCGCGCGCGGCATCCGCAAGTTGAGCCTGTTCGGCTCGGTGTTGCGGGATGATTTCGATCCGGCACGCAGCGACGTGGATGTGCTGGCGGACTTCGAGCCAGACGCGCTGAAAGGGGTCGGTCTTCGTTACTTCAGGTACGGAGAGGAACTGGCCGAAATTATCGGCCGCAAGGTGGATTTTTGCTCGCGTCTCAACAAGTATATTGAAGCGGCTGTGCGCCGGGAAGCGGTTCCAATTTATGAGCGCGCATGATCCGCGAGTGACGTTGCGGCAGATTCAAGACGCCGGACGCCATCTCCAAATGGTGTGCGCCAACAAAACCTTGGAGAGGCTGCTGGCTGATTGGCAGGCGGTTGCCGCGCTGGAGCGGCTTCTCGAGATTATGGGGGAGGGCGTTAAACGGCTGCCTATGGATTTGAGGTCGCGATATCCGTCCGTGCCTTGGAAAGAATTCGCCGGCATGCGCGATAAGGTTAGCCACGGATACGATGATGTGAATTACCAGGTATTGTGGGACGCGGCACAGAAGGATGTGCCTGCGCTCCTCCTCACTATCGAGCAGATGCTCAAGGATTTGGATTGAAATTCAGGTCTTTTGGAAAAGTCCTAAAACCCATTGATCACGTCGAGGAGTTGGCGCAGGCGGCCGTATTGCCGGCGGTCGAAACCAAAGGCGATGCGCGGCAATTCAACGTGATCGTTGTCTTCCTTTTCCTCGGGCGTGGGTTCGATGACTTTGAATTTCTCGCCCAGGATGATGTCGCCAAAATCATCGTTGAGACTTTCAATGGCGGAGGGGGACGGAACATTCTTGAGGCGCAGGACGAGCAAATCTTTGACAAAGCGGCTGGAATGGTAGTTGCGATAAAAGCGGGTGATGATGCGCACGGCGTGGCTGGCATTGTCGGCGATTTGATAGAGGTAGAGGTCGTCGGGCGAAATCATCTGGCCGCGCAAGAGGTGCTCGCGGATGTTTTTGTCCCAGACTTTCCAGTAAGCGCCGCCGGGGCGGTCGAGCAGGACCAGGGGCACCATGCGGCTTTTGCCGGTTTGCATGAGGGTCAGCGCCTCGTACCCTTCGTCCAAGGTCCCAAATCCGCCGGGGAACAAAACAATGGCGTCGGAGTGCCGGACGAAGATGAGCTTGCGGGTGAAAAAGTATTTGAAGGAGATGAGCTTTTTGTCTTTCTCGATGATCGGGTTGGCGGCCTGTTCCCAGGGCAGGCGGATGTTGGCGCCGAAACTCTTTTCCAGTCCGGCCCCTTCGTGCCCGGCTTGCATGATGCCCGGGCCGGCGCCGGTGATGACCATGAAGCCGGCTTCGGCGATCTTGCGGGCGAATTCGACCGCTTCGAGATATTCCTGGCGCGTGGGCAGGGTGCGGGCGGAACCGAAGATGGTGACTTTGCGCGTCTGTTCGTAGGGGGCGAAGAGGCGGAAGGCGTAGCGCAATTCGCCCAGGGCGGTGCGGATGACCCGCACGTCGCCACGGTCCTTCACGTCTGTCAATAACTTGAGGGCATTGACAATGATTTCTTCGACCAAATCCGCATTATAGCCGCCGCCCTTCGCCGCAATCAGGTCCTGAATGCGGCTTTTGATTATTGGGTCAACCTGGCTCTTTTCAGCCTTTTCCACGCCACTAAACTATCGCGTTGCGCGGCAAAAGCAATAATCTTAAACTGCCCGGCTGGTTGCATCCCGGTTTTTGGGATGGCGGTGTCAGGTTCCCAATCTTAATCTTAATCGTAATCTTAATCCGAATGGCACGAAGAAGATTAGGATTAGGATTAAGATTAAGATTAGGAGCGGCTGCCCAAAAAGGTTAATAATGACGATGGATTACAAAAAGACGCTCAATTTGCCGCAAACCGGTTTTCCGATGAAAGCCGATTTGATCGCGCGCGAGCCGCAACGCCTGCAACAATGGCACAGCGCCAAACTGTACCAGAAAATTCAGGCCGCCCGCGCCGGCGCGCCAAAATTTGTCCTGCACGACGGGCCGCCCTTTGCCAACGGCGACGTCCACATCGGCACCGCCCTGAACAAAATTCTTAAGGACATCATTATTAAGTGCAAAGCCCTGCGCGGATATTGCGCACCTTACATTCCTGGCTGGGATTGTCACGGCCTGCCCATTGAATTCAAAGTCTCGCAGGAATTGCGCAAAGCCGGAAAGACCGCCGCCGCATATCCCAAGCTTCGCGAATACTGTGAAGCCGAAGCCCGCAAATACATTGATATCCAGAGGACGCAATTCAAACGCCTCGGCGTCCTCGGCGATTGGGAAAATCCCTATCTCACGCTGGACAAGGAATACGAAGCCGACGAACTCCGCCTCTTCGCCGACATCGTGGAAAAGGGGTTCGTCTATCGCGGCAAAAAGCCGGTCTATTGGAGCATCCCCTGTCGCACCGCGCTGGCCGAAGCCGAAGTCGAATACGCCGATCACGTCAGCCAAAGCGTGTTGGTGAAGTTTCCCGTCGTCGGCCAGCCGAACACGTTCGTCGTCATTTGGACCACCACGCCCTGGACGTTGCCCGCCAATCTCGCTGTCGCTTACAACGAAAAACTTCAATACGTCCGCGTCCGCGCCGGCGAAGAAAATTACATTTTGTTCCGCGGATTGGTTCCTGCCGTCGCCGAAAAATGCGGCTGGACCCACTACACGGAGCAACCGATCCGCACGGCAGATTTGGCCGGATGGGAATATCAACATCCATTCTGCCATCGCACCGGAAGACTTTTCGCCGCCGATTTTGTCGCGAGCGACACTGGCACCGGCTTCGTTCACATCGCGCCCGGCCACGGTTTGGACGACTACAATCTCGGACGCCAAAAAGGCCTGCCGATTTATTCGCCGGTGGACGACGACGGAGGCTTCGCGCACACCAACGATTTGCCCGTCGAACAACAGATGCCCGCCGGGATGGTCGGCAAATCCATCCTCGAAAAACACGGCAAGAGCAACGCCAACGAAGCCGTTCTCCACGAACTCCGCCTCCGCCAGGCGTTGTTGCATCAGGAAGATTATCATCACAGCTATCCGCATTGCTGGCGCAGCAAAACCCCGGTCATCTTCCGCGCCATGGACCAGTGGTTCATCCAGATTGACCAGGACAAATTCCGCCAACGCGCCCTTGCTGAAATTGACCGTGTGAGCTGGATTCCCGAGTGGGGCATCAACCGCATCAAAAGCGCGGTGCAAACGCGCCCCGACTGGTGCATCTCCCGCCAACGCTCCTGGGGGGTGCCGATTCCCGCGTTTTACGACGCCGGGGGCGGACTGATTTTCGATGCGCCAATCGTCCGCAACACCGCGGACCTCTTTGAGAAACACGGCTCGAACATCTGGTTCGAAAAATCCGCCGCCGAACTCTGGCCGCTCGTCAAGCCGAAGGATTGGAAGGGCGCGGAGCCGGCCGCCAAATCGAATGACACGCTCGACGTCTGGATTGATTCCGGCTCATCCTCGCGCGCGGTTTTGATGCGGCGCCCGGAATTGCAACATCCGGCAGGGACGAGCTGCTGCTCGTCCGAAACTTCCGAGGCCGCGCAGCAGCGCGGCCCTGCCGAAAAATGGCAAGCCGACATGTACCTCGAAGGCAGCGACCAGCATCGCGGCTGGTTTCAATCCTCGCTGCTGCTGTCGCTGGCGGGCAACGGCGCCGCCCCGTTCAAAACAGTATTGACGCACGGATTCCTGGTGGACGCCGACCGCGAAAAAATTTCCAAAAGCAGGCAAAGCCAGGGCGGCTACGAAAGGCCGCAAACCGCCGATGCCTACGTTAAAAAATATGGCGCGGACGTCCTGCGGCTCTGGGTTGCGTCACAGGATTATCGCAACGACATCGTCGTGAGCGAGGAGCGCGTCAACAAAGTGGGCGAAACGTATCGCGGCATCCGCAACGCGCTGCGCTACCAGCTCTCAAACCTCTACGACTTCGATCCCGCCAAGCACACGGTGGCCGATGACCAGCTTACCGGCCTTGACCGCTGGATTCTCGGCGAGTTTTCGGAGCTGGTAACCGAAGCCCTCGCCGCCTGCGACAAATACGAATTCCATGTCGTCTATCAAAAAGTCAGCCAGTTCATCGCGGTGGAACTCTCGGCGATTTACCACGACGTCATCAAGGATCGGCTCTACACCGACCCGGCGAATTCGCCGCGCCGCCGTTCCACGCAAACGGCGCTCCATCGCATGGTCAGGGGCCTTTGCAGCATGCTGTCGCCGATCCTGGTTTTCACGGCCGATGAAGCGTGGGAATTTATCCCGGGCGCCGGGGTGGAATCGGTCCATCTGGCCCCGTGGCAGGCGGCCGGCTTGGCGCTGCCCGAAGAGGAGGAAAACCGGTGGGAAAAGCTGTTGGAAATTCGCGAACGGATTCTGCCGTGTTTGGAGAAGGAACGGCAGGCCAAAAACATTGGCAAAGCCCTCGACGCCAAGGTGATACTGGGCGGAACGGCTAAAGTTTTACCGGGCCAGACCGATATAGATACAGAAGTTCTGCGTGAACTCCTGAATGTGTCACAACTGGTCATGGGCCAAAGTGCGGACGCGGACGATTTGTCCATTCATGTGGCCAAAGCGGACGGCCGGAAATGCGGGCGTTGCTGGCATTGGGAAGAGGATGTCGGGGCCAGCGGGGCACATCCGGCCCTCTGCGGCCGCTGCGTTCTGGCAATCAAAGACACTGCGATATGAGACCTGAAATGCCGCCGATGGCGAATGCCACGTTGACGAAACGTTCCACATTCAGCCTCCCCACCCGCGCCGTCCTGCTGGCCGCGTGTTACGTGATCGGGGGATTGCTCGGCAGCGAATCCAGCGCGCTTATGGGCGGAGGCATCCCGCTGGTCTGGGCGCCCTCCGGGATCGCGCTGGCGGCCATTCTGTTGTTTGGTTATCGCATGTGGTGGGGGGTGGCGCTGGGGGCCTGGTTGCTGACTCTGGCGCAAGGGATGCCCGGAGGCTTTTTCACCCTGGCGACAGCCATCGGCAACACCATCGGAGCGGTGCTCTGCGCCTATCTGTTGGAACACTTCGTGCAGTTTCAATATTCCATGGGCCGGGTGAAGTATGCGGCCGGCTTCATTCTGTTCGCCTGTTTGCTGGGCACGACGGTCAATGCGGCCTTCAATGTCGTCGGCCTTTGCTATGGCGGCCAACTGCCGTGGGAACAGTTGTGGTGGAAACAAGTCTTCAGCACCGTGATCGTCTGGTGGGTGCCCAACGCGATGGGGGCGCTGGTGGTGACGCCGCTCATTCTGGCCTGGGCCGCGCCCGGCGGAGTGCGCTGGACGCGCCGCCGCATGGTGGAAGCGGCCTGTTGCGCAGCCGGCCTGCTGATTGGCACCCAGCTTTCCTTCAATTCCTGGTTTGTCTATGGGATGGAAAATTATCCGCTGGCCTATTTGCCTTACCCATTCCTGGTCTGGGCGGCGTTGCGTTTCGGCCTGCGCGGCGCCACCACCGGAACCTTCGTGGCCGCCGCGTTGTCCATTTATGAATTATTGCATCAGCGCGGGCCTTTCTGGGCGGGCGCGGGCCACGATCACACCAGCCTGATGCTGATCGGTTGTTACATTGGCGTGGTCGCGGTCGGCAACCTGCTCCTGGCCGCCGCCGCGGTCGAGCGCGAGACGGCCGTTCGCACCCTGGCCGAAAGCGAAAGGCGCTATCGCGGCGTGGTCGAGGATCAGACGGATTTGATCTGCCGTTTCAAACCGGACGGCACGCTCGTCTTTGTCAATCAGGCTTACTGCCGCTTCCATGGCGAGCGGCGGGAGAAGCTGATCGGCTCCAATTTTTTCCAAACCCTGTCCGCGCAAGACCGCGAAATCCCGCTGGGCGAGTTTGCCCGCCTGACCCCCTCCCATCCCATTCGGACCTATGACAACAAGGTGGTCATCCGCCCGGGACAATTCATCTGGCAGCAATGCATGGTGCGCGCCTTGTTTGACGAGGCGGACCAGATCACGGAATTCCAGGCCGTGGTGCAGGACATCACCCTCCGCAAGCAATCGGAGGAGGCCCTCCGCCGGGGCGAAGAACGCCTGCAAGCCATTCTGCACAGCATGCCCGACGGCGTCATTGTCCTCAATGAGCGCGGATGCGTGACCTTGTTCAATCCGGCGGCGGAAAAGATTTTTCAACGCCAGGCCAGCCAGGTGCTGGATCGGTCCCTGGATGAATTGTTTGCGCCAGCCGACCAGCCAAGGTACAGGGAATCTCTGGCGCGCCAGGCGGGGGCGGGCCAGGCTGGCGTCATTGAAGTCAGCGCCCTGCAACCCGACGGGGGTTTGGTGCCCATCGACGTGCTGGTGAGTGAAATTCCGCGCGGCCAAACGCGCATGAGCATCGTGGTGGTGCGCGACATTTCGGAGCGCAAGAAACTGGAGGAGCAATACCGGCAGGCGCAGAAGATGGAAGCGGTGGGGCGGCTGGCCGGGGGCATCGCGCACGATTTTAATAATTTGATGCAGGCCATTTTGGGTTATATCAATCTGCTGGACCGGCGTCTTCCCCTGGGCGACCCCAATCACGAGGCGGTTGAGCAAATCCAGAAATCCCTGGCCCACGCCAACTCCCTGACCCGGCAGCTTCTGGCTTTCAGCCGCAAGCAGGCGCTCAAGCCAAAGTTGCTGCCGCTCAACACCGCGGTGTCCGACATGAACCGCTTGTTGCAACGGGTGCTCGGAGAAACCATCCAGTTGAAAATGAAACTGGCCGCGCCCGTGCCCTGGATACGGGCCGACCCCGGTCAAATGGAACAATTGATTCTCAACCTGGCCATCAACGCGCGCGACGCCATGCCGCAGGGCGGCACCTTGGCCATCGAAACCCGCAACGCCGAGTTTCGCCAGGAAACAATGCTTGCCTCCGGCCGCATGGCCGCGGGACCCTACGCTGTTTTGAAAATATCCGACACCGGATGCGGCATGACGCCGGAGGTGCAGGCCCATTTGTTTGAGCCTTTTTTTACGACGAAGGAAAATGGCAAAGGCACCGGCCTGGGTCTGTCCAATGTCTATGGAGTGGTCAAACAAAGCGGGGGCGAAATCGAGGTCACCTCCCAGACGGGCCGCGGCACCACGTTCGAAATTTACCTGCCTCGCTTTGATGGCAGCGTCGCCGAGCACGATACCACCCATGTCGCGCCCGCGCCTACGCACGGCACCGAGACGGTTTTGCTGGTCGAGGATGAGGAGTTGGTGCGCCTGATGCTGGTGGAGGTCCTCAAAGCCGCCGACTACAATGTGCTGGATGCCCGGCACGGGGCCGACGCGCTGGAACTGGCCGAACGACACCAGGGGCCGATTGATCTGCTGGTGACCGATATGACCATGCCGGGCTTCAGCGGCTCCGAGCTGGCCAGGCGCCTGGCCGTGCCCCGCCCCAATATGCGCGTGTTGTTTATCTCCGGTTACACCGATGTGGAAGCGGCGCAAATGGGCAAACTCAATCAACCGGCGCAATTTTTGCAGAAGCCCTTTCATCCCGATGATTTTTTGATCAGGACCCGCCAGATTCTGGATCAGAACGGCAAAGACGCGCCTGTCGCGGACAATTGACCGGATGACGGGCGAGCCGCCAGAGCCGGGCGTCCCCGCGCCGGAAGCCATCCGCCAAAAGGCCCGGACTTTCATTCTGCAATGGATCGCGCACCGGCAAGGGTCCCCCGCCGAACTCATCCGCGCCCTGGAGGAGGAGGTGGGCTGGCCGGCGCGCCATTGCCTGACCGCCATCCTGGACGAATTGCGCGCCAGCCGGGGCGGGCCGGAATTGGACCGAAAATATCTGCTTTACACGCTGAGCCAGGGAGCGGTCGCCCAAGCCCTGGCCGGGGGCATGGGGCCGCATTCCGAACATCAATCCTCTCTCGACGAATTGTTTGCCCGCAGCCGCCAGTTCCGGCGCTCGAAAAAATTTTCCGCCGCGGTCGATTTCATCGCCCGTTTTCACGAGTATTCCCCGTTCAACAACATGCTGGTTTTTTTGCAGAATCCGATGGCGACTTATTTCGCCACGGCCAGCCATTGGCAGAAAGCGTTTCAGCGGACGATCAAGGACGAAGCCCGCGGCATGATCATCCTGGCCCCGCGCACCCCGGTGCTGCTGGTCTATGATGTGGCCGACACGGACGGCCCGCCCCTGCCGGAACAACTGGAGGTCTTCTCCCGCACCTCGGGGCGCTTCCATCCCATGATCCTGGAGCGCACCATCAAAAATTGTGAACGGGACCGAATCCGCGTTGAACGCAAGCCCATGGGACCATTGCGGGGGGGCTTCACCACCGCGCGGGTGCAGGATCAATATTGGAAAATGCGCATCGGCCTGCGGGAGGAACTGGACGAGGGCGCGGCCTATGCGGTGCTTTGCCACGAGCTGGCCCATATTTATTTGGGGCACCTCGGGGCCGACAAGGAGGGCGGGTGGCCTTGGCGCCTGAACCTCCCGCTCAACGTGGCTGAAATCGAGGCTGAATCCGCGGCCTACATCGTTTGCCGGCGGGCCGGATTGCGCACGCACTCGGCGGAATTTCTCTCCAGTTACATGGAGGACAGTTCCGACCTGGATTCCATTAGTATTGACCTTGTCAGCCGCGCCGCGGGCCGCATCGAAGACATGGGCCGCCGCCTGATGCCCCCGCGCGACAAGCCGGCCCGAACGGGGCGCTGAGAGGCAAAGGGTGCATTTCGCTTGTTTGGGTGGCCGCTCCTAATCTTAATCTTAATCCTAATCCTAATCTTCTTCGCGCACAATTTGGATTAAGATTACGATTAAGATTCAGATTAGGAATCAGAAACCGCCACCCCAAAAATTGAAATGCGCTGAGAGGCAAAGTTTAATGTTTGAACTTTCGGGAGATTTTGAGAGTTTTGCCCCGTGGCTTACCACCCAAACCCATGGATGATCCTGCCTTTTGCGTTGTGGCTCAGTCTCATCGCGCTGGCGCCTCTTTATTTTTCGCAATGGTGGGCCAGGCATTATGGCAAGCTGGCCCTGCTCTTTTCCGCCGCTACCATCGGCTATTACCTCTTTGTTTTGCCGGCGGACGCTTCCCAAACCGTCCTCCGCGCCGCCCACGATTATTTCAGTTTCATTGTCTTGATCGGATCGCTCTATGTCGTTGCGGGCGGCATTCACATCACGGTGCGGGGCGAAGAGGGGCCGTGGCGGAATGTGTGCTTTCTGGCCTTGGGCGGTCTGGCGGCGAACGTGCTCGGCACGACCGGCGCTTCCATGCTTTTGATTCGTCCGTGGCTGCGCCTCAATCAATCCCGCCTCGCGGCCCGCCATGTGGTTTTTTTCATTTTCATTGTGGCCAACATTGGCGGCGGACTGACGCCGATCGGAGATCCCCCTTTGCTTTTGGGATTTCTCAAAGGCGTTCCATTCTGGTGGGTCTTGCGGCACTGCTGGCCAGCCTGGTTGTTGAGCATGGGATTGTTGCTCGGCGTGTTTTACCTCATGGACCGCCGCCATTATGTTCCCGCAACCCGGGTGGCCTTCGCCGAATCCATCTTCGTCGGCTGGTGGAACGTCGTTTTTCTGGCCGTCATTGTGGCGGCGGTGTTTGTCTCGCGCCCCTGGTTTTTGCGGGAAGGTCTGATGTTGGCGGCGGCGGCGGGTTCTTTTTTGACGACCGGGGAAAATGTTCATGAGGCGAATCAATTCCACTTCGAACCGATGCTCGAAGTGGCCGTTTTATTCTTTGGGATTTTTGCCACCATGATGCCGGCCCTGGATTGGCTGCAAGTCAATGCGCGAAGCATCCTGGGGCCCCATCCGTCCCCTGCCTTGGTCTATTGGAGTTCGGGAGGGCTTTCGAGCGTGCTGGACAGCGCCCCGGCCTATCTGGCCTTTGCCAGCGCGCTTTCGGGGCTGTTCGGCGGCATGGCGTCGCTCTCGCAGAATGGCGCCGTCCATCTGGCCGCCCTCAGCATCGCGACGGTTTTCTTCGGCGCGGCCACTTACGTTGGCAACGGCCCGAACCTGATGATCAAAGCCGTCGCCGAGCGGCAGGGAATCCGTTTGCCCACCTTTCCCGGTTATGTCTTTAAATGGGCTGTGCCGATCCTGTTGCCTCTGCTATTGATTCTCTGGCTGATCTTTGTTCGCTAGCCATGCGATTCGGTTACAACATTTTATTCGTCCTGTTCTTTTGGCTGAGCGCGCCGCGCTATTTTTTGAAAATGTGGCGGCGCGGAAACTGGCGGGCCGGATTCGGCCAGCGTTTCGCCCGCTACAGTCCGGCATTGAAAGCCGCCCTGGCCCAACGCCCGGTCCTCTGGCTGCACGCGGTCAGCGTGGGCGAAGTGGGGGTTTGCTGGCAATTGATCCGCGCCTTGGAACCGCGTCTGGCCGCCTTTCAGATTCTGGTCTCCACCACCACCTCGACGGGCATGGCGGAATTGCAACGCCTGCTGCCGCCGCATATTCAGCGCATTTATTACCCGGCCGATTTTGCCGGCGCGGTCCGGCGCGCCATCAAGGCCATTCAACCGCGCGCCATTATCCTGATCGAGTCCGAATTATGGCCAAACTTTCTCTGCGAGGCCATTGCCGCCCAGTGCCCGTTGTTCCTGGTCAATGCCCGCATCTCAGACCGTTCCTTGCGGCATTATCGGTTCTTCGGCTTTTTCTTCCGGCCCATCTTTGCCAGGTTTTGCGGCGTCGGCTGCCAGCAGGCCGACGATGCCCGGCGCCTGACCGAACTGGGTTTCCGCGCGGAAGCCGTGCGCGTGACGGGGAACCTGAAATTCGACGCCGCCCAACCCGGCCCGCGCGCCGGGTTGGATATTCCGGCGTTGCTGCGCCAGATCGGGGTCGGCGAAAAAGCGCTGCTCCTTGTGGCCGGCAGCACCCACGCCGGGGAGGAGGCCATATTGGCCGATCTGTTGCTTCGTTTGCGCCGCCGGTTTCCGGGCCTGTTCCTGGTCCTGGCGCCGCGTCATTTCGAGCGCGCCAAGGAAGTGGCCCGCGAACTGGAAACGCGCGGTGTCAAATTCATCTGCCGCAGCGACATCCCCGCCGGCGACCCCATCGCGCCCGGCCGGCTCGAATGTCTCCTGGTCAACAGCACCGGCGAACTGAAATTCTTTTATGAGCAGGCGACCGTGGTTTTTGTCGGCAAAAGCTTGACCGCGCGCGGCGGCCAGAATCCCATTGAACCGGCCGCTTTGGGCAAGCCGGTCATCTTCGGTCCCCACATGCAGAATTTCGCTTCCGCCGCGCAGGCGTTCGTGGGCAGCCGGGCGGCGGTGCAAGTGCAAAACGCGGCCGGGCTGGAAGCGGCCCTGGTGGAATTGCTGGCCGATGAGCGGCGGCGCACCGAATTGGGCGCGCGGGCGCGGCAGGTGGTTCAGCAAAACCTCGGCGCCACCGAACGCACCGTGCAATTGATTGTCGAAGGCCTTTATCCCGCTCCAGCCTGAAGGGCGCATTTCATTTTCCGGGCAGTTACTCCTAATCTTAATCGTAATCATAATCTTAATCCTCCTGACAATCTTCCATTCGATTGGGGCTAGGATTTGTGTCTGACGCGGTCCGGGGTTCTGAGCATATCACAAACTGTGACATCCTTGCGGAGTCTCAAGTTTGCCCGGCGCGTGCATGCTTTCACCGGGCATGGGTGACCCATTTATGCACCGCCTTACGCGGCCGGCAAGAAGACGGCTAAACGCGCTTGACCCAGTTCGACCGATGTCTCCAATCTGTTGCATGAAAAACGAGACAAGTATTGTGCTGCCCGAACGAGTCGAGGGGCAGATCGTGGCCCTGCGTGGCAAGCGGGTGATGCTGGATCGTGACTTGGCCGATCTCTATGGGGTGACGACGAGCAACCTGAACAAAGCTGTCCAGCGCAACCGGGAGCGGTTTCCCGGTGATTTCATGTTTCAACTCACCGCCGGGGAAACGGAAAGTTTGATATTCCAATCTGGAATATCAAAAAAGCGGGGGTGGCAGCCGCCATTTTCCCCATGCGTTCACTCAGGAAGGCATCGCCATGCTCTCCAGCGTGTTCCATATAAATATAAATGAAGAGTCGCCGCCTTACCGCGTCGGCAAGAAGACGGCTAAACGCGCCTGACCCACTTGGGACGTGCCCAACAACATCCTCAAATCGGCAAAGATCATTGTTCGGCGAATTGAGTAATCTGTGAAAGAATCAGAAAGTATGACGCCGGTCTGAAGGCGGGCCTCTCCGGACAGGAGGTTTTTGCTGAACTGAATAAGAAATTAAATCAAAATCGCCGGGGCGCCGTAGAGGGTGAATGAGCCGGCTCGCTCTATTCTTAAATCCAGGAGCTGCCCGCGATGGCGCTCGTGGCCTTCAAAAACAACAATTTTATTGCAGCGCGTCCGGCCCATCAATCGGGCGGGATTGTTCTTGCTCGGCCCCTCCACCAGGATTTGCAGCGTTTCGCCCACGCGCTGGTTGTAGCAGCACCGGCCAATGACGTTGATCTCCTCCAGCAATCGCGCGTGGCGTTCTTCTTTGACGGCGGACGGCGCTTGATCGGGCATGGCGGCGGCTGGCGTGTCCTTGCGCGGGGAGTATTTGAAAAGGTAGGCGTTGTCGAATTGCGCTTCGCGGACCAGGGAGAGCGTTTGCGCGAAATCTTCCCCGGTTTCGCCCGGAAAGCCAACGATGATGTCCGTCGTGATGCCGATGCGCGGCTGGACCCGGCGCAATTTTTTGATGACGCCAAGAAACCGCTCCCGCGTGTAGCCGCGATGCATCGCCTTTAATAGGCGGTCGCTGCCGCTCTGCGCCGGAAGGTGCGCGCTTTCGCAGAGCTTGGGCAATTCTCCGTAAGCCGCAACCAGATCGTCGCCATAACCTTTGGGATGCGGCGACGTAAAGCGAATGCGCTCCAATCCGTCAATTTCATGGACCGCGGCCAGAAGTTGGACAAAGCCGGACTTGCCGTCCTTTGCCGGGAGGTCGCGCTTGCCGTAACTGGTGACAATCTGGCCCAGCAGGGTGATTTCCCTGACGCCGTTTTCAACCAAATGCCGGCATTCGGCAACAATGTCCGGTATCGTCCGGCTCCGTTCCTCCCCGCGCGTGAAGGGCACGATGCAAAAGGTGCAGCGTTGATTGCAGCCTTGCATGATGCTGACAAAAGCGGTGACCGGCGCGGCGTGTCCGTTGCCCGCCTGCCGGCCATGAAGCAGATGTTCCTTGATCGTTGCCTCGCTGCCCGCCTCGGTTTCCACATCAACAATTTTGTCCCGTTTGCCGGCGAGGATTTCGTCCAGGTACCCGGCGGTGCGATGGAATTTTTGGGTGCCGACGACCAGGTCCACATCGGGCAATTGATCCATTAACTGGCGTCCGCGGCTTTGCGCCATGCAACCGAGGAAACCCAGAACCACATCGGGCCGGTGGCGGCGGACATCGGCGGCGATGGTCCGCATTTTGCCGACGGCCTTTTGTTCCGCCATATCGCGCACGCTGCAAGTGTTGAGCAGGACGACATCCGCGATCGCCTCGGACGGGGCGAGGGTGTAGCCCTTGGCCACGAGCTGCGCGGCCACCGCCTCCGAATCGCGCTCGTTCATCTGGCATCCGTACGTCTTGATATAGACACTGGGCATAACGCTGATAATGCCACTAATTTAAGGCACTACTGGAACGTTGGAAAGAGGGAACAGCGGCCCCAAATCCTCGCCTAAGAATTTTTTTGAACCGCGAAATACGAAATACGCGAAAAATCCAGACCTGTTCCCCCGAAAGCTTTCTGTGTTCGCGTATTTCGCGTATTTCGCGGTTTACTCTGCTTTCTCTATTGGCACGGGACTTGAGATTCCACAATTCATGCGGTTTTCGTTCGAGTTTGCGTTCGTTAGGCGAGGATTTGGGGCGGCCGGATGCGAAATGCCCTGAACTATTCCAACCGCTTCAAAAGCCGGTCGTAATCCGCATGCGTGCCAATCCAAAACCAGACGATCAAGTTTCCATTCCGCCGGCCCAGGCCCCGGTAATTTTGGTTGATTCTCACCGACCAGACGTTGCTGACAAGCGGCTTGAAATGCAGCGTGGCATTAAAGGCGTCCTTTTCCCACAAGCGGTATTTTTCACGCGCCTGTTGCTGGATTTCAACCGGCAGCGCGTTGTTGGCGGCCCAGAAATCTCCTTGGGTTTGGGAAATCACGGGAGATCCGAGAGATTTCCTTGCGAAATATCCATGTCCACCTTTTTCAGCAGCTTGTCCAGCTTGCCGGCGGCCAAATCGCGCTTCAACTGCGCGTCCCACTCATCATCCTCCCAGCCGTGCAAACAACGCGCCAACTCCGCGCGCTGTTCCAACGTGAGTTTGGGGATGGCCGCTTTGATTTCTTCGACTGTCATGGGCCAAAATATAGCCTCTTATTTGGGCTTATGCAAGGCGGCGGTTGGCCCGGCCACCACCTCTGAATCGCGCTCGTTCATCTGGCATCCGTGCGTCTTGATATATCGCCTTCCCCGTTCGCAAACGCCGGAAAACTCCAGCTTGCGTGACTGGAGTTTTCAACGCACATTTTCCCCATGCTGCCGGATGAGCAAGCCAGTCCTGAACAAATCGCCGCGTAACGGGCGATCCCCGGCGAAAAACGGCTGCGACTCGCCGAACAACTCTACTGGGCCGCGCGCAAGATGAAAGCCGCCGGCCTGCGCGCCCAACATCCTGATTGGACCGAGGAACAGGTCAACGAGCAGGTGCGGGAGATTTTTCTCCATGCTGGACGCGAAGGATGAGAATTAGCCTGCGAGGATCTTCAGACACAGGGCCGCTTTTGTCTTTCGGCATTTGGACATTGATTGGTCATTAGCCTTTAGCCTTCAGCATTTAGCCTTTTTTGAGGACAGGGTGCTCACTTCCCTCCCTGGTTGCGAAGGCGCTGTGCTCCATGCGGAGTGCCTCCAGCGCGGGGAATCCTCGCTTGCGCCTTGCTGTCGATCCACTCCTGCATCTCTCGAAGGTGCGTCGTCAAATCAAACCACCCGGTCTGGAAGCTCTCGTAGTCGGGCCCGATCATGGCTGAGCCAAGACGGATTGAGTTGGCGTAAAACAGCCATTGTTTCATCCATTGCCGTTCGATCGGCTCGTCGAAAGGATTGGATTTGTCCGCCAGCCCCAGATCCCAAGCCCTCTGCATCAAGTCCGTGGCTGACCGCGTCATCCGGTCGGTTTCCAGTATCGTGTGCGCCAGCTTGTCGAAATGCGCGTCCACCCAATCCCGGTTGTGGCAGGAACGGCAGACGCCTTTCATAATGGTCTGTCGGCGGGCTTGTTCCCTGCCATCAATGAGAAACTCGCTGGCCGGTTCCCCCGTGAAGGCCGTGGGCAATGGCAGGCCGTCTTTGTTGCGAATGATCGAGGTGTCGCCGCTTTTGGGCTGCGGATGAGTGTAGGGCAAACCGAACAGCCGCACCCAGAGCCGCGCGCCGAAATCGTGCGTGCGCGGGGCCACCACATCCCCCTCCGGCGAGGTGATGAGGCTGTTATGGCAGACGGCGCAGGTGGGCGCGCGAAAATCCACCCCCACTTGCCAGGGAACATGGTTCCAATTCCATTCCCGCTCTTTCGAGTGAAAAATGTTTCCATGCTTGCTCTCCTCGTACACTTCAAAGGCCGGAACATCCGGCCCCGTGTGGCATTGCGAGCAGGTGAACGGTTTCCGCGCGACTTCAATGGAAAACTCATGCCGCGCATGACACGCGGTGCAGGCTCCCCGGCTGCCGTCCGGGTTCACCCGGCCCACGCCCTGATTCGGCCAGTTGCTCAACTTGGGCAGCATGAACTCGCCCAGGTCGTTGGTCAGCTTGCGCGTGCCCACGACCTCCACCCGCGAACCATGACAGCCATAACAAGTTTCGTTCTTCGTTTGATCCGACGAACCCGCAACCGTCACCTTGCCGTTTTTGATCTCCGCCACGCTGGTGATGCTCTCGACCATGGTATGGAAGACGGGGTTCTTCTGGAGGTTGCCCAGTGCGTGGGCCTTCTTGCTGCCGCCAAATTGCTCCGCTTCAACCGCGTGGCAGACCGCGCAATCCGGCGGTGAGACCACGACGTTGATGTTGTAATCAAAGTGATCGAAGTTATCCGTATGATTCGTGGCATTCAGGCTGTGGCATTCGTAGCAGCCCACCACCACGCCTTTCAACGAATCAGGAATCCTTTCGCTGGAGACCCTTCGTTCCAGCGGCCGTTTTTTGAGCGCCTGACCGGGCGTCACCTGGCTGTGCAGGCTGTGCATCCAATCCTGCACCAAGCCCGGATTATACTCCGAATGACAGTTCAGGCATTCCTGGGTTTCCTTGCTCACGGGCGGCGCGGACGCGCCCGTAGCGGCCACTGGCCGCCACCAGCCTGCCGCGAGGACAAGAATTCCGGCGATGACTCTTTTCATATCAGCATGGCCGAATCGTTTGCATGCGGGAAACGCGACAAAAGATTGCCGAAATCGACACCGCGCGTCAAGCCACCTCTCAGAGCATGTTTTAAAAATCTCATTTTTTTAACGCCCCGGCTCGGCAGGAGCCTCGCCCTGCCACAAACGCCTCGGTAGGGCGAGGCTCTGCCGAGCCATTTGGCGGCGATTGCTCAAAAAATCCTATTTTTAAAACACGCTCTCAAGAAATCCGTCAGCGTCATCATCAGCGCGACCGATCCCCGGAAAAATCCCGCCGCAGCCGCGTGAAAGGAAAGGCTGAAGGCTGAAAGCTGAAGTTATCAAACAAAGACAAGCACCAATGACCAAGTTTCGTCGTTAGTCATTTCGGGTGCGGTCCTTCATTGGTCATTCGGATTTTGTCATTAGACATTTTCCCCTACAGCCCCCGCACTTCGGTGATCAACTCTTGCAGCGCGTTCTTGGCATCGCCGAACAACATGCGCGTCTTGGGCTGGTAGAACAGCGCGTTCTCAATCCCGGCGAAACCCGCGCCCCGTCCGCGCTTGATCACAATGACGTTCTTGGCCTTGTCCGCGTTGAGAATCGGCATGCCATAAATCGGGCTGCCCGGATCGGTTCGCGCCGCGGGATTGACCACGTCGTTGGCGCCGATGATCAAGGCCACGTCCGCCTGCTCAAACTCCGGATTGATTTCCTCCATGTCCAACAATTTGGGATACGGCACATTGGCCTCGGCCAGCAGGACGTTCATGTGTCCGGGCATCCGGCCCGCCACCGGATGAATGGCGTATTTGACTTCCACCCCTCGTTTCTCAAGCATTTGTTCCAGTTCATGGACCTGATGTTGTCCTTGCGCCACGGCCAGTCCGTAGCCGGGGATGATGATCACTTTGCGGGCGTACCCCATCATGATGGCGCATTCCGACGCGGCGATTCCGCGCATGGTCTGGTCGCCTGGCGCGGCGGACGCCGCCCCTTTGGGCGCCAGGCCGAACGAACCAAACACCACCTTGGCCAGCGAACGGTTCATCGCCTTGCACATGAGGAGGGTCAGCAACGAACCCGCCGCGCCGACCAGCGTGCCGGCAACGATCATCGCCATGTTGTGCATGGCAAAACCGGTCACCGCCGCCGCCAGGCCCGTGCAGGAGTTCAAGACCGAAATCACCACCGGCATGTCCGCCCCGCCAATGGGCAACACTTGCAAGACGCCCAGCAGCAGCGCCAACACGGCCAGAACGACAATCCACAGGATGGGTTGCAGCGGGCTGGCCACCGAGGCGACGGCTGCGGCGAGAATGGCCAGGAGCAGGAGCGCGTTGATCGCTTTTTGAAAAGGCCAGCGCACCGGTTTTTCGCTGATGAGTCCCTGCAATTTGCCAAAAGCCACAAGGCTTCCGGTGAAACTCACCGATCCCAAAACAATTCCCAACAGCTTTGGAAGCGCCGGTCCCTCGTTCGCTCCCTTGATCCATTCTCCCATGGAAATGAACAGGGCGCACGCGCCCCCCATGCCGTTGAAAAGGGAAACCATTTGCGGCATGGCGGTCATCTTGACACGCTTGGCCAGCAGCCAGCCGGGAACCGTGCCGATGGCAATGGCGATGAGGATGGCGCCGAAGTGGCCCATCTTCGGCAAAAGAAACGTGCCGAGCAACGCCAGCGCCATGCCGACGCCGGCGACGAAATTGCCCGAACGCGCCGTGCGCGGGCTGCTCAGCCGCTTGAGGCCAAGGATAAAACACAGCGACGCGATCAAGTAAGTGGCTGCCGGGACGATTTCGAGGTTCATTTGTCTTGGCCGGTTTTGTCGGGCGTTTTGGCTTTGAACATTTCCAGCATTCGATCGGTCACGACAAAGCCGCCGACCACATTCAAGGTCCCCAGGATGACCGCGATGAAACCGAGCGCGAACAAAGCGTCATTGTCCCCCGCCAGCCCGAGCAGAATCACCCCGCCGATCAAAACGATGCCGTGAATGGCATTGGCTCCGGACATCAGCGGCGTGTGCAAAATAGTCGGCACACGGCTGATCACCTCCACTCCGGTAAAGATCGCCAGGATGAAAATATAAATCATGGCCAGCGTGCTGATCATCATGGGGTTCTCCGTTTCTGGTTCACTTCGCCGTTAAGCGTGATGCAGGTCTCGGCGAAAATTTCATTTTTCCAATCCATCGTAAAACCGTTTTCGTTGGTGATTTCCTGAATGAAGTTCGAAAGATTCCTGGCAAACATCCGGCTGGCATCCAACGGCAAGGTCGCCGGCAGATTGGTGGGGCCGAGGATGGTGACGCCATATTGCCGCACGGTTTGATTGGCCTGGGTCAATTCACAATTCCCGCCGCTCTCCGCCGCCAGATCAACGATCACCGAGCCGGGTTTCATGTCCGCCACCATTTCCCGGGTAATGAGGCGCGGCGCGGGTTTGCCCGGGACTTGGGCGGTCGAAATGATAAAGTCGGCCACCCTGGCCCGTTCGTGCAAAAGCTTCTGTTGTTGGGCCAGCGTTTCAGCCGAGACCTGTTTGGCGTATCCCCCTTTGTCTTCGAGATTCTCCTGCCCGGCAATCTCAATGAAAGTGGCGCCAAGGCTCCTGACCTGTTCCCGGACGGCGGACCGGACATCGAATGCTTCCACAACAGCCCCCAGGCGCCGCGCCGTGGCGATGGCCTGCAAACCCGCCACACCCGCGCCGAGGACCAAACATTGCGAAGGCCGGATGGTGCCGGCGGCGGTGGTGAGCATGGGGAGGAATTTGGGCAATTGATTCGCCGCCAGCAAGACCGCCCGGTACCCCGCAATGGTGGCCATGCTGGAAAGAGTGTCCATGCTTTGCGCCCGGCTGATGCGCGGAATCGCATCCAGGCTGAAACTAAAGATCCGCCGCCGCGCCAGGATTTGCACCAACTCCGGATTGCGCAAGGGCGCCAGGAACCCGATCAATCCTTTGCCCTCCGGCAACACGGCCGCCTGTTCATTGGACACGGCATGAACCTTCAAAAGGCAATCGGCCAATGCGGCCAACTGCGCCGCATCCGGGATGATCTGCGCGCCCGCCGCCGCAAATTCGGCATCGGGAATCGACGCGGCCAGTCCCGCCCCGCTCTCGACCAAAACTGCATGCTTTTTTTTCAGCAACAGTTTTACCGCATCGGGAACGAGGGCGACCCTGGTTTCGCCTGAACTGAGTTCTTTAAATACGCCGAACCTCATCAATCATTCCAAAATCCGCGCGCATAGTATGCACAACCCTTCTGTTTTCAAATCAATTGTAAAGCAGAGGGGAAAACTCAAAATCACGGAAAGAGGACACGGATGGAAGGAGACAACGGAACGTGGCCGACGGGCCAGTTGGTGGTCAGGCCGGCAACGGGCTGCCAATTCAAGCCAAACCCAAGAGTGTTAACCTGTTGAACACTGCCATCGCCCAGCAGGATGTTTCCGGCCCCAGCGGACATCCTTGGCGAATGCATCTTCAATGACTAGCAAACCGGACCGGTTTTCGCGTTGGTTTGAATGGCGACGTCATTTCCTTTGCCGTTTTTGGGGGAAAAGCCGTAATCCCGGCCAGGCTTGGTTCCGGGGCCCAAATTGCGGTCCCCGCCCAGCAGCGACTGAGGCTGGCTGTCGTTGGCGCTCACGCCTACGAAATACGAAAGGTTGGTGTTGTCGAAGTTGGTAAAGGTGTCGGAAGGCTGGCGTTCATCCGATGGGCACAGGACAACCCGTGGGGATTGCCCCATCTCGTTTGCCATGATCGCATAGTTGGTCCAGCATAGGAATCCTTGATCGGCATTTGTCAGAAATTCCTTCCATCCGCCCTTGGCCATTGATTGCGACGCTGGAAATCGATCACCATTATCGTTTTCCCAAATGCGATAAGCGGTGCCGACTTGTTTAAGGTTGTTTATGCAAGATATGCGATCGGCTTTCGTATAAGGACCACGACTTCGACTTATCGTCGGAAGAATTATCGCCAGCAGCACAAAAACAACGACGATCACCACGATCAACTCGATGAGAGTGAATGCCTGCGATTTGTGAATCGGCGTCGGTCTCATAATTCAGCCAAGGCAAGCTAACACACGCCGGTCGCAGTTGCCAGAGTTTCAACCAACATCTCTGTCGTAGGTGAAAGGATCGTAAAGACGGACAGCGGCATGCAGAAAGTCTGCGGTATTGTGCGTCGCAAGCGTCAATCCGTGATGTCGGGCAGTTGCGGCGATGATGCTGTCCTCCCAAGGCATCAGGTGGCCTTTGGCCCGCAATTCAGCCTGAAGCCGAACCCACTCTCGAGCGACACGGAGATTGAAGGACAAAATCCGACCGCCGAACTTTTCCACAAGTCTTTCGATTTGCTGTGCCAACTGGCGTTTCCGTCCGCTCTCTGGGATCTTTTCCAATCCGTTGAGCAATTCTGCCATCACCAGAGAACTGGTGTAGAAGTCCGCCTCGTGGTCTGCAATCCATTTTTCGACCCGAACGTTCGGTTGAGGTTTGGTGGGCTCGGACAGAATATTTCTGTCCACCAGGAACTTCATAGGTGGACATCGCGCATAAGACTGTGAGTCCGCTCAGGGAGCGGCAATCCCTTCAGAGCGCGCAGGATGTCCAGTAAGCTTTCGCAAGAGGCTTGCGTCACTTTCCGCAGGATGATGTTTTCACCCTCTGAGGAAACATCCAGCTCGTCCCCAGGATGGACGCCACTGTCACGAAGCACCTCTTCCGGAAGTGGCACGCTGCCTTTTTGGTCAACGGTCGTTGTCATTACAGTCGGGAGTCTAACTGAATTTTGCGCCGAAATCAATGCCAAAATTGGCCGGAGGAATTTCAAACAGGGATCATTTTTAGAGTGGATTTTTTGCGGGGGCCTTATACAATTTTCGCATGGCAGAGAAAACGATCAGCCAGATCCCCCGCCCCTTGCGGGAGCAGTACGAAAAAGGCAAGGCCGCCTTCGACCGCAACAACTGTGATTACGCCATCGCCATCTTTAACCAGGTCCTGGAGCAGGAGCCGGCTTTTTATGATTGCCGCGAGGCGTTGCGCGCGTCGCAATTCAAGAAATCGGGCGGCCGGAGCAATTTTTTCAAAAAAATGTGGAGCGGGGCCGGGTCCTCACCCTTGCTGGCCAGAGGCCAGTTGGCCCTGATGAAGGAGCCGGTGGATGCCTTGAAAATCGCCGAGCAAATCCTCAACAGCGATCCCAACAGCGCGGCGGCCCACAAGCTTCTGGGGGAGGCGGCCATGCTGGCGGATTTGCCCAAGACCGCCATTCTCTCCCTGGAAATCGCCACCAAAAATTCGCCCAAGGATGAGGAGATCAAAAAGAATCTGGCCCGGGCCTATTCGGCCGCCGGCGAGGGCGACAAGGCGGAAGTCATTTTTGCCGAGTTGATGCGATTGCACCCCACCGATCTCCGGCTCGTTCAGGAGCTGAAGGACATCTCCGCCAAAAAAACCCTCAGCGAAGGCGGTTATGAGGCGCTGGCGGACGGATCGGGTTCTTATCGCGATATTTTAAAGGACAAGGATCAGGCGGTGGCCATGGAACAGGAGGGCCGCCAGGTCAAGACCGAGGATTTGACAAAAAAAGAAATTGCCAAATACGAGGAGCAACTGGCCAAAGAACCCAAAAACTTGAAACTGCTCCGCAACGTGGCCGAGCTTTATGAGCAGCAGAAGGATTTTGACAAGGCGCTGGAAGCTTACCAGAGAATCGTCGCCCAGGAAGGCGACACCGACGCCTCGCTGCAAAAAGTCATTGGCGAGGCGACCGTCAAAAAGTTTAATCACGCCATTGCCCAACTGGATCCCCAGGCGCCCGGCTCCGCCGAAAAGATCAAACAGCTTGAGGGCGAGCGGGATGCCTTTTTACTGGCCGATTGCGAGCGGCGGGCCGAGAAGTATCCAAACGATTTGATCATCCGCTTCGAGTTGGGGAAACTTTATTTTCAAACCGGGAAAATCAGGGAGGCGATCAAGGAGTTTCAAAGAGCGCAAAACAATCCGAACAAGCACATCCAGTCGCTCAGTTACCTGGGCCAATGTTTTGCCCATCTCGGCATGAATGACATGGCCGCCCGCAGCCTGCAAAACGCCCTCAAGGAAAAACCCGTCTTCGACGACGAAAAAAAGGAAATGATTTATTCGTTGGGCGGCGTCCTGGACAAAATGGGCAAGAAGGAGGAATCCATGGACCAATACAAAAAGATTTATGAGGTGGATTCCGGCTACAAGGACGTCGCCAAAAAAGTCGAAGACTATTATGCCAGCAGGGCCTAAGTGGGGCAAACCACTCCTGCTTCAGCCAAGTCAAGCTGCATAATTCATGTAAATGCTCTAGCGCAGGCGGCCGAGTTGGAAATCCAGGGCGGAATGCTGGATATGGTAATCGTACCTCGCGTTCGCCTCGCCAATTTGCGCGGCGGTCTGGTTCAATTCCGCCTGGCTCAGTTCGATGATTGAACTCAGGCCGGCCTTGAAACGCGCTTGGGCCAAATCCAGGGCCTCATTCGCATTTTGCAAGAGTTGCCGCGTCAGGGCGAGGCGGTCGTAGGCATATTCCAGGTTGAATTTGGTCACCTGCACGTCACGAATGATGTTGTTCTCTTCGTCGCGCAAAGTTTCGTCGGCGGCTTTGGCCTGGAACTGCGCTTCCCGGCGGCGGGCTGTGTAGAGTCCGCCGGTGTAGATGGGCAGGTTCAAATTGACACCGGCCGCCGCGTAATCCGAGCCCAGGTGCGAATTGCCCGTGGGAATCACGCCCGCCGTCCCGAGCGCATCAATTGTCGGATAAGGCAATTTGCCCTCCGCTTTGGCGAATTCCTTTGCGGCATCGCTTTGATAACGCAAACGCGCCAGGTCCGGCCTTTGGGCCAGCGCCTCCAGGATCAACGCCGAAACGCCGTTGGTGACATTGGCCGGCATCGGCTCGTCGGCCAGCGCAAAAGTCTGTGGTTCGCGTTCGGCCAGAAAAGCCGAGAGCACGGCGAAGCTGGCCTTGAGGTCGCTTCTCGCCTTGGCCAGCAGGATGGTGGCCTGGTCGAAATCCACGCTGGCAAAACTCACATCCAGGTCCGACTTCAACTTGTTCGTTGCCAGCATTTGGATTTGTTGCAGGACCAATTGGCGCGCTTGCACCGTTTCCTCCGCCACCTCCAGAACGGATTGCGCGGCCAGACTGGAGAAGTAGGCGTTGTTGACTTCCAGCAGAATCTGCTCGCGCGTCGCTTCCAGGTTCATTTCCTCTGCCCGCGTGCGCAATTTGGCGCTCCTGCTCAATTCCGAGGTCCGTCCAAAATCCAAAATGAGCTGGCTGATGGTGACGCCCTCGGCGTCGCGATCGTAAATCAGGGGGTTATTGATTGCGCCCGCGGCGATGCGGGTATTATTCGGGTCAGCCGTGCCGACGGCGGTCGCGCTGCCGTAAACGTTGGGGAAAAAGGCGGACTGAACCTCCTTGGCGGACTGTCTGGCCGCCAGCGCGGTGAGGTTGGCCACGGAAATCCTGGGGTGTTGCGCCAAGGCGATTTGCTGCGCCTCTTGCAGAGTAAGATGACGCGGCGGCGATTCGGCGGCTGCTCCGCGAAAGGCCAGCCCCACTGCCAGCAACAACACACCAAATCTTCTCATGCGGTTTGCCCTCCCAGCGTGGCCGGCGGCTGCTTCGGCTCATGATTGCGATGAACCAGCAGATAAGCCGCCGGGACAATGAATACAGTCAACACCACCGAAACCGCCAGGCCGCCGATGATCGCCATGGCCAGCGGCGCGTAGGCTTCACTGCCGGTGCCGAGCTTCAAGGCCATCGGCAGCAAGCCGATCAGCGTGGCACCCGACGTCATCAACACCGGACGCAGTCGGACGCGGCAGGCCAGCGAAACGGCCTCGCGCACCGGACGGCCTTCCCCCCGTAATCGGTTCGTGAATTCCACAATGAGAATGCTGTTGGAGACAACGATTCCCACCATCATCACCACTCCCATCAATGACATGATATTCAACGTTGTCCCGGTGAGCCATAGTATCAGCAGCACCCCGGTCAGCCCGGTCGGGATGGCCAGCAGGATCAAAAACGGGTCAACAAACGATTTGAATTGCGCTACAAGGATCAAATAGACCAGCACCGTCGAGAGGATCAGGCCCAGTCCGAAGCTCTGGAAGGAGGATCGCATCGCCTGCACGGTGCCGCGCACGGTGATGACCGTGTTGGGGGGCAATGCGGTTTTGTCCACAATCTTTTGCACGTCGGCATATACTTTGTCCACGGCTTCGCTGGTGGGTGAAACATAGACATCGATCACGCGCCTGATTTGGTAATGATCCACCTCGGTGGGAGCGGGAGCGCGGGAAAAATGGACGACGGAGTCCAGGCGCGTCGGCTCTTTGAGATGGGCCGCGCGCAAGGGCATGGAGCCAAGGTCAGCGAGACTTTTCACTTTATCTTCCGCATATTGGACGGTGAAGAGATAATTGTTGCCGGTTTTCGGATCAATCCAGTAGCTCGGGGAGATCATCCCATCGGATGTCAACGCGGTGATAAGGCTGTCAAGCACCTCTTTGGCGCTCAAACCCAATTCGCTCGCCCGCTCGCGGTCGATGTCAACATTCAGCGCCGGGTAATCCACATCCTGCGGCACCAGGACGTCGCTGACACCGGGCAAGGCCCCGGCCTGCTGGGCAATCCGGGCAGCGATATCGTGCGCGGCATGCATATCCATGCTGCTGACTTGGATGTCCAGCGGTGCCGGTATTCCCTGGTTGATGACGGCATCGACCAGGCCGCCGGTCTGGAAGTAGGCGCTGAGTTGGGGCAGGTCGCGCCGCAGCCGGGCGCGCACCCGGTTCATGTAATCGAAGCTGCTGAGTGCATGGCCGTCGTTGAGTCCCACCTGGACGATGGCCGTGCTGGGGCAGGAATTTGGATTCAGAATAGCGTTAAAGCCCGGCGTGGTGCCAATGTTCGAGACGATGATTTTCAGATCCTTTTGCGGGACTATCTGGCGCACGATATCCTCGACTTGACCAATCAATTGATCGGTCAGTTCCAAACGCGTGCCCGACGGTGCCTTGACACTAATGACGAACTGGCTGGGATCGGTGCGGGGGAAGTAAGCCTGGCCGATGAAGGGATACAGCCCCAGACTGAGAATGAAAACGCCGCTGATGCCAAGGACGAGGGCGACCGGCCGCAGCAAGCCGATTTTTAGAACGCCTTCGTAACCATCCAACATTCCGGTGAATTTACGGTTGAACCACGCGTTAAATCGCTGGCCCCTGCCCTGCGGTGCAGTGCCCCCGAGTTCCTCGTGCGCCTGGTGGGCTTTAATGAGCTTGGCGCAAAACAGCGGCACGACGGACATTGCGACCACATAGGAAGCCAGTAATGAGAAGACTACGGAAAGCGCCAGGGCGGTGAACAGGAAACGGCTGACGCCGTAGAGAAAAGTCACCGGGAAAAAGACCACAATCGTGGTCAGCGTCGCCGCCAGCACCGGCAGGGACACTTCCTGCCCCCCGCGTTCGGCGGCGACTTCGGGCGGTTCGCCCATTTCCAAATGGCGGAAAATGTTTTCCAGAACGACCACCGAGTTGTCAATCAGCCGGGAAAAGGCCAGGGCCAAACCACCCAGAATCATGGCGTTAATGGTGTTCCCACCCAAGTCCAGGGCGATAAAGGCCGCCAAGGCCGATAGCGGAATGGAAAGAAACACCGCCACCGTGGCCCTCAGGCTGCCAAGGAAAACCAGGATCATCAAACCGGTAAGGACCAGGCCGATGGCGCCTTCGTGAATCAAGGTCTCGATGGCCGTGCGCACGAAAACCGACTGGTCAAACACCACTTCCGTGATCAGCCGTTTGGGCACGTCCAGCAAGTGGGCAACAACCTTCTTGACACCGTTGACCACCGCGATGGTGTTGGCGTCCCCGCCTTGTTTGACCACCGGGATATAGACGGACGGCTGGCCGTTGATGCGAACCTTGTTGTACTGGATTTGCGCGGCATCCTTGGCCTCGCCAATGTCTCCCACCAATACCGACGCCTCTCCCACCGTTTTGAGCGGCACCAGGTTGACATCTTGCATGGAATTGATCTGGCTGTTGGCATAGACGCTGTAATCCAGAGGACCGATTTTGACGTCGCCCGCCGGCAGAATGAGATTGGCTTCGTTAACGGTGCGCACCACGTCCATCACGCTCAATTGGTGCGCTTCCAGTTTGAGCGGATCGACATACACCATGATCTGGCGATAGCGTCCGCCAAAGGCCGGCGGCACGGACGCGCCAGGGATGCCAGCCATTTGGTTGCGAATGGTGAACTGGCCCAGATCGCGCAATTCCGCCTCGCTCAGGTTTTTGCCCTTCAATGTCACCAGGCAGACCGGCAAACTGGACGCGTCGAATTTCATCACCACGGGCGGCAGGGTGCCGGTGGGCAAATAACGCAATGTGGCCATGGATAAGTTGGCGATGCTGGTCACGTCAGAATCCGGATTGGAGCCGGGCTGGAAATAGACTTTGATCAGACTGACGCCGGTCAGCGAACGCGACTCCATATGGTCAATTCCGCCCGCCAGCGTGAACATGCGCTCAAATTGGCCGGTAATGTCATTCTCGATTTGCTCGGGCGGCATTCCAGAGTAAAAGGTGGCGACCACCACCACCGGAATGTTGATCGCTGGAAACAAGTCCACCGGCATGCGCGCCAGGCTGGTCACACCCACCACGCACACGATGAGGCAAATAACGACGATTAAATAGGGGTAACGAATGGCAAATCGGGGCATATCGAGCCTAGATTTGATTTTTGCGCACGGCCTCGCGCAGTTTTTCCAACGAGAATTCGGGCGAGCGGCAGACGTCAATAATCGCCCGGTGTTTGGCGGCAATGCCGGCGGCCGCGGCCGGAATTCTCCCGGCCAATTTCAACGGGATGGACTGCACACCGTGCAAATCCCCATGCAGCAGATCCCCTGAGTGTACGCTCAGGCCCGCCACCTCCACTGGCCCGCCAAATTCCACAATATGCACGTAAGCGTGGGATACGGTGACATTCTTGGCAAAGAGGTGAAATCCGGCAGCCGCTGCCGCGGGAAGATCGCGCACTGCCCCGTTGGTCACAACGCCCACACAGCCCAGGGTTTGAAGGATGTTCATATGCACCTCGCCCACCAACGAACCCAGCCCCGTACGGCTGGCCGTGTCCTGCACCACCACCACCCGTGGGGCGGGCACGGATTGAATGTACTCCCACAAATCCGTGCGGTCGTGGTACGCCGGACCGGCGAACGCGGGCGCAGCGCCCCGGATCATCATGGTTGCGGCGTAACCAACCATCGGCTGCAATTGCGGAAACAGGCACCGGACCGATCCATGCATGAATCCTTCATTGCGCAATCGCACGTGGAACGTCTCGATGGCATTGGACAGGGTGCAGGCATCCAGCCGGCGCAAGGCGTCCAATTCTTCCGTTGTTAATGGCGGCACTGGGTTCGGTTTGCTCATGAGAAAAAAGTTCAATCTGGCGATGGAACATCTATGACTTTGGGGGCGACTTTCTCGCCCGCGCTGAATTGCGACCTGCTTCCTATCAATACTAATTCCCCCTCTTTCAACCCGGAAACCACCTCGAAACGGTTGGGCGTTTCCAACCCGAGTGTCACCGGCCGCTCTTCGATTTCGTTTTGGCTGTTAATGACATACACGCTGGACATCTGCCCGGGCGGGACCGCTTGGATGGG
>Ga0326728_10004166_pt1 | contig 43375 bp, 36 predicted proteins | sample MB3enrmetagenome_FD_207602 | JGI IMG/M metagenome (GOLD analysis project Ga0326728, IMG submission 207602) | Lab enriched peat soil microbial communities from McLean, Ithaca, NY, United States - MB31MN | ecosystem: Environmental > Terrestrial > Soil > Wetlands > Peat | place: USA: New York...
AGAATCCTGGTGGTCGAGGACGAAAAGCGGATCGCCGACTTCCTGTGCCGCGGTTTGCAGGGCGCCGGCTATGCCGTGGATGCCGCGCCCACCGGCGCCGCGGCGCTGGATTGCACCCATTCCACGGACTACGACCTGGTCATCCTGGACCTCATGCTGCCGGATGTGGACGGCCTCCAGGTATTGGCCAAGATCCGCAACCGCAAGCTGGGGCCGCCGGTCCTGATCCTGAGCGCTCGCGGCGCGCTGGATGATCGCGTCAAGGGCCTCGAACAGGGCGCCGACGACTACCTGGTGAAACCGTTCGCGTTTGTCGAGCTGCTGGCGCGCGTGCGGGCGCTGCTGCGGCGCGGCCAGCCGTTGCCGGAGAAGCTGCAGGTGGCCGACCTGGCCCTGGATTGCATTCGCCGCAAAGTGACGCGCGGCCCGGAAAACATCGACCTGGCGCCCAAGGAGTTCGGCATCCTGGAATACATGATGCGAAACAAAGGCCGCCCGCTGAGCCGCACCATGATCGTCGAGCACGTCTGGGACATGGATTACGACGGTCTCACCAACATCGTGGACGTCTATATCCGCCACCTCCGCAGCAAGATCGACGACCGCTTCCAGCAGAAGCTGATCCAGACCGTGCGCGGCATCGGCTACATGATCGAAGCTCCCGACAAGCCCGCGGAACGGACCCCGGAGCAGGCGTCGGATCGGCAGGTGTGACGTGCTCCGCGATCGCGATCTGCGCCGCCTCACCCGCGGGTTGCGCTTCCGCCTGACGGCCAGCTACGCGCTGTTTTTCGCGGTGCTGTTGATGGGGGTGGCGGGCCTGTTTCGCCAGCGGCTCTCGAGCGAGCTCGACACCCAGATTCGGGACGACCTCAACCAGCACTGGCAGGCCATGAAAGGCTACCTGCGCATCGAAAAGGACCCGGAGCTCGGGAAGTACGCGTCCAACTGGTATTACGACGATGAGGACCCGGATGAGTCCGCCATTGTGCTCGACCTGCGGAAAATCTGCCTGGTCGCGGACGCCGATGGAAACGCGATCCCCAACGCCAAGACCAAAGATCCCGAAGTTTCCACCGCCTATGAGGACATCGGCATCGATCGCCCGGCGGAGATCGCGGCCATGGTGCGGGCCGCATCGGCATCGCCCACGCCGAAAACCTTCTGGACGGAGCGGCGCAACGCCAACGGCGAGCGCTTTCTGATCCGCTCCGGCATCGTCTTCAGCGAGGCGCACGTGGCGCCGTATTACGTGGCTATCGGAATGCCGCTCGCGCCAAGCAATAACATCCTGCGTCAATTCACGTTGATCTACGTGGCGGTGTTTCCGGCGGCGCTGATCCTGGGCTCGTTGCTGGGCTGGTTCATGGCGGGGCGCGCCCTGACGCCGGTGCTGGCCGTGGCGCAGACGGCGCAGCGGATTTCCGGTTCCAACCTCAGCCTGCGCATCCCCACGCGCCAGGCCGGCGATGAACTGGACTACCTGATTCTCACCTTCAACCGCATGATCGAGCGCCTGGAATCTTCCTTCCAGCAGATGAAGCAGTTTTCCGCGGATGTGTCGCACGAGCTGCGCACGCCCATCACGGGCATCCGCGGCCAGCTCGAGGTGGCCCTGTTCACCGCCAAGACCACCGAGCAGTACCGCGAAGCCATGTTCAACGCGCTTCAGGATATCGACCGCCTCTCGCAGATTGTGCGGGCCCTGCTGCTGCTCTCGCAGGCCGAGTCGGGCCAACTGGTTCTGCAGAAATCGCGGCTGAATCTGGGCGAAGTGGTGGAGGACCTGGTGGAGCAGTTCCAGATCCCCGCTGAAGCGGCCGGAGTGCGCCTGACGGCCGATGTGCCCGCGGAGTGCGCCGCGCTGGTGGACCGCGTGCAGATCGAGCGCATGATCAACAACCTGCTTTCCAACGCCATCAAGTTCACGTCCGAAGGCGGCCAGGTTCGCATGACCCTCAAGCCTTCGCCCGAGCACATCGAGATGGTAGTGGAGGATACCGGCTGCGGCATCGCGTCCGAACACCTGTCGCACATCTTCGACCGCTTCTATCGCGTGCCGGGGTCGGGCGCGAAGTCCGGCGCCGAGCAGGGCTTGGGACTCGGCTTGAGCTTTGTGGCGTGGATTGTGAAAGCGCACGGCGGCAATATCGAGGTCGAGAGCACCCCGGGCACGGGAACGCGCTTCACCATCAAGCTGCCCGGCGATGGCGCCGGCGCCGACACGCTGGAGCTGGCCGGACAGCCTGTCGGCTTCGCATGAGCCGCTCAGGCAACTTTCGGCATTTCCACCACCTTCGGCTGCAATCCCGCTTTCGCCAGCAGGGCGTAGACCACGAATCCCGTGAGGAAGCTATAAAGCACGGCCGGCTGCACGTAGGTTTTCACCTCCGCGGATAGGGGCAGGAACGGCAAAATACCCACCACGAACCCGACTGCCCAGGCGACATACCCGGCGAAATTGATGCCCGCGCGCGGCCCGGCCCAGCGCTTGCCTGAGAACAGGTAATCCGCTGCCATGGCGCCGCATATGGGTCCGAAAGACGCGCCCACGATGGTGAAGAAGGGAACCAGGTTGGCCGCCACTCCCGTGACTGCCAGCAAGATTCCGACGGCCGCGCCCGCCATGGTGGAGGCCACGCGCGGCACGCCCGGGATCATGGTCGAGAAGCTGTTGCCCGCGATAAACGCGCAGAAGCACGTGGGCGGGATGGAGGCGATGGCGAACAGGAAAAACATGGCGGTCCCGATCACTCCGCCGATGGAGTGGATCACGTCGGCGTAATCGAAGCCCTGGCTAAGCCCCGAACCATGCGCGCCCGCGATGGCCGCCAGCGGCAGACCGCCGGCCACCAGCGCGGCCAGCGCAATACCCACCAGGCCGCCCCATCGGACGTCCCTGGCGTGGCGCGAGTTGAGGCCGAAATCCGCGCCCGCGGCGCCCGCCGTGGCGAAAAAGCCGATCACGATGGCCAGCATCATGGTGAACGCCACAAAGGGATTGTCCTGCGCCGCCGGCACATGGTATTGCCCGATCCCGCCGGCGGTCTGGAAGAAGACCATCAGCAGCATGAGCAGCGGAATGGCGTTCAGGAGCAGTGAGACTTTGGCCACGTATTGAATGCCCTTGGCGCCCACCCAGGCCATGATCGCGCCCCAGATGATTCCCGTCGCGATGAACGGCGCGCCGCCGGGCTGGGAGTTCATGCCCAGGCCCTTCAGTATGAATTCGCTGGCCACGGAAGTGGCCACGGCGAACCAGCCGATCTGCAACAGGCCCATGAGCAGCCCCGGCATGAGGTAGCCGCCCTGCGCGCCAAACGTCGAACTGCCCACCACGTACAGCGGGAAGCCGGTCTTCATCCCCAGCATGGCGGGCACCAGGTAGTAGAGGGAATAGCAGAGCAACCCGGCCGCCACCAGCCCGGCCAGGCACACGGCCAGGCTGCCGTGCGCGAGGGTGTCCCCGGCCATCAGCCGGTAGAACGCGATCCACAGAAAAATCCCGGCGTAGCTGGGTGCGGTATTGGCATACCACGGAGCGCGCTTCCCCATCGGGTTGGGCGCGGCTTTCGCAAGATAGTCCGGCAACATAGCAGCGGCCAGTATACTACAGCGCACGGTCCAATTCCCGCCGCGCGAAACTGCTACAATCCGTTTTCATATTTCAATCGCTGCCGTAAGCGCCACCGTGATCCGACGTATCTTCAAGGCTTTTCAATACCGGGACTTCCGGCTGATGTGGACCGGTGCCTTCACCTCCGCCATCGGCACCTGGATGCAGGTGCTGGCGCAGGGCTGGCTCATCTGGAAGATGAGCCACTCCGCCTTCCTGTTGTCCCTGGACCCGATCCTCCAGGCGACTCCGATCTTCCTGTTCTCGCTGGTGGGCGGTGTGTATGCCGACCGCATCGACCGCCGGCACTTGCTCATGTTCTCCCAATTCCTCCAGATGACGTGCGCGCTGGTGCTGACTTTCCTGGTGGGCTTCCACGTCGTCAAGGTCTGGCACTTTCTGACCTGTTCCTTCGTGGCGGGTTTCGCCCAGGCCTTCGGCGGCCCAGCCTTTACGGCGCTCGTCCCCACTCTGGTCAGCAAGGAGGACATGCCCAACGCGATCGCGCTGAACTCCATCCAGTTCAATGGCGCGGTGATGATCGGTCCGGCGTTGGGGGGGGTGGCTCTGGCCAAGCTCGGCGACACGTGGTGCTTTGCGCTGAACACGTTGTCGTTTCTGGCGCCGGTGGTCGCACTGACGATGCTGACGGTCCGCTTCCTGCCCGAGAAGACCACTGACAGCATCCTGGGCAGCATGAAGGAGGGTATCCGATTCGTCCGCAAACAAGGCGCCATGGAGGGGCTCATCGTGCTGGCGTGCTGCATGACGGCACTGACGATGCCGATGAGGACCCTTCTTCCGGTGTTCGCCACGGACGTCCTTCACAAAGGTTCCGGCACGCTGGCGACGTTCCTTTCCATATCGGGGATGGGCTCGGTGGTGGGCGCGCTGGCAGTAGCCGGATTGGGCAACGTCCGCAACAAGGGGCGCCGGGCTCTCATCATGCTGATCTGCCTGGGAGCGGGCATTTCGGGTTTTGGCCTTTCCCGCACCGTGTGGCTGAGCTGCGCGATGCTGTTTTTCGCCGGAGCTGCGATGATGGCCGTCTTCGCCATGGTGAGCTCCCTGGTGCAGCTCATCGTGACCAACCAGATGCGCGGCCGCGTCATGAGCGTGTACAACTTCTCCTTCCGCACTGGGATGCCCGTTGGAAACCTGTTGGCCGGATGGCTCGTCCCAGTATTCACGGCCCCCGCCGTGCTCGCCGTGAACGGAGCGCTGCTGATTGCTCTGGGCCTGTACTTCCTGCTGGTGCAACGCAGGGTCGCCGCGCTTTGAGATAAGAGGACGAGAACATGATTTTGGGACTGGTAATGGCAGGATTCATGGCTGCCGCGCCTTCCGCGCTCGAAACGGCGCGCGACCAGCAGGATCGCGCTACGCTCGGGAAGATGGTCAATGAGTACTCCGCTGCGGCGGCCAAGGCCCCCAACAACGCCGAGGCACAATACCGGGTGGCGCTGGCCGCCTCCTACCTGGCGGAGGTCTCCATCGAGCAGCACGACCGGAAGCAGGGACGGCAAGCGGCCGAACAGGGAATCAAGGCGGCCGAGAAAGCCATCTCGCTCAAGCCCGAAGCCGAGTACTACCGCGTGCTGGCCACTCTTTGCGGCCAGGCAATCACCGACGTCCTCAGCGGCCTCAGCTACGCCCCGCGCGCCCGGGATGCCGTCGACAGGGCCGTCGAAAAAGCGCCTAAGTCCTCATCCGTCTACGTGGCCCGCGGAGTGGGGAGCTATTATCTGCCGGAGCAGTTGGGCGGCGGCGCGAAACAGGCCATCGCCGATTTCCAAAAGGCCATCGAGCTCGATCCCAAGAATGCGGAAGCGTACTTGTGGCTGGGGCTGAGCCTGCGCAAGGAGAACCGTGACGCGGAGGCGCGCCAGGCCTTTGCCAAGTCGCTCGAGCTGAATCCCAACCGCGTCTGGGCGAAGGAGCAGTTGGAAAAGACGCCGGTCAAATAAAGGGGCACCGAGCGAACCCCGTCCCGTCCGCGGTAAAATCACGAATATCGTAACTCCGGGATCCCAAACGGCTCCTAAGAGCTTCCCATGACCGCCTCCGCGAATAACCGCGCCCAGGAATTCCGCGAGCAGTTGTCGCGGCGCACCCTGGTGTCGGACGGCGCCATGGGCACCATGCTCTACGCGCGCGGCGTCTTCATCAACCGCTGCTTCGACGAGCTCAATCTCTCTTCGCCCGACCTGGTCCGCCAGATCCACCAGGACTACGTCAAAGCGGGCGCTGAAATCGTCGAAACTAATACCTTCGGCGCCAGCCGCATGCGGCTGGCCGGGTTCGGAGCGGCCGAAAAGCTGAAGGCCATCAACCAGGCCGGTGTGCGCCTGGCGCGCGAAGCGGCCAGGGAAGCAGCTTTCGTGGCCGGCGCGGTGGGGCCGCTGGGCGTGCGCATCGAGCCTCTGGGGCCTACGTCTTTCGCCGAAGCCCGCGCCATTTTCCGCGAGCAGATCGACGCGCTGCTGGAAGCCGGCGTGGATCTGCTGATCCTCGAGACCTTCGGTAATCTCAACGAACTCCGCGAAGCCGTCCGCGCCGCGCGCGAGGCCGCCGGCAACGAAGTGGCCCTGGTGGCGCAGGTGACCATCGACGATTTCGGACACCTGCCCCGCGGCACCGACACCGAAACCTTCACCCGCGAAATGGATTCCTGGCCCGTGGATGTGATGGGCCTCAACTGTTCGGTGGGGCCCAAGGCCACACTCGAAACCATCGAGCGCATGATGCAGTTTTCTTCCAAGCCCATGAGCGCCATGCCCAACGCCGGGCTGCCCACGCGCGTGGAAGGGCGCAACATGTATCTCTGCTCGCCGGAATACATGGCGCAGTACGCGCGGCGGCTGCTGTGGGCCGGCGTCCGGATCATCGGCGGCTGCTGCGGCACCACGCCCGATCACATCAAGGCGATCCGCTCGGAGACGCGCTCGCTCCAGCCGCTGCAAAAGAAGCTCAGCGTCACGGTGGAGGAGCCGGAGGCGAAGGCGCACGCCCTCGCGCCCGTTCCCATGGCGGAGAAATCCAAGCTGGGAGCCAAGCTGGCCCAGGGAAAATTCGTGGCGTTCGTGGAAATTCTGCCGCCGCGCGGCGTGGACGCCTCTCGCGAACTCGCCGGCGCCAGGCTGTGCGCCGAACGGGGCATCGACGCCATCAACGTTCCCGACGGCCCCCGCGCCAGCGCGCGCATGAGCGCCCAAGTGGCCTGCCAGCTCATTCAGCGGCACGCCGGCATCGAGGCCGTAAGCCACTTCTGCTGCCGCGACCGCAACATCCTGGGCATTCAATCGGAGCTGCTGGGCGCGCACACGGCGGGGGTGCGCAACCTGATCTGCATCACCGGCGATCCGCCGCGCATGGGCCTTTACCCCGACGCCACCGCGGTGTTCGACGTGGACGCCATCGGCCTGGTCAACATTGTCAACAACCTCAACCACGGCCTGGATATCGGCGGCAATCCCATAGGCTCGCAAACCGCCCTGCTCATCGGGGTGGGCGCCAATCCGGGCGCGCTCAACATGGACGAAGAGATCCGCCGCTTCGAGTGGAAGGTGGAGGCCGGCGCGGAGTACGTGGTTACGCAGCCGGTTTTCGACCTGGATCTGCTGGAGAAATTCTTGCGACGCATCGAGCGCGTCAAGATCCCGGTGATCTGCGGCCTGTGGCCGCTCACCAGTTTCCGCAACGCCGAATTCATGGTGAACGAGCTGAGGGTGCCCGTGCCCGGGAATTTCATGGAGCGCATGCGGCGCGTGGACAACGCGGAGAAGGCTCGCGAGGAAGGCGTGGCCATCGCGCGCGAAATGGCGGCGCGTGTGCGCGGCATGGTCCAGGGTGTACAATTGAGCGCGCCCTTCGGCCGGTACCAGATGGCCCTGGACGTCGCCGAGGCCATCGGCCCGCGCTGAGATCGAACGAAATGGCTACCGACCTGGTCGAGATCAATCCCGAAGAACCCCAGCCGGAAGTGCTGGAGCGGGCCGCCGCCGCCGTGCGCCGCGGCAAAGTGGCCGCCATCCCCACCGACGCGCTCTACACGCTGGTGGCCGACCCTTTCAACCTGGGCGCCGTGGCCCAGGTCTTTCACGCCAAGGGCCGCGCGCCGCACCGCTCCCTTCCCATCCTGGTGGGAGACCTCATGATGGCCGAAGAGCTGGCCTCCGAGCTGAGCAACCGGTTTTTCATCCTGGCGCGCCGCTTCTGGCCCGGACCGCTTACCATCATTGTTCCGGCTTCGGCCAGAGTGCCGCTCAAGGTGACCGGCAACACCGGCCGCCTGGCGCTGCGCCAGTCATGCTCCAAGGTCGCCAACCAGTTGATCGCCATGCTGAACCAGCCGCTGATCTCCACCAGCGCCAACATTTCCGGCCACCCGACCTGCCGCAGCGGCATCGATGTTTTCGGCATGATGGATGGGCGCGTGGACCTGGTGATCGACGGCGGCATGTGCAACGGAGCGGGCGCCACCACGGTGGATATCACCGAGCCGTACTGGCGCCTCATCCGGGCCGGCGCCATTGAAGAGAAGGAAATCGCCGAGTGCCTGAAGCCGTCGTGATAACCTGAACTTCTACCGTCACCCATGCGAAATGTAATCATCATTGGCTCCGGTTGCGCCGGCAATACCGCCGCTATCTACGCTGCGCGCGCCGATCTGAAACCACTGGTGGTGGGCGGCCATGAAGCCGGCGGGCAGCTTTCGCTCACCACCCTGGTGGAGAACTTTCCCGGTTTCCCGGAAGGCATCAACGGGCCGGACCTGGTCGAGAACATGCGCAAGCAGGCACAGAACTTCGGCGCCGAGTACGTGGATGGGGCCGTGGTCGACGCCGATTTCTCCAGCCGGCCCTTTCGCCTCAGCATCGAGGGCGATTGGATCGAGACGCGCACCGTGATCGTCTCTTCCGGCGCTTCCGCGCGCTGGCTGGGCCTCGAATCCGAACAGGCTCTCATTGGCCATGGCGTGAGTTCCTGCGCCACCTGCGACGGGTTTTTTTATCGCGACAAGCAGATCATGGTGGTGGGCGGCGGCGATTCCGCCATGGAGGAGGCCAACTTCCTGACGCGGTTCGGCCGCGAGGTCACGCTGGTGCATCGGCGCGACGAGTTCCGCGCCTCGAAGATCATGCTCGACCGCGCGCGCCACAATCCCAAGATCAAGTTCCTCACCAACACGGTCGTGGAAGAGGTCCATGACGCTGCCAGGGGAGTGGTGACCGGGGTGCGCCTACGCGACCTCAAGACCGGCAAAGTGTGGGACCAGGAGGTGGACGGCTTCTTCCTGGCCATCGGCCACATTCCCAATACCAAGGTCTTCAAAGGCCAGATCGAAACCGATGCGGAAGGTTACATCGTTTCGAAGGGCGGCGCGCGCACCAGCGTTCCCGGTGTTTTCCACGCCGGTGACGTGGAGGACCGCATTTACCGCCAGGCCATCACCGCCACCGGCGCCGGCTGCCGCGCCGCCATGGAAGCCGAACGTTTTTTGGAAGCGGAAGGACACTGAATCATGATTGAGCGCATCTCGCCCCCCGGCGTGCCCGCCCCGCGCGGCCCCTATTCCCCGGCCGTTCGCGCCGGCGATTTCATCTTCGTTTCCGGCCAGGTCCCCATCGACCCCGGCACTCAACAGGTGGTGTCCGGCGACGTGCGCGACGAAACCCGCCAGACGCTGACCAACATCATGCGCATCCTGGATGGCTGCGGCGCGGCCCTCAGCGACGTTGTGAAGTGCCAGGTATTCCTGGCCGATGGCAAAGATTTTGCCGCCATGAACCAGGTCTACGCGGAATTCTTCGGTGAGACGAAGCCCGCGCGCACCACGGTGGTGGCGGCCTTTGCCATCCCGGGCATCAAAGTGGAAATCGACGCCGTAGCGTACCGGCCGGTGTAGTTGCGGCGCCGGATCTCGTGGTATTACACTTACCAGTAGGAGTATTACCATGCAGATCACCAGCAAGGGACAGGTCACCATCCCTCAGGAGGTCCGTAACCGCCTGGGGCTCCTGCCGCACACCAAAGTCGAGTTTGAACTGGCCGGAGATCACGCCCGTATCCGCAAGGCCCGGCTGCAGCCAGGCGAGGACACAAGGGGGCGGCTGGTCCTTGAGGTCCTCCATGGGAGCGCCGATACGCGCATGAGCACCGACGAGATCCTCGCTCTTACTCGCAGCGAGTCCCGCCGAGCGAAGCGGCGGCGAGCGTGACACCGGCCACAACCAACTTGCCAGCGCGCCTGAAGGCCTGCCGCGGCGTGCTGGTGGACAGCAACATCCTGCTTGATGTCGCCACCAACGATGCAAATTGGGGCGAGTGGTCCGCGCGCGTCCTCGCGGAGGTCGCCGAGCACGCCACCCTGGTGATCGATCCGATCGTATATGCCGAAGTGTCGATCGGGTACAGCACCATCGAAGCGCTGGATGCCGCCATCCCGCCAACCCTGTATCGACGCGAAGCACTTCCCTGGGAGGCGGGTTTCCTGGCGGGAAAATGTTTTGTGCGTTACCGGCGGCGCGGAGGTCCGCGGCACTCGCCTCTGCGTGATTTCTACATCGGCGCGCACGCAGCCATCGGTCGGCTCGCGTTGCTGACGCGCGATGCCACCCGGTATCGAAGCTATTTCCCGGGCGTCGAAATCATCGCTCCACCTGCCCCAGTCCCGGCACACCCCCCAGCGTCTTCGCGAGCCTGACCGCGCGCACGATGGCCCGGGCCAGCGCTTCCGCCGCCGCCACACCCAGCATATTGATATCCGCCTCGCGGTCGCCAATCGAAAGCGCAAAGGCGGTATCGCCATCGGACATCGTATTCACCGGGCAAATGGTGCGGGCCATGCCCAGGCTGGCGAATTGCGCCAGCTTGTTGGCCTGCACCTTGGTCAACCTAGCGTTGGTGGCCACCACCGCCAGGGTGGTATGACTGCGCTGGATGCTGCCCAGCTCGCCCTGTAGCATGTGCTCCACCGTGCCGGCGAACTCCCGGCTGTCGGCGGCCTTGCGCGCACCGGCCACGATCTTCCCCGAGTCCGGATCGCGCACGTCGCCGAATGCGTTCACCGCCACCAGGCTCGAGACCAGCACGCCGCCGGGGAGCGTGAGGGTGAACGACCCCATCCCCGATTTCATCGCCTGCTTCATGCCGAAGAGCTTGCCCACGGTGGCCCCGGTTCCCGCGCCCACGCATCCTTCCTCGACCGCGCCGGTCGAGGCCGCGGCGGCGGCGGCTTCGCCCATGGCCAGGCCGGGGTGAACATTCGGCTTGCCGATTTCGAGGTCGAACAGAATGGCTGCGGGCACGATGGGAATATGCTGGCCGCCGAAGAGGTAGCCCACCCCCTGCCGCGCCAGGTAGCGGCGCACACCCGCGGCCGCTTCCAGGCCGAAAACGCTGCCGCCCGCCAGCAGGATGGCGTGCACCTGGTCCACCACGTGAAAGGGGCTGAGCGTGTCGATCTCTTGCGTGCCGCTGGCCGAGCCGCGTATGTCCACGCCGCCCACCGCGCCCTGTTGGCACAGGATGGCCGTGCAGCCGGTGATCGCATGGTAGTCGGAAATATGCCCGACTCGAATGCCCGGAATGTCGGTAAGTCCTTTCACCGCTGGGTTTACTCCTTGTATGGTAGCATCGGAGTTCGGGGACCAACCTACTTGCTGGATCTGCTGAAGGAGCCTGTTCTTGCTGCTCAGGAATTCTTCTTGCTCGCCGGCAGGGCCATCAGGAACGTCTTTCGCAGCCCCCATTACCACGACGATATCGCTCTCCAGATGGATATCATCGGAGTCGGCAGTCTCCCCATCGCCGTGTTGACGGGGTTCTTCAGCGGGGCGGTGATGGCGCTGCAAATGTCGCGCGCGCTCTCGCAGTACGGGCAGGTCGGCAAGACCGGCACCCTGGTTTCGCTTACGCTGGTGCGCGAGCTGGGACCGGTGCTCACGGCCCTCATGGTGGCCGGCCGCAACTCTTCCGGCATGGCCAGCGAATTGGGCTCGATGAAGGTCACCGAGCAGATCGACGCCATGCGCGCGCTGGGCACCGATCCCGTCCAGAAATTGGTGACGCCGCGGCTTATTGCCACCTGCGTGATGCTGCCGCTGCTGACCATCATCGCCGACTTCGTGGGAATCTTCGGCGGCTGGGTGATTTCGTATCTCTTCCTGAATCTCGACTCGCGGCAGTACTGGAGCACGGCCTGGCGCGCGCTGGAGTGGAACGACGTGGCCCAGGGGCTGCTCAAGCCTTTCGTGTTCGCATTCGCGATCGCGCTCATCGGCTGTTTTTACGGCCTTCGCACTACCGGCGGCACGCAAGGCGTGGGCCGCGCCACCACCCAGGCGATGGTGACCGCCTCGATACTGATCTTCATCCTGACGTTGATCATCGCCAAGATCTTCGTCAGCCAGGCGGCAAGCTGATGTCCCAAAACAACCACCACGCCGTCCTTCGCTTCGATCGCGTCAGCGTCGCGTTCGGGGACGTGGAGGCGCTTTGCGATGTCTCTTTCGAGGCCTTCGAAGGGGAATCGCGCGTGATCCTGGGCGCGGCCGGCAGCGGAAAGACGGTGCTGCTCAAGACCGCTTTGGGACTGGTCAAGCCCGACTCCGGAGGCGTGTACGCGTTCGGAGAGAACCTGACGGCGCTGGGCGAGCGCCAATTGTTCGACATTCGAAGCAAGATCGGCATGTTGTTCCAGGAAGGCGCGCTATTCGATTCCCTCACCATCCAGGAGAACGTGGCCTATCCGCTGCTGAACCAGAGGTCCATCCACTGCCCTCCCGAGCAGGTGCTTCCGCGCGTCGAGGAGGCGCTTGAGTTCGTCGAGTTGGGCGGCACGCTCGAGAAATTCCCCAGCGAGCTTTCCGGGGGCATGCGAAGGCGCGCCGCCATCGCCCGCGCGGTGGTGACGGAACCCCCCCTGGTGCTCTACGACTCGCCCACCGCGGGGCTCGACCCGATCACCGCCCACACCATCATCGCCCTGCTCATAAAGGAGCGGGACGTGAAACAGACTACTACTCTGCTGGTAACGCAGCGCTACCAGGACGGGAATCTGATTGCGAATTTTCGCTACAATTCGAAACAAGGGCGCCTCGAGCCGGCTCGGAACGGGGCGGGGCGCGCCATGCCGACCACTTTCATGGTGCTCCGGGAAGGCCGGTTGATATTTGAAGGCGGCCAGGATGAGCTGGAAGGGTCGCACGACCCCTACATTTCGAAGTTTGTGAAGCAGCGGGTATAGACCATGCCGGATCGCAGCGCCAAAGTACGGTGGTCGCAGTTGAAGGTCGGAGTGGTCGGGCTGACCGCGTTCCTGATCCTGTCCATACTGATTTTCCTGCTCACGAGCTCCAAGAATCCGTTCCTGCGCACGGTGACCCTGCACGTTTACATGGACGACGCCTCCGGCATAACCGCCAGCACGCCCGTGCGGCTGAACGGCATCACCATCGGCTCGGTGGACAAGGTGACGCTCAGCAATTCGGGGGACCCCAAGCGCACCGTCGAATTCGACTTGCTGGTGCAGGACAGTTACCTGCCGGAAATCCCCGTGGACTCGGTGGCGGAAATCACCGCGTCCAACCTGCTGGGCGACAAGTTCATCAACATCACCAAGGGCCGCGCCCCGCGGCACATGGTGGACGGCGGCGAAATCAAGAGCCTCCAGGCGCAGGACATTCCCGAATTGATGGCGCAAAGCGCCAGCCTGCTGGCCTCGCTCCAGACCATCGCGACCCGGCTGGATGTACTGATCGCGGGCGTCGAACAGGGCAAGGGCAACATCGGGAAGCTGCTCAAGGACGAGGAGTTGTACGACCGGCTGAACGGTCTCGGCTCGGAGATGCAAAAGTTGCTGGCCGACGTGCGCGGCGGCCACGGCACTATCAGCAAGCTGATCTACGAGGATACGCTGTACCAGGAGATTCGCTCGCCGCTCCAGCGCGCCGATGCCATTCTGGCCGATTTGCAGGCCGGCCAGGGAAGCGCGGGCAAGCTCCTCAAGGACCCCGCGTTGTTCGACGAGGCCAGGCAATCGCTGGCGGAGATCAAGGCGCTGCTGGCGGACGTCAATGCCGGCAAGGGCACTGCGGGAAAGCTTTTGAAGGACGAGCAACTTTACCAGCGTCTCGACGAGTTCGTCGCCAAGTTCAACGCCACCATCGACAAGATCAATGCCGGCCAGGGCAGCATCGGACAGTTCATGGTGAACCCGCAGCTTTACGAATCGCTCAACGGCGCAACGCGCGAGTTCCAGTCGCTCGCCAAGGACATCCGGGCGAACCCCAAGAAATTCCTGACCATTCGATTGACCATATTTTGAACTCCCGAAAACAACTGGTAGTCAACGCGGACGATTTCGGCTTCACGCCGGACGTGAACCAGGGCATCGTGGAAGCGCATCGCCGCGGCATTCTCACAGCCACCACCCTGATGGCCAACGGCGAGGCTTTCGAGGACGCCGTCCACCGGGCGGGCGAGTGCCCCTCGCTCGACGTCGGTTGCCACCTGGTGCTGATCAGCGGGCGGTCGCTCTCGACCGGCAAGCCGCTGCCGCTCACCGTGCCGCAATTGCTCACGGCCATGGCGGGGCGCCAGATCCGCGTATCTGACGAGCTGCGCGCGCAGGTGCGGCGCATTGTGGACGCGGGCATCCGCCCGACGCACCTGGACACCCACAAGCACACGCACCTGGCGCCGCCGGTGCTGGATGCGGTGGCGCGCCTGGGTGAGGAGTTCGGTATTCCCTGGGTGCGCCGGCCTTTCGATTTCCCGCTGAACGCGCGCCGCGGCGCGGTCCCCCGTGTGAAGCGGCTCACCAGCGCCGCGCTGGGCCTGTTGCGCCGCCGGTTCCACCGCGTGCTGGCAAAGCACGGCCGCCGGACCACCGACCACTTCGCTGGCTTCCAGATCACGGGACGTTTTCGCACCGCCGACCTGGTGGATCTGCTGGACGCCGTTCCGGAAGGCAGCACGGAATTGATGTGCCACCCAGGCCGGTGCGGCGAGGCTTTACGCCACGCACGCACGCGCCTGAAAGAGAGCCGCGAGCGCGAGCTGGCGGCGCTGGTAGCCCCGGAAGTGCGCCAGGCGCTGGAGCGGAACGGGATCGAGCTGGTGAATTACGGCGGACTCAGTTAGCGGCCGCGGCCGAGGGTGAATTCGCGCTGCGGGCAACAGGATCAACCCTCACCATGATGTAATCGGACGGCGCTGCGACCGTCTTGTAGGTCACTTTGTCTTGGCAATTACGGTCGGTGTGAGTCCACAGGCCATCGATGTAGTTGCCCTCGCAAAATACCGAATTCGCTTCGTCAACCACCACCCGTGGGACGAAGTCCGGATAGGTAGTAACCTTAAAATCCGCCGCCGCGGCTGCCCGGTTCATCTTGCGCGCGGACATCATCTGAAGCACCTCCGGGCTCACATCTTCGGGACGCACAGTTACGCTGAAAGTGAAATGCGTGCTTCCGTATTCGTCGGAGCCAATTGGCGGGCCGTTATACGAATAGGTGACTTGGTATGCGGGCACCGCCGATCCGTCCTGCACGTAGGGACAGTACATGGAACCGCCCGGTTCCGGGAAGCCTGGCCTGCAGTAACGCTGGTCTGTTATTGAGGTTCTCTCGGTCGCGACCTTTACCGCCTTGATGCCTTCAAACCTGATGGAAGCGAGATCGCTGCCCGCCGGAATCTCTGCGATGTTCGTGAACGGTTGGAGATGTGTGGTTTCGACCACCGCCGGCGGCGCCGCGAGAAGAACCGTGCCCACGGCCGACACTACGGCCATTGTGAACATTAGTTTTTGCATCGCGTGAACCCTTTCCCCTCTGGATTGGGCCGGAGTGCCCGATCCTTAACGCTAATGTAACCCAATTGTACCCAATTTGTCAAATAAGACCCGGCAAGCGCGTTGGTGTCGCCGCCGTCACCTCCAGCGGATGCGCTTCAGCTTCTCCGGGTCGAAATACGGAGAGCAGGGGAGTGGGTGGTCCCAGCAGTGCTTGCTACCCGGATAATCGCCCACCGTCACCCAAATCGATTTCCCGCCGGGGGCGGTCATCATGGCGAAGGCCGGCCGGTTCTGGATGGTCCAGGTATTGCCGGACTGCACCAGGGCCGCGGTTCCAAGCAGAACCGACACCGCGACAGCATCGAGGGTAAGCCGCCGCATGAGGTCCGTGTCGGGGAAGTAGGCAGCGCAGGCAAAACTCAGGCCCAAAATGCCGGCCGCCGCCAGGTACCCACTGCCGAACCGGACGTCGGGTGCGCTCAAGAACCAGTAGGCCAGGCAAAAGCAGAGACCGGCGAAGGCCGCAGTTACCATCCGGTTCATCCGCAGCCCAGCCAGCATGGTTACACAGCCGGCTATCCCGCCCAACAGGAATAGCCGGGCGCTCCAATCACGCCAGGCGGCGGCGGTCCACTGCCCCAGCCATGTCCAATCGGCCATTACCTTGGAGTAGTCGAAGTGCCAGGGAGCCCTGGCCCATGACCTGATCGACAGCGTTTCCATCTCAGCCTCGGTGCGCGAAACTGCCCATGGAAGGCCGGGGATGCAAGACTGCGGAACCGGATACACGGCGCAACCGGATAGGGTGACGCCCCTTGCCATCCACAGCCCCAGCAAGACTGCCGCGACCGCTAACGGCTTCAGCAGAGACACGCCGGCGGTCTTGCGATGGAGCCAGGCAGCCAGAAGCGCCAGGAGAAACAATGGGGCGGCGCTCAGCTTTACGGTCAACGCCAGCACTCCGGCCAGCAAAAGCAACGGGACGTTGGTTGGGGGCCGGGAGGGAAGAGACAGAGCAACCGAGAACCAGTACACCGTCAGGATGGCCACAAATCCGTCGGCATTCCAGACACCCAGCCAAGCCAACGGTCCCAGGGTGCCCAGAGCCAGCAAGGCGACCGCCAGGCCGAAGAACCAGAACTCCACGGTAGCACGGCGCGCCTGGGAGAAACGCGCATAGCAGGATGCCAGAACAAAGAGCAACACGAGCAGGTTTGAGATCCACCCGAACTCAGCCCGATCATCCAGCGGAGCAAGGATGAAGAGCACCGAATTGTACGCCAGCCGCATGTGGAGATTCACCAGGCCCGGTGTGATGGGAAACTCGCTGTTCCACTTAATCGACTGGAGGTGGTAAAAGCCATTGTCGTAAAAGGTGAACGCGTGCCTGTGGAAAAAGACCGAGAGACCAACCAATATCGATACCGAATTCCCCCGGCACCGCCGGATCAGTTCGTCCCGGAAAACGAGGCAAAGCTCCAGGCCCGCGCCCAGGGTGACCATCTGAACCGGCGTAGAGAGCGCGGAGACAAAATGGATGGCGCAACCTAGTATGGCGATGCAGGTGAGCCCGAGAATGCCCGCGTCCCCGACATCCACCGCGATTCCCAGGAGCCGTCCCAGGCCGAACCCATATCCCAGGCAGGACACGGCGGCGCCAATCGCGAGTGCGTAAGCCCGCCAGATCATATGCGGCTCTCCATCAGGCCAAAGTTCAACATCGCCAGCTACCGGGCCACCAGGATGGCAGCGTCCAGGATCTCCACTTGCGCGCTGGTGGAGCTGTTGTTGGTGATGACGATATGCGTCGCGCTTCGGAAATCGGGCACGCGCAGAGCGATCGTCTGGGGATCACGCGCCGTCTCGATACCGAGGGTCCGCGCCAGGTCCCCGTGGCGCGCGTCGAACGCCCGAAAGCCCACGCGGCCGGTCAGCACCCGAAGCTTGAGTTCCACCCAGCAGGGGCCGGCCACAGACTCCGCGTGACGAACCGGAATCCATCCGGAAAAGGCTTCCATGCGGGGTAATGTGGTCAAGCGCCGCTCCGGTCCGGGTTCCAGCCGGGCGCCTTTAGCGGCCTCCATCGCGGAGAGGTCGATCACGTTGTTGAGGCGGATCGTCTCCTGGGGCGGCACCTCCTCCGGCGGCAGGCCAACCCCCACATAACCCGGCACCTGGTCGAGATTGCGGTAGAAGTGCATGGGCGGGTCGACGCGCCGCAATTGCTCCACCATGGCACGGCGGTCCGCCAGCAGGAGCGTACCCGGAACCCGCGCCAGCGTACGGCACGCGCGGCCCATCCATCCGGCCGGTTCGGCGACCGCCCGCGGCGCCACGAGCGTCACCAGCACGCGCTGGGAATCCGGCGAGCTATCGGGTATCCGCAGAACGTTCCAGAACACACTCGGCCAGTTCCTGTACCAACCCCAGTAGTCGAGGCCGGCATCCTTCGAGACCGGGCATACCGCGGAGATCACGTCATAGCTTCCGCCGGGTTCCTGCTGGAAGCGGTAAAGCTGGCCCTCGCGGCTGGCATACCCCACCAGTTGCACCGGCGGGGCGACGCTGAGCAGCAGGAACTGAAGCTGGTCGTTGTTGGTTTCACCGAAATAGAAACCGCGCAGCTTCAACGTGCCATCGGCGTACCAGCCGCTGGCGGAGTGTGCGCCTGAGCTGACGCAAAAATCGGGGCAATCCACGGCGGCATCCAGGTTGGAGAAGTAAGTGCGCGGTTCGAATCCCAGGTTACCGAAGCGGATGTCGGATTGGGTGTTGTAAAAGTGGGCGCCACCGGAGGCATACCACTCGCCCCAATCGCCGCCCACCCGCGCGTCCGGGCCCAGAATCTCACGCGTCGCGGCGCGCGCCACTTCCGCCTCATGGATCCGCGGCTCCTCGGAGAGGCGAGCCGCTTTCAGCATGGGGCTCCCCGCAATCAGGTAAATTCCCAGGAGCGCCGCCGCCGCGGGGAGGACGCCTCGCTGGACCGTGGCCGGCAATCGCGCAGCCAGCCGATCCAGCACCACCAGCGCCCCGATGGCTACCGCCCCGGCGAAAAGCGCCGCCTCGTGTATCAGGTACTGATGCATTTTGTGCCACGCAAAGAAATACAGAAATAATTCGAGCGGGAGCGCCGCCAGCGCCAGCCCTCGCGTCCATCGCACGGCCCCGAGGATGGCCGTGGTGTACACCACCAGCGGGACCAGCCAGGCCATGGGTATCTGTATCAGCGCCAGCAAGGGTTGATGAGGGAGCGCGGCCCACGTTCTGTACATCCCGGCGTGCTGCCGGATGGAGGCGGCCACTCCCGCCTGTCCTTCGGTGTATGCCATGGCTCCCTGGATATCCTTCCAGTACGGCAGCAGATACAACACGGCATACGGGATGCCGAACAGGCATCCGCCCAGGCACATTGCCGCAAGCTGCGGCCTGGCCCCCTTCCACCCCAGGCTGCGGACGGCCCACGCCGCGTACACCGCCACGCCGGTGAAAGCCAACCCGGCATAGTAGTGCGTGCCGGACGCCCAGGTCAGCAGGAATGCGCCGGCGGCCAGGCTGCGCCAGTTCCAGTTCGCCAGGCGGCCGGATTCGAGCAGCACCAGCCCGCAAAGCCATGCGGCATGCACTTCCCCCTCCGGACGTGTCCCGAACAATTCCGTAAACGGTAAGACATTGGCTACCGCCATGAGATACCCCACGGAGAACAGCAGCCCCAGCTTGACCGCATCCGGAAACGCGCTGTACACAATGCACACAATCGCCAGCAGGAACAGCAAGACGGTGGGAGTGGCTTCGGCGTAATAGATACCGAGGCCCAGGCGGCACAGCGAGCCGATCGAAAAAGTGTGGATGGGCGGGTGGGTAACCACCGGCAGGTCGAAGGACCAGTTGGCGGCTTGCGAGGGAAACGTCAGTCTTCCGAAGTGGGCCAGCATGTAGGGGGGATTCTGGAACCCCAGTTCGTCGACCCACCCTCCGCGGTCGCTGAAATAGGCCGCGACCAGCGCCAGGAACGCCACGAGCCACGCAAAAACCACCACCGGCTTCCGGCCTGAAGTCCCATCGGGCCCAGTCACTTCCGTGTGTCCAGGCATCCCTCTAATATAGCCGGGGACGCACGGCGGCATTAGAAAGCCGCCGTCCCCGCCGTCCCCGCCGTCCGCAACAGCTTGCCCGAAATCAGGTGGCGCAAGTATACTGGACTTGCCCATGCACGGTTTGGCAAACGAATCCGTGGCGATTCTCGGCGCGGGGCCTACCGGTTTGGGTGCGGCCCACAGGCTGATGGAAATTGGGGACGTAACGGTCCGCGTGTTCGACGAGAACGCGCACGCGGGCGGCCTGGCTTCTTCGTTCGTCGACAGTCACGGTTTCACCTGGGACGTAGGTGGACACGTCCTGTGTTCGCACTACCGTTGCTTCGATAACCTCATGAATAACCTGTTGGGCGCCGCCTGGCTGGAACATGAGCGGGAATCGTGGGTTTGGATGCGCGACCGCTTCATCCCTTATCCACTACAGCATAATATTCACCGGCTGCCCCGCCATGAATTTGAGAAGTGCCTTCGGGGCTTGATAGAAGCGGCGAAACGCGGCGCCGTGCCTTTGCGGAACTTCCACGACTGGATTGAAGCCAGTTTCGGCGCCGGCCTCGCCGAGACCTTCCTGGCGCCGTATAACTTCAAAGTGTGGGCGCACCAGCCTGCAACCATGTCTTATCAGTGGGTGGGAGATCGCGTGGCCACGGTCGACCTGATGCGAATCATTTTCAACGCGCTCGATGGAACCGAGGACAAGAGCTGGGGCCCCAACGTCCGCTTTCGCTTTCCCCTGCATGGCGGCACGGGACAAATCTGGAGAACTCTCGCCGGCCGGCTGCCGCAGGGTGTTTTCAACCCCGGCCACCGTTCGGTGCGCATCGAGGCGGCCAAGCACACGATCCATTTTGAAGATGGCTCGCAAGAGAAGTATGACCGGCTGATCTCCACCATTCCGCTGGACGTACTCATCACCCTGGCCGACATTGAATCGTTGAAACCGTGCGCCGGGCAATTCCGTTACTCCTCCGTGCATGTGGTGGGCGTCGGCCTGAATGGGTCGCCGCCGCCGCACCTGAAGACTAAGTTCTGGATGTATTTTCCCGAGGAGAACTGCCCTTTCTACCGGGCCACGGTCTTCTCCAATTACTCGCCTAATAACGTGCCCGACAGATCGCGGTACTGGTCCCTTATGGTTGAGGTGTCGGAGTCGCCGTATAAGCCTGTAGACCGCGCCGGACTGCTCAATTCGGTGATGGACGGCTTGTTGGCCACTAAGCTCATCGAGTCGCCAAACTCCGTGGCCAGCGTCTGGATGCATTCCGCCGGTCATGGTTATCCGACTCCATTTCTAGGCCGCGACGAACTGGTCGAACCGATTCTGGCTGAACTGGAAAAGGTGAGTATTTACAGCCGCGGGCGTTTCGGCGGCTGGAAATACGAGGTATCCAATCAGGACCACTCCGTGATGCAGGGCGTCGAACTCGTGAATCGTCTGGCCTTCGGGACGCCCGAGGTCACTTATTGGTTCCCCGCAGTCGCCAACGGCGGTCGTTCCTGATCGGCGCTTTCATGCTATCCATCGTAATGCCCGCCTACAACGAGGAGGAACTCATAGAGAAGACCGTGCGCGAGTGGGGCCAGGAGGTAATCGCTCGCATACCGGGCTCCGAGTTGATTGTGGTCGATGATTGCAGCCAGGACAAAACCGGCGAGGTGCTGGCCCGCCTGGCTCGGGAAATCCCTTCGCTTCGCACCCTGACTCCCCAGCGCCATGGCGGCCATGGAAGAGCGCTGCGCTATGGTTTTGACCACGCCGGCATGGACTGGGTCTTCCAAACCGACAGCGACCGGCAGCATCTCCCCTCGGACTTCTGGAAGGTTTGGGACCTGCGGGAAGTGAGCGACTTCGTGCTGGGCGTCCGCAGCACGCGGGCCGACGGACCGGTGCGCATCTTTATCACGACCGTCATGCAGTTGGCGAACTTCGCCCTGTGGGGGCTATGGATTCGCGACGCGAACTGCCCATTCAAGTTGATGCGGCGCCAGCCCATGGAAGAAGTGCTCGAGCGCATCCCGCGCGATTCCTTCATTCCCATGGTGATGCTGTCCATCCTTTGCCGGAAAATGAAGTACCGGGTGACGGAGGTCCTGGTGGAGCACCTGCCGCGCCGTGGCGGCCAGCATTCGCTCCGCGGATTGTGGACATGGATGAAGGTGGGGGCGCGCTGCCTTCGCCAATTGCTCTGGTGGCGCATGAGCCTGCTGCGGAACCGCTGAGAACGCAATTCCTACCGCGCTATCAGGATGGCGGCGTCCAGGATCTCCACCTGCGCGCCGATGGAGCTCTCGTTGGTGATGGCGATATGCGTCGCGCTTCGGAAATCGGGCACGCGCAGAGCGATCGTCTGGGGATCACGCGCCGTCTCAATGCCCAGGGTCCGTGCCAGATCCCCGTGGCGCGCGTCGAACGCCCGAAAACCCACGCGGCCCGTCAGCACCCGGAGCTTGAGTTCCACCCAACAGGGGCCGATCACTGACTCCGCGTGGTGAACCGGAATCGATCCGTAGTAGCCTCCCATGTGGGGTAGCGTGGTCAAGCGCCGCTCCGGTCCGGGTTCCAGTCGGGCGCCGTTGGCGGCCTCCATCCGGGAGAGGTCGATTACATTGTCCAGACGGATTGTCCCTTGGGGCGGTACCTCCGGCGGCGGCAGGCCAACCCCCACATAACCCGGCACCTGGTCCAGATTGCGATAGAAGCGCATGGGCCGGTCCGTGCGCCGCATTTCCTCCACCATGGCACGGCGGTCCGCCAGTAGGAGCGTTCCGGGAACCCGCGCCAGCGTACGGCAGGCGCGGCCCATCCATCCGGCCGGTTCGGCGACCGCCCGCGGCGCCACGAGTGTCACCAGCACGCGCTGGGCGTCCGGCGAGCTATCGGGTATCCGCAGAACGGTCCAGAACACACCCGGCCAGCTCCTGTACCAACCCCAGTAGGTGAGGCCAACGTCCGTCGAGACCGGACATACAGCGGAGATCACATCGTAGCTTCCGCCGGGTTCCTGCTGGAAGCGGTAAAGCTGGCCCTCGCGGCTGGCATATCCCACCAGTTGCGCCGGCGGGGTGAGGCTGAGCAGCACGATCCGAAGCTGGTCGTTGGTTTCGCCGAAATAGAAACCGCTCAGCTTCAGCGTGCCATCGGCGTACCAGGCGCTGGCGGAGCGGTCGCGTGTGCCCACGCAAAAATTGGGGCACTCCACCACGGCATCCAGGTTGGAGAAGTAAGTGCGCGGTTCGAATCCCAGGCTTCCGAACTGGATGTCGGCTTGGGTGTTGTAGAAGTGGGTGCCACCGGAGGCGTACCATTCGCCCCAGTGGCCGCCCACCCGCGCGTTCGGGCCCAGAATCTCGCGCGTCGCGGCGCGCGCGACTTCCGCCTCATGGATCCGCGGCTCCTCGGAGAGGCGAGCCGCTTTCAGCATTGGGCCCCCGGCAATCAGGTAAATTCCCAGGAGCAGCGCCGCCGCCGGGAGGACGCTCGGCTGAACCGGCGCCGGCAGCCGCGCGGCGACCCGATCCAGCAGCACCAGCGTCCCGATCGCCACCGCCCCGGCAAACAGCGCCACCTCGTGTACCAGGTACGAGTCCAACTTGTGCCACGCGAACAGATACAGAAATAGTTCGAGCGGTAGCGCCGCCAGCGCCAGCCCTCGCGTCCACCGCACGGCCGCCAGGATCGCGGTGGTGTACGCCAGAAGCGGAACCCCCCAAGGCATCGCCTTCAGGACCAGCGCCGGAAGACCGCCGGGGCGAACCAACGTCCTGTACATCTCCGCGTGCCGCCGGATAGAGACACCCACTCCTCCTGGTCCCTGGGTGTCCGCTATGACCTGCCTGATATCCTTCCAGTACGGCAGCAGATACAGCGCCGCGTACGGTATGCCGAACAGGCATCCGCCCAGGCACATGGCTGCCAGCCGCGGCTTGGCCTCTTTCCAGCCCAGGCTGCGGATGGCCCACACGGCGTACACCGCCACGCCGGTGAAAGCGAACCCGGCGTAGTAGTGCGTGCCGGACGCCCAGGTCAACAGGAATGCGCCCGCTGCCAGCCTGCACCAGTTCCAGTTCGCCAGCCGGCCGGATTCGAGCAGCACCAGCCCGCAGAGCCATGCGGCGTGCACTTCCCCCTCCGGACGTGTCCCGAACAATTCCGCCAAGGTCTGGCCCGCCGCCATCACATACCCCACGGAGAACAGCAATCCCAGCTTGACCGTTTCGGGAAACGCACTGCGCACAATGCACACAATCGCCAGCAGGAACAGCAACACGGTGGGAGTAGCTTCGGCGTAATAGATAGTGAGGCCCAGGCGGCACAGTAGGCCGATCCACAAAGTATGGATGGGCGGGTGGGCAATCACCGGCAGGTCGAAGAACCAGTTGGCCGCGTCCGCGGGGAACGTCAGCTTGCCGAAGTGGGCCAGCATGTAGGGCGGATTCTGGAGCCCCAGTTCGTCAACCCCCCCGCCCCGGTCGCTGCCGTATGCCGCGACGAGCGTCAGGAACGCCACAAACCACGCAAAAACTAAAACAGACTTCTGTCTCAAATCCTGCGTTCCTCCGCTCGAACGGGCACGGCGACGCCGCCCGACCGCGGGGCCTCATAGGGCCAAGCCACTTCCGCATGTCCAGGCATTTCTCCCAATTTACAGGAAAACGTGTGGGCTGGCTACGCATCGCGGGGTGCTAGAATTGTTTCCGATCACTCCACCCACTCCGGCCACCGTAATGACTGACAATTCACGCCCTCGCTCAATGCCCGCGGCTGCGGAGAGCAGGGCTGCAACCATCCGGTATCTGGTGGCCGTTTGTCTGCTTCCGTCGATCATCCTCTGGCGCCAGGACAACATACTCTTCACAGGTTACGGCTACATCGATCCCTGGGTGTATTTCGGATACTTTCGTAACCTGGTGGAGTTTAAGCGCAACCTTCTCCCTGGAAACACTTTCGGCACCCACTTATCCTGGATCCTTCCCGGCGCCGCGGTTTACAAGCTGTTTGCTCCGCTGGCGGCCAACTGCATATTACACCTGGGCGCGCACACGCTGGCGAGCGTCTCGCTGTTTCTGACGCTCAAGTGGGTGGTTCGCGCGCGGCGGGCTTTCGCGGCCACCATGCTCTTCTCCCTGAACCCATGGTTCACGTTTGCGACCGCATGGGACTATGTGGATGGAATCGGCATCGCCTACTGCCTTCTCACCATGGCCCTGTTGACGTGGGCGGCACTGGCTCCCGTGCGCCGCTGGGCTCTGCTGGCCGCGGGAATGGCGCTGGCGGCCATGGTGTACTCCAACCCCGATTGGGTGATGCTGACGCCTCTTCTGCCGCTCAGTTATTCAGGCTTGACGCGAGCGTGGCACGGAACGCCACTGGCACGTTCTTTCTCTGATTTGTGCCGCTGGTTCGGCGCGGGTTGTGTCCTGGTAACCATAACCTTCTGCGCCATCAACTATTGGCTGGACGGCCGCTTCTGGTTCTACGCTTCTCCCGTCAGGGAGGTCTTTCAGCGTATTAGCTCTCCAGCACCCTGGTGGCAGGGCCTCTGGCGGGAAGGGGCGCCGTCGCTCTGGTTGCTGTTCGCGATTGTGGCGGCGGCCGTTGCGGTGGTGGCGCTGCTTGAGGAAGGGCTAAGCGCATTTCGCGGGAGGTCGGCTGCCGCGCTGTTCTTCTGGCAGTTCCTGGGCGCGTTGGCATGGATGATCTGGCGCCAGATCCGCGGGAACCCGCTGCTGGGCTTGTCATACCATGCCAGCATTCTGCTGCCTTTCGCTTTCCTGGCGATCGGCGCACGGTTCTGGCCGGAGTTGGAAACGGCTCATCGGCGGCACTACCATTTCTTTTGCTGCGCACTGGCCGTGGTTTTGGGCTATGCCTGGCTCGACGAGGGCTCCGTCACGGCCGCTGGTCTTCCTTACCCTGTCTGGACGGGCCTGGCGGCGCTGGTCGCGTCCCTGCTGCTGCGCCTGGTTCCGGAAAACATGATTTGTGGTCTGGCCGGCTTTTTTATCTTGACCGCCTTAGGTGTGGGCCATTGCTACTTTGGGGTCGATGCGCATGGATACCGGGATCAGTACCTGGCGTTGTGCCGTGCCCGGGAGCGCGTCGAGATCGTCCGCCAGGGCCGGCCTGTTCGATTCTGGTTCGACCAAAAGGACCGTGTTTTTCCGGACGCCGTGGCGCTGGTCTCCACATACCATTGGAATACCTGGCTGAGCCAGAGCTTCAGCACGGTGCCATGCGGCCAGGAGCAAGCGCCCTCCACGATCATCGCCGTGATTGGGTCGGACCCGTCGCATGGGGCGGACTTTGTGGCATCCACGCTCACCGGTTGTTGGAGCGCCAAGGGACTGCGGGTTGTGCCTGTCGAGACCGATACCATCCCGCGCGGCGGCTCGAGCTATCGTTTGTCGCTTCTGCGGGTCGAGCGCGCCCCTGGGACCCGGTAAGTCGGGCGCAATCCCTCACGCGCCCCCGCGCGCTTTGCGGATCGCCCTGTCGAACCCCGGCAGCGCGCGCTCGATGTCGCCGCGCGGGATGGTAAGCGACAGCCGCATGTACCCCCCGCGGCCGAAGCCCGAACCAGGCACGGCCAAAATCCCTTCGGCTTGCAGCAGGCGGATGAACTCGAGGTCGTCGGGGATCGGCGTCCTGGGGAACACGTAGAACGATCCTGGCGGGCGCGGCGCTTCGTAGCCCATCGAGTTCAGAGCGTCGCACAGCAGATCGCGCTTGGCCTGGTATTGGCTCACATCCACGGCGGCGTCGGGGACTTCGGCCACCACCCATTGCCAGATCGCCGGCGCGTTGATGTAGCCCAGGATGCGGTTGGCGAAGGTGCAGGCGTTGACCAGCGCCGCGGCTTCTTCCAGGTGCGGCGGAATGGCCAGATAGCCGATGCGCTCGCCCGCCACCGCCATCGCCTTGGACCAGGACCACGCCAGCACCGCGCGGCCGACGGCGGCCAGCGTCTCCGGCGGCGCGGCGCCGTCGAAGATCAGCGGGCGGTAGGGCTCGTCGCTGATCACCAGCACCGGCGCCCGGATGATGCCGTCGAGCGCGCGCAGCGCCTCCGCGCCGTACACCGCGCCGGTCGGGTTATTGGGGGAATTCAGGATGAGCGCCTTGGTGCGCGGCGTCAGCGCGGCCGCGATGCGCGGGATGTCGGGCTGGAAGGTCACGCCGGTTTCCACTTCGACCACGCGCCCGCCGTGATTCTCGATATAGAAACGATACTCGGGAAAGTAAGGGTTCAGGACAATGACTTCGTCGCCGGGATCGAGGATCGACTTGAGCACCGTGTTGATGGCCCCGGCGGCGCCCACCGTCATGATCACGTCTTCGCCGGTAAAGGGAACTCCGGTGCGCTCCGCCAGCCGCCTGGCGATGGCCGCGCGGACCTCGGGAAAGCCGGCGTTGGGCATGTAGCCGTGGCTGCGCAAGCGATTTTCCGCCACCACGCGGCGCAGAGCCGCGATCACCGCCGCGGGCGGTTCTACGTCGGGGTTGCCCAGTGTGAAGTCGAAGACGTTTTCCGCGCCGCGCTCCCGGCGAAGCTGGATGCCGATCTCGAACATGCGGCGGATCCACGAAGCATGCTCCATCTGCTCCGCGATGACCCGCGAGATGCTCACAGGTCGACGTCCGGCAGCACGTTGACACCGGCCGCGCGCAGATGCTCAATGGCCACATCCGGACGGTCGAACCGGAAGATCATGATGGCCCGGTCTTCCCGCCCGAACGTGAAGGCGTACATATATTCGATATTCACGCCGCTCGGCTCGAGCGTCTCCAGCAAGCCGGCCAGGCCGCCGGGACGGTCGTCCACTTCCACCGCCACCACCTCGGTCTCGTTGACCACATACCCGGCCTCCTGCAACAGTCTCCGGCCCTTCTCCCAATCGGAAACGATCAGCCGCAGGATTCCGAACTGCTGCGTATCCGCCAGCGTCAGGGTGCGGATGTTGACCCCCGCACGGGCCAGCAGGCGGCAGGGTTCCACGGCCTTGCCCGGGCTGTTTTCGAGGAAAAGGGAGAGTTGATGGATCTTCATGGTTCCCTCCGGTCGATCACTCTTTTGGCTTTGCCTTCGCTGCGCTGGATGGTGTGGGGCTCCACCAGGCGGACGCTCACGCGCAGCCCCAGGATGTGGTCCAGCGCATCCGCTAGCCGCGCGTGCAATCCCTCCAGCGCGCCCACTTTGTCGCTGAAGAAAGCCGGCGTCACCTCCACCTGCACCTCCATCGCGTCCAGCCCCTTCTGCCGGGTGAGGATGATCTGGTAGTGCGGCAGCGTGCCTTCCACTTCGAGCAGCGCGGCTTCAATCTGGGACGGGAACACGTTCACCCCGCGGATGATGAACATATCGTCGCTGCGGCGCGAAATGCGGGCCATCCGCCGCAGCGTGCGCCCGCAGCCGCAGGGCGAGGCGATCAGGCGCGTGATGTCGCGCGTGCGGTAGCGGATCATGGGCATGGCCTGCTTGCTGAGCGTGGTCAGCACCAGCTCGCCCTCCGCGCCATCCGGCAGCGGCTCGCCATTTTCGGGATCGACGATCTCGGGGTAAAAGTGGTCCTCGAAAATGTGCAGGCCATCCTGGCAGGAACACTCGATGGCCACTCCCGGCCCCACGATTTCCGACAGCCCGTAGATGTCGAAAGCCTGTATGCCGGCCTCGGTCTGGATGTGGCGGCGCATGGAATCGGTCCATGGCTCGGCGCCGAAAATGCCCGCGCGCAGCGGCAGGTCGCGGATGCTGACGCCCAATTCAGCCGCGCGCTCCACCAGGTGTACGAAGTAGCTTGGGGTGCAGCAGATGGCGGTCACGCGAAAATCGCGCAGCACCATGATCTGGCGGTCGGTGTTGCCGCCCGAGATCGGAATCACCGTGGCGCCCAGCGCTTCGGCGCCGTAGTGCGCTCCCAGCCCGCCCGTGAACAGGCCGTAGCCATAGGCGTTCTGCACCACGTCGCCGCGCGTCAGCCCGCACGCCGCCAACGCGCGAACCATCACGTTGGTCCATACCTCCAGGTCCTCGCGCGTATACGCCACCACGATCGGTTTCCCGGTGGTGCCGCTCGAAGCGTGCAGCCGCACCACCTCGCTCATGGGGCTGGCGAAAAGGCCGAAGGGATAGGTGTCCCGCAGATCGGCCTTGGTGGTGAAGGGAAACCGCCCCAGGTCGCTGGGGTCGCAAAGCGACTCCGGACCGAGGCCGCGTTCGTCCATGCGGGTGCGGTACAGGTGCACATTCTGATAAGCGCGCGCCGCCACCGCGCGCAATCGCGCAAGCTGCAATTGGCGCATCTGCGGAAGCGGCAGGTAATCGGGCGCGCTGGCTTCTAGAAAACTCATAATCTCCCGTTCCGGCCGGCGGCTCGGCCAGCGAAGCAAGATTGTACCGCCCCGCCTCCGGACGGGCAACACTCGCTATAATCTTGTGGTACCCGTGGTATCGGATCGACTTTTCCGCAAAGGCTGTTGACATCTCATGACGCCTGCCATCGCCCGGCCCGCCACCTCGCGCTATCGCTGGATCATCTGCGCCCTCCTGTTTTTCGCCACCGTGATCGCCTACGTGGATCGCGGCGTGCTGGGTTATCTGGAAAAGTACCTGGAAGGCATTTTTCATTTCGACAGCGTCCAGTACAGCTACATGACAACGGCTTTCCAGATCGCCTACGCGATCGGGTTGGTGACCGCGGGATGGCTCACGGACCGCTTGGGCACCCGCAAGGGCTTCGCGCTGGCCATCGGGCTTTGGAGCCTTGCCGCCATGACGCCCGGCGCGGCCACGGGTGTCTGGACATTCTGCTTTGCCATGTTCTTCCTGGGACTCGGCGAAGCCACCAACTTCCCGGCCTGCAACAAGACGGTAGCGGAGTGGTTCCCGAAAAAGGAACGCGCACTGGCCTTCGGGATATTCAACAGCGGGGCCAACATCGGCAACATGGCCGTTCCGGTGCTGGTGCCGGCCCTGGTGTTCGCCGTCGGGTGGCGCGGCGCTTTCGTCGCGGTGGGCGCGACGGGTCTCGTCTGGCTCTGCTTCTGGCTCTTGATTTACCGCAAGCCCGAGGAGCATCGCAAGGTATCGGCGGAGGAGTTGGCGCATATCCTGAGCGATCCGCCGGAGAGAACCGAGAGCGTTCCCTGGGCCCGCCTGCTTCCCTTGAAGGAGACCTGGGCGTTTGCGGTGGCCAAGATGCTCACCGATCCCATCTGGTGGTTTTACCTCTTTTGGCTGCCCCGCTATTTGCAGGAAACCTTCCACACGAGCATCAGCACGAACCGGACTCCGGTGGTCGCGGTTTACCTCATCTCCGTCGTGGGCAGCGTCGGCGGCGGATGGCTCTCTTCCGCCATGCTCGGCGGCGGAAGAAGTCTCAATGCGGCGCGCAAAACCGCCCTGCTGATTTGCGCCTTGATGGTCCTGCCGGTCCTCTACGCGCCGTTCGCCACCCGCCTTTGGGTAGTGGTGGCGCTGGTTGGCCTGGCGGCGGCGGGGCACCAGGGCTGGTCGGCTAACCTGTTCACGCTGGCCTCGGACCTGTTTCCCAAGGCGGCCGTGGGGAGCATGACGGGAATCGGCGGCATGGCCGGGGCCATTGCCGGCGCGGGGTTCCAGCTCGCCACCGGCTACATTGTGCGGTTGGCGAACAGCTATGTGCCACTCTTCATCGTTGCGGGTCTGGCTTACCTCGCGGCGCTGCTGGTGATTCATATCCTGTCGCCCAAGCTGGCGCCCGCCAAGCTGGATTGAGCAGGGTGACCATCCAGCCGGCGAGCGACCGCTCACTCTTCATCTCGTTCGGCGATGAAATCTCGATCGAAGCGCACCGCCAGGTGTCGCGTCTCACCCATGCCCTGGAGGGCCAGCGCGGCGTGCTGAATCTGCACCCCGCGTACGCCTCCGTCCTCATCGATTTCGACCCCCGGTTCCATAGCCACGCGGATATTGAAGCCCTGGCGCGCGAGCGCATGGAGGCCGTCGGCGACGAAGCCCGCCAGGCCCGCCTGGTGGAGATCCCGGTCTGCTACGGCGGCGAATTCGGCCCCGACCTGGAGGACGTGGCGCGGCACGCCGGCCTCTCGCCCGAGCGCGTGGTCGAGTTGCACGCCGCGGCGGATTACCTGGTCTATTTCGTGGGGTTCTCCACCTGCTTTCCGTACCTGGCCGGCCTTCCAGGCGAGCTGGCCACGCCGCGGCTTCCCGCGCCGCGGAAACAGGTGCCGGCCGGCAGCGTGGCCATCGGCGGCAGCCAGGCCGGCATCTACCCTCTGGCGTCGCCCGGCGGCTGGCGCATCGTGGGACGCACACCGCTACGCCTGTTCGACCCCCAGGGATCGCCGCCGCCGCTGTTGCGCATGGGCGACCGCGTGCGCTTCATCCCATGTAGCGCCGAGCCCAGGGGGCACCCTCTTGTCACCGGTGTTGGCGCAGTTGCGCCAGCCGCTTCCGCCGGCCCCACCCATATTCGCGTCCTCTCACCCGGCCTCCAAACCACGGTCCAGGACCTGGGCCGCTTCGGCTACGCGCACTTCGGCGTTTCCGCGTCCGGCGCCGCCGATCCCCTGGCCCTGCGCGCGGGCAACCTCCTGGTGGGGAATGCGGAGAACGCCGCGGCGTTCGAAATGACGCTGGTGGGCGGCGCCTTCGAGTTCGAAACGGATGCCGTCATCGCCCTCACCGGCTCCGATTTCGGCGCCGGCCTGCCGCTGTGGACCGCCGTTGAGATTAAAGCCGGCGAAACCGTGCGCTGCGGCGCGACTCGCTCCGGGGCGCGCGGTTACTTGGCGGTCCGTGGCGGCATAGGCGTGCCCAAGGTAATGGGCAGCGCTTCCGTTCACGTCATGACGGGGGTGGGCGGCCGTCCGCTGCGCGCCGGCGATGTGCTTCCCATCGGCGATGCCGCCATTCGCAGGCCGCGCAAAGGGCACCCCCGCGCCCCGGAGTTCGCGCGCACGGGCCCGCTGCGGGTCACGCCGGGACCGCAGGCCCACTGGTTCTCCGATCAGCTCGGCGATCTCTATGGCGCCGCGTATCAAGTGGCCGAGGAATCCAACCGCATGGGGCTCCGCCTGCGCGGGCCGGCCATTCCCAGCCCGGCGGGCCACATGCTCACCGAGGGTGTGCCGCTGGGCGCCATCCAAATCCCGCCCGGCGGCCAGCCTATCATTCTGTTCGTGGAGCACCAGACCACCGGCGGGTATCCCAAGCCCGCCAACGTGATTTCGGCGGATTTTTGGCGTCTCGGACAATTGCGGCCGCGCGACGAAGTTCGATTCGAACCCGTCACTTTCGAGCAGGCGTTGGATCTGCTGCGCCGGCAGGAGCAATGGCTGTATGCTCTGCTGTAGGGGAGCACCGTCACCATGGATCTCAATTGCGACATGGGCGAACTGGAAGACGCCGGGCATGAAGCCGCGCTGATGGAGTACATCACTTCCGCCAACATCGCCTGCGGCGGCCACGCCGGCGACGAGGCCTCCATGGAGCGCACGGCGCGCCTGGCCATCGCCCGGGGCGTGCGCATTGGAGCGCATCCCGGCTATCCCGATCGCGCCAATTTCGGGCGCGTGGAAATCCCCATGTCCGCCGCCGAAATCGAGCGCACGGTGCGCCGGCAGATCGAGCGGCTCGACGCCGTGGTGCGCCGCCTCGGCAGCCGCATCGTTCACGTGAAGCCCCACGGCGCGCTTTACAATGTGGCCGTGCGGAATACGGAAGTGGCGCGTGCCATCGCCGGCGGGGTGGCGGCGTGGGACCCGCACGTCACCCTCTTCGGCCTGGCCGGCTCCTCCATGCTGGACGTCTGGCGTGAAATGGGGATGGAGGTGGCGGCGGAGGCCTTCGCCGACCGGCGCTACGAGCCCGACGGCACGCTGCGCCCGCGCCAGTTCGCCGACGCCCTCATCACCGACCCGCGCGAGGCCGCCCGGCAAGCCCTGCGCTTCGCGCGCGAGGGCCAGGCCCAGACCATTTGCGTGCACGGCGATACGCCCGGCGCAGTGGACATCTTGAAAGCCTGCCGCGAGGCGCTACCATACCAGTAATGAGGCTGTTGCTGCTTTTCGCCGCTGCCGCTCCGCTGTTGGCGCAGAATCCCTGCCCCTACGGGATCACTAGTCCTCCGGCATCGCAGCCGTTCAACATCCTGGCGGGTTCTTACACCACAGGCCTGATCTCGGTCAATTCCGATCCTAACTGCACGTGGACCTACAGCACGGATTCTCCCTCGTGGATCACGTTCGCGTCCGGATCTCAGACCGGCATTGAGACCGGACCTGGCACCATCAACTGGAGTGCGACGGCCAACGTGGTCCCCACCTCGCGCTCGGCCAAGATCACGGTGGCCGGCAGCGGCACCACGGCCAACGTTTCGACCTTGAGCATCATCCAGGCTGGAGCCGTTTGCGCCATCACCCTGCCGCAGACTTCCGCCAGTATCGGTGTGAGCGGCGGCCCTGGCTCTTTTCCGGTGCAGGCGAACTGCGCCTGGAGCGCCGCCTCCAGCTCGGGGTGGATCACGGTGCCCCCTAACACCACCGGCACAGGCAATGGCACTGTCAGCTATACCGTGGCGGCGAGCGGTTGCGCCACCCAGATCAGCGGCGCCATCTCCGTCACCAGCTACACGGCGAACCAGCAGTTTCAAATCAACCAGGACGGCTCCCCCAGCAACTTCGCGATTTCCTCTACCAGTGCCACCGTTCCACCGGCGGGCGTGACGGGGAATATCATCACCGTGGCCACCGGAGGCGGTTGCCCGTGGAGCATCACCTCGGTGGACGTGAGCTGGATCACCATCACCTCGGCCCATTCGGGCGCCGGCAACGGCGGCTTCGGCTATAGCGTGCCGGCCAACTCGGGACCGCAGCGCACCGGCCACATCACCGGCCAACCGGGGCCGTGGGTGGTGACGGTCACCCAGCAGGCTTTGCCGCCTCCCGCCATGCAGTTGAACGCGGTGGTGAACGCCGCCAGCAACGTGGGAGGCGCGGTGTCGCCCGGGGAAATCGTGACACTTTACGGCGCCAATATCGGCCCCGCCGCCGCGGTCGGCTTCCAGGTCAACGCGAATGGTACCTACGCGAAGACGCTCGGCGGCGCGACCGTGCTGTTTGACGGCAATCCCGCCGGCGTGACTTACGCCTCCGCGGTCCAGATCAATGCCGTGGCTCCCTACGGCCTCGCCCCTGGTGCCACAACCCAGGTGCAAGTGCAATATCAGGGCGTGCTTTCCAACGCCGTGTCCGTTCCCGTTCAGGCCGCGCAACCCGGCCTCTTCACGGTGGACTCTTCGGGTTTCGGCGGCGGCGCCATTCTCAACCAGGATTATTCCCTCAACAGCAGCGGCAACCCCGCGCCGCGTGGCACCGTGGTGATGATCTACTCGACCGGCGGAGGCCTTACCAATCCGCCCGGCGCGGACGCGACCATCACGCCTGCGCCTCCACCCCTGTATCTACTCAAGACCAGCCCCGTCACCGTCACCATTGGCGGCGTCGCGGCCACGGTCTCCTTCAGCGGCGCCGCACCGTCGCAGATTGCCGGGCTGACTCAAATCAACGCCCAGGTTCCAGCCGGCGTGACTCCGGGGACGAAGGTGCCCGTGATCGTGACCATCGGGACCTGGCAGAGCCAATCTGGCGTGACCATGGCCGTCGAATAGCGCGGTCTCCGGGTCACCTACCTGTCACGCAACAACTTCTCATATACCTCCCTCTTTGACATCCCGCGCCGCCGCGCCACTTGTTTGATGGCGTCCATGCGCGGCGTTCCCGCCCGCAGCAGCGCTTCCACGGCTTCAGCCACGGGCGTATCGTCCGGAGCCGGCCCCGAAGCCCGCCCGATCAGAACCGTCATCTCGCCTCTCACCGCGTCGCGCTCCGCCAGTTGCGCGCGAATCTCCGCCGCCGTGCCGCGCAGAAACTCTTCGTGGATTTTGGTCAGTTCGCGCGCCACCACCACGGGCCGCGGCCCCAGGGCCTTCGCTATCGCCTCCAACGCTTCCAGAATGCGATGCGGCGCCTCGTAGAAGATGAGCGTGGCGTGCTCTTCCGCCAGCGCTTCCAACGTCTTGGCCCGCTGTCCCGGTTTGGGCGGCAAAAACCCGCAGAAACGGAAGGTCTCCGCCGGCAGTCCCGAAGCCGCCAGCGCCGTCATCGCCGCCGAAGCCCCCGGCACGGGCTGCACCGGAATACCGGCTTCGATGGCCGCCCGCACCAGCCGGTACCCCGGGTCGGATACCAGTGGCATCCCCGCGTCGGACACCAGCGCAATCGCCGTCCCGGCGCAGAGGCGCGCCGCCAGTTCCCCGGCCCGCGGCACCTCGTTGTGCTCGTGGTAGCTGATGGTGGGAGTTCGGATGTCATAGTGAGCCAATAACTTGCGTGTCTGCCGCGTGTCCTCGCACGCGATCAGATCCGCCTCTCTCAGCACCCGTACCGCGCGGTAGGTGATGTCCTCCAGGTTCCCGATGGGCGTCGCCACCAGATAAAGCAGGCCGGCCATTCCTTGAGTATAGAGTCGGAAGCCCCGGCCCCGTTTCCGCAGTTCATCCTTCCTCGCCAGCGCCTCCGTCAAGGTAGAATCGAGGTTTGCCTGATCTCCTGGTAACGGTGGTGATCCCCACCCTGGCTGCGGATTCGAGGCTTTCGGATTGCGTCGAATCCCTGGGGCGGCAGACCCGGCGCGATTTTGAAGTGATCGTGGTGGATAACAGCGGCGAAGGTCTGGTCCGGCGCAAGGGCCTGGCGCTGGGCGCGCGGGTCATCGAGAACCCCGGCAACGCCGGTTTCGGCGCGGCCGTGAACCAGGGCTGGCGCGCTTCCACCGCCCCCTGCCTGGCTACTTTGAACGACGACGCCGTGGCGCACCCCGGCTGGCTCGAGGCGCTGGCCGCGGTGATGGAGCGGCATCCCGATGCCGGCATGTGCGCTTCGCAAGTGCGCCTTTTCGGCGAGGATTGCCTGGATTCCGCCGGGATGCTGGTGGCTCGCGACGGCAGCAGCAAGCAGCGCGGCCACGGAAAACCGCCGGAGGATTTCCCCGTAACCGAGGAAACGCTCTTCCCCAGCGCGTCCGCGGCGTTATACCGGCGCGCCATGCTGGAGGAACTCGGCGGCTTCGACGACAGCTTCTTCCTGTACTGCGAAGATACCGACCTCGGCTTGCGCGCGCGCTGGGCCGGATGGAAGTGCCTGTATGTCCCAGAGGCCGTGGTGGAGCACCATTACTCGCACACGGCCGGCCGCGCCTCTCCGGTAAAAGCCTATTACGTGGAACGCAACCGGCTGTTCGTGCTGGCCAAGAACTTCCCTGCGCCCATGCTGCTGGCGGCGCCCTTGGTGGCGCTGTGGCGCTATCTGTGGCACGCGTGGTACATTCTCCAGGGGCGCGGAAGCGCGGCCCGTTTCCGGGCGGAAGGACATGCCGGGCCGAAAATGATTTGGTACGTCATCCGGGCGCACGCCGCGCTGCTGGCCAATGCGCGCCGCTTGTGGCGGCAGCGCCGCCAGATCCGCGCCCGCGCGCGCATCACCCCGGCCGTCTTCCGGCATCTCATCCGCTGCCATTCCATCAGCGCCAGGAGGATGGCCGCGCTTTGACTCCCGCCGCGCATTCCGATTCCCTGCTGGTCATCGTGCCGGCGTTCAACGAACAGGGCGCCATCGCCGGGGTGGTGCAGTCGGTTCACCAGCACGTGCCCGGCGTCCCGGTTCTGGTGATCGACGACTGCTCCGCCGACGACACCATCCCAGCCGCGCGCCAGGCCGGGGCCGAGGTGCTGGCTCTGCCCCACCACCTGGGGCTGGGCGGTTGCGTGCAGGCCGGGTATAAGCTGGCCTATGAGCTGGGATTCGAGTACGTGATACGCGTGGACGGCGACGGCCAGCACGACCCGCGCGACATTCCGCGCATTTTCGAGAAGCTCAAATCTTCGGGCTGTGAAATGGTGATCGGCTCGCGGTTCGTCGCCGAAAACGGATCGCGCACGGGAGCGCTGCGGTCGCTCGGCATCCGCTTCTTCCGCCTCGTGCTGCGTCCCATTCTGGGCAAGCCCGTGCACGACCCCACCTCCGGCTTCGTGGGGGTGAACCGCAAAGCGCTGGGCGTTTTCAGCCGCACCTTTCCGCTCGAATATCCGGAAATCGAGGCGCTCGTGGTCCTGGAGCGCCGCCGGTTCCGATTCGAAGAGGTGCCCTGCACGATGCACCCGCGCACCACGGGCCGCTCTTCCATCACCGCTATGAAATCGTTCTATTACATCGTCCACGTGCTGTTGGGCGTATTCGTCAACGTATTGAAATTCGATCGCCGGACCCTGAGGGCGCCCCACCGCCGCCCCCCGGCCTCCGGCGCTGGAGGATAGATGGACCGCCTCTTGAATGTCACCACCGGCCTGAGCATTGTGCTGCTGATCATCGTGCTGGTCTCCGTGCGGCGCGCGCACATTCGCGTCGAATACTCGGTAAGCTGGCTGCTGGCCGCTGGCGCCATGCTGGCGCTGTCGCGAGCCCGGCCGGTCCTGGACGCGGTGAGAAGGTTGATCGGCTTGCCGGATACCCCGCTGACCCTTTTTCTGCTTGCGGGCGGCGTGTTCCTGCTCATGTTTTTCCGCTTCTCGGTCATTATTTCTCACTTGCGCGACGACAACATCGCCCTGGCGCAGCGCGTCGCCATTCTGGAGTACCATCTCCGGAGCATCATGAACCATGAAAAACAGGAGGCGTGAAGCCCGCAAGACCGTGGTGGCTCCGGGCCCAAGGGGCACCCCGCCGCGCTCCGCCGCGTGGCCCTGGGTTCTGGCCGTGGCGGGCGCAGTGGTGGTGGCCTTCTGGGCTTACTCGCCAGCGCTCAAGGGCGAGTTTCTGTTCGACGACAATGCTCTCCCCTTCTCTCTGCCCAATGCCGAGGCTCCGTTGCGCGCCTGGATCGGCCAGATCCGGCCGATGCTCATGTTCACCTATTGGATCAACTCGCGCATTTCGGCGGAAGACCCTTACTCGTATCACATCTTCAATGTCATTCTTCACTGCCTCGCCAGCTTGCTGATGTTTCCCATGGTCCGGCGCCTGCTCGAATGGTCGGGCTGCAAGGCATCCCTGCGCAATCTGCTGGCCGGCTTTGCGGCCGCGATTTTTCTGCTGCACCCCGTTCAAGCCGAATCCGTGGCCTACCTGGCGGGCCGCTCGGAGGCGCTCAGCGTGCTTTTGGTTTTCGCGTCCTTCACGGTTTTCCTGTATCGTCCGGAACCGGCCGTCTCCTGGCCCGTGGTGGCCGCGGTTCTGGCGCTGTTCGGCGCGGCTATATTGGCCAAAGAGCACACCGTGGTGCTGCCCGCGCTGCTGCTCCTGACCGATTACTGGTGGAACCCCGGCTTTTCCTTCCAGGGTATCCGGCGCAACTGGAAGCTTTACCTGCCCATGGCCCTCGGCGCCGCCGCGGGAGTGGCCTTTTTCTGGCATCTCATCACCGGAGCCGCCACCGGCGGCAGCGCCGGTTTCGGAATCAAGGAATTCACTTGGTATCAGTATTTCTTCACCCAATGCCGCGCCCTGTTCGTGTACATCGGCATGTTCCTGCTGCCCGTGAATCTGACGGCCGACTGGGATTTCCCCATCTCGACCACGATTCTGGACCACGGCGCCATCTTCGGCCTGCTCGCGCTGCTGGCCCTGGCCGCAGCGGCATGGCGCTATCGCCGCCGTTTCCCGCTGGCGAGCTACGGCTACTTCGTGTACCTGCTGCTGATGTCGCCCACCTCCTCGATCCTGCCCATCAAGGACCCCATCGCCGAGCGCCGCCTCTACTTTTCCATGTTCGGTCTGCTGCTGATCCTGGTGGATGTGCTGAGCCGCCTGAAGGTGGACCGCCGGGCGCTGGCCGCCGCCTGCCTGATCGTGACGCTCGCAGCCGCCGGAGCCACGCGCGCCCGCGCGGCGGTGTGGGCCGATGCGGTCTCGCTTTGGGAAGACACCGTGCACAAGTCGCCCAATAAGCGGCGCGCGCATTTCCAACTCGCCTTTGCCTACGACCAGCAGACCCGTTACGCCCTGGCCCTCGAGGAATATCAAAAGACCGCGCAACTGGGGCCGCTCACGCCGGATCTGCTCGTGGACTGGGGCCTGGCGTACGACCACCTCAGCCAGTTCGACCAGGCGCTGGCCAAGTTCCAACAAGCGGCCTCGATCGAACCTACAGCGCACATCTACTCGCAAATCGGCATGGTGTATGCCCAGCAATCGCGATGGCCGGAAGCGTTGCAAGCGCTGGCAACGGCTGAGAAACTGGACCCGAAGTTCCCCGACACTTACATCTACCGGGGCAAGATCTACCTGATTGCCAACCAGGTGCCGGCCGCCATTCAGGAGTACCAGCGCGCGCTGGCAATCGATCCTACGCTGGAGGAGGCGCGCCACGACCTCGCGCAAGCCCAAGCCCGCCTGCGCGCCGGCCATTAGTAATATGCCGCCGCTGCGCATCGGCGTCAACGCGCTATACCTGATTCCCGGGGGGGTCGGCGGCACCGAAATCTATTTGCGCGGCCTGCTGGCCGGTCTCGCCGGGATCGATGGCGCCAACCAGTACTTCATTTTCACCAACCGCGAAACCGGTCCCGACCTCGTCCCCCGGCAGCCGAACTTCCAGCGCCTGCCGCAGCCGGTTCGCGCCGTTTCGCGTCCGGCGCGCATTCTTTGGGAGCAGGCCGCGCTGCCGCTGGCCGCCGTGCGCTATTCGCTCGACGTGATGCTGAATCCCGGTTTCACCGCGCCGCTTTTCTGCCCCTGCCCCCAGGTCACAGTCTTTCACGACCTCCAGCACCAGCGCCACCCCCAGTATTTCCGCTGGTTCGACCTGCCGTTCTGGCGGTTTTTCCTGTTCTGGTCCGCGCATGTTTCGCGCCTGCTGCTGGCCGTTTCCGCCACCACCGCCGCCGATCTGCTGGAGTATTACCGTCTTCCCGAGTCCCAGGTGCGGGTAACGCCCGAGGGCGTCGATCCGGTGTTTTTCGACATCGCGCGCCGCCGCCGCCCCGAACCGTTCCTGCTCACGGTTTCCACGCTGCATCCTCACAAGAACCTGGATGGCCTGCTGCGCGCCTTCGCCCGCTTCCGCCGGACCCATCCGGAATTCCGCCTGGTGGTGTGCGGCCTGCACGGCCATTCCACCGGCCCGTTGCACGATCTTCGCGATTCCCTGGACTTGCGGGACGCGGTGGAGTTCCCCGGCTGGATCCCGCGCGAGGACCTGCACGACCTCTACGCGCGCGCCTGGGCATTCGTGTACCCGTCCCGGTTCGAGGGTTTTGGCCTCCCGCTTCTGGAGGCGCTGGCCGCCGGCATCCCCACCGCCTGTTCGGCCATCCAGCCGCTTTCCAGCATCGCCGCCGGCGCCGCTCTGGAATTCGACCCGCTGGACACAACCGCTATGGCCGAAGCGATGCTCCGGATCGCGGCCGATGAAGCGTTGCGGGCACTTCTGGCCGAAGCCGGCCCCCGCCGCGCCGCCCAGTTCTCGTGGCGGGAGACGGCGGAAGGGACGCTGTTGGCGCTGCGGTCGGCGGCGAATGGCTGACAGGGGGCAAGAACGACCCTCCAAACGACCCTCCAACAGGCTCCAGGGGACGCGGATGGGTGTATACTGTTGGCGGCCGGCAGCCCAAAGAGGTGTTTCATGTCCGATCTTCGCAGAGATTTCCTTCAAAGAGTACTAGCCGCAGGCACGCTCCAGGGCTTGATTACCTCGCCGGGGTTAGGTCGAGCCGCGGGTGCGCTCCTGGATGAAGACGGCGCCCAAGATGTCAACCCGGACTTGGACGCGCGAGCTTATACTTTCTGGTCCGACTTTTTTTCTACCGACGCAGAGCCGATCGTGGGAGCTACTGGACAGCGCCGGGGAGGAGGTTCCCCGGCTCCGGACGACGCCCAGCCGGTTTTTTTGCATTACGGTCCCGAAGGATTCAAGAATGCCGCCGAATTGGACGTCAGCAAGCTGGTTTCCGCAGGTGACGTAATGGTTAGTGTGAACACCTCGACGGTCAAGGTCGCGGAAGAGGATCAGAGGACATTCGAGCGGCTGCAAAACGCCCAGATTCGCGTGGATGTCGCCCAGAAAACAGGAATTATCCCGATCCTCGAAGCGATGGCCTATACCGTCGTAGGGGGGATGCGCTCAATCCAGGCCGGGACACCAAGTACGTCCAAGTCCACGACTGCGAAGAAGGCCCCGGCAACCGTACAAAGTATCAGCGTCAGTTCCGACGCGGCGTGGCAAAAAATGCAGAACATTCCCCTCCCCAGCGGAGAAGGCCGATGGGCATTAAATCTGGAAGCGCAAAAGAAGGATTCCCTATTCTGTAAGGTGCTGCAAAACTTCGTAAAGGAGTCGGGGCTGTTTGTGCCGATGCTGGGGTTCCCGGGAATCGTGATGTCGGCGCTGAACTCATTCAACACCATCTACGGAGTGCTGCACGCGGGGACCGTTTCGATCATCAAGGGGAATCCGGTTCGCGTATTTGCAACCCAGGAGGCAGTCCAACGGACGGGGGCGCCCGGTTCAGTGACGGGGATCCTGTTGCAGAGCGGCACATACATTTTGCTGCCGGCCAAGCAGTCGCCGCCGGTGGAACAATGGAAGAACCTGGCAGTCATACAGGGCCGCGTAGTTCCTCCGAAGACCGCCGCGCCAGACCTGGACGCCGCCGCCGCAGACACTCTGAAGGGGGTTACCTACGTCACGTTCGATGTGGAGGTAACGCCTGCCACATTCGTCACAGGCGCGGCGAAAAAGTTGGGATGACGGCAACGCGCCGGAGTTGGCGCGTAGGCAAGGAGGTGGCCCCGATGAGGCGGGGATTGGTCTTCTTCGCGGTTGCGTGCCTGGTGGCGGCTGGGCCCCTTCACGCCCAGAACTCTTCAGGAGCTGCCAGCCGTCCAAAGAGCAAAACCGCATTCCTGAAACCCGGGAAACCGCTCGAGCGAACGCTGCAGGGCGGAGAGAGACACATCTATGCGATTCGCGCTGAGACCGGACGTTTCATTCACGCTATCGTCGACCAGCTTGGCATCGATGTGGCCTTAACGCTCTACGCCCCCGACGACAAGCCGATCGGCTCGATGGATAGTCCGAACGGCGCCTTCGGCCTGGAACAAATCTCCACGATTGCAGAAGCGCCGGGGACTTACAGGCTGGAAGTGGCCTCAGGCGACAAGAATGCACCGGCCGGCCGTTACCGTGTGACAGTCGAACCGATTCGAGTCCCTAGCGACCACGATCGCGCGCGCATCGCTGCCGAGCGGACGTTTTCCGAGGCTGTACAACTCCAAGTGCAGGGAGGTGCCGATTCGTTAAGAATGGCGATTCAAAAGTACCTCGCGAGTCTGCCGTTGTGGCGCACAGCGGGCGATCGCTATGAAGAAGCCTTGACGCGGAACAGTCTAGGCAACATCCATTCCGCCCTCGGGGAGAAGCAGAAGGCGCTGGAGTACTACAACCAGGCCCTGCCGCTCATGCGCGCCGTGGGGGACCGCGCGGGCGAGGCGGATTCGCTGACCAGCATCGGTGGAGTCTACTCCGACCTCGGGGAGAACCAGAAGGCGCTGGAGCACTACAACCAGACCCTGCCGCTCTGGCGGGCCGTGGGGGACCGCGCCAGCGAGGCGGTGATGCTGAGCAACATCGGTTCGGTTTACTACGCCCTCGGGGAGAAGCAGAAAGCGCTGGGTTATTACAACCAAGCCCTGCCGCTTATGCGTGCCATGGGGGACCGCCCGAACGAGGCGAGGACGCTGGCGTGCATCGGTTTAGTTTACCTTGCTTTCGGGGAGAACCAGAAAGCACTGGATTATGGCAACCAGGCCCTGCCACTCCTGCGCGCCGTGGGGGATCGCCGAGGCGAGGCGACTACGCTGAGCGACATCGGTGAGGCTTACTCCGAGCTCGGGGAGAAGCAGAAGGCGCTGGATTACTACAACCAGGCCCTGCCGCTCCAGCGCGCCCTTGGGGACCGCGTAGGCCAAGGGGCCACGCTGACCGTTATTGGTGAGGTTTACGCCGACCTCGGGGAGATGCAGAAGGCGCTGGATTATTACAACCAGGCATTGCAAATCGACCGCGAGGTGGGTGAACGCAACGGCGAGGCGACTACTCTGAGCGATATCGGTTCAGTCTACGCTGTCCTCGGGGAGAACCAGAAGGCGTTGGAGTATTACAACCAGGCATTGCCGCTCATGCGCGCCGTGGGGGACCGCAGGGGCGAGGCGAGGGCGCTGAGTTGCCTCGGTTGGGGTTACACCGCTCTCGGGGAGAAGCAGAAAGGGCTCGAGTACTATAACCAGGCCCTGGCGCTCATGCGTGCCGTGGGGGACCGCTTAGGCGAGGCGAATACGCTGCACTGCATCGGTCTCCTCTACTCCGCCGTCGGGGAGAAGCAGAAGGCGCTGGATTACTTCAACCAGGCCCTGCCGCTCTGGCGCGCCATGGGGGACCGCGGACGCGAGGCGGCGACGCTGACCAACATCGGTGCGGTCTACGCCGACCTCGGCGAGAAGCAGAAGGCCCTGGATTACTACACCCAATCGTTACCGCTGTCCCGGGCTGTGCAGGATCCCCTGCGCGAGGGCTCCACCCTAATGCTCTTGATGAAATATTGGAAGGGTGTCCAGAACCCGAGCCTGGCGGTGCTGTTTGGCAAGCAGGCCATCGATCGCTACCAGCAGGTGAGACGCAACATCGGAGGGCTGGACAAGGAAGCTCAGCAGAGTTTTCTGGAATCGAAGGAAGACCATTATCGCGAGCTGGCGGAACTGCTTATTTCCGTGGGACGCCTTCCGGAAGCGCAGCAGGTGCTGGATCTGCTGAA
>Ga0326728_10004167_pt1 | contig 43364 bp, 36 predicted proteins | sample MB3enrmetagenome_FD_207602 | JGI IMG/M metagenome (GOLD analysis project Ga0326728, IMG submission 207602) | Lab enriched peat soil microbial communities from McLean, Ithaca, NY, United States - MB31MN | ecosystem: Environmental > Terrestrial > Soil > Wetlands > Peat | place: USA: New York...
GAATACAAGGCCGTGCAGAAGTCCGTCGCCGAGCAGCAGGGACGGGAGAACACTCTGCGCGCTCAGGAAATGGCGCTGCGCAAACAACTGGAGGAGCCGAAGTCTCGCCGCCTTCTCGACGACGTGCAGTTCGTTAACGCGTTGATTGAACAGAAGCGGGTCTCACTGACCGGCTTGGCCACAGACATTACCGATCTCATGCCGGATGAGGTGCGCCTTACGGGGCTGGCCTTGGCGCCGGAGGGCCAGGAACTGGCCGTCCGGTTCGTGATTACAGGCAAGAGCGAAGAAGCCATCGAGCGCTTTCTGAGCGACCTCGAGGACTCGCCCCACTTTAAAGATGTAGCGATTGTCAATCAAGGGTTCCAACAGACAGGCGCCGCTTCCGAGTTGGAGAACATCGCCTGCACAGCGCACTACCTGCCAGGCGAGAGTGAAGTAGCGGGGGAATAATTGGCAAGGAGTCATCGCCAGACCGTAATCCGCGTTTTCCAAATAGCCGGGGCTTCTTTGGTTCTGCTCGACGTGTTGCTATATTTCGGAATGTTGCGATCCACCCAAGCGCTGATTTTCTCGGAGCAACAACAGTTTGAGGCTCTGCGCCGGCGCATCTATGACGCGGAGGTTCGTATCGAGCGCCTGGAGAAGTTCCGCGAGGCATTGCCGGAGGCGGGCCAAAAGCTCGCCGCGTTGGAGCGGGACCATGCTCCGCCCCGACGCCAGGGATTCTCGCAGGCTGCCAAACTCGTGCGACGTGTGACGGAGCAATCCGGGACGCAGCTTACCAGCGTCGCTTACAAGTTGGACACCAATGCTTCGGGACCGCTGCAGCGTCTGGGATTGGTGATCATTGTGGCGGGGCCCTTCCCGGCTCTGCTGAAGTTCGCACATGCTCTTGAGACAGCGAGCGATTTCATCGAGATTCGGAGTTTCAATATTGGTGCTGTGGGTGAAAACCACGATTTGGAGTTGCGGCTGACTGCTGACCTATACTTGGCGCCATGAAGGCAACCGGACACATTGAGAAATGGGGCGTGGGGGTCCTGGGCGTAGTGTCGCTCGCCCTGCTCGTAAACCTCGTGCTGCATATTAACCGGGGGCACGCCGGAGACACGCGTCCGCGGGCGACGACTCCCCTCCGCGCCAAGGCAACCACTCTCCCAGGCCCCAAAGCCCCCGCCGGGAAGCAGAAAGTATCGGATGAGCTTTCCCGCTACAACCCCGTCGTAAAGCTGGACCTGCTGAAGGAGCTCGAAGATCGCCCGCTCCCAGAGTTGGACCGGAACCCCTTCGAGTTCGTCGCGACTCCAGCCCATTTGGTACCGGGTCAGACTGCGGTCGCAGCACCGGCGACAGCGCAGCCTACTCCTCCCCCTCCGGTAACCTTGAAGCCCATGGGCTATTCCGAGGGGAAGGGGGGAGTCAAGGAAGCCATGGTTTCTGATGAAGACCAGGTTTTCGTAGTCCACGAGGGTGATTCCATCGGGACTCGATACAAGGTCATCAAAATAACACCTACGGTGATTACCGTCGAAGATGCCACTATTCACCAAACCGTTGATTTGCCCGTCCCGCCGTAACTCTGCCGGCGGTCCAGGACTCGATTCCGGATTTGCGCTGCTGTTTGTCATGTTGGCAGCTACCGTCTTGCTGATCAGCCTGACTGCCGTGCTGCCCAGCGTCTATCTGGAGGGCCAGCGCGAGCGCGAAGAGGAACTCATCTTCCGCGGCACGCAGTACGCGCGCGCTATCGCGAGCTTTCACCAGAAGTTCCAAAGATACCCAACCAACGTCAGCGAACTGACCAAGCTGACCAATGGATTCCGCTTCCTACGGAAGGAATTTGCTGACCCGATGACGCCCAATGGGAAATGGCGGTTCATCCACGCGAATGCGCAGGGAGTTTTGCTGGACTCGAAAACGCAAGGCCCTTCACCGGGGGGTCAGGGTCAACCGGGCGCCGGCCAAGGTACGGGCGGCTTCGGGATGTCTGGCACTTCCAGCATGGGCGGAAGCGCATTTGGCCAGCAGGGAATGGGCGGTAGTGGATTTGGTCAGTCAACGGGAGGTCTCTCTCTGAATTCCACCTCCACCGGAAGCACATCGAGCACACAGGGGACTTCCTCTTTCTTTGGCGAGGGTATCCAGGGCGGGGGGACATTCATTGTCGGCGTTGCCAGCAGCAGCCATAAGCCATCGATCCGCATTTGGAATAAGAAAACACACTATGACGAGTGGGAGTTCATTGGCGTGGATCTGGGTGCGCTTGGCATCGCAACCTCCATCCCGGGGCTCTCGCAAGGTGCTAGTGGGCCGCCGGGTCAGGGAGGCCAGCCAAGCACGTTCGGCCAGCCAAGCACCTTCGGCCAGCCGCCTACAGGAAATCCTGTGCCGCCGGGGCAAAACCAAAGTACGTCTCCGCCCTCAGATGGGTCCACATCTACGCAGCAGTGATCAGATTTTCTGGCCTTTGAACTGTCGAGCTCCGGGACAACGGCGCTCTCTGGGAAGGCATCGAATCTCTTGAACAGGCGGGCGGCCGTGCTTGTCAATGACGTCCTGTCGCCCTTTAACAGCACATGCGGGGTTGATCCGTCCCGGGTGGTTCGGGAACTCCCTGCTAGATACTGAGTAAAAGGCCTGATTGGTGACCCGATCGTTGCACCATTCCGATAACCCTGACGATCGAGCCTCCTTGCAGGAAATGGCGAATTTTGGGGTTTTCATATAGACTCTACCGGACGAGGCGATTTCTAGATTTTGGATTCAAACCTCGGAGTTTGGATCATTTGCCTTGGCCGGTTGCAGAAAGGCGCGATTCTTTTGGCGCCTTGAGGCGCCAGGATTCAGGAGCCAGGAGACAGCAATCTGCTAAGGCAGTTATGAGCGGGGTTCGCCGGATGATTCGCGGCAATTGCGTTGCAAGAGTGTTTCTTGGTTTTGGCCTTGTTGTGTCGCTGCTGGCCGCAGCCTGCGGAAGTTCGCCCCAGATACCGATTATAGTTACCATCAGCCCCACGACTGCTTACGTCCCGGCGTCTTACGCTTTGCAGTTTAGTGCCACAGTGACAGGGACAACCAACGCTCGCGTTGTGTGGAGTGTAGGCAATATGGTAGGTGGGAGTCCTAATGCCGGGTTCATTTCACAGGCGGGTTATTACCAGGCGCCGGTCAGCGTGCCTTCACCCAACCAAGTAACCGTCATGGTTACCAGCCAGGAGGACGATACCAAGTCGGCTTCCGCCACCGTGACCATTGTGCAGCAGTCCTCCGGCGCGAATACCGTGCAGGTGGCTTCCGGGCAAACGACTTCGAATATCAATATACAGGTTCCGGCACTGATTCCGACCTTGTCCATTTACGCCACGGGTACGTGCAGCGGGAGCACATGCTCCACGGCGGCCGCCGGAGTGCAAGTGGCACAGGGAAGCTCGGCGACTATCTTTGTGGTCGGCAAAGGGATAGTCTCGGGGACTGTCTACTCGATCAGCGGAAACCCGGCCGATGTGACCGTGGTGCAGCCCTCCGGCTCCCAGTTCGGCCAGACTAGCGATGGCACGCCGTCGGTAACTTTCGATATTACGGTGAGCTCCACCGCTGTGCCGGGGCTGCGAAATATCATGGTGACAAATCCAACTACGGGCGAACTTTCCGCCTTTGTGGGGGGGGTTCTGATTACCCCCTCGGGGCAATGAGCGATGAAGATGCGCACTCGGCTTTTTGCGGTATTTGCGGCAGTCTTATGGGCCGCCTCGGCGTCCGCCAGCACTCTGGTGCGGATGAGTCTGGACCAGCTTGCGCAGGCGTCCACGGAGGTTATCCGAGGCCACGTAGTCAGCCAGGAGACCCTCTGGAACGCTGCGCACACTCGAATTTACACCTACACCACAGTCGCTGTTGACCAGACTTACAAGGGGAATCCGGCATCCACCCTGATTGTCCAGCAACCCGGCGGTACGATCGGCAAGGTGCATGTTTTTGTGGCAGGGACCATTCAATTCCATTCCCAGGCAGATTACGTGTTGTTCCTGGAACGTTCGGCGGCGGAGCCCTCCAAATTCCTCCCGGTCGGCATGATGCAGGGCGGTTACCGGATCTACCGTGACGCGACGACGCAGGAGGAAAGGCTCATCCTTCCCTTGGGTTTTCTAACACGTGGCGCCCCGCCTTCTGGAGCTACCTCGACCATCGCGGGGCCGGCGGTTCCAGTCCGTCAATTCCAAAGGGAGATTTCGACAGCGCTCAGCAGGCCACTGACCATCCCGCGTGGAACAGCGATTCCCCTGGCCATCAGGTCCACGCAGTTTGCAGGTGTGAGGCGCATGGACGTCCAAGGGCGAACCACATCCGACCTTTTCCCCAATGCGGGCCTGGTGATCCCCGCCGGCAGCGCCCTCTCGGGGATGGCGGAGCGAGTTGGGGATTCATGGGAGATTTCCTGGACCGGGGTTTCTGTTCGCGGGAAGCAGGTCCTGCTTTCTGCGCGAAGCACTGCGCCGGCGGTTGGGTCGTTGCGGGGTAGATTACTTGTGGTCAACGTGAGGTGAGGATGGTGCAAGCGAAAAGAGCCTTTCGAATTCGCCCTCGGGTCCTGGCCGCTGCGGCGGGGGGCTTGACGCTGCTGGGCGCCATCCTGGCCTTTGCCTACACCACCTATCAAAATGATGTCGACGGAGTTCCGATTCCTTCTCGATGGGCGAATGCGTCCTTCACGTGGGTGTTGGACAATCCCGGTACACCACCGGGGAATGTGGACACCACCGATGGCACGAATCCGCTGCCCCTCAAGACGGTCCTGATCAATGCCTTCAACTCCTGGGCGACAGCATCGCTGAATGGAATGCAGTTGACCAACATTAGCATCGCCAATGGAAATGACGTCACAAACTTGCCGAATCCGCAAATCGATTGCGTGAACGTCGTTTCGTTCAATGACAATAACCCTGCCGATTTTCCTACGGGGACCGCTTCCATTGCTTTTACGACCGTAAGCACCGACTACATAACAAATGGTGCGCCGGGTCCGCCGGGAACAACGTACACATTTACCGAATGCAACGGCCTTGAAACTATAACGACCACTTCGCCCTCCATCGTGTATGACGCGGATATTGCCTTCAATCCCAAAGCTCATTTCTCCACTTCCACTCCGCCGCTGGCGAACGACTTTGACCTGCAATCCGTCGCCGCGCACGAAAGCGGCCACGCCCTGGGGCTTGACCATAGTGGCGTCGCCCACGCCGTGATGTTTCCTTTCGGGGACACAGGCGAAAGCCAGCAAAGAACCCCTTCCACAGATGACCTCATTGCCATATCTTTCCTGTATCCATCGTCCAACTTTGCAAGCTACTTGGGTACAATCTCCGGACAGGTCATGCTCGGCAACATTGCCGGCGCTTATGCAGCGCATGTGGTGGCTATCGACGCGAATACGGGCAACGTCGTCCTGGACGGTCTCACCAATGCGGACGGCAGTTACAAATTGTTTGCTCCGCCCGGTAGCTATAACGTGCTTGTCCTTCCCCTGGCGCCAGACGATAACCATGGCATCTTTTCTCTGAGCGATTTTTCCGGATGGACGTGCGGCTACGACGAAAGTGCGCCCCCTTGCTGTGACACAGGCACCAGCCAATGCACCGGCGCGCCTCTCCTCAATCCAACCAATTACACGGGGAAATTTTTCTAGCCGCCGTCCCCGGTCCACCTGGGCGGCAGTAGTAGTGACCCTCATGCTAAGCCTGTGTTAATCTGAAATCATAAGGAGAACTCTTTATGGAGAGGCTTGCCAGGTACCTTCCGCTAGCTGCCCTCGTATTGATAATGGGGCTGTTCCTCGTGGCCTGCGGCGCGACGACATTCAGCCCAATTACTGAGGCTCCACTCATAACCAGTGCGAACAGTACGACGTTTACCGTGGGGGTGGCTGGCTCATTCACTGTGACCACGATCGCGAATCCCACCCCGATCATCACGGAGTCGGGGTCAATTCCCGTGTCATTCGTTGATAATCACGACGGGACAGGCACGCTTAGTGGCGCGCCCGTCGTCAGCGATGTGTTCGACATAGTATTCACGGCCTCAAATGGCATTGGCCCACCCGCAGCCCAGAACTTCACGCTGACCGTGGCCCAATATACACTGGCCATTACTGACGGCGACACTCTCACGACTGCTAGTTCTCACTGGGTCGCAGTCAATCAATGTGAAAACTCTGGTAATCCCGTCCCCGGACTTCAAGTCGAACTCACTTCCAGCGACAGGGGATTCAAGGGTAGTTTCACGGATGCCAGCGCGATTAGCCACGTCTCAATCGGGACTTGGGGCGCGAATAGCGCGACTAGTGCCATAATAACGACGACAAGCGTCTCAAACCCGGGAAGTTACTCCAATAGCTGGACCATTAGCAGCCTTGATGACATTGTGGGTTCAACTTCTTCGTCTCAGTTCACAGCCACGGTGAACTGGTATGGCGCTGACAATCGTAAGATGCAAACCAGCGTTGGTTGTAGCTTTGCTCTAGCAGGCGGCGGACTCTAGCATGCAGCAGTATTCCCGGTCAATGAATATGAGACGAACCCTTCTCTCGCTTTTGGTTGCGATGGTGCTGGCGGGAATTCCCCAGAAAGTTGCCGCGCAAGATTTCGTCACTACGGCCATGTCCGGGCTCCCTACCCAGACCTTGCGCGTGGAATATTCCAGTCCTTCCAAGCTGCGCGCGGTCCCTAATTACCAAAGCCTAAGGGGAAGATTCTTAGGCCCGCGCTTGCAGCAGCTTGGGTCGGCGTTGGACCAGATCGGAATCAGCGAGGACGACATCGAGAACTTGATGATTGGATGGGAGCCTGGCAACAAGGAAATGGATCTTTACGGTTACGCCTCCGGCCATTTCCGCAAGGCGCAGGTTGCCGACCGCACTGCCGCGCAAAGCTTTACCCCGACCCCGATTTCCGGACAACAGGCGTATTGCTTCTCGGCGGGAATCACGGGAACCTGCGTCGTCATTCTGGAGGATTCCCTCGGGGCTTTCGGGTCGCTCTCGTCCTTGACGACGTTGCTGGAAGCGCACGCAGGAAAGGCGCCAAACCTGAATTCGGATCAACGTTTCACCAGTCTGATCGGCGACGTCAATAAGGACGCTTCCATTTGGGGAATCGCCTTGGGCAGAGCTGTGGGCGATTGGTTCGGGGCATGGCTGTCACGCCAAAACAATCTAAAGTTGGATTGGGGGCAGGCGTTCCAGAAAGTGGATTCTCTGACCTACTCCATTGATGCGGCGGATAAGGTGAACATGGATATCAAACTCAACTGCGCGACGCCGACGGACGCGGCTACGCTTCGACAGGTTTTGGAAGGCGTTAAGATGGCTCAACAGATTGCTTGGCAAACACAGAACCCCGGTCACGCGAACCCTTACACCGCCATAAATGTTGACGCCCATGACACGCAGATTGGCCTCAAAATCACTATGGATTATTCGGCGTTGACACTTGCGAGCGGCGTCGGCGCTACCCAGAATTAAGTGTTGATTTGAGGCTTACTGATTAACGCTGCACTGCCTGTGCTGGGCGCCAGCCCGCGCAGAAAGCAAGCAGTTAGCCACGACTCTCTAATGGGAGGGAATTCTTGCGCTTGTCTTGCGCAGACGATCTGCGAGAACCTTCATCACTGCAAGCCCGAAGAACGGAGTCTCTTGCACCATATACTCAAACCGACGCCGATCGACCGCCACCAGCCGGCAGTCGGTCTTCGCAACGGCCGTTGCGCTGCGCGGCGCGTCATCGATGAGCGCCAACTCACCGAAAATGGATCCCGGGCCAGCGGTTTCCAGTGTGGTGCCCGATCCGTCCAGGATATCGATCTCCCCTTCGGTGATGATGAACATTGTTTCTCCAGGATCTCCCGCCTTGAAGACAAAGCCCCCGGCGGCGAAGCTCGTCGCCTGCTTGTCACGAAACAGATTCAGAAATAAATTGGGTCTGGTCATGTGTTTTTCTCATCCTCGCTAACCGGAATTTGTTTCTTGCCCTCTCAGCTGTCGGGCGTATAGACCCGTTCAAGCCGGTGCCAAAGAGAATCAGGGTTTGACGGTTTGCAGCGCGGCCTGGGCTTTTTCCACGACCTCAGGAGGTAGAGGGACGTAGCCGAGAGCCGAAGCGTATTGTTGCCCATCGCCCAAGCTCCAGGCAAAAAGTTCGCGAAGCGCCTTGGCTTTGGCGGGGTCGGCATAGATCTTGTGGAGAAGAATCCAAGTGAAGGAAGCAATGGGGTAAGCGACGGGCCCCGAGGGGTCGGGAACATACACCCGCAGATTCTCCGGCATCTGTGCCGAGGCCAGCGCCGCTCGGAGGCTTTCTTCACTGGGTTTGACGAACTTCCCCGCCTTGTTTTCGAGCAGGGCGATTTGCAGTCCGTACCTGTGCGCGAATTCGTAGCCCACATAACCCAAGCCGCCCACCGAATGGTAGAGAAGTCCGGCTACGCCTTCGTTGCCTTTCGCCCGCATGGCGTTTCCGGGCCAATCAACGAACGTGGAGGGGCCATATCGGCTACGCCACTTTTCACTGATGGCATCGAGGTGTTTCGTGAAGGCGAAAGTCGTGCCGCTGGCATCCTGGCGTACCGCTGTCACAATCGTAAGTCGCGGGAGTTTCACGCCGGGGTTAGTGGCGGCAATCAACGGATCGTTCCAGTTCTTGATCTCTCCCAAAAAGATACCGGTATAGGCTCGTCGCGAAAGTTTGAGTTCTTGCGGCACGCCGGGAAGGTTGTAAGCCAGCACCACTCCCCCGGCAGTTACTGGCACCATGATCACGCCGTCCGCGACCTGGGCAATATCGTTATCCTGCAGGGCGGCGTCACTGGCGCCGAAGTCCACCTTGTCTTCATCGCTAACATTGCGGCCGATGAATCGCCGCATGCCCTCGCCGCTCCCCACGCTATCGTAAGTGATGACCGTTTGGGGATGGGTTTGTTGGTAGGCGGCAAACCACTTTTTGTAGAGTGGGGACGGAAGTGTGGCGCCCGCTCCTTGCAGAAGGACGCCCCCGGGAGGGATTTGGGGGGTTGACTTCCCCGCGCCTTGCCTCGAACAAGCAAGGAAATTCCCCAGGAGTCCCAAAGCCGCCAGGGCCAGCAGGAGGCGGCTGAATTGCACAAGAAACCTGCTTCCCGATCCCATAATTCCTCTCCATCTTCAGTGGCACGGGTCTCGAAGTGGAAGGCCCCTCGGCCGCCACCCATCCTGCCCGGGGCCACAAAGGAAGAAGGGTGCGGAAAAGGGTTCAACGAACCACTTGAAGATCTGGACGCTAACTGAATTCCCCGCGGATGTACTCCTTGGTGTGTTTTTCTTTGGGGTCTTCGAATAGCTGCTTGGATTCTCCGAACTCCACAAGATAGCCGGTACGGCCACCTTGCGTGGTATCGACGTACAGGAACCCGGTAACGTCAGAGACGCGCTGGGCTTGGTGCAGATTGTGCGTGACGATGGCAATCGTGAACCGGGTTTTGAGTTCGAGCATCAACTCCTCAACCTTGCGCGTAGCGATGGGATCCAAGGCGGAGCAAGGTTCATCCATCAGCAGCACCTCGGGCTCCGTAGCGATGGCGCGGGCGATGCACAGCCGCTGCTGCTGCCCGCCGGATAAGGAAAGCCCGCTGTTGTGCAGTTTATCCTTGACCTCTTCCCAGAGAGCCGCGCGTTTCAAGGCCTCTTCGACTTTCGCGTGCCGATCTCCCTTGAAATTGTTCAGACGAAGACCGAAAGCCACGTTGTTATAGATACTCGTGGCGAAGGGATTGGGCTGCTGGAACACCATGCCGATAAAACGGCGAACGGCCACCGCATCTACGGACGGATGGTAAATGTCTCTGCCACGGAAGTGAACATGGCCTTCAAACCGAAAGCCCCGAACCAGATCATTCATCCGGTTGAGGCACCGCAGGACTGTGCTCTTACCACATCCGGAAGGGCCGATAAAAGCGGTGATCGCGTTCTTTTTGACGGGGATGGCGGTGTCCCGGACTGCCTTGAAGGTCCCGTAATATAGTTCTTTGATGTGGCAGTCGATAACCACATTGTCGTTCGTTGCCTTCCGTCCTGCGTCCCCCCGCGGTTTTCCGTCTTGCGGATGTTCCTTCGTTTCAATTGTGACTGGCATGCTTTGTTGCTCCTAAGATTGTATCTGGCGTCGCGAAAGGCTCTGCCCGATGAGATTCGTTATCAGCACCATGAGAACCATCACCAGGGCCGCGGCCCAAGCCATTTCGACTTGGTTTTGAAAGGGCATTCCGGCAAAGTTGTAAATGAGAACAGCCAGCGATGCTGTAGGCTGCATCAGGTTGAGATGGTGGTTAGAGATCAGCCAGTAATTGCTGAAGAGCGCGGTAAAAAGCAGCGGGGCAGTCTCTCCTGCCGCGCGCGCAATGGCCAGCATGATGCCGGTTAGAATCCCAGGAAAGGCCGTGGGCAAGAGCACCATGGTGACAGTCTGCGTCCTCGTTGCTCCCATCCCGATCGCCGCCTCTTTCATTTTTGCCGGGACCATGCGGATAGCGTCCTCAGCAGTCAGCGTAATCGTCGGTAACATCAGGATGGAGACGGCCACGGCTCCGGCAATTGCCGAATAGCCTCCTGTCGTCAAGACCACGGCTCCATAGGCGAAGACGCCCGCCAGAATCGAGGGGAACCCTGTCAGCACCTTGGCCGCAAACCTGACCACGCTGGCGAGACGGCTCCCCGGCGGCGCTTGCGCCATGAATACGGCGCTAAGGATGCCGAGCGGTATGCTGATCAGGGCCGCCAGCGCCACAATAATCAGCGTCCCCACGATGGCGTTTCCGAATCCTCCTCCCTGCTCCAATGGGGCGGGGGGGAGTTGTGTAAATAGGGCCAGGCTCAGCTTCCTGCCACCTCGCCAGAGAAGCATCCAGACCACCGAAAACAACGGGATGAGCGCCAGGAGGGTCATGCCGGCCACTAACCAGGTTAGGAGTATATTGATCAGTGTGCGGGGGCGGCGCAACGAGGTTTCCAGCTCGGCGAAGTCCACCCCGGCGAAGGGATTGAGGTCTGGTTCCGCGGGGAGGGTGGAGAGTAGGGAACTATTTGTGGCATCGGGCGTCGCCATTATTTCGCTCCCTCTAAACCAGCAGAGGCGCGTTGCAGAATGAAGGTCCCGATCACGTTGACGACTAGAGTTATCGCCAGAAGGACCAAGGCGGCGTACATCAAGATTCCGACCTCCTTGTGTTGTGCCTCAGGAAAGGTGTTGGCCAGCAACGCCGCCAGGGTGTTGGCGGGCGAGAAGAGCGAGACAGTCATCGAGTTGGCATTGCCCACGAGCATAGCAAGTGCCATGGTCTCTCCCAGCGCCCGGCCAAAGGCCAAGAGAATTCCGCCCACGATTCCGCGGGCGGCCGTGGGGAGAATCACGGCCAAAATCGTCTCCCATTGTGTTGCTCCCAATCCATAAGCAGCCATGCGCAGCTTGGGTGGTACCGAAACCAGAGCATCCCGGCTGATGGCGGTGATGGTCGGCAGGATCATGATCGACAGGACTAACACCGCGGGGAGAATCCCGGGACCACTGAGGTCGGTCGAAAAAAGAGCGAACCAGCCCATCTTCAAGTGCAGCCAATTGCACGCCGGACGAATGAGTGGGATGACGACAAACAACCCCCACAAGCCATAAACGACGCTGGGGATCGCAGCAAGCAATTCGATCAGGTTTTTCAATCCCTGTTCTACACGCTCGGGCAGCTTCCCCCAAAAGGGGTGAAACTGCACGTGGAAGATCTTCAGCAGGGAGAAGACAGACCCACCCAGGTACCCCTCACTCAAGAACACTGCGGCCGCCACGCCGAAGGCACCGCCGATCAACAGCGCCAGCAGCGATGTATACATCGTGCCCCAGATTTCGGGAAGAATCCCGAATTGACCCGTGTTGGGATCCCAGGTTCGTGTAGTGAGAAACCCCAGGCCATACTGCCGGACTGCCGGCGCGGCGTCGAAGGCAATCCTTAACACAATAAAGATAACCGCGAGGACTGACAGCCACGCGAGCGAGTAGCAGAGACCGCGAAAAGCCGAGTCACTGGCTCGCTGCAAACCCGATGGTGCTTGCGATATCGCTTTTGTTTCCGCCACGATTCACCTTATTCTCTAAACGCGCCGATCTATTCCAAAATCCTTCCCGATGGGCTTGCTTCATGGAAAGCATCGCCCCCCTGGCCAGCCTAAGTAGCATTGGGAGCCAGCGTGATGTTCTGGATGGCCGCCCTGTCCTTATCCGCGACTACCTGCGGCAAAGGAATGTAACCGAGAGTCTCGGACTCCTTCTGCCCGTCGGTTAGACAATAATTCAAGAGGTCCTGGAGGAGTTGGAACTTCCCCTTTTCTTTGTATTGTTTGTAACAGATGAGCCAGGTGTAGGTGGCAATCGGATAGGCATCCTTGGCATCAGGATCTGAAACCCATGCAATTAGGTTCTCGGGGAATTGTGCTGTTGCCAGGGCCGCCTGTGCTGACGCCGTTGATGGCGCGACGAAGCTGCCCGACTTGTTTTCAAGGATGGCCATGGGCAAGTTCTGACTCTTTGCATAACCGTATTCGATGTAACCGATTGCCCCAGGGGTCATCATCACGCTGGCCGTCACACCTTCATTGCCCTTGGAGCGAGTCCCGGTGGGCCAATTGGGAAGGGTGTTGACGCCCGGACTTTTGGCAAATTCCGCACTAATAGCGCTCAGGTGCTTGGTGAACACGAAGGTTGTGCCACTGCCATCCGCGCGGACGACAACATGGATGGGTTGGTCGGGGATAGCCACGCCAACATTGTCCTTCGCGATGAGCGGATCGTTCCAATTCTTGACCTTTCCCAGGAAGATTCCCGCATAGGCTTGACGCGAGAGTTTCAACGCTGTGATGCCTTTAAGGTTGTAGGTCAGCACGATGCAGCCGCCGGTCATCGGCAAGAGCTGGACGCCGACGTCAACCTTGGCCATGTCCTCCGGAGTCATCGCAGCATCGCTGGCGCCAAAGTCCACCGTCTTGTCGATGACGCTTTTGATGCCGCCTCCGCTGCCTATCGATTGGTAGTCAATCTGGACGCCATTGTGACTGGCGCTGTAGGACTTAAACCACTTTTGATAAAGCGGGGCAGGAAAGCTCGCTCCTGCGCCTTGCAGTTTTGCCCCCTCTGAAGGGCTAGAACTCTTGTTCCCACTACACGAGATGAAACTGACGGTGATGATTGCAACTACAGCCACCAAGCTCCTTTGGGCGGTCTTCATTTTCATTCTCCTTCGCATCGGACCTAACATGTTGAGATTAGGAATTCCTAATCATCTCCGGGCTTTGTTAGGGCAATGTTACAGGTGTGTTTCATTAATGTTTAGAGATGGTGCGCTAGGGCAATCGTGGCTGGTCTTGAAAGCTGATGCGAGCTTCTTCCTTTTTGGCTGCGGCGCGCTGCCTGCCGAGCGCGGTGTATACTGTTAGGAAGGATTTGAGCAGGAGATTGAAAGCTATGAACGCCAGAAGAGAAGTACAGGGTATTTTGTGGTCTTCGGTTGGCCTCGTGGTGGTCGGGATTTGTGCTTTGGCGCTGTGTCAGCAGGCGCCTCCTGCGAAGCCCAACGAACTGGTTGTGGGAAAGCTGATTTACGTCGAGTCCATGCCCGATGGTCTCGACCAGTGGATCATCGACTTCCTGCGCCGCTGGGGAAAATACAAGATCACCAGCAATCCGGAAGGAGTGGACTTGGTCATCCAGGCCACCAATCCTGAAAAGGAACTCCGGCTCGAGAACCGGGCGGGGACCGCCCAGCCGCGTGGCGCAGACCGTCCGCCGTTGCCCGGCTCGAGGGGAAAACACGACGAACTTCCGGCAGTTTCGATTAGCGTAATTGACTGGGTCACTAACCAGCCTCTCTGGTACGCTGACATCCTGAACCGTAACCAGAAGAAAGACGAAGCTACCCCTGCTGCGGGCCCGCAGACCAAGATCTTCGCTCGCGCCATGACCTCCGACCAGCTTGCGCAGAAAGTTGTGGCAAAGCTTCGAGAATACGAGGAGGGATTGGAGAAACCTGCTAGTGGAAAGAATTAGTCGATTGTTGGGGGTTGATTGATGAAGGTTGCGATTACCGGCGCGGCGGGGTTGTTCGGGCATGCTTTGGTGGCGGCTTTCTCCTCCCGACACGCGGTCTTCCCGTTGACACGGGCGGATGCCGATATCACGGACGCCGAATCTGTGCGCACGGCGCTGGAGCGAATTCGACCGGGGGTGGTCGTTCACTCCGCGGCTATTCCTGATTTGGATATCGCCGACGCTGACCCCGCGCGCGCTTATTTGGTGAACGTCCGCGGAACTCGGCACGTGGTGGAGTCGGCGTACGCGGTTGGCGCTGAGGTCGTCTACATTTCTACCGATGCCGTCTTCGATGGAAAGAATACGAGGCCTTATGTTGAGTCTGACGTGCCTTCACCGATCACTGTCTACGGACGGACAAAACTGGGTGGAGAAGTAATCGTCGAAACCCAGCCGCAGCATTGGATCTTCCGGGTTTCAGTATTGTTTGGACCGGGAAAGACAAACTTTGTGGAAAAAGGCTTGCGCAAAATCTTAGCAGGAGAACCCTACGTTGTTGCGAGTGACCAGGAAGGTTGTGCAACCTACACGGTCGATGCCGCTTACAAAATCATGGAGGTTGTCGAGGCTCGCCGCTACGGCCTCTATCACCTTTCGAACCAGGGAGCGTGTACTCGATACGAACTCGCCCGACGCGCCGCCGAATTGAAAGGACTGGACCCCGGCAAGGTAGTCGGTGTCCCTGCCGATCAGATGGGCCGTCGTGCTCCCCGACTGAAATACGCGGTGATGGAAATGGCCGCGCTCAAGGCAGCGGGATTCTCACTGCCCCGGCCTTGGCAAGAGGCACTGGCAGACTATATTCGCACGCTCTTCCTGTAAGGAGAATTGAGGGTGGAGGTCAGGAGGCTGAATCGGCAGGGGATTCCGAGAGGCCCAAGAGGGTACAGAGTCGACCCCAAAGTTCTTGCATCACCCGCTGCCGGGGGATGTGGGGCCAACAGTTATTTCTTATCATCTCCATAGCCGCGGGGTCGGAGATTTCGCCGGTGATGACCAAAACCCTTCCCACCAGATTAGGACGAAGCTCCCTAATTGCCGAGACCATTTCCCCCACGGGCATCTCCGAACACCGGAGATCCAGTAGGACCGCGTCAAAACTTTCCTTCTTGATCATGGCCAGCGCCTGGTGGCCAGTGTGGGCAATGTCGCCTTCGCATCCCAGTCCGGCCAGCAGAACGTAGAAGACATTGCGGATGGAGGGCTCGCCCTCGACGATAAGAACATGGCGAGGCCGAAGGTCGTGCTTCGAGGCATCCTCTACGGGGTTGGATGAAAGGGATGAAGATTGCTCGATCAAAACTATCCCGCTCCTTGACACCAGCTAATTGAATCCTCGTAGATTAACGCATTTATTAATCCTAAAGTCAAGAGTGATCAAGGTCCATTCAACAAAACTGCCTCCTGATCCTGTTCGAAACTGATGTATCGCCCCTGTTTTAGGGCGGATAAGCTCTTTGCGGGGCCTGATGCCGCTTTCAGGTCTGTCATGCTGAGTCCGCCGCGGCGGACGAAGCATCCCGGCATTCTTCCCGGACTGTTTGCGCTTACAACTGCGGGAATTCTTCGCGGAGTTTACTCTGAGCGAAGCGAATGGGCTCAGAATGACAGGCGGTAGCGTTTTCCTCTACGTAATGACGGACAATCGCTATGAAAAGAGGCACCGGTTAATTAGATAGGTCCAGGATTGTCAGGAATGGCGCGTCGAGAACTCCGCGTCATGTCCGGGGAGGATTCGGGCTCGCATGGCAAGTATGCGTGCCCGGTCTTGTTGAAACTGCCTGCGGCGGTGGGGAATCATGGTCAGAACCTTTTCATCATGCTGGCGGCTGAGCAGGGCGTCTCCGGCGATCACTGTGCGCTGCTCTCCCCCGTGGACAATGATGGAAGCGTGCCCGGGAACGTGACCAGAGGTGAGAAGGCCCTCCAGGTCACCCGGCAGGGCATGTTTCTCAATCCACCGGAACTGGGAAGAGCTGCCCAATCGCTTGGGATCCCACCAGCGCAGCGCCAGTTTCCGGAGTTTAGTCATTAGCTCCTTTGCTCTCTCGTATTCGAAGGTTTCGGGGTAGTACTTTAAGATGAGGGTTTCCCAATTCTGCTTATCTAGGAGATCAGAATAGGCAGCTCGGCACCAGTCATAGGATTCCTGTGAGCCGAAGATTTCGCTGCCCTGGAATAGCGCGTTGTTTGACACATGGTCAATATGGAAATGAGAGTTGATGACGATCCGGATGTCTGCGGGTTTCAGGCCGCGGAGTTCCAGGGCTTTAACAATCTCGTGCGCCTCGTGAGGCATTCCAGTGTCCACAATGATGTGATGTCGCCCTTTGGAGAGCAGTACGGAGGTCGCGCCACGCCAACTCCCCTGCAAGAGGACATCTACTTTCCACCTACTGTTCTGCATGCGACTCCTTCAGCAAAGCTTGCAACGCCATTCTAACGGATTTCTTCCTCTACAGTCCAACTTCTCAATCTGAGAATGTCTGCCGCGCGCGCCACGCCGATGGGTGTGGCCTTTCCATCTTGTTCGACCACCACCGCGTTTTCAGCGTTGTGGAGGACCATGTCCCGTGTTACTTCGTCAACTGTCTGCCCGGGTCGAGCCAGTATGTAATCTTGGCGGGCGATATCTTGGACTTTCAAGTTGGAATCAACACCCTTCAGCAAGTCGTGAGCTTCGATAATACCCATCAGATGTCCGCCTTCCTCGACAACGGGAATCACATCGGTCGCCTCCGGAGTCACTTCTCTGACCACTGTCCTCACGTCGTCATCGCTCCTGACGACGGTGAAATTCTTCCGCATAACCTGCTCGATCCGGGCACGCATGAAAACAGGCACAGAGTAATCCTGCCGAACGATCAGACCTCGTTTGATGAGCTTGCCCGTCATGATGGATTCAGCACTGAAAAGCCGAACCAAGCCGTCGGAGACTACGCAGCATACCACCAAGGGAAGAAGCGCATTAGGATTCCGGCTGAGCTCGAAAAGGAACACAATGGAGGTAAAGGGTGCGCGAGCAATGCCACCAAAAACCGCGGCCATGGCCACTAATGCATAAAGGGCCGGATCGCTCACGAAATGGGGGAAAAAGTGGTGCCAGGCTTGCGCGTAAACTGCTCCGATTCCTCCCCCGACGATAAGGGAAGGAGCAAAGACGCCCCCTGTGGTCCCCGAACCGAGTGAAATCACAAGAGCCCAGAATTTCGCCAGGGAAACGCCCAGCAGAGTTCCAGTTGGCAGGCGGTCGTTCAGCATATCCCGTATCGTGTCGTAGCCTGTGCCGAAGACCTGGGGATAGAAGTACCCAATTACCCCGAGCACGAGAGCACCGAAAGCGGGCGCCCAGACCAACCGCGGCTTTAGCGGGAAGTGGTTGTCAAACAAACCTTCCATCCAGAACAGGACCCGGATCATGGCAATTGCAATAAGGCCCATGAGCAGACCCATCAGAGCGAAGAGCCATAGTTCCTGCATGCTTTTCAAGGAGAAGGCCGGGGTAGGGAAAAGCGGAGCCCAACCCCTGAAATGAACCGCCACGGCCGTTGCCACTACGGACGAGATGGCAACAGGAATGAAAGACCGAGCTCGAAATTCAAAGAGCAACAACTCAATGGCCACCAAGATGCCGGCAAAGGGCGCAACGAAGGTTGCTGCCATGCCTGCGGCGGCGCCGGAAGCCAGCAGTACCCGGCGCTGGTAAGGCGTCAATTGTGTAACCTGGGCAAAAATGGAGCCGAAGGCCGCCCCGGTTTGGATGATGGGACCTTCCGCCCCAAAAGGTCCGCCAGTCCCGATGGCGAAGGCTGTGGCGAGTGGCTTCAAAATCCCCACCCGCATCCGAATCAGGCTCTTTCCGACAAGGACCGCTTCCATTGCTTCGGGGATCCCATGCCCCTTCAGCGTGGGCTCCCAGACGTAAATCATGATGCCTACCAGCAGGCCGCCGATGGGTGGGATGAGGATCACCCAGGCTCCTAAATGGTGATGAGCCGGAGAAGTAATGGCAAATGACCATTTCCCGTAGAAGAATATATTCGTAAACAGATAAATGAGTTCCAGCAAGGCCTGAGCCACCAGGCCGCCGATGAATCCCACCACGAGCGCAAGCGCAGAGGTCCTCACCACTGTGGGTTCGAGGGCCTTCCCAAACTCCTTGAACCATCTTGTATGAGACATGCGCTGCGACTTTACTTCCACCATGAGGTGTAATCAGGCTCCTTTAGTTGGCTTGATCATCTGCGGCTTTGCTTTCAAGGCATTGCCAATGTCAAGCTCAATGCGTTTGAGCTCTTCCAGGTGAAGGTTCGCGAGGCTGTTCAAGGCTGCGGTCCCTTGCCGGGTAAGTCGAACGCGCACGAAGCGGCGGTCGCGCCCGCGTTGGTCCTTGCGGACCAGTTTTTTCCGGCCAGCCCTCTGCACAAGCCCCACCACGGCGTTGTGGCGTTCTTGCAAAAACTCCGCCAATTCGCTGATGGTTGCCCATCCACGGCCGGTATATCCTGCGATTCCCAGAAGCAAGAGGTACTGCTGAGGGGTCATGCCGTGCTTGCGAGTGGCCCTTTCGCTAAAGCGAAGAAAGCGGCGAAGATTGTAGCGGAACCAGGCAAGCCGACGGAGCACGGCGGAGTTCCCAGACGTTTGCTGGCGAAGCGAGGAACGGCGCATCATATTCAAGAATTATATCACAGTGTGATTTAGATTTCTCGGGAAGGGATAGGTTCGACCATCGCCCTTTGAGGATCTTCAACCTACCGCGCTGGGGGAGATAAGGGAATTCTCCAGTACTGCCAATCGGGTGCGCATGTACCGCAGTTCCACTTCGCCGAGTTTTTCTGCGCATCCCGCGACAATTCGTCGTCCCCGCTCAGTGAGCGCCCGGCGTATCTCTTCGTCGGTGGTGGTGGCAGAGATGTCACCCAGGGCGCGCAGCAGCCGCAGGCTAACCGCCATGTCCGCTTTGGCATACAGGCGTATCTGCTCAAACGCAGAGTCCAGCATTTGCTCAAAGCCCATCCATGGAATGCTCACGCGAAAGACGCCCGGCGGATCGTAGAGGAAGGAATTTGGCACCTCTCTGGAAGCAAACCGAATCAAGATCCGGCTCAACTGGTCCACGCAGGTAATAGCAGTGGTAGGGTCGTTTACGGCCGGCGATATTGCTTTCAGCGCGATGTCAACGATCTGCAAGACCCCGAATTCCACATCCTGCTGCAAGGTTCTGGATGGACCGAAGTCGAAGGCTTGGCGAATCTCAGCGCTTGCCTCAGGGGGAAGGCGATCCGCCTTGGAGACCATCAGCAGCGGGATTCCTGCTGGAACGAATTGGCCGACTCGCCGCAGGACACGGAGTTTTACCCGGCAGGACTTTGCCAGGACGACGAGCCTCGTGGTGTCGATGAAGCGGATGTAACCGGAGACATCACTCAAGACGTTTGCTTCCCAGATAGTTGACTCAATTGGATCGGGCGCTTCCAGGCTGCTCGGCCTTCGGGGCCATGGCATCAGCTCATTGATTATGGCCTCGGTCTCGGACGCAATCCGATCCACGATATGGCTCACGCTGATGGCCCGCGAAATGTGAAAGATGAAGAAGAGCAGCCATGCCACACAGGCGGCGGCGAGCACCATCGCGCCCAGGACCGTGGCAACCGGTGCGAAAGGGGTTGGGAAAGAGCGCGCCGCGGGAAGTGCGGCCATGCAGTACGAGAAGGTGCCGAGGAATATGCCGAGGGTCCATTGGGTCACCCGGTCCCTTGTAAAGCTTACGATAATGCGTGGCGAGAATTGCATGGAGGCCAGGGTGAGTGTCATCAACAGAATGGCGAAGACGATAGACACGACGGTCATAATGGAGGCGGCGATTCCTCCCAGGATAACTTGAGCCATCTGGGGATCAGCGTGCGATGGGAACAGCACCTTTGGCACCCATGCGCTGATGGCGGGATCGGCCTCCTCCAACGACGAAAGGAGTGTACCGGCGCAACCCAAGATAAGCGCGATAGCCAGCGGACGAATTAGGAAGCCACCACGCAGGTTATATCCCACGCGGCGGAACAATAATCGGAAGCGTTCATTCACGGTTTCATCTGCTCGACGGTAGTAGTTTAGACTTGATCTGGCAAACGGTAACTATCCTTTGTGTATGATGTAGAACCTGATAGAGCATTGCTTGCGATCCACAACAAGCCTAGCAGATTTCTTGCCCTGTGGGATTATTTTGCGCTTGAAGATTTCCTCAGAACGCCGTCCCCAATTCCAGCGTTCTGGGCTTTTCACTCCTGCCGTCCTGCTGCTCCATCGTGCCTGCAGCCGTGAAACTCGCTGCCAGATCGATGCTCGAGCTGAACCTACCCACAAATTCCGCTCCGGATCCCACTTTTCCTCATCAGGCTGCCTGCCAGTGCCGATAGGTTATGTTTGGAGGCAACAGGGGGAGGCGGTAGATGGGAGAAGGAAGGTCGGAGTTCTAGCTCCCCTGCCGAGGGCGTCCTCACGCATTAGGAAATTCCCATTAACTCCCTATTGTTTCGGCGGATGACACCCCATATCAGCGAGCTCGAGAGGATGAAGGAAGAGTTGTGCTGCTCCCAGGATGAGGCAAGCCGCGCCCAGCGCCTACTGCTAGCCTTCAGCCAGGCAGGCCAGGCCGTACAGCGCGCCCGCACGCCCCCTGAGGTCTACCGCACGGTCGGCGAGGAGGTGGTTCGGCTGGGCTTCAATGCCGTGGTCTTCAGCCTGACGCCGGACCGGGCGAGCCTCACCATCTCCCATACGACCTTCGAGCCGACCTTGCTCAAGGCGGCCGCCAAACTTACTGGGCTCTCGCTCCAGGACTACCGCATGCCGCTCGTGCCGGGCGGCTTCTACCAGCGGATTATGGCTGAGGGACAGACCGTATTTGCTGACCGGAATAGGACCGCGGAGATCATTGCCGAGGGTTTGCCCGGGCCGCTGGGGCCGCTAGCCAGTCGGTTGGCATCCTTGCTGAGGATGGGACAGGGCATCGCCGCGCGGTTGACGGTTGGCGGCGAGACGCACGGCGTACTGCTCATCACCGGGACCGGCCTGACTGAGGCCGAAGTGCCAGCCGTGACCGCCTTCGCCAGTCAGACGGCCGTCCGCCTGGAGAACGCGCGGGTGGAGGAAGCCCTCAGAAAATCTGAAGAAAAGTACCGGACTCTGTATGAGTCCAGTGTGGATGGGATCATTTCCACTGACATGAGAGCGCAGATCCTGGATGTTAACCAAGCTTGCTTGGATATGCTCGGCTACTCGAAGGACGAGCTAAGAAGGCTAACCCATCGGCAGTTGACACCGCGCAAGTGGCATGAAAGCGAAGCCGATATTGTCAAGAACCAGATATTGGCGAGAGGGTATTCGGATGAATATGAGAAGGAGTATATCAGGAAGGACGGAACAGCATTCCCCATCAGTATCCGAATTTGGCTCGTAAAGAACGAACAGGGGCAGCCCGTGGGAATGTGGGGGATCGTGCGAGACATCACCGAGCACAAGCGGGCGGAGGAAGAACTGCGGAAGAGCGAGGAGCGCTACCGAGCATTCACTGTGGCGACTGCGCAAGTGGTGTGGATTACAAACGCTGGCGGAGAGGTCGTTGTGGATTTGCCTTCATGGAGGGAGTTTACAGGGCAGAGCGAAGAAGCGATTAAAGGATGGGGATGGATTGAAGCAATTCACCCGGATGACCGCGAGCGAGCGGCACAGGCGTGGATAAGAGCAGTTGAAGCGAAGAGTCCCTACGAAAACGAATTCCGCGTGTGCAAATACGATGGTAGCTATCGGCTCTTCTTCGCTCGTGGCATCCCTGTGCTCGAAACAGACGGCAGTATTCGGGAGTGGGTTGGCACCTGTACCGACATCAGCGAGCGCAAGCGAGTGGAAGCGGAACTGAAAAAACACCGCGAACATCTCGCGGAACTGGTAGAAGAGCGCACGGCCAAACTCAAAAGAGCCAATGAAGCACTTGAAACAGAAATCACCGAGCGCAAGCGGGCGGAGGAAGCGCTGCGGGACAGCGAGGAGAAGTATCGGGTTCTTTATGAATCGTCGCGCGAGGCAATCATGATGCTCGCCCCTCCGGAGTGGGAGTTTACTGCCGGGAATCCAACGGCCATTGCGCTGTTCGGGGCGAGAGATGAGCGAGAGTTTGTGGCCGCGTCGCCATGGAGATTATCCCCGGAGTATCAGCCGGATGGCGAGCTTTCCTCTGTCAAGGCCCGCCAGATGATCAACACGGCCATGGAGAGGGGATCACATTTCTTCGAATGGACCCACAAGAAGTTCAGCGGCGAGGAGTTCTTTGCCACGGTCACGCTAACCCGGATAATCTATCGGGGACAACCACTTCTCCAGGCCACCGTCAGAGATATCACCGAGCGCAAGCGCGCAGAAGCCGAAATGGCTGAACGACACCGCTTGGCGACACTCGTGGCTGAAGTGGGAGTGGCGCTCACGGAGGCCGAGGGCCTGCGCCAAGGCTTGCAGCAATGTGCGGAGATCCTGGTACGTGACATCAACGCTGCTTTCGCTCGCATCTGGACCGTAAACGAGGAGGACAAAGTCCTCGAGCTACAGGCCAGCGCCGGAATGTACACTCACCTTGACGGTGGCCACGCTCGAGTGCCCATGGGGCAGTTCAAGATCGGGCGCATCGCCGAGAACGGTGAGCCGCACTTGACGAACACGGTGCAGCAAGATTCCTGGGTGGGGGACCCGGAATGGGCACGGCGGGAAGGCATGGTGGCGTTTGCGGGCTATCCCTTGAGAGTTGGGGAGCACGTATTGGGGGTGGTGGCGGCGTTTGCGCGTACGCCCCTGACGCCCGCCACCCTTCAAGCCTTTGCGTCCCTGGCCCACAGCCTCGCGCAGTTTATCAAGCGCAAGCGCGCGGAGGAGGCGCTACGCGAGACCAATGAGTATCTTGAGAACCTGTTTAACTATGCGAATGCCCCCATCATCGTCTGGGATCCACAATTCAGAATCACCCGTTTCAACCACGCCTTCGAGTCGTTGACCGGAAGACGCGCCCAGGACGTCATTGGAAAGTCTCTTGAGATTCTCTTTCCACCCGATCTTGTGGAAAGCCCAATGAACCTCATCCGGAAAACGCCGGGGGGCGAACGGTGGGAGACTGTCGAGATCAGCATTCTTCATCTCGACGGGTCTCTGCGCACCGCGCTCTGGAACTCAGCCACGATTTTCGCCCCCGACGGGAAAACCCCGTTGGCTACCATAGCGCAAGGCCACGAAATCACCGAACGCAAGCGCGCCGAGCAAGCCTTGCGCGAGGCAGAAGAGCAATTTCGCTTGCTGTTTGCCGCGACCCCCCTGCCCATCTTCCTGTGGGATCTGGAGACGCTTCAGTACCTCGAGGTTAATGACGCTGCCGTCAGCCATTCCGGCTACTCCCGCGACGAACTCCTGAAGATGAAGGTCATGGACCTCCTGCCGCCAGAAGCCGCCGCCGGCATTGTCGCCCAAATGCAGGCGCTTCACAACCAGTCAGGAGATCGCGGCCAGGGGCGCCATAGACTTAAAGACGGACGAGTCGTTGACGTGGAAGTTGATGCCCATGCTCTGCATTTTCGCGGACGAAGAGCGGTCCTCGGCGTCATTCAGGACATCACCGAGCGCAAGCGGGCGGAAGCGGCGAACTTGGCGGCCAAAGAAGCCGCCGAAGCCGGCAACCGAGCCAAGAGCAACTTTCTGGCTGCAATGAGCCATGAAATCCGCACCCCCATGAACGCCATTGTGGGCATGACGGACCTTGTGCTCGATACCGATCTCAGTCGTCAGCAGCGCGACGACCTGAACACGGTCAAGGCTTCGGCGGACTTTCTCTTGAACATCATTAACGACATTCTCGATTTCTCTAAGATCGAGGCGAGGAAGCTGGACCTGGAATGCATCGAGTTTAGCCTGAAAGATAGCGTGGATGGGGCGGTGAAATCTCTGGGCGTCCGCGCTGCTGAGAAGAACCTGGAGTTGGTCTGCCGTTACGAGCGTGACGTGCCGGCGGCAGTACGGGGAGATCCCGGCCGACTGCGCCAGGTGCTCGTGAACCTGGTCGGTAACTCGATCAAATTCACGGAGCATGGCGAGGTGATGGTGCAAGTGGCGAAGCTGTCGGAAACAGCGGAGGACGTCCAATTGCACTTCAGCGTCAGTGACACGGGCATCGGCATTCCGCGCGAGAAGCAGAAGGCCATCTTCGAAGCCTTCACTCAGGCCGATGCGTCCTCCACCCGACGCTTCGGCGGCACAGGGCTGGGCCTGACGATTTCCTCTCAGTTGGTCGAGATGATGGGAGGACGAATCTGGGTGGAAAGCGAACTCGGCAAGGGCAGCACTTTCCACTTCGAGGTCCGCCTGGGGACGGCCGAGCCGGTGGCGGAACGTGCCGCGCCACTCGACACCGCTTGCCTGCAAAACATGCCCGTGCTGGTGGTCGACGACAACGCCATAAACCGACGCATCCTGGCAGAGATGATGAGTCGGTGGGGAATGAGCCCCACTTTGACGGCCGGCGGTGCCGCCGCGCTGGCTTTGATGCAAGAGGCTCAGGCGGCCGGCAGGCCGTTTCCGCTCGTCATCGTCGACGCACAGATGCCGGACATGAACGGTTTCACCCTCGCCGAGCGCATCAAACTGGACCCGCGACTGGGGGGCGCGATCATTATGATGCTGACTTCCGGCGGTCAGCGAGGCGACGCTGCGCGCTGCCTGGAGCTGGGGGTGTCGGCCTACCTTACCAAGCCGATCAGTGAGTCGGATCTCCTGATGGCCACCTTGCAGGTCCTGGGGAAGGGCGAGCCCGCCGCAGGGCAAGCGCAGTTGATCACTCGCCATTCGCTGGGGGAAGGGCGGAAGCGACTGCGAGTCCTGGTGGCCGAGGATAACGGCGTTAACCAGATTTTGGCGAAGCGTCTGGTCGAAAAGCAGGGCCACTCGGCGGTGTTGGTGGCTAGCGGCCGGGAAGCACTGGAGGCTCTCGAAAGAGAGACTTTCGATCTGGTGTTGATGGACGTGCAGATGCCGGACGTGGATGGGCTTGAGGCCGCCACCGCCATCCGCCAGCGGGAGCGTCACACCGGGGCCCATCTTCCCATCATCGCCATGACCGCCGGGGCCATGCAGGGCGACAAGGAACGGTGCCTCGAGGCCGGCATGGACGCCTACGTATCGAAGCCGGTTAATGTGAGCGAACTGTTTACGGCCATCGAAAGAGTGACGACCCTCGCTCGCGTAATAGAGTGACAACGGATTGCCTGTATCTTGTGTGAGACTCCGCAGCGTGGTGATAAGGCCGTCAATACCGGAGCAAACTTTCCCGATAATTAGGTTCTTCAGCGGCGGCTCGGGGTCGGTATATACCTCCACATCGTAGCCGCGCTCGCGAAGGATTTTGAAGGCGTCGCTGCCGCTGTCGCAGGTGGCGAAGACGCGGACGGAGGATTGGTCGCCGTATTGAAGAGCGCATCCCGCCGCACCGATGCGTGTTTAGGCAACCTGCCATTTCTACTTCTTGTCCTTCTTCGCGTCAGCGACCGCAGTCAGCCTTATGACGGCCGCGGCCGCAGTATAGCGCACGATGTCATTTTTGTCGGACATCGCCGGCTCAATCGCCTGAAGAAGGGATGGGTCGCCCCGTTTTGCAATCGCCTCCAACGCTGCTCCTCGGATGCGCCATCTTTTATCAGAGACTGCTTGAACCAACGCTCGGCCCGTCTGGGGGTCCGGGTCGTCTGCGAGGACCTTGGCTGCGGCTGCCTTTAGGGAAGATGAAGATATTTCTTCCTTTCTTACGAACTGTGCGGCTGTAAGCCCGAACCCCGCATACGGCACGAATCCAATCCCTTCCTCAAAACAGTATTCGGCTACCTTCTTTGGTTCCCTCAGCAGTTCCATTTCTTGGCTTATTAACCCCTCCCCGCTCTTACGCTTGCCCTCAAGCACGGCATAGTAGACTTCGTAACCAGCATTGTCCTTGAAAAGAATGAGAGAATGAGCCGCGGCCATAACCACCGAGGATTCGTTATCCGACAAGGCTTTTCTTAGCTTGGGAGCTGATGTCCCCAAACGTATCTCGCCCAGCGCCCGAGCGGCTGCGACGCGCACCTCGGGCTTGTCGTCTCCCAGTGCCTTTTCCGCGATTGCCGCCGCCCCGGGATCGTGGAGGAGTAAGCCCAGCGCGCCTATGGCTTTGGCGCGCTCGTCAGTGCCCTTTTCGGCGGCCCCACTCCGGAGAATCTGCCAAGCCTTGAGCTGGGGGGGCTGAGCCGGCGAGAGCGTACTGCCGGCTAGCAGTACTACGGCCAGCAGAAGTGATTTCCAGTTCCGCAATCTCATATGCGCGCCTCACGATTTCTGATCGCCTCTTGGTTCTATCGTTCTGCGAATTCGCACGTCTGTCGCCCCCGACTCCGAGAGCTCCGTGGTGCGCAGACGGCAGCGCCCATTTGAATAACATTGAGGGTAGCGCTTGTCAAACCAAAAGACCCCCCAAGTTACAAGCGTTTTTGGAAAAGTCGCGTTCATTTTCCTAGACTTGCGCGTCTCAAACTGCGGGTCGCGAGCAGCCAGTTGTGGGCTAAGACGCCCGTGTGGACGCCACCGTCCGTTTAATTTTGGATTGACTCATCAAACCACGTATGGTAAATATTGACCATCCCGAGACTCTGGTCATGGATAAAGGGGGCTCCTATGAGTGAGAAACTCATTGCCCTGTTGGTTCAGGATCAGGAAACTTGGTTTCAAGGGCTCCAAACAATCCTCGAAGAGCTAGGAATTGACACTCGTCGGACACGGAGTTGTGTGGAAAGCCTGCCGCTGCTCGCCGGGGCTGACCCTCCGCACTTGGTCTTTACGGACACTCAGCTTCCTGATGGCACGTGGGCAGACCTCTTGAGGCTGTCAGCGAAGGCGCGCGGACTCGTCAAGGTCATTGTGGTGTCACGTGTGGTCGACATTTCGCTGTACCTGGACGTCCTCGACGCTGGCGGCTTTGACTTCGTCGTGCCACCGCTCTACCCCGCAGAAGTCGCTCATATTGTGCATTGCGCAACGCAAAGTGGGCTGGACTGCGCGAAAGCAGCCTGAGTGCCGGACGCGCTTTCCCCGCTGACGAGTCCCAAGTCGAGCAAGCTGAACCGGGGGTAAGTGAACTATTTGGAAGAGCCATTGACGGTGTCAGAATCGGCGCCGGTGTTGGAAACCCATCTGCCGGCTCACGCCGCCTGAGAAACAACGCTCATGACGCGCAGGCTCAAAGAGTGCTTGACATGTGGGATCGCGGCCGGGAGACGTGATCGAAAGCATGAGCCGCCAGCGGGTGAATTCAGTGGCTGACTTCGAGCGTGGTCCACAACAACGAGTTGGTGGGGATGCTGACACTCGAAAAGGTAGGCGAGTTCATGACCATCCGCTCCGCGACGCGACGGGGCGAACAGGCCGTGGGCGCGGCCAAGGCAACCGCTTAGTTCTCGCGTGGAAACGAGGTTTTGTGAATAGCTGGTTTGCGACGGAAGGTTCGCCCTCCCCTATGGGAGTAGCATGGATTGAAGAAGAGCAGGCATTTAACTTCGCCTTGTACTCGAAGTATGCCAGCCAAGTGACGTTGCTCCTTTACGCCGAAAGCGATCTCGTTCGTCCCTACTACAGCTATCGATTCGATCCCCTCGTCAACAAGTCAGGGCGCGTCTGGCACTGCAGGCTGAAAGCTGCTGCGATCCCCAAGGCGAAATATTATGGATATGCTGTTGGGGGGGCCAATGAGCCCGGCCAAGGGCATCGGTTCGATGATCAGAAGATACTCTTTGATCCCTACGCCAGAGCCTTGTTCAGCCCCGAGCACTTCAGCCGTGAGGCGGCGCGGATTCCAGGGAGCAACGCCGGTCGAGCGCCGCTCGGAGTGATCGTCACCGACCACGCGTTCGATTGGACCGGGGATCGACGGCCAATCCATACCTCGGATACCGTCGTCTATGAAATGCACGTTAGAGGTTTCACGATGAGGGCGAACTCCGATGTGCCCGTGGAACAAAGGGGTACTTACGCGGGACTGATTAAGAAGATCCCGTACCTGAAGGAGCTCGGAATTACAGCGATAGAGTTGCTCCCTGTGTTCCAGCAGGATTCTCAGGAAGGCAGTTACTGGGGATATATGCCGCTGAGTTTCTTCTCCCCGCATCACGAATATGCGGTTGCCCAATCCTCGGAAGGGGCGGTCAACGAATTCCGTGGCATGGTCAGGGCCATGCACGCGGCGGGGATTGAAGTGATCCTGGATGTCGTTTACAATCACACGGCCGAGGGAGATGAGAAGGGACCAACGTACAGCTATCGGGGCATCGACAACGATACCTACTATCTCCTCCAACCCGATCGCATCCACTATCGCAACTACAGCGACACGGGCAACACTCTGAATTGCGCGAACAGTTACGTCCGCAAGATGATTGTCGACAGCATCCGCTTCTGGGCGCACGAGATGCGCGTGGACGGCTTCCGTTTTGACTTGGCGTCAATCTTTGCGCGCAACGAGGACGGATCGATCAACTTGAACGACCCGCCCGTGATCGCGGAAATCAGCCGTTCACGCGATGTGGGCGAACACCGGTTGATAGCCGAGGCCTGGGATCCGGGCAGTTACCAGTTGGGGCGAAGCTTTCCAGGGACTTCGTGGCTGCAATGGAACGGGAAATTCCGCGACGATATACGCGCCTTCCTCAAGGGGGACTCCGGAACCGTTCCCGGCGCCATGACGCGTATTTACGGTAGTAGCGACCTTTTCCCTGATGACGTGATGAATGCCTGTCACGCGTATCAGAGCGTGAACTTTATCACCTGTCACGACGGGTTCTGCCTGTACGACTTGGTCTCCTACAACCAGAAACACAATGAGGCTAACGGTCAGCAAAACAAGGACGGATGGGATCACAACCTTAGCTGGAATTGCGGGTGGGAGGGCGACGAAAACGTTCCTCCCGAGGTCATGGAACTTCGCAAGCGCCAGGTGAAGAACTTCTGCTGCCTCCTGTTTCTCTCCAACGGTACTCCCATGTTCTGTGCTGGCGACGAATTCATGAACACGCAGAGAGGCAACAATAATCCTTACAACCAGAACAACGAGACCACCTGGATCGACTGGGACTTGCTAAGAGAGAACCAGGATATTTTCTCTTTCTTCAAGAAGATGATCGCATTCCGCAAGTCACATCCCTCGCTGGGCCGAAGCCGGTTCTGGCGCGAGGATGTACGTTGGTATGGTGTCGGGGAAGCTCCAGACGTCTCCTTCGACTCTCACACCCTTGCTTTCTGCCTCCACGGCGCTTCCCAGAACGATAATGATCTCTACGTGATGATCAACGCTTTCTGGCAGGAGTTAACCTTCCATGTGCAGGAAGGGCAGGCCATCGAGTGGCGCCGAGTAATCGATACCAGCCTTCCAAGTCCCTCAGATTTCTGCGAGCCGGGAAGGGAACAACCGCTTCAGAGTCTCAGTTACAAGGTGGCACCACGATCTACCGTTGTCCTGATTCGGAAATAGAACGGGGCCCAAAAACCGATACCACCAAGACGGAAGATGGAGCCGAGCAGGCCTTCGCATCGTGTCAGCCATTGAGGTCATGCTGAGAGAGGGCGCCGCTAAGATCTGATCAGGGAGAAACTTCACAAAGGAATCGTGGCCAGTGGCGGGGAGGGGATTGACTAAGCGCTCTAGAGACTGTATAAAGACTCTATGAAGACTCTTACCATAACGGAGGCGAGAAAGAATCTGAGCCGCTGGCTTGACTCTGCCGCCCGCGGACAGGACATCGGGATTATCCGTGGGGCCGAAATCATTGCTCTGCGCAGGGTCGACGTGGAATCCACCGATTACGCGCAACGCGAATACGCGGCGACACCAGAGCAGATTGCGGCGTTTGCGGCGGCCACCGATAGACGCTATCTCCGGCTCAAGCGGTCGGGAAAATTGGTGACCGTTACCACCGAGCAACTGAGGAACCTTCTTGAGTAAGCTTCTGTCGATTGACCCCGCAGTGTTACGACGCCTGCAGAACCTGCCGAAGAACGAAAGAGCCGAGTGCCTGTTAGCGCTGTGCGAACTGCCCGAGATGTTTGGCCGCCCGCATGTGCACAGTGGCCTGGGGATTCGCAAATTGGGCGACAAGATTTTCGAGTGTCGCGGCAATGTCTCGTTACGCTTCATCTTCCAGGACCGGCCATCGGACTTGTTCGTCTCTTTCCTGGGGAATCACGATGAAGTCAAAGCGTTGCTCCAAGCCCCCAAGTATCGCTGAGACGGGCGGGTGGCGCAGGCGTCCAGAAAGAGTTTACTCATTCAGAGCTCTTCAGCGCTGCTCGGGGTGGAAATGGCAGCGCAAGAGTCAACCCTTCGCCCCAAAGAACAAAACGATACCCCGCCGCTCAATCGCCGATCTTGAGGGTTTGCGACAGCGGAAGATTCCGGGAAGAACCGCCGACCCAAAACTTGTAGTCGCCGGCAACGAGTTCCCATCCGTCTTTGTCAACGTTGAAGACCGACAGGTAGTGAGGGTCCAACCTCAGGTTGACCGTTTTGGCTTCGCCAGGAGCGAGGTAAACCTTATCCCACCCCACCAGCCGCTTCGGGGGTTCGCCTGCGCTCGCTGGCATGGAGACGTAAACCTGCGCGATCTCCGCACCAGGACGCGCCCCCGTATTCTTCACATTGAAGGTTACGGTTACCGCCTGTCCTTGCCTGACCTTCAAATCGGAGTAGGCATAACTGGTGTAGGAAAGTCCATAACCGAAGGCGAACAGCGGTTGCTTGTTTTCGGCGTCGTACCATTTGTAGCCGACCTTCAGGCCTTCGTTGTAGTCGACTTCGAACTGCGTCGTATTCACGCGCAAAGGCGCACCGGGAAGGGGGGTCTGCATGCCAGACTCACCAGGAGGCGGCGGCTGTTTGGTAAGCATGGGATGCGGGAGGTCCGCTTCCGCCCTTGCGAATGTGAGGGGCAGTTTTGCAGAGGGGTTCACGTCCCCGAAGAGGATGTTGGCGATGGCCTCAGCCCCGCGAATCCCCGGATACCAGGCCTCCAGCACGGCGCTCACGTTGTCGATCCAGGGCATGGTCACGGGCCCGCCCGTTTCCAAAACCACGATGGTGTGTGGGTTCGCAGCGGCCACCGCGTTCACCAGTTGGTCCTGGTCATCCGGCAGCGAGAGACTCAGCGCGTCCCTCCCTTCGCTCATGGGTTGGTTGACGAACACGATGGCGATGTCCGATGCCTTGGCCAGCTCCGCTGCGGCCCCGTAGTCCAGGCCCGCGTTGTACTCCACTTTGGCATTCGCCGCCTTGGCACGGATCGCCTTGAGCGGCGAGGACGGGTGCCACACCACTCGATCAAAGTAGGGCATCGGAGGCGCGCCTGGGGGCCGAGGCGGCGGCGGCACCGCGTTTCCTCCAAGCGGATCGACCTGCGCCGAACCGCCCCCCGAGAGCACGGCAATGTCCGCATGCGATCCGATCACCGCAATCGACTTGAGGCGCGACGCGCGCAGTGGTAATTGGCCCTGCGCGTTCTTCAACAGAACGGTGCCCTGCTCGGCCACCCGCTGCGCCACTTCGAATCCGGCGAAAACATCCACCACCTTGCGATCCGGCGGAAGGTCAAAGAGGCCAACAGCGAACTCTGTCCGCAGGAGGCGGTGTACCATGTTGTCGAGACGCGACATGGGCACCTCTCCGCCCTTCACCGCTTTCTCGAGCGCATCGGCGAAGTAAATATCGTCGGGCATCTCCACGTCCAGTCCTGCCAAGGCGGCCTTGGTCGTGCTATGAGTGGCTCCCCAATCCGACAGGACGAAGCCCTGGAAGCCGAAATCCTTTTTCAGCGCGTCATTTAGAAGGTACCTGTTCTCGCAGGCATAGTCACCGTTGACGAGATTGTAAGAGCACATCACCGCTCCCACGCCTGAATCCTTGACGGCGATTTCGAAGGCCAGCAGATCGCTTTCGCGCATGGCTCGTTTGTCGATCTTGACGTTCACGTAATTACGGCCACTCTCCTGGTCGTTCATGGCGTAGTGTTTGACGTCGCCAATGACGCCCTGTTCCTGGAGGGCCTTCATTTCCTGGCCGACAAGCTTCCCAGCCAGGATCGGGTCTTCACCTTTGTATTCGAAGAGGCGGCCGTTGCGCGGCTCCCGCGCCAGGTTGATGCCGCCGCCCAGTGACATGCTGAAACCCTGGTCGCGGAGTTCCCTGCCAATCAACGCTCCGTAATCGTGCGCCAGCTTGAGGTCCCAGCTCGACGCCTCGGATGTGCCGGACGGCAATGCGGTCGAGTACCGGCTGAATCGGGCGCCGCGGGTGACGCCGACGGCGGCATCCGCCATCTGGAGGTCAGGGATGCCCAGACGCGGAATGCCGGGAATGAAGCCCGCACCGCCCAGCGTTCCCGGTGGCGGTTGCGAGGCGGGAAATCGGAAAAACACCTTCCGGCCGACTCCATGCAGGAGTGAAATCTTTTCCTCGAGCGTCATCTGCCCCATAAGCAGTTCGGCCCGCCGGTCGGGTGACAGACTTTTATCCATCCATGGACCCCGGGCCACAGGCGCCTCATCCCCTGGCCGGCCTTGCCCTTGCGCCGAGACCGCGAGAAGGGCGAGCGTGAGAATCCAAGCCATTACCGAGCAGATTGTTAGCCGTTTCAGATGCATGTTAGTCTCTCCATGACAGTTAGAAGCTAAGAAAGGTAGGGTTCGGCAAGGTACGGCCGAAGTTGAGTTGGGACCCAAGTGCCCGTTCCTGAGCATGGTTCCGGCTCTTGGCGGCGGTGTGTGGCTCAGTGGCAGTTCGCTTTCTTCAGACAGGGGACTTGACCCCGTTGGTGAGGCTCTTTACAGGCTGCGGAAAAACCCGTTTGGCATGTCATTCCGAGGAGTCCGCCATTCTTATTGGCGGAAGACAAGGATTCTCGCACTATGTTCAAAATACTCAGAGCGAGATTCCTCGCGGAGTTTACCCTGAGCGAAATGCGGAGATCCTTCGCTCCGCTCAGGATGACAGCGAACGGGCTCGGAATGACAGCTTGGAGGGGTTTTTCCGCAGCCTGTCTTAAGCGCCTCCGTAACCAGGCCGAATCCCGATTATCAACAAACGAGGAGAGGATACGCCCAAAGCGAAGAAGGGAGCAAGCGGAAAACTAGAGAGGAAGATGAAGGATGTGGTCGAGGAGCTGCTGCCTTTGAACTTATTGCTGTGGAGGAAGGAGGAAGCAGGTAACCCAAGTCTCCTCGAGCTACCTGCTTCCCCAGGTAGTCATTAGAGTTGAGTTATCTATATAGACGTAAGATTCGACAAAAAAGTTGCATGCGTGACACAATTTGTCCTACAAATCGGTCCGGAGCTTTTGCTGATTCGTAGGATGCCAAAGCCTTAGGCAAGAAAGGACTTACCAGCAAGAAAACTCTGCTCTTGATGCCTGGACGGTGAGAAGTGAGGAGTCAGAGATCAGCAGTGGAATCTTCAGTCGTGAGAGTTATCTATTCAGTAAAGATGGCGGAATGTTGTATCTGAAGGCTAATCGCGGACAGATGAAGGCTGATGGCTGAAAGCTGATAGCTGAAGGCTGTCTTAATCAGGGATTCGTTGCGCGTCCCGCATTCTCCGCTCGCTGCTTGATACCCATCATCATCTTACGTTCCATGATGAAGTGGACGGGATCAAATACCAGGCGCCCGAAGAGCATGGCGCCGAAGCTCTCGCCCTGGGCGCCACGCGAGCGGAGGATCAGCCGGGTGGCGTGGTCGTTAATTGGGTCGAGGATGAACGTCCAGGTCCCGCCTTCGGCATGGCCACCCCTGGAGATTCTCGCGGCGTCGCTGGGCGAGACAAGGACCATGGCGCGATTTGGCTCGAGTAGGGCGACCACCACGCGTCCTCGTCCGCCGTACCGGTCTTTTCGCGCTAACCAAACCGTGTCGCCGGCCTGGCGCGCCTGCCACTCCGGATGAATGCGGTCCGCATTGTGCATGTCAACGAAGAAGAGATTCTCGAGCCACGTGTAGCTGTAACATCCCCCGCGGTCCTGGCCGATCTGGACTATCCACGGCCAAACGTAGGTGGCCGGCGCATTAATCGTCAAAGCACGTGTGGCGAGGCTTACAGGCCGGGGTGCGAGTTCGTCCCCCGGCCATTTCCGGCTGATCTCGTCGCGCGTCGTCCCCCAGGTCAGATACCACGGCCGGATGAACCAGAGGTGAACCAGACCCGCCACCACCAGCCCTAATCCCAACCACCCTGCGGCCCGTGCCAGCAGGATCGCCCACTTCGCTTTCATTTCCGTCTCGTGGGTTTCACTAGCCCTGGTCATTGAACGTGCTCCTCCCAATTCGCCACGAACATCAGAGTCCGCATCATGTCATCCTAACAGGATACGAAAAACCCGCCTCGCCTGTCATTCCGAGGAGTCCCGATCTGATCGGGACGACGAGGAATCTCGCAAGTCCTCTGTTTCCAGAGCGAGATTCCTCGCTTCGCTCGGAATGACAGCGTTCCCAAAGGTCATTGAGCATCCTGCAAAGGAGCCTCCCCACTATCATTATCGGCGGAACGACGAAGAATCTTGGTAGTTACTGGTCCGGGCAGTGCCGACCCGCCGCGGCGGGCGCCGGAATGACACGCCAACATTTTTTCCGGCATCCCCTTACGTTCAGCTTCCGTGAGCCCGGTCCAGTGGCGGCGGGCCCATCCAAAATGCCACTATGGCCCCCAAGGCCAATCCCTGCAAGATGATTTCCGGCTGCACCTTCAGGTGCACGACCGGAGTGAAGATAGGTCGCATGTAGACCATGCCTTCAATTGTTCCGGGCGCGGCCACCGCTGCCGCCCAGAATCCCAGCACAATGTACAACCCGGAAATGGAAAGGAAGCGCTTCTTGAATGGCCAGTTCATCAGCGTGTTGAGGAAAGGATAAAGCGCCGCAGCCATCAGGAGACCCCGCAAAAACTGGGCAGGGAGAAACCAAGTCACGACATGTCCCCACAGCTCCGGCTCCGCCTCCGTGCGCAAGAAGATCTTGAAGATAGGGTGGGGACCAACGTAGAACTCCTGGGTGAGGAGCGGGTAGGCGATTGCCCCCGCGATGAAATAGGTGATGATATGCGCTGCCGTAACCTTGCCCGCAAAGCTGAGGAAATGGCGAGTCCTCATGACATCCCTCCCGGCGGGAGTCCATGACGCCTTTACCGCTTGGCTGCTCCCTCCGCTCGCGCCTTGATGCCTAGGAGCATCTTCCGCTCCATAATGAAACTGCCGGGCTCGAGGATGACGCGATAAAAGAAGGCGTTTCTCGGCGTCGAATTGTAGTCGGAGCGAAAGCGCTCGATCAGCCGTGTGATGTGTTCATCCACGGGCTCGATGTAAAAGGTCCAGGTGGTCGTGACATAATCCCCGGGCTTGACCAGGTTGGAGGGAGGCCTTTGCCGTGTTTCCCCGTGCAACACAATCACCCGGCCCGGTTCAACGATCGCCGCGGGGACGGGCGGAATCTTCGGGTGCAGGAGTATCGGATTACCGGCCTTCAAATTCTGCCACTCCGGATGGACCCGGTCGGCATTGTGAATGTCGCAGCCCAGCAGGTTCTCGATCCAGGTGTAACTGTAGAAGCCTCCGCGCCCTTGCCCTATCTGCGCCAGCCACGGCCACACCTCGGCCACCGGCGCATGGATTGTGATGGCGTGGGTTGCCGAGAACTTCGGGTTAGGCAGCAACTCGTCGCCGGGAAGCGCGCGTCGGACCTCCGCCTCCGTCGCACCCCAGCGAAGGTGCCACGGCCGCAGCCAGTGCCAATAAGCAGCAAAGGCGACCGCCCCCACGATGAGCAGTCAAGTGAGTCCCAAGAATGCCCCAATCACCCAGTGTCGTCTCACAGTTAATTGTTTATAGTAGCGATTCGCCAGCCCCCTGTCCATGCAGAGTCAACTCCAGGGTCGTGTCAAAGTTGGGAAAAAGCGGCTCTGGTCCGCCGCGGCGGAGCAGATCCGCTTTGGGATCTTACCCTTTGGCGACTTTGACTCGACCCTCTGGCCAGCGCTACTTGTCTTTCCAGCAGGGGATTTCCATTTGACAATTCCCGACGAGCATACACCCCACAGCCTCGTCTTGGGACGATTCAGCATGGTCTGGTCCCCGGCTCCTCTTGGGCATTCTTCAACAACCGTGCTCCCAGGCAGGTTCAACGCCGAACACCCTGTCGAGGCGGGCTCACTGGCTGTTGACATGACCAAAATGATAGGCTAGTATACTAAGTGGGGTCGCGGAAGAAACAGGATTCAGGAGTCGGGATTCAGGTGACAAACGCATTGCTGATTATGAATAGTGAATGGTGAATAGGGAATGGTGAATTGTTTTGTCCCTCCTTGCCCCCGGCCTTGTGCCTACTGCCTACTGCATTTGGGGGGCGAGTTGGCGGGACCGTTGGCTCGTACCGCATTTTACGACAACATGTCACCGCCGACAGAGGAAGAAAAGACTTGTAAGTTTGAAAAATGAACGTTCAAAGCGGGGATGTTATTGAAAACAAACGACCGGACTTGACGATGCAAGAGTTAAGCGATAATGTTATAGAAAACAAAGGTAGTTATGCGCTGAGAGCGGGAATGTTGTTGAAAAGAGATGGGTTCTGAATTGTGAAAAGTGAATTGTGAATTATGAATTGACTTCTTACTTCTGGCCACCGCCTACTGCTTACTGATTATGGACAACGGACGACGGACGACTGAGAACTGACGGTGGCCAACCTATATGCGTTATAATACGTAGCCCAGTTGGGAATCATCAATGACCCACCGCAGCGAAGTTGAGGATCAGCAACGATGAGCTATATCGTGACACCGTTTGGGGTCACCTCGAAAGGCTTGGAAGCGCCGGTCAAAGTTCATTTTGTTCACCTTTATCCGGCCATCGCCACGCGGCATAGCGACAGCATGGACGCAGTTTTCTTGGTGGGCGGCCAGAAGGTGACCGTGGCCATTTCCTGCGCAACACTCGCCGAATTGCAGAAACGCGATGGCAAGAATCTTACCGACCAACAACTGGCGGATATTGCCGCTCTGCACTTGCGTCAAACGCTCGAGCGCGGGAACGCGGTTACAGAGGCGGAGCTTTTTCTAAGCGGCGAAGCATTCCAGGCCGTGGGTCGCGAACTTGGGTATTTGTGAATGGGTGTCAGGTGCCAGGTGTCAGGTGTCAGGCGCCAGGATTCAGGATTCAGAAGTCAGGAGTCAGGAGACAGAAGGCAGTAGGCGGTAAGCAGTGAGCGGTGTTTCGTCCCTTCGGACCCGCTGCTGGCCACTGACAACTGACCACTGAGGAGTGAATATATGTGTGGCATTGTAGCTTATACGGGCACGCAATCCGCCCGGGAAGTTCTGATTGATGGTCTAAAGCGCCTGGAGTACCGCGGCTACGATTCCAGTGGCATCGCCATCCTCAACAGCCCACCTTACTGGGTGCGCACGGTGGGGAAGGTAGCTGCACTCGAGCAGCGCGTCTGGCAGGACGCTCCCGAGGGCATGGTGGGAATCGCGCACACGCGCTGGGCGACGCATGGCAAGCCCTCAGAAAGCAACGCCCACCCGCACATCGATTGCACGGGCAAGATCTTCCTGGCACACAACGGCATCATTGAGAATTATCTGCTGCTCAAGAAGCGACTCGCTGCCGGGGGACACACCTTCCGCTCGGAGACCGATACGGAGGTTCTGGCCCACTTGATTGAGAGCCTTTACCAGGGGAACCTGGAGGCGGCCGTCCGGAAGGCACTCTTGCAGGTCCAGGGCACATTCGGTTTGGCAGTGCTGCACGCAGCCCACCCTAAGCAGATTATTGTGGCGCGTCGAGGGAGTCCTATTGTCCTGGGAGTGGGTGAAAACGAATCCTTCGCTGCCTCCGATGCTTCCGCGTTGGCACAGCACACGGACCAGGTTGTGTACCTCGAGGACAACGAAGTGGCGCGGCTGGAGCCAGGCCGGTTTTCAATTACGACCCTCGAGAACCGCGCGGTGAACCGGGAAGCAACCACGCTGGAGGTGGGCCCGGAGGCGATGGAACGCGGGAGTTATCCGCATTTCATGCTCAAGGAGATTTTCGAGCAGCCCGAGGCAGTCGAGAACGCGTTGCGGGGACGGGTGAATCACGCGGAGGGAGTAGCCAAGCTGGGTGGGTTAGAGTCTGTGCAGGAGCGACTTCAACAGGCTCGCCATCTCATCATTGTCAGTTGTGGTACGAGCTACTATGCCGGCCTGTTTGCGCGTTACGCCTTCGAAACTCTCACCGATTTGACGGTCGAGACGGAGTTGGCTTCGGAATTCCGCTATCGCAAACTGAACTTGCGGCAGAACACTGTGGTGCTGGCCATCAGTCAGTCAGGAGAAACCGCAGACACGCTCGCCGCTCTCCGCGAGGCCAAGCGCAAGGGGGCATTGGTTCTCGGACTGGTGAATGTGGTGGGCAGCACTATCGCACGCGAGACCCACGCCGGCGTTTACTCGCATGCGGGCATCGAGGTGGGGGTGGCTTCCACCAAGTCTTTCGTTTCGCAGATGACCATACTCACCCTGATGGCGATTCTGATGGGACGAAGCCGGGACCTTTCTTATGAGGAAGGAGCCACGGTGCTGCGAGGGCTGGAAAGGCTTCCTGACCAGATTCGAGAAACCTTGCAGCAATCCGAGCGCATCCGAGAGTTAGCGCAGAAATACTGCGGCTTTTCTCACTTCCTTTACATCGGCAGGAAATACCAATACCCCATTGCGCTGGAAGGCGCCTTGAAGCTCAAAGAAATCGCTTACATGCACGCCGAGGGTTACGCGGCAGGTGAGATGAAGCATGGTCCCATCGCGCTCATCGATCCTGCCTTCCCCACCATGGCGATTGCCCCGGAAGATGGCTCCTACGAGAAGGTCATCTCTAACATGCAGGAGATTCGCGCCCGCGAAGGCCGCATTGTCGCCGTGACCACCACCGGCAATGCCAAGCTCGGCTCCCTGGTGGATGACCTTATCGAGGTTCCCCGAAACCACGATATCCTGATGCCGGTCCTCACCGTCGTTCCCTTGCAGCTATTTGCATATCACTGCGCGGTGTTGCGCGGCTGCGACATTGACAAGCCCAGGAACCTGGCCAAGAGCGTCACGGTCGAATAGCCGTCAAGGTGTCGAGAAGTCGAGGAGTCGTGAGGTTGCCCTCGTTCACATTCCCGCCCTCTCCCCCTTGGGGGAGTCCGATTTCTGGACCCCAGAAATCGCGGAGGGTGGCCCGCCGCCTGGGGCGCGGAAACCGATAAGGGGTCAGTTTGATGTAGAGGCGGCTTTACGCCGCCAATTGGTCCGTCGGCTGACGGATAATCTCGCCGCTCCATTCTGCGCACGGCCGAATTCTATAGGGAAGACCGGCCCAGGACGAACTCCAAGTTTCGCAGAATTCGATCTACGTGGGAGCCGTGCCAGTAGACGTGGCCGCAGCCGGTGCAGCGGTAGAAGTCCTCGTAGAGTTGGAAGATCTTAGCCTCGACGAGGGCTTCCACACCTGCCTTCTCCACGCGTTCGATGGGCGCGTTGCACAGCGTGCAACGAGTCCAGAGCCCCGAGCGGGTGTCCAGGCCAAGTCGTTCCACGACCTCGCGGAGCTGCTGGGGGGGATATTCACTTTTGAGGCTGAGAACCTTATCCAGGTGCGGAAAGCGCTGTGCTGTTTCGCCCCGGGTCAGGATCACGCGCTCGCCGCTCCGCCCCAGGGCAAGCAATCGTGCGGCCGTCATATCGTTGGCATAGTAAGTGTCATATCCCAGCAAGCGCAACATTCTTGCCAGCCGTCCGAGCATCCTGTCGACTGCAAATCGAATTTCGGAGGGGTTCATCCTTGCCCCGGCTTTCTCGAGTCAGCGAAAGAAGAAGCGTCGCGTCGCATGGGGTTTCATTGAGCGCAACGGATGGGAAGGCGACATTCTAACATGGGATTCTAGGGAGAGGCTCCTAAGAGTCTGGAAAAGGGTAGACCCGTCCGGCTCAGGGCTTATCAGGCAGGATTGTGGGGTTGCTATATAATCCCGGACGGGTCGGTGGGCTTGTTTGTAGCGAGTGATCGCTACGAAACTCTTGAGGCGCCGGGGTCCTATCCCCTTGACCGGGGCTGGTCCGAGGAGGCAACACCCAGCGTGTACGTTTTCCGTTGGGTACCTCTCATTACCTCGCGCCCCGAATCTTTCCTCCTGGGCTACCGCGATGGCTGACGCTTTCCGCGTTCCCTCGCCTCCGCTGGTACCGCCTTATGCGTCGAGCCGACGCCAAGGCTAGCAGGATCCCGGCACACCGTATGCGCTCAACATCACCTCCGTTTTCTTTCCTTTATGTACCGCTTCTAACATAGCTCACTGCACAGAAGTGTCAATAGATTTTGCATTCGGTTTGAACTTTGTTACATTTATGTTAAGATTAGCCTTGAAAAAGCATCGGCTGGAGGTATCTATGAGCATTGGAACGCGCGTCATGCAGATCCGGAACCAGAAGGGCGTCAGCCAGCGGCAATTGAGCCAACGCTCTGGCATTGCCGGCTCGTACCTTTCCAGGATTGAGAATCGCCACCTTGAGCCGCGTCCTAAGACCCTTCGCAAGATAGCGGAGGCTCTCGGTGTACCCTTGGCTGAGTTCTTCCGGGATCACGACGAGAATTTGGCGGGCGTGCAGTGCCTGATAACACCCTCCGGCAGATGCATTATGGACATGATTCACGCCGGCCATGGAAAACCCCCGGAACCTGGCGCTGAACTGTACACGCCGCGTCATCTGCAATTGCTTCGGCTGGCCGGCTATCTCATTCAGAGTGGCGACGCTCGCTTGCTCGACGCGCTGGAAGTGGTTCTCGGAGCTTTGCTGAGCACCGACCGAAGCCACTCGGACGGCTTCCCGGCAACCCTTCCGCGCCCGACTTCAGAACCTCCCCAGCGACCGCATGAGGGGCCCGAGTAGGGAAGTTCCTTGAGAAGCCGCTAACCCTTCCGAAAACCAACTGGAGAGAACTCGCAGGTCCGTCCCGCCAGCCCATCATTGGGAGGCTGGGACACCTTCGCCAAGCTGCGGACATGGAAGGCACGTGTGACTTACTCGATCTTAAAGGCCTGGGGGGGAAAGCTGCTGGCGCGAAGGGCTGCGGCGTGCGGTTCTTGCGCATATCGGGTCACGTGAGAATCTGCCCTCTTGACTTGGGCGACACCCCGGTGAATACTTCCCGCGTGAAGTTCCGGGCGCTTGTGAGTTCGTTAATCCTGGCGGTTGTGTCCACCGGCGTGGGGAGGGCGGGGCTGCAACAGCCTGCGGCGCCTCCCCAGTTAGCCGAACCTCCGCTACAACTTACGCCCTCGGAAATCGAAATCTACAAACGCGCTCAAACGCTGATCGATTGGACCCCGCGCCAGATTCACGACCTCCCTTTTCTGCACAAGCTCCGCCCGACCGGGAGCCAGGATCAACTGCCGATGGTTCTTGAGCGCGTCGGCCAAACGGTTACCCTCCTGTCTCATGACTTCCCCCACGTCGCTTGCGATGAGGAGGTCTACTCCGAAGCGTATCGCGGGAGGTCTCATATCACCGCGCTTCACAAGTTTCGTTATATCGTCGTACCCCGGCCACTCGGCGATGTCCCGGCATTTGAAGAGTACCGCACGGACCTCAAGGGGAACCCCCTCGATGCCTCGAGCCTCAGCGCTCGCTTTATGATTACCTCCAACTACGCATCAACTTGCGCGTACTTGAGCCCGGCCGACCAGCACGACAGCCGCTTCCGGCACTTCGGAATCCAGACGATTCGGAAGCGGGAGTGTCATGTCGTGGGGTTTGCGCAAGAACCCGAGAAAGCGCACAGTGTCGGCGGATTGCTCATCGGGGGCAAGAGCGTGGTCCTGTTGGTCCAAGGACTGGCGTGGATCGACTCCGAAACCTTCCAGGTTCTGCGGATCAAGACCTGGCTTCTTGCGCCTCGGACGGATATCGGCCTCGGCTACCAAGCCTCGACTGTTGACCTCTACCCCGTCCAGCCGAGCGGGTTTGGGAGAGTGCTCTGGCTGCCCCGCGACGTGATAGTGGGGGCCGCTTATCGCGGCACCTGGTTTTGCAACACGCACCACTATTCCAATTACAAGCTGTTCCGCGTGGACAGTGTGATTAAACCGGCAGAGTGATCGCCGGGGATCGATCACCGGATCGCTGGTACAACCAGGACGGCGGTGATGGGCCGCAGTTGCGTCGCGCGCGTCCGAGAGGGCCGGCTCTGGAGCGTGTGACCGCGGCGAATCCACATCCCGCGGTTTGGGACCGGGGTAGGCGCCGATGCCGCAAAGGGGATTGCGTCTCAAGGCGTTGCCGGGCTACTTTATCGCCTTCTCCAGTTCCGCCGCCGCCGAGTTTATAAGTGCGGCCTCGGCCGCGAGGATTCTGCCTACTTCAATGATCCCCTCGTCGGCCTGTTTCCATTTCTTCTGCTCGATGGATTCCCGAACCGCGGGCATGGTTTTGACTCCATAGCCGGTGTATACGCCGGGGGCATAGATTTCATGCTTGTACCAGGGGCGTCCTGGCAGGCCCTCAGGGCTGGTCAGCTTCCGCTCGCTCTGGACGAGCAGCGCATTGAGCGGGCTTAACGCAGCGCTGGCCAGCGCCGCGCCGCCATTGGCATTCGCTTTTTCAACCGCCTTCCGGTAGCGCTGGGCGGTCTGAGTAAGCGCATCCGTCGCGTTCTCGAGTGGAGCGAAGTTCAAATAAGGCGGGACCTCTTCCGGCTTCGGGGGAACGAAGGTCTTTTGCGGGTCAGCGGTGGCCGTGAAGACTCCCTCCTCGATCTCTTTGTTTTGCTCCCGGATTTCATCCTGCTTGCTTTTCAGAAGCTTCTTCAAGTCGTCCGCATATCTGTGAATGGTGTCGGCGAAGTTGGAGAAGTCGAAGGGCAACAGCTCGGCATCCGCCAGGCGCATGACCGCCGTGCCAGCCGTCTGGGCCAGGGCGCGCCCGTAGACAAACGAAGTATCGCCAAAGTGCGTATACCAATAGAAGTCATCGTAAATGGAGTGGTAGATTCCGCCACCGTCTTCGCCGCCGTAGCCGAGGTCGAGCGAGGCGATGCCGAGATGATCGACGAATGC